>QWCE01000448.1_pt1 | contig 114248 bp, 84 predicted proteins | sample 1972531 | NCBI WGS metagenome assembly QWCE01 (sample SAMN09866716, study PRJNA288562) | Human gut metagenome isolate term4_stool, whole genome shotgun sequencing... | reverse complement strand
CGCAACGCAGCTCAGAATATGAACATTATAAACAAGATAAACCTAACTATCATTCAACGGCTTAAAGACAAGCTCAAAGGCACATCAACGCTACGCCTGAGGAAAAAGTTCGCACGTATGACTCCAGAGGAAATCTTCGATATAGAATTATAATGCGTCAGCCCTGCATGTCCGATCGCATTAGGAGACTGTTGACTTTGCAACAGTCTCATTAGAGTGTGGCACCGCCTGTTGCTGATTACCATTGCTCATAGCGACATATAGGGCTCTTGGTTAGTTCCGAAGAGCCCGACTTTAATCTTCACAGGAGGGAGTGCAAATGCTTTTGGATAGAAACTCCTTTCCTGCTAAGCGGGCTTTGCAAAGCTCTCACGTAAGACTCCCATTCGCTTAGGCCGGTGCGCTACGCTTATCTTAGGCGATTGATGATTTCGTCCTGAGCCTTACGCCCCTCTGGAAAGAAGCGGAAGAGCGGATAGCAGTGGCACAGTCCCTCACCGATATGTATCTCATAGGGGACCCCATACTGCACGAATGCACGCTTATAGTAGGGAGCGCAAGCATAGAGACACTCGTGTGACCCATAGTAGAGGTAGGTCTTGGGAAAGTGCGAGAAGTCGCCCACGCAGCTGTTGATCATATAGTTAGGCAGTCGCTTGCGTCGGTTCATTATCGAGGCGACGGTGCTGAAGTAATGGTAGTCGATGATTATGTCTTGCTCCGAGAGGGCCTTTAGAGAGGCAATGAAGTCTGCATCTTCGTCTGCCTTATCTTCATGTCCCTCACAAAACGAGAGGGGAATGCCGCCCGGAGAGACCGCAATGATTTGTCTGGGGCTAGGTAGCTGCTGACGCTGCTCATTATTATATTGTCCTATCCCGATAGCGAGACAAGCTCCTGAGGAGAAGCCTAAGATCGATATTTGCTCAGGAGCGTACTGCTCGAGCATACGCCGATAGAGCTGATGGGCCTTCTCAAAGGTCACCTCGAGTGTTTGCTCCACAATAAGGGGGTAGAGGAAAAACCACACATCGCTCCCCGTCTGATCGACAATCCTCTTGGCTAGCTTGAAGTCTCTCGCATCTGGTGGCGTGATATACCCGCCGCCATAAAGTAGCAAGACAGCTTTTGTAGCGGGCTTAGGAGTCGCCTGTAGCTTGACACACTTAAAGCCATCGACCTCCTCTATGGAGCAGTGATAGCCCTTGAATTGATCTAGTCGAAGTCTGAACTTATTCGATTGCTTAGTCGCAAAGGCGAGAATCTCTGCTTCTGGTTTTGAGTTTAGGTGCTCTGTGGGGACAAAGATAATACTTCATCTAGTATGCAGTGCTAGTGATAGATACCTACTATGCGGTAGCGAGTGCTCGATTCGCCGGATTCGTTCGTTTTGTTGCTATTGATATGCGCCCCGGAGTAATGCGCCGAGCCACCGAAGTGAAGCAGAGCGTTATTTGTATGAGAGGAATGAGGAAAGACGGGATAAAAGCATTCGCACCGCCACCGGGTTATCGGCAGCAGTGCGAAGCGCATTTAGCTATCTATTCAAGCGCGTTTAATGGTGCTTTGGAATACATCTATACATTTCAAATGATACATCTATACCTTTTGATCGAAACATCTATACCTTTCATTTGAAACATCTATACCTATTTGGAAGCCTCATTATGTAGGTTTGTATTCCGATCAGAAGGTACTAAGTAAGCGATTAGTATTGGGTATGCTGCGGATCGAAGTTAGTCCATCCGTCCATCCAGTTATCACCCTTAGCAAAGGCACCAATGTAGGGGACAGGTTTGAGGGTTCCCATATTGCCAAAGTTAGCTCCGCCGAGCAACTTACTACCGGCAGCGGGGCGCGGATCGAAGTTTTTGTCCAAAGCGTTGCAGTTGGTAAGCCCGAGTTCCGCAATAGTTTGGAACATTTGGTTGCCATTGGCGGGGTTTTTGAAGTATTCTTCGCTGAAGGGAGTACGCTTTTTGTCCCGTCCTTCCTTGTTATCGCTGTTGTCGCTCCATACCGGTTCGGTTTTCTTATTTACGTCGGTTCCGATAATTCCGTTCCCTGCAAATACGTTGTTCTTAAAGTTCATCGTACCGTCCAGAGCCCACTTTTGCGTGGTGCTACCCTTATCGTTTTCGATAATCAGTCCAACGGGCCAGCCGATGAATACTGAGTTGCAGATGTTTAGGTGCGAATTGCGGCGAATTTGTGCGCCGGAAAGGAAGGTACCCAGCTTGGCACCATTCTTAGGATCCATACCTCCACCGTTGATGTAATCTGCCTTATTGGCAAAATCAGCTGCGGAAGCCATCGGGCCGATGGAAGTTACGTTGGAAAACTTTGCGGCAGTCCACGGCGTTTTAGTAGAGCCTTTACCGTCGTTATCGCTTTCAAATCCATTAGACCAGGATGTATCGGCGATGCGGGGGTTACGCACGCCCAAACAGAACTGAACGTTACCGCTGAAACCGAAGTCGGTATCGAAATCGTCGTCCCAACCCATGTAGGCAATCAGGTGGTTACAATTGACCGTTCCGCCGAACCATTCGAAGGAATCGTCGTTACTGTAGGATACCTGAACGTGGTCGATTTGCGTACCGCTCCCTACGCTACCGAGCGTAAGTCCGTTAATTTCGTTATCAGGTTGATAGGGATAGCCGGCAAATTCAATACGCACGTAGCTGAGAATACCGCTGTTATCGGCATTATCGTTACCACCGTGCTTAGCGTTCACACCGCCTTCGATGCTCGCTTCGCCCTGATTATTGATCGCTTTTCCGCAAAGAATGATACCACCCCAGTCACCGGGCCGACGGCTACCGGCAGGTTGTGCGCTGGTAAATACGATCGGTTGCGTTGCGGTACCCTTAGCAATCAGCTTACCGCCGCGCTGCACGATAATGGAAGCCTTGGTATCCTTATCGCCTTTAATTACGGTTCCCGGTTCGATGGTAAGGGTGGTTCCTTCGCTAATATAGAAGAAGCCCTTGAGCAAATAGGTACCCTTTTTGAGGAGCCAATCGCCCTTTTTGACGGTATATTCCTGTTTGCCGTCACCAAGTTGCTTTCCGTTCGCAAAAAGTTCAATCAAATTGCCTTTTTCTTCCGGTTGGGGTATGGGTTTGGGATCCGGTTTATTATCGCAGGAAGCGAAGCTCAATCCCATAAGTACAATTGCGCCAAGCGCAAAAACCAATTTCTTCATAACAATTCCTTTTTCTGTTTAAAGTGGTTATTCTGTTTCTTTTTCTGTTTTGTATCGATAATTAGCGGAAGCTGTATCCTAAAGTGATCCCAAAGGAGCGCCCCAGCTTATATTCTTTTGTAACCTCTTCGGCACTTTTGCGCGTTCCGTCGGGCAAAATACCCTTGGGGAATTGCACGTACCGAAGCTTGCTGTTGAGCAAATTCTTGATATTTAGTTTGAGATTCCAGTTTTTTGCGAACTCCCAGCCCAAGGCCAAATCGAGGCTGTGACGGGGCATTTCGTAGCTATCGGGGATGGCGTTGTTGATCAGCCCCGTTTGCGATTGGTCGCTTCGGCCTACTCCTACGATGCGCTTACCAATGATATTGTACTGAAGTGCTGCGGAAAGCCCCGTAGGCTCGTTACGATAAAAGAGCATCGCATTGACGATAAACGGCGATTGTCCCTGCATGGGGCGGTCGTCCTCCTGACTTCCTTCGGGAAATGCCACTTTGCTGTGGATGTAGGCGGCATTGAATCGGAGCGAAAGTCCCTTCAAACCGATAAAATCGAGTTCCTTATTGACCTCCAGCTCTATACCTAAGTTATCCGCCTTCAGTGCATTTCGGAAGTAATAGAGGTAACTGCCGCCCGTAACGAAGTAGCTCCACTCGATGGGGTTACGGAAGTGCTTGTAGAAAAAAGCGAGCGAAACCAGCTCTGTTTGGGACGGATACCACTCATAGCGCAGGTCGATGTTGTGGATTTTAGCCGGTTTCAGATCGGGATTACCGCCCACATTACTGAAAAGATCGAAGTCGTAGTAGATAGAGCGGGATAGTTCGCGAAACTCGGGGCGATTTACGGTCATTCCGTAGGAGAGCCGTATTTTGTGATCTTTGGCTACATCGTAGCTCATGTTTACACTCGGATAGAGGCCGCCATCGTCATGATTGGTGGTTTCGGTACCCTCTTCGCGCAAATAGGCATTACTAATGAGCTGCATACGGTTAAATTCGTAGCGCACGCCGGCATAGGCGTTAAACGCGCCCACGGCAATATTGTAGCCGGCGTAAGCGGCTGTCTGCCAGCTTCGTCCCTTGTAGCTGTTGCGTTGGTCCACTTCCTCGTGGATATAGAGCTTTTCGGCATCGTAATTGGCATCCAACAATACGCCCTCCACAGGATCTCTGTACTCAAAATCGGCCGGTACATTGTCGTTATTCCACCGGTAGTAAAAGATGCGGTTTGTATAGCTACGACGGCGATGTTCGCCATAAATTCCTGCTTTAAGGCTGTTTTCCGTAGAGCCGAGCGTAAACTTATACTGATAATCTGCCTTGGCGGAAAAGATATGTTCCCCGAGATAGCTAAAATCGCGGCTAATTTCGTTTTGATCAATGCGGAACTGACCGTAATGAGGATCTACCTCGTTGTCGTTCTGCTCGCGATTGATGCGCCTCCGGTCCGGACGATCGTTATTGGCAAAGGAGTATCCGATGCACGCTTTCAGCTGCGACGGCTCGGAAAGTGTCCACGAGCCGTTGAGCTGCCCCGAATAGGTGAGCCGGCTGTTGTAGAGGTATTCCTGCTGCTGTTGGAGGTATTTTTGGCTCAAATTCTGGTATCCGTCGCGAAAGGTATAGCGGTTTAGCCCGATAACGTTAACCGTATTCTTGAGCGCGTAGTTGGAGGTGGCGTTTGGTGTAAAGGCGATATTGCACAAACCGCCCAAAATGCTCGTAATGCCGTATTGATCGTCCTTATACTCATTATCGAACGATGGTTCGTCGGCAATCCAATTGCGCAATCCGTAGCGGTTGTTGATCATATCCACTACACGCTGATACTTATGCTCGTAGTTGAGCGCGCCGATGAGCCCTAACTTTTCGCCGTTGCCGAAGCGAAACGTATGATTTACGGAAGTGAGCAGTTTAACGTCGGCAACCGGCTTTTGCTGCGATAAAGCCCAGCGGTTGTTGAATCCGCTCTGCGTGAGGCGCGTAATCAGTGCGGGATCGTTGTCATCCACAATAGCGGGAAAGTTACCTCTCAGGGCGCGAAAACCGCCGTCAAAGCCGAGAAAATCGGTATTTCCCCCTTTGTAGTAGGTGAACGGACGGAAGTGCGTTTGATCGTTCAGGGTACCGCCCAACGAGATACTAAAGTCGTTTTGCTCGGGAATATCCTTTGTGGCGATATGGATGAACCCGCCCGAGAAGTCCGCCGGATACTCGGGTGCGGGGCTTTTTACGATCATCAGGTTATCAATCTGGCCGGAAGGAATCAAATCGAAGGAAAAAGCGCGGCTATCCGGTTCGCTCCCCGGCACGGAGGCGCCGTTCATCCATACATTGTTGTAGCGTTGCGACAGCCCGCGCACCATTACGTACTTGCTGTCCATCAGCGTGATACCGGGAATTCGCTTGATTACTTCGGAGGCATTATTATCTACCGAGCGTTTAATCTGTTGCGCGGAAATACCGCTCGTAACCATCGTATTGGCGCGTAGTTGGCGGATAAGTGCCAAATCGCTGTTCTTGCGCACGGTGGAAACCACCGTTACATCGTCCAAAACTTCCGTTTCGCTGTGCAGTTTCACGGTCAGATTGCCGTTAAAGTCCGCCGGATTGATTTGCAATTGGAGTGTTTTGTACCCCACGTAGCGCACTTCCGCCTGATAGGTTCCCACTTCTAAGCTGAAACTGAAGTTCCCGTCGATGTCCGTAACGGTGCCCTGATCAATGGAAGCTATATAGATCGAAGCGCCAATCAGTGTGGAGCCGTCGGCAGCATCCACAATCGTGCCTTTAAGCGGCAACTGATGCGCCGCAAGGGAGCCGAAACCGATTAAATTAAGTAGTAAAACGAGGGCGCCGCGTAGGAGCCCGGAGATGTGTCGGTTCATCAATTATTCTTCTTTTCTGGGTCACATACTAATTCCGGCAGCAAAGGTCTCACTATAGTGTTACAAGGATAAATCCTTTTTGTTACGATACGCGGCACCTTTTGTTGCCTTTTCGTTACAAAACCCGAAGAGACCCCTTTGTAAGCCGCCTCCGGAGCATTCCGAACGAAAGATGAGCTGTTTTGTGTAGTGTCCTGTTGCAAGTTTCAAAAAAATGATTACCTTTGCAGTGCGGGGGTGTCGTTTAAACCTTCTCTAATCAGGAGGTACGCCCCCTGCTCAAAGGCCGAGTAGTAAACTACCCGGTCTTCTTTTTTCCCCTTTCACCATACATTCGGAGCTACCTGTACCTACTTGCGCGCTTACTTGTGTGTACTATCGGAATTTATTGGAGCTAATAAGAGCAATCGGAAGGTATCAGGGCATCGCGATGACCCGGCATCTTCAGCCGGTTATACGTACATGCTCAACCGTTTATACGTACCTGTTCGATAAATCATTAAAACGATTTATACAAATCCTTTAAAGTACGCGTATAAATCATTTAAACAGGTTATATAAATCCTTTAAACAATTTATAGAAAAGGAATATACATCTGCTTGACGATGTACGTACAACCAACCGAGCAGGTACGTACAAGCGGTTGTGGATATAGGGCAAGCGGTTGGCTCGGATACCTTCTGATACGTTCCGATAAACGATGATATCCACCGATAGCCTTAGACTACATCCGGGTAACTTAGGCAAGCGCCGCTCCGTCGGAACGGGGGCAGAGGACAAAATGTATCGTAGAAAAAGGGATTCTGCTCGGAATTAGCTAACTTCGCGTAGCAAAAAGGACGGAAAAAATGAAAGCATTAAAAGTTGGTGACCATATACGTTTCCTGAATGCCTCGGGAGGCGGCGTAGTGAAAAAGATAGTCGGTAAAGTGGCTTGGGTAGAGGGAGAGGACGGCTTTGAGCTACCTACTCCGGTACACGAATGCATCCCCGTGGACGATACCTTGGAGAATGCGCCTTTCTACAAGCCACCCCTGAGCGCAAAACCCTCGGCAAGTGCGCCGGAAGTGACGCCTCCCGAGCCGGAAACGGAGCCGGAACCGCACCTCTTATTACCCGAACGCGAGGGCGCCGATAAGCTATCGGTCTATTTGGCGTTCCTACCTGTGGACGAAAGCGCTGTGGCACGCACACCCATCGAAATGTATCTGATCAACGACTGCAACTATATGCTCTACTACACGCTGGCACATCGTTTGGCGAACGGAGCCTATAAGCTGATTTCGTCCGGTACCATCGAGCGCGACACACGTATCTTTGTAGAGGAAATCGCATTAGAGAATATACCGGAAAGGGAGCATCTGATGCTGTCGCTTCTGCCTTATAAGGAAGAAAAGGCGTACGAGCCCAAGGCACCCTGTGCCTTTGTGGTTCGGGTGGACGGGATGCGCTTCCTCAAACGGCACGCCTTCCGCGAAAACGACTTTTTCGATGATGACGCCATTATCTACCCCGTAATTGAGGAAGATGTACCCAAAGCGAAGAGCGAATCAGCCACAACGCCGGCAGAAGTGCATATAGCGGAAAAGGAGCAGGCGGATGCGGAAGCAAAAGCGATGCAGCGCAGACGCAGCAAACAACCGTCGCAACGGCGCAAACGGATCGGTGAGCCGCCCGTAGAGGTAGATCTGCACGCCTCATCGCTACTCACCACCACAAGCGGCATGAGCAATAGCGAGATTATGGAAGTACAGCTCGCCGAGTTCCGTCGTGTAATGGAAAGCATCAAAAATCAGCCCGGCAGCCGCGTGGTATTTGTGCACGGAAAGGGCGAAGGAGTGCTACGTAAGGCGGTTTTGGACGAATTGAAGCAAAAGTATCCTAAGGCTTCCGCTCAGGATGCATCCTTCAAGGAATACGGATTTGGCGCCACTTTGGTCATTATTCACTAAATGGCATTGGAAATCGAACGTAAGTATCTGGTAAAGAGCGACGCTTACGAGCGCGAAGCGGTACGCGTGCACCGAATAGAACAAGGCTACCTCGTGGCGAACGAAGGGCTGGCGGTGCGCATCCGCTTGCGGGACGCGGAGGCGTTTCTCACTATTAAGGATGCAACGGACGCATCGGGTGTAAGCCGCCACGAGTGGGAATACGCCATACCGATAGAGGATGCACGCCAAATGTTGGCACAATGCGGCAATGCGTGTATACAAAAGGAGCGATTTGTAATCCCCGCCGGCGCGTACTGTTGGGAAGTGGATCGCTTCCACGGCACATTGGAGGGCTTAGTGCTGGCTGAAATCGAATTGGACGATGCGCGAACTGAGCCATCTCTGCCCGAATGGATTGGACGCGAGGTTACAGGCTGCCGCGCCTTCTATAATGCGGTTCTGGCAACGGAAGGTATGCCCCAAATTAGCGAATAAAACAATTCGGCACGAAGGAAAGTGAACCTTTGTGCCGTTTCGCTTGTTACAAGCATGGAAGCAATCAATAACCATAACGCAATAATATAATACAGTATGATAAAGCGACTTCTTTTAATTCCCCTGCTGAGCCTTGTTTTAGTGGGATCAGCTTGGGCGGACGGCGGTATGTGGCCGCTTTGGATGCTTTCTTCTCAGGAAGCAACAATGAAGCAGATGGGGTTAGCCCTCGAAACAGCAGATATATATAATCCAAACGGCAGCTCGCTGAAAGATGCAGTGGTACTCTTCGATGGCGGATGCTCAGGAGTACTGGTATCGGATCAAGGGCTTTTGCTCACCAACCACCACTGCGGATACGACCAAATACAGGCGCACAGCTCGGTAGGAGCTAACTGGCTTGAAAAAGGATTTATGAGTCGCACTATGGCAGAAGAACTGCCCAATCCCGGTTTGGAAGTGGAAATTGTGGATGAAATACGCGATGTTACCGCAGAAGTGAATAAGCTACTCGCCAAACGGAAGCCTATAACCGGTATGGAATTTCTATCGGCCGGCTACCTGACCGATAGGCTGGCTCCGGAAATTGTAGGCAAGAAGGCGGCTGCCCGCCCCGGTTACAAATACGAAATCAAAGCGTTCTACGGTGGCAATAAGTACTACATGTTCACCAAAAAGGTATTCCGCGATGTGCGTTTGGTAGCTGCTCCGCCCAGCTCCATAGGTAAGTTCGGCGCCGATACGGATAACTGGATGTGGCCGCGCCATACGGGCGATTTCTCCATTTTCCGCATCTATGCAGATCGGGAGGGTAATCCGGTTCCTTACAGCAAAACGAATGTTCCCTACAAACCGAAGCGTTGGGTGCAGGTAACCGCTCAGGGCGTTGCGCCGGAAGGATTCGTCTTTATTATGGGATACCCCGGTACCACGTACCAGTACTTTACGCCGGACGAAGTGACCGAATGGGGCGAAATCAATAATAATATCCGTATCGAGATGCGCGGCATCCGTCAGGAAGTGATGCTGGCTGAGATGCTACGCGACGAAGCTACCAACATTAAGTACGCCGCTAAGTATGCTTCTTCGCAAAATGGGTATAAGCGTGCGCAGGGAGCTAACTGGGCAATCAAAAATCGCAAGCTGGCTGATCTGAAGCGTGCCCAGCACGAAGAGATGCTCCGCTTGGAAGCGGCTAAGGGCGATGCGCAGGGAAAGAACGCGGCGGAAGTGATCAGTCGCTCCATTGCAGCGCGTAAATCGTTGCAAATTCGCATGCAATATCTGCTGGAAGGTATCCTTATCGGCATCGACTGCAGCCGAGCTCCGCAGCCCAAAGCGGAACTATTGGATAATTGGGATAATGCCGCCAAGCGAAGCGAAGGATTGGAAGATCTGCGCAACAGGTTCGAACTATTCTTTGATAAGGATTACGATCCGGAGGTGGACCGCAAAATAGCCAAAGCTCTACTAACGCGTTACGCGGAACGAATTGCCCCTAACGAGCAACCGCAGGCGGTTCGCGACGGAATTGCCCAGTATGGTTCGGCCGAAGCTTATATAGATAAGCTGTTCGACACCTCCATTTTTGCCTCCAAAGAACGCTTCGAAGCGTTTATGAAAGCGCCGGAACGCGACCTTTTGGCAAATGATCCGATGGTGCAGTTTGTAAGCTCTTGGCAAAGAGAGTTCCGCTCGCTCAACGAAACACTGCATGCTTACGACGCGCCTCTCGCTAAGGCGCGCAAGGAATATATAGCGGCTCGGATGGCTAATCCGCCTTTCGGCAAACAGCCGTGGCCCGATGCCAACCTAACGCTCCGCTTTACTTATGGACAAATTAAGGGCTACAAGCCGCACGATGCCGTACTTTACGGGGAAAGAACTACCTTGGACGGCGTGATGGAAAAGGAAGATCCGCACAATTGGGAATATGTGGTGGACGAACGCCTCAAGAAGGTTTACGAAGCAAAGGACTATGCGCCCTACGCACTTTCGGACGGACGTATGCCGGTAGACTTCTGCGCAACCACGCATACTACCGGAGGAAACTCGGGCAGCCCCGTATTCAACGGCAAGGGCGAATTGGTCGGTTTGAACTTTGACCGTAATTGGGAAGGCGTAGGCGGTGATATCGAATATCTGCCCGATTACCAGCGGAGCATTATTCTCGATATTCGTTATCTGCTACTGGTAGTGGACAAAGTGCTCGGCGGCGAGCGGCTTATCCGCGAAATGAACCCGATTCATTGAGCAAAAGGTATATGGAAAAGGGAAACGATTTGCTCCGTATGGAGGAAGATATCGTTAAGATGCTCCGCACCGTATACGATCCGGAAATACCGGTCAACGTATATGATTTGGGCTTAATCTATGACGTGGATATAAGCGATAAGGGCGTAGTAACCATCACGATGACACTTACCGCGCCCAACTGCCCTGCCACCGATTTCATTGTGGAGGATGTACGCCTGAAAACGGAGAGTGTAAAGGGCGTTACCCGTGCCGATATCGTGCTGAGCTTTACGCCGCCGTGGGATCAATCGATGATGAGCGACGAGGCAAAGTTGGAATTGGGCTTTATGTAGCCGGGCATTCGGATGAAGAAGCTCTTCTTCACTGCCGATGCGCATCTCGGTGCCGCCATCCATACGGATCGGCGCGCCGCGGAGCAACGCTTAACCGCTTGGGTGGAATCGGTAGCGGATAGCGCCGAGGCGATCTATTTCCTCGGAGATATGTTTGACTACTGGCACGAGTGGAAGTATGTGGTCCCGAAGGGGTTTACACGCTTTCTCGGAGCCGTGGCCCGCGTAGCGGATAGCGGCGTTGCCGTACATTTCTTCACCGGTAACCACGATGTGTGGATGAAAGGCTACTTTGAGGAGGAGTTGGGAGCAACGGTGCATCACAAAGCGTTGCTGCTGACCGATCGGGGGAAAACGTTCCGTTTGGCGCACGGAGATGAGGAATACAGAGCTCATTCGCGTAAGGAGGCGCTTTTGTACGATACCTTTCGCAATCCCGTACTGCAAAAGCTCTACGCCGGCTTGCATCCGCGCTGGTCAACCGTCATAGCCAACCGCTCGTCCGCAAGCAGCCGTAAGCGGCATATTGCCCAAGATTACGCCGTTACCGCCGCACCTCCCGAGGAGGAGTGGCTCGTGAAGTGGGCGGCGCGTGATGCCTTGCGCCATCCCGATACGGACTTTTGGCTCTTTGGGCACCGGCACCGTCTCATTGATTATCCCCTCGGTAACGGCAAGCGCGTGCTTCTTTTGGGGGATTGGATCCGCTACAACTCCTTTGCCGAATGGGACGGCTCCGAGCTATCCCTCCGCACGTTTGCACCATCGGAAGGGCAGTAGTTTCCGAAAAGTATATAGGTCTCAAATGAAAGGTATATAGGTTCGGGACGAAATGTATATACCTTTGAAGGGAAACTTATATAGGTTTTTGCGACTGCTTATGAGGCAGTAAGGCAACAAACCGAGAGGTATGTGCGTTATAGAGCGTAGAGGAGAAGGACGCATTATAAGGAATGATCGCTTTTATTGAGGGAGAAATAGCCCGACTCACCCCCACCGGGGTAATTGTGTTGGCAGGAGGCGTGGGCTACGATATAGCCATTACGTTGCCCGATTACAGCTTGCTTCGCGAAGAGAAGAGGTGCCGGCTTTGGATCACCGAGATTATAACTGATGATGCTTACCGCCTGTTCGGCTTCCTGAGCGAGGAGGCGCAGCTTTTCTTTGATAAGTTGCGCAGCGTATCGGGGGTTGGCCCCGCCACGGCGCGATTGATACTGAGCAGCTTTTCGCCTGCCGAGCTGGCGGCAGCCATTAACGGCGGCGCGGTTGAAGTGCTGCAAACGGTCAAGGGAATAGGATTGAAAACGGCACAGCGCATAGTGGTCGATCTGAAAGGAAAGATTGTGCTTTCGGAAGAGATGGATGGCTCCGGCGCTTCGGCATCCGGTCAAACGGCAAAAATGTACGAAGAGGCGTGCGGTGCGCTTAAAACGCTCGGCTTCCCGGATACAGCCGTCCGAAAGGCAGTACGGAAAGTTTTGGATGCCAATGCCGCTCTACCGGTGGAACAGGTTATCAAAGAGGCATTAAGGCATTTGTCGTAAGGAATCTTTTCGGGATGCATTTGAGGCAAAAGGGAGTTAAAAGGTATATCAGTTTACTCTGCTTCTTGGGGGCAGTGTTGCTCTCCTTTTTGCCGGCAAAAGCGCAGAGCGACTCAATTCAAGGGCGCGTAGTGCCGCCTCGCAACAAAGAGGAAGTGGAGGCGCAACCGCTCATCGACCTCAAGCTCCCCACGCAGCTCAAAAGCGGCTTTATATACGATGCCGCCACCGGTAAGTACCTTTTTGTCACTACGCTAAACGGGAAACGGATTGGCACACCTATTGCATATACACAAGAGGAGTACCTCGCTTACCTTAAACGGAACGAAAATGTACACTACTTTAGGGATAAAGAGCGAGAGGAAGCCGCCCAAGAGGGCAAAAAGCAGTTTAACCCGTTCGACTTTGGCTTCGAATTGGGACCGGCAGAGCGTGTTTTCGGGCCCGGAGGCGTAAAGGTACGCACACAAGGCTCCGCCGAGCTGCTCTTCAGCGCCAAAACGAATGCCACGGATAATCCCTCGCTTCCCGAGCATGCCCGTAAGCATACCTATTTTGACTTTGACGAAAAAATACAAGCCAACGTACAGGCATCGGTGGGCAGTAAGCTCAACTTCAACCTGAACTACAACACGGAAACGACGTTCGATTTCGATGCGCGCAAGCTAAAACTTGCCTACGAGGGCGAAGAGGACGATATCGTCAAATTGGTAGAGGCGGGCAGTGTGGCACTACATCCGCAGAATTCGCTCATTCAAGGGGGTGCTTCGCTGTTCGGAATCCATACGAAGTTACAATTTGGTAAGTTGGATTTGAGTTTGGTCGTTAGCCAGCAGGAAGCGGAAACAAAGCGCGTTTCATCGCAGGGTGGGGTACAAACAACGCCGTTTGAGTTTTCCGCCAATCAATATGATGAGGGACGGCACTTTTTCCTCTCCAAATGGTTCTACGATCATTACGACGAAGCGCTGAAAACGCTTCCCTACATATCCGGTGGCGTGGTTATTAACCGCGTGGAAGTGTGGGTAACCAATAAGCGCGGACGATTTGACGACGCGCGCAACATAGTGGCATTCAGCGACCTTGCCGAAGCAGGCAAAACGTATAATTCGCGCTGGACGCGAACCGGTGATATGCCGGCGAACGATGCCAACTCGCTATACCAAACGATGATCGGTATGCCCGCGCTTAGGCGCATCGAACAGGTAACGCAAACGCTTTCGCCTATACTTGAGGGCGGTACGGAATACGAAAAGCTGGAAAGCGCACGCCTGCTCGCTCCATCCGAATATACGCTGAACGCCTCATTGGGCTATATTTCGCTCAACGCCAAACTGAACGGCGACGAGGTGCTCGCGGTAGCATTTGAATATACCTATCGGGGGAAGGTCTATCAGGTGGGGGAATTTAGTACGGATCGCCCCGATAACGGTAGCGAAACGCTCTTTGTTAAATTGGTTAAAGGAACCAAGATGACACCGGCATCGCCCTACTGGCGACTGATGATGCGTAACGTATATGCTTTGGGCGCAAATGTACAGGGATTGACAAAAGAACGCTTCCGTTTGGACATTCTGTACCGAAGCGACAGCACCGGCATAGCACTGCCTTACATAACCGAAAGCCCCATAAAGGGACAACTACTGGTCAAATCGCTCGAGATGGACCGCTTAGATAGCCGAAACGAACGTTATCCCGATGGCGTTTTTGACTATGTGGAAGGTTATACGGTGAATAGCCGTCGCGGATGGATCTACTTCTCTACCGTAGAGCCTTTCGGGAAAACGCTTGCCGATAAGATAGGCGACCCGGCTCTGGCGGATAAGTATGTATACCGAGCCATATACGATACAACGGCTAATGCGGCAAGGGAAGTTGCCGAAAAAGATAAGTTTTTGCTGAAAGGCGAGTACAAAGCGTCGCAAAGCGGACAGATTTCGCTCGGTGCAATGGGGGTTACGCCCGGATCGGTTCGTGTAACCGCCGGCGGTGCCGTATTGACCGAAAATGTGGACTATACCGTTAACTACGCAATGGGTACGGTAACCATTATCAACGAATCCATCCTTTCGAGCGGTACCCGCGTGGATGTGTCGTTAGAGAATAAGGGATTCCTCAATTTGCAACGCAAAACGATGCTCGGAGCGGATCTAAACTACCACTTTACCAAAGATTTTACGCTCGGAGCCACCGCTATGTATCTTAGCGAAATGCCGCTAACGACCAAAACGACTATCGGCGACGAATCGATGCGAAACTTCCTTTGGGGCGCCAATCTGAGCTATCGAACCAAGTGGCAGGGATTGACCAATCTGCTGGACAAAATACCTTTCCTTAATCTAACCAAACCGAGCGAAATTGCAATTAATGCTGAGTTTGCCCACCTGATACCGGGGCATTATGAAGGCAGATACGCCAAAGGGTATAGTTATATCGATGACTTCGAATCGTCGCAAGGGCAAATTGATCTAAAAAATCCCTATGCCTGGACGCTCGCCTCTACTCCTTTCCAGGATACGCCTAATCCGCTTTTCCCGGAAGCTTCGTTCACTAACGATGTACGTTACGGAGAGCATCGCGCCCTTTTGGCTTGGTTTTACATCGATCCGATACTCAACCGGAGCCGCTCCTCCATGTTGCCCTCCTATATTCGCAATGATCCGGATTATCTGAGCAATCACTATTCGCGAGAAGTGAGTATGCTGGAGTTGTTCCCCTATAGGGATTACAATCAGGCTCAGCTCAGCTATCTGCAAACATTCAACGTAAGTTACTACCCCGCCGAACGCGGGCCGTACAATCTTAACTATACGGATCTGCTTCCGGACGGCACATTTGCCAATCCCGACCGGAACTGGGGCGGCATAATGCGCAAAATTGATCAGAGCGACTTCGAAGCCGCCAACATCGAGTATATTGAGTTTTGGCTGATGGATCCCTTTATCTACAACAGGGAAACCACTTCCGGTGGCGAACTGTACCTCAATTTGGGGGAAATCAGCGAAGATATCCTCAAAGACGGGCTAAAGTACTTCGAAAACGGTATGCCCCTCAACGACGATGCCAAGGCAACGCGCACTACCGTTTGGGGGAAAGTGCCCACGCGGCAGGCATCCGGTTACGCGTTTGATAACTCGCCCGGAGCACGCGCCAAGCAAGATGTGGGGCTTAACGGCTTAAATGATGAGGAAGAAGCCGCCTTCCCCGCTTACGTTGAATATTTACAAGGATTGCGCAGTAAGATTTCCGCCGAAACGGCAGAACGATGGAAGAGCAATCCGATGAGCCCCTTTACCGATCCCGCCGGTGATAACTTCAAGCATTACCGTAATAAGGATTGGGACGAAGAGCGCGCCCCCATCCTCGATCGCTACCGATATTTTAACGGCGTGCAGGGAAATAGTGCCGAAGCTAAGGATGCCGCCGAAGCGTACAGTATAGCCTCACGCGTAATGCCTGATGTGGAAGACGTCAATCAGGATAATACGCTGAACGAAAACGAAAGCTATTTTCAATACCATATTGTACTTCGGCCGGACCGCCTCGCCGTGGGGCAGAATTACATCACCGATGTACGCTCCACCGCGGTTACCCTTGCTAACGGAAAGAAGGAATCGGTCAATTGGTATCAATTCAAAATTCCGCTCAAGGAATACGAAGCTGCCATCGGAGGTATAGCGGATTTCAAAAGTATTCGCTTTATGCGCCTTTTCCTCACCGGGTTTAAGGAAGCAACGCATCTTCGCTTCGGTACGTTTAAGTTGGTACGGGGCGAATGGCGCTCCTACGACCGTGAGCTGCACGATCCCAATGTAACGCCCATCTCCAAGGGAACCCTTGAAGTAAGTACGGTCAATATTGAGGAAAACGGCGATCGCCAACCGATTAACTATGTACTTCCGCCTACCGTTACGCGCAGTCTTGATCCCGCACAGGCTCAAGCCACGCAACAAAACGAACAATCCCTCAGTTTGCGCATCCGTAGCCTTTCGCCCGCCGATGCCCGTGCCATATACCGCAATATGGGGCTCGATCTGAGGCGATATAAGCGTTTGGAGCTTTTTGTGCACGGCGAAGCTCTTTTGGATGACGATACGCAAACCGAGAACGGTGACCTATCCGTATTTATCCGCCTCGGTAGTGATTACCGCAACAATTATTACGAATATGCCGTTCCGCTATCCCTTACGCCCTACGGAGTGTATAGTAGCGACTTGGCTCAGGATCGCGCCGCCGTATGGCCCGCTGCGAACAAAATCCAATTTCCCTTTAAGCAGCTGACCGATCTGAAGATAGCCCGCAACAGCCATGTTTCCACCGGTGGTGCCGATTATTACAAACGCTACTCGGCGCCCGATGAGGGAAATCCCGCCAACACTATTTCTATTGTGGGCAATCCGTCCCTCTCCAACGTAAAAACCATAATGATTGGCGTACGCAATAACTCGGGTAAGGTGAAAAGTGCCGAAGTATGGGTCAACGAACTGAGGCTGAGCGATTACCAGGAGCACGGCGGATGGGCGGCCAACACCGATGTACAAGTGCAACTGAGCGACTGGGGCAGCTTTAACGCTCGTGGCGTAGTGCAAACCGCCGGCTTCGGTGCTTTGGACCAGACCCTCTCCCAACGCCGTCTGGAGGATTTACGCCAGGTAAACCTCTCCACGCGTTTGGAATTGGGACGGTTCTTCCCCGAAAAGGCTGCCGTAAGCATACCTTTCTACTATGCCTACAACGATGAGCAAATCACGCCTCAATACAATCCTTTGGACGAGGACCTCCTCCTTAAGGATGCACTAAAGGGAGCGCCCTCCAAGCAGCAGCGCGATTCCATTTTGGTACATTCCGTTACGCGGACCCGGGTGCACAGCATCTCTCTTTCCAACGTACACGTCGGGATAAAGAGCAAAACGCCAATGCCCTACGACCCCGCCAACTTCAGCGTATCCTATGCCCTGAACAAAACAGACCATCATACGCCCGAACTGACCTACGACAATCGGCGCGATTGGCAGTTCTCCGCTACGTACGACTACCAGCCCGTGGTGCCGCCGCTCAAGCCGTTCGGGTGGATTAAGGCTAAGGATCCTCAACTGAAGGCACTTCAATCCTACCGTATCAATTGGCTTCCCTCCAAAATCAACCTTTCCAGCTCTCTGCTTCGTAACTACAACGAGCAGCAGGTACGCAACTATATTCCCGGAATAGGCGACGCGGCGCCCATGCCCGCCACCTTTGTGCGCGATTTCGTTTGGAACCGCGCCCTCACCCTGAACTGGAACCTAACTGATGATATACAATTTTCATTCCAAAGCGGAACCAATGCCCGAATTGAAGAACCCAACGTACAGGTGAACCGACGGCTCAATCCCGATGCGTGGGGCGTATGGCGCGATTCCGTTAATCAGAGCATCCGCCAACTTGGCCTACCGATGAAGTACGATCAGCGCGCCTCCCTCAACTGGAAGCTGCCCATTTCGCTCATTCCCTATATGAGTTGGGTTACCGCTAACGTCAATTATACCGGTACCTACAATTGGGATCGCGGCGCCATTTTGTCCGACGATAACCAGATGGGCAACCTCATCCGCAACGATCTTCGCTTAGAGGGCAATGCAACCCTTGCGTTCAATTCGCTCTATGCCCTTATTCCTTATCTGGCTAACGTGGATAAGCGCATTTCCGCAATAGGGCAATCCTACCAAACGAGCTCGCGCCGAAGCCGCTTCAATAGGGCTCAAGGCACCGAAAATAGCTATTCCGCCCGGATGCAAAACCCCACTAAGCCTCGTCGGTTTGAGCAAACCGTTACCCTTTCCACCGATAGCGTTACCACTATCCGGCACGGCCTCGGCAGCAAAAAGATACGTATTTCCGCCACCGACTCGCTCGGCAGGCGCTACACGATCAAATATAAGGTTAAGGACGCCCAAACCATCCAAATCACCAATCGGGATAGTGCTAAGCTCAAGTTGACTATCGCCGATGCGACCAAACGCAATGCCGCCGGCAACGAAACTGCCCGCTTTACCGATTTTTTGGTCTATCCGCTGATGATGCTTAAGGATGTACAGGTCAGTTATAGTAGGAACCAGGGCTTCAATCTGCCCGGATTCCTCCCTGCCGTACGTGCCGCCGGCGGACAAGCGGCTGCATCGCCCGGATTAGCCCCGGGCTTGGATTTTGCTTTCGGCTTTGTGGATCACAACTGGATCGAGCGAGCTTCCGAACGTGGTTGGCTAACCACCGCTCAGGATAATGTGCGCCCCTCCACCTATACACAAAGCGAGAACTTCTCCCTCCGCATATCTTTAGAGCCGATAAAGGAGCTGCGCATCACGCTAAACGCGCTGCGGAACGATACGCGCCGCGAGGAAACGCAATACGTTTTCTCCGGCATGCCGCGCACCTTTGGAGGTAGTTTTACCATGACTACCGTAGGGTTTAAGCACTTTTTCTTCACGCCCAACGGCAACAGCGGCTACTCGTCGCCCAACTTCGATAACCTTTTGGCATATCGAAGCATTATGCGGGCCCGAATTGCCGATGCCTACCGTCAAGCCGGTGCCACCAACGTAACTGCCGTTCGCGAGAATGGAGCCGATGTGCTGATCCCCGCTTTCCTTGCCGCCTACACCTCTGCGTCGCCCGAGCGGGTGGCGCTAACGCCGTTCCCCGCCTTTTCCGCGCTATTGCCCAACTGGACCATTAACTACACCGGTCTGAACCTTATTCCCGGCTTCGACAAAGTGTTCCGTAATTTCTCCCTGAGCCATAACTATACCGCCACCTATTCCGTGGGCGGCTATAGCTCGTTCCTCGGCTGGAAACCCCTCAGCGAGGGCAATGAGCTGGGATTTGTGCAACGCGTTGCCCCTACCGATCCGAATGCGTCCGGCACACAGGAGCTGATCCCCTCCATGCCTTACGATATTCCCTCGGTTACGTTCCAGGAAGGGTTCAATCCGCTTATAGGCGTTGAAGTAACACTCACAAACGGAATAACCGCTTCGGCGCGATGGAACAGGCGCAGAGCCGTAACGCTTAACCTGACCGCCGTTCAGCTGATGGAGAATAACGCCAACGAACTGACCGCCTCGCTGAGCTACAAAGTGGACGATGCCGCCAAGCTGTTCGGCATTAAAAAGCGTAACCGCACCACACGCCCCCGGACCAACGGCAAATCCACTTCCGGCAATAACAACCAACAGTTGTTCGCTTCCGGTGGTAGTATGACGCTTCGCGCCGACTATACCTATAACCGCAGCAGTATGCTGATCCGCAAGATTCAGGATAACTTCACGCAGGCTACGAACGGCAATATTGCCCAAACGCTCAAGCTGAGTGCCGATTATGCGCTTAGCCGTATGCTTACCCTGCGTGCCTTCTTCGATTGGAACATCAACCACCCACTGGTCAGCAGCGCCTCCTTCCCGACGCGCAACACCAACTTCGGCGTCGCCCTCCGCATCAACCTCACCCAATAACCCTCCTCTCGTGGAGGGGCGCTATGGGGGTTGAGCGTTTACATATGTCAAAGAACGCTGTCCCTCCGGATGGGGCATCCGTACCGCCGGTACTACTCATCCGCAGCTGCTTACCATCCACTGTCGCTAACAGCCTGTTGATGTAATAACCAACTGATGCTAACTATCCGCTGAGGATAACCATCCACTGCCACTAACGACTTGTAGATGCTAATAATCAGCCGCTGCTAACCATTCGTGGAGGTTACTCATCCGCTGATGTAATAAACAACCGGTGTTCACCATCTATGTAGGTTACCCATCCGCTGATGTAATAATCAGTCGGTGGTAATGCCCGTCGGTGCTTTTGCTCCAAGGTGATAACACGCTGTCGGAGCTCGCTTGCTCCGCGCGTCTAACGCCTATTCCCGGAGGAACGATGCAAAGGTACAACGCGGCATACCCCCCAAGTGTATTAAAGTGTATCGAAGTGTATTAAACTGTATCCTAACGTATCGAAACGTATTAAAGTGTAATATAGTGTATCGTAGGTTATTGGAGTTTATCGGAGTTTATCAGAACTAATCCGATTGGCCCTGATTGGTTCCGATTGATTCCGATTGGCTCCGATTGATTCTGATTGGCTCTGATTAGTTCCGATTAGCTCCAATTGCTTCCCTAATTTCTCCGTTTAACGCCTTACTCCCCTGAGCGTTTCCTGTAACAATTCCAAGGAAGATAGCCCAAACTGCAAATAAAAACTTTTTCATAACCTATTTCCTTTTAGTATGAGACCATTATGCTAAATACACCATCCGTAATAGAAATTGTGTCCGATAGTATTCCATCCTCTTGTTCATATGTTGCAGAAGCGGAAAAATAACCTCGACAAGTCCCCTCTTTTTTGTCATATGCCACCAATCTTACCTCATGGGGAGCCGTTTCAACCATATGGGGCGCATAAGTTATACCGAAGTAGTCAAGCTCTATCGATTCCCCCAGCGTGTAATCTTCCGGGACCATAAATCCAAACGTCACATTTCGGCGGATAAGGGTAGTAGTGTCACATTGTTCTAAGCTAAACGCTTGAAAACTAAATTTTCCATCAAAGCTCTGGATATGAGGAAGTTTAATTCCTGGTCCAATTATGGAACATATGGGACAATAAGCATACACATAGGGAACGCCATCAACTCTGAATGCGACAAAGTTGCCGTACTCCGTAGGTGGCTCCTTGGGAACTACATCGCAGGGCCACTCCTTCTTTGGTTCCTTTCGGATCAGTTCGCATCCGGGTAGGAAGCACAGCACTATAACGAGTGACAGTATGCAATATAAAATGCGTTTTAGCTTCATAGTAATATACCTTTCATCAAATTATACTTGTCTTCTGCTTGCAAATATATCCATAAATAATTACGAACGACATATTCAGTTATACTTCTTATGTGGTCAGATGCTCGTTCCGCTCTGTCACACGGTTTAATCATTCCTCCAGAGCCTATTCCCTGAGGAACGATGCAAAGGTACAACGCGCCGCACCCCCCAGATGTATTAAAGTGTATCGAAGTGTATTAAAGTGTATCGTAACGTATCCTAACGTATTAAACTGTATCGAAGTGTATCGTAACGTATTAAACTGTATTATAGTGTATCGTAGGATAAGTTTATCGGAACATATCGGAGTTTATCCGAATTAATCCGATTAGCTCCGATTGATTCTGATTAACTCTGATTGGTTCGGATTGATTCCGATTTATAAAATCCTATGGCTGCAGGAACGCATGCCGGGCGGGGAATTGAGCGCGTGGCAGGGGCGCATTCAAAGGGCAATTGCCGTCTTCCTCCGTTAAACTATCCTAAATAATCGGATTACTGTTGTATATGTCGCAATTTAGTATCACCTTTGCGGTGTGTTAGAATAGTAATACACTAATGAAGAAAAGAAAGATAGAACAGAAATAGAAGAATAACCATTGGAAAACACAGCGTATGATTGCTATTAATGATTTACAGTTCAAGTACCCGCGCAAGTCGCTCCTATTCAAGGGGCTAAGCATGTCGGTTGAACCCGGGCACATCATCGGGCTTTTGGGAAAGAACGGTGAGGGGAAAACCTCGCTTATGAAGCTAATTGCGGGACAAATGTTCCCCACAAAAGGAGAAATGAAGGTACTCGGCGAAGAACCGGCACGCAGGAAAGTGAGCTTCCTTGGCGATGTGTACTACCTTGCCGAGAATAACCCTACACTAAAAGGGTGTTCCGTAGGGAACTACTTTGCGGCAGTAGCCCCTTTCTACCCCAACTTTTCCCAAAATGAGGCCGATAGCCTGATGCAAGAGTTTGAGCTGGATTACAAGATGCGTATGGACAAAATGTCGCAAGGCCAACAAAAAAAGGCAGCTATCGCCCTTGCCCTCTCACTCGGCACGCATCTCCTCCTTTTGGACGAACCCACTAACGGATTGGACATTCCATCCAAGAGTCTGTTCCGTCGCTTGCTCGCCAAATATCTATGTGAGGATCGCATCATCATGATCAGCACCCATCAAGTGCGCGATTTGGAGCAAATTATTGACTACTTGGTAGTTATGCAGGAGAACCAAATCACCTTAACCCGTAGTATCAGCGAGCTATCCGACAAATTTACGTTCCGCCCTGTACAGCAGGGAGATACGCCGCTTTATGAGGAAATGACCCCTGCCGGGCGATTTGGCGTATTCGCCAAGGAAAAGGATGAGCCGGAGAGCGTTTTCTCTACTGAATTACTCTTCAATGCGCTTACTTGTAACAAAGAAGCGATACTGCGCACACTGCACCAATAAAACAACCTAATCATTGCACTATATCACTATGAAACAGATTAAAAACAGTTTTTCCATAAAACGTGTGGGGCAACTGCTCCTTATGGACCTGAAGCTCAATAGACTTCAGTTGCTCAGCTTGATCGCAGGCTCCTTCGCACTATTCTTAGTACCGCTCCTTTTGCGCACACTCTTCTCAGAGGATTATCTATACTATACCAGCGTTGTCTACTTTATGAGTGTACCCTATGAGGTACTACTGAGCCTCTTCTACTTCATGTATGTGAGCAGAAGGCTGCACGCTATGTCTTCCGTATCGTATAGCACCATCCCCGCAACCAACGGAGAGCGATATGCCCACTTGCTCATTTTGGGTATCCTGATGATCATAATGGGATATATCATCGTACAATGCTCTCTATTTGTTGAAGCGTTGCTTAATCCGGCATACTTTCGGACCAATCCGGACAGCCTATGGTTCATTTGGGGAAATCTTAAGATTACGGATAACTCCTTCAGCGTAAATCTCAGCATAATAATGAACATACTCTTTGCCTGTTCCATAGCCCTGTACAGCGTTATTCGCTTTAAAAACATGGTGCAGTCCGTTACATTCATTGTAGCATTGGCTGTTTCGTTATTCATCATCGGCAGACTGGTTTCCCTACTTTTGGACGCATTAGGATGGAACTCTACCGATTTTTATTTCGATAATGTAGATCCATACAACACGGTTATAGCTATCAGTAAGAGTCTTTTCTACCTAATCACCATCGGAAATTACGTAATCTGCTACTTCCGTCTTAAAAAACTTCAGCAAAGATCATGAGAGAATCACAATCCATATTCATCCAAATAGCGGAATCACTGAAGGATAAAATACTCTCTGCCGAATACAACGTAGATGAGCGAATTCCCTCGGTACGGGACATCGCCGTGGATGTAGAAGTAAATCCCAATACAGTGATGAGAGCGTTTGAACTACTGCAGCGCGATGAACTGATATACAACAAACGCGGCATGGGATACTTTGTAGCACCCGGAGCTCCGGAAAAAATAATCGAAGAGCGTAAAGAGCGGCTAAAAAAGAGCCTTCTCCCCGCTCTGTTTAAAGAAATGGCACTGCTCAAAATATCTATAGACGAAATTGTAGATGCCTATAAAAACTACCCGAAAGAAGCACAATAATACCATACAAACTATGAAAAACAAACATTGCGGTCTATAAGCATTCCGACCGCTCTTTACTGGTGTGAAAAGGTCGGCTCATCCGTTTGGAAGCCGATCTTTTCTTTTCATCGCCATTTCCGCCACAGCAAATACCGAAAGAACGCAGCATTCCCCCTCCATGCCGAGTAGCTACTGCCGGGCGGGCGCGTTCTTCTATGTAAAAAAGCATTATCTTTGCGCAAGATAAGGATAGATTGGGGAAATTGAGATTACGACCGGCTTTGGTCACCTCAGGCAAGATGCTATGAACAAAATCGATTTTAACGATACCGAAACGGCTTATGAGGAGCGCACGAACGGGGAATTGCGCAGCGCAGCGCGGCTTTTCCGTATGATGCGCAGCCCCGGATGGGTGCGTTTGGGCAGCGCGCTCGTTCATTTTGCCAATAAGCTCCGTATCCCCATTGCCTGGTTGGTTAAGCCCACACTATACAAACAGTTCGTTGCCGGCGAAACGCTTGACGAATCGTTACCCCGATTAAACGATCTGAAGGAGCAGGATGTAAAAGCGGCGCCGGATTATTCTGCCGAAGGCGGTCGCTCCGAGGAGGATACGCTACACATCTATAGCGAAACGATGGAGAGCATACGCTTTGCCTCCGAGCATCGCAATCTGGTTAGTCATGCCGTTTTTAAGCCGGGAGGCTTGGTTACGGTTGCCACGCTAACCCAATTTGCGGAAGCGCCGGAAACGCTCAGCGAGGAACAAAAAGAGGAGATCTCGCTGTTCCACAGTAGGTTTATGGGGCTTTGTCAGGCTGCTTCCGATATGGATATACCGGTACTAATCGACGCGGAACAGTATGTCTGCCAAGGGGTTGTGGATCGGTTTGCGGAAGAGGCGATGCGCACGTTCAACAAGCATCGTGCCATTGTGTTCACCACGCTACAGATGTATCGCACGGACCGCCCCGAATACCTCCGCAAACTCTATGCAATGGCGGAAGAGGAAGATCTGCAAATCGGCATCAAATTGGTGCGCGGAGCCTATATGGACGGCGAGAGGCGGCGCGCGGCGGAAAAGGGCTATCCGTCCCCCATTTGCGCCAACAAGCCGGTAACGGATGCACAATATAACGAGGCAGTGCGCTTTATATTGGCGCATATCGATCGTTTTTCGCTCTTTTGCGGCACCCACAACGAGGAGAGTTGTCTGTTGGTAGCGAACGAAATGGAGCGAGCCGGGCTGGCACCTTCGGATGCGCGTGTCACGCTGGCGCAGCTGTACGGGATGGGGGATTATATTTCGTTTAACCTTGCCAAGGCGGGCTACAACGTAACCAAGTATGTACCTTACGGGCCGGTACGCAAAGTAATGCCCTATTTGTTGCGCCGAACGACGGAAAACAGCTCTATGAGCGGGCAAACGCCACGCGAACTGAGCCTTATCCGCAAGGAGCTGAAGCGCCGTCGCACCGAAAAAGAGGCGTAATTCGCTCACCGGAATCAATCTATAGACTATGAGGAACGGCATCGGAACACCTTTGCAAAAAGGAGGACTAACGGAACGCCCTGCCGGTGCTGTGCCTGTTGCTTGCCGATACCTATATACCTTTGCCGGGAAAGGTATATACCTTTCAAACGAAACATCTATACCTTTTGAACGAAACATCTATACCTTTCGAAAGGGACGAACTAATGCCGTAGAAAAGGGCGCTACAGGGCATTTGCTCCAGGGCCCATCCTATTGCCGTACACTGCCCAACAGGAGGCGCGTGAGGGGTATGGGGCAGATCGCTCTGCTCTGCACGTTGTGGCTGTGTGTATCCCCTGTTCTTCGCGCGGCACAAGCTCCCGTTGCGGATACGGTATATCACCTTGGGGAGGTGATGGTAACGGCGGTGCGCAACCGCACGGAAGTTATTCCGCCTAAAGCACTTAGAGGTCAGGAACTGGAGCAGTCCGCCTCCTTCAGCGTAGCGGATGCGCTTCGTTGCTTTAGCGGTGTTCAGGTGCGCGATTACGGTGGCATCGGGGGGATAAAAACCATCGATATACGCGGAATGGGTACGCAGCACGTAGGCTTCTTCTACGACGGTGTGGAATTGGGTAACGCGCAAAACGGACAAATCGACTTAGGTCAGTACTCGTTAGATAATATCGAGAGCATCGAAGTGTATCACGGGCAAAAGAGCGGATACCTGCAAACGGCAAAGGATTATGCCTCGTCCGGAACCGTTTATCTCACTTCGCGCACGCCCTCCTTTACGGGAACCGACAAGCGGCACCTCTACGCATTGATGCGCACAGGCTCATTTGGACTGCTCAACACCGATCTGCGCTACGAACGCAAGCTAACCCCCGCGCTATCGCTATCGCTGAATGCGGCGCAAGTTGCCGCTACGGGCAAATACCGCTTCCGCTACCGCAAGCTGATTCCCGGTACGGATCGGGTGGCGTACGATACCACAGCGGTGCGGGAAAACGGCGATATTGCCTCGCTTCGGCTTGAGGGCGGTTTGTTCGGAGCAATGCCGCAAGGGCGTTACTCGGTAAAACTCTATCATTATGGTAGTGAGCGCGGTATACCGGGTGCGATCGTGAACAACGTTTGGAGGCGTGGCGAGCGCATGTGGGATAATAACAATTTTGTGCAAACCACCTTTAACAGCTTCGCAAACAATCGTTTACGCTTTTCAGCTATCGCTAAGTATGCCTACTATGCTTTACGGTTTCAAAGCGGCACAGATGTACCGGTTATAATAGATAACTACTTCCACCAGAGCGAATTATACGCGTCGTTAGCCGCTTCCTACGAACTTTTGAGCGGATGGTACGCATCACTTGCGTACGATTTCCTATGGAACAGCCTCGCAAGTAATCAATACAATTTTGCGGAACCACGCCGCCAAAGCCACTTTGTGGCGCTTGCTACCACCTATTCGTACCGCTCTTTTGAGGCACAAGCATCCCTGTTGGGTACTTTTATCATCGATAGAACTAATCGCAAGCGTGCCATGCCGCGGTTTTATCGGGCTAATCCGTGCCTCCTTTTGCAGTGGAAGCCGTTTGCGGCACTACCCGATTTGGCGCTGAATGCGTTCTACAAACAGTCGTTTCGGATGCCCACTTTTAACGATCTTTACTATACCGATTTCGGCAATCCGCAATTGGAACCGGAGGAAACGCATCAGCTCAGTGCGGGAGCGGAATATACCTATCGGCACGGCGCAAGCACCATGCTGGAGCTACGCGTGGATGCTTATCGGAATAAGGTACGCAACAAAATAGTGGCTTATCCCAAGGGACAGCAATTCCGCTGGACAATGCTCAATTTGGGTCAGGTAGCGGTTACGGGCATAGATGCATCGGTTCAGCTCCGCGTCAGGCCGTGGCGCCGCATAACGATGGATCTATCGGGGCGGTACTCCTACCAGAAGGCGATTGATACCACTAATCCCGAGGACGGATACTACCGCCATCAAATTCCCTATATACCGCTGCACAGCGGCACTATTACCGCCTCCGTGGGCTACAAGGATTGGCTTTTTGCGTACAATATGCAATGCGTTGGGGCGCGTTATTGCCGTCAGGAGAACATATTTGTTAACTATGTTCCGCTTTGGCATACGCACGATTTATCCCTTAGCTATGATTTCGACTTCAACCGGAGCCGGATACGTCTGCTGGCGGAAGCAAAGAATATACTCAATCAATCCTACGAAGTAATTGCAAACTACCCGATGCCGGGCAGAAACTATCGAATAACCATTAGAGTTAGCATATGAAGAATTATCGTTATTTAATCCCCGTTTTAGCCCTCGCAATAGGCTTTACGGCGTGTAAGAAGGAAGAACCGAAGCTACCGGATTCCTATGAAAAGATTGTAGTAGCAGAACGCCCGAACGATGCCTTCGGAGGGGTGTACGTGCTGAACGAAGGTCCGATGGGGCAGAACAAGAGTTCCTTGGACTTTCTCTGCTTCCAAAAAGGTGTATACATCCATGATATCTACTCGGATCGTAACCCCTACCAAGTGAAAGAATTAGGCGATGTGGGCAACGATTTGCTTGTGTACGGCTCCAAACTGTACATCGTATTGAATCAATCGCATAAGGTAGAAGTGGTTAACGCCTATGGTGCTACGCGCATCGGTAAGGTAGATATCCCCAACGGTCGCTATGCAATGGGCAACGGCAAGTATGTGTACATATCGAGCTATAGCCAAGCCGAAATGGGCAAAAAGGAAGCGCTCGGCAAAATCTACCGTATCGATACGGCAAGCCTACAGATCAGCGGCGAAATCGAAGTGGGTTATCAACCCGAACAGATGGTCATTCGCGACGGAAAGCTCTATGTAGCCAACTCAGGAGGCTATATGACGCCCAACTACGACAAGACGGTTTCCGTAATCAACCTCGCTACTTTTAAGGAAGAAAAGAAGATTGATGTAGCGGTAAACCTCGATAAGATGCTTTTGGACGGAGCGAACAACATTTGGATTTCCTCGCGCGGTAACTATGCAGACATATCCTCAAGCCTGTATGTACTTACCCCTCAGGAAGAAGTGATTCCCGTACCGGTGGGATGCAGCAATATGGCTATTTACGGCAATAAGCTGTATTACATCTCTTCTGTATGGAACAACGAAGCAAAGGCTATGACCTATCAGTACGGCGTGATTAATACGCAAACGCGTCAGAAGGAAGCCGAAAACTTCATTCCTGCCGAATATACTGCCAAAATCAAGGCTCCGTATGGGCTTGCTATCCATCCGAAAACCGGAGATATCTATGTAACCGATGCCGATAACTACGTTGCTCAGGGCAAGCTCTATACTTTCTCGCAAAAAGGCGAGCTGCTTTGGGAAGTAACCGCAGGCTTCATTCCGGCGCACTTCGCCTTCCTGCCCAAACGATAAGTATCGTTTAGCAGTAGAACTATGAAATACAAACGAACACAAATTATGAAGCACGTCGCACTTGCGGCGTGCTTTGCTTATACCCTTTTAGTGAGCTGTAAGCCCGAAGGCCCCCAACCCACGCCGGAGCCTACGCCACCCGCGCCGCCAAAAGCCGATCAGGTTGATTTGGGTTTGGCACAGCGTTATTCCGTTGAATGGCTGCAAACGCTCACGCTTACCCCAAAAGGGAGCTTTGAATCAGTAACGTGGACGCTGACCGATCCGAACGGGAATGCGGAAGAATTGGGCAATTTGCCTTCGTATTTATTCTTCGCTCGCGATAAAGGCAGCTACCGGCTCGCCATTACGGCGCGTCAAAACGGCAAAGAGGCACGCAACGAAATCACCTTGGAGGTAATTGACGAAAAAACGCCTTATAAGCGTAATCCGGTGCGCGTGCTTTCGTTCCGTCCGGCGCCGGGGCAGTTTGTCAACGTATTACCCGAGGCAACCGCCTCAAACAGCGAAGAGGAGCTGCGGGCACGTGCCGAAGCGGCATTCACCGGCAAGACAACTACCCTCATATCGTTAGGCGCGTTTGGCGGCAGCTTAGTATTTGCTTTTGATCATCCCGTGGTGAACCGGGCCGGAAAGGACTTTGTCATTTTCGGCAACGCACGCTCCCTGTACAACAATCCCGGTGCTAACGACGCCGAGCCGGGCTGCGTGTGGGTGGCAAAGGACAGCAACGGAAACGGCATTCCCGATGATGATGAGTGGTTCGAATTGGCGGGAAGTGAACAGAACAATCCGCAAACGATTCACAACTATCGGGTTACCTATTTCCGTCCCACTGCCGAGCCGGCCACAAGTGCCGATAGCGCCCGCTATATTCGTTGGGAGGATAATCAAGGGCAAACGGGTTATATTCCCAAAAACAAGTATCACGCACAAGCCTACTATCCGCTGTGGATTAAGGAGGATAGCTATGTGCTGAGCGGTACGCGCCTGCCGAACAACGCTATTGAGCGTAACGGCATATACACGCTTCCCAACTTTGCCTTCGGCTATGTGGATAACTACCCCAACAGCAGCAAGGATGCCCGCTTGGATATCGATTGGGCGGTAGATGCACAAGGGAACAAAGTGACGCTGGACCGCATCGATTTTATAAAGGTGGTCAGTGGATTGCAACAGGTGTGCGGACCCATTGGCGAAACCTCTACCGAAGTACTCGGCGCTGCCGACCTTCATATCCCCAAGCGGTAAGCACGCGCTCCGACAATAGGTATATACCTTTCACACGATAGGTATATACCTTTCGTTCAATAGGTATATACGTTTCACTCGAAACCTATATACCTTTTGGGAAGGGGTTATGAGGGGCTGTTTCGCTACCTCTGCCCGATAAAGAGTAACTCTTGCTTCCCTCCGACTAAAATAAGGTTGGCTATTCGCCTAAAATTCCTAATTTTGCAGGGATGAACGAACGTCCGGCAGAATATACTGAAGAGGATATCTCCACACTATCGTGGGATGAGCATATAAGGCGTCGCCCGGGAATGTACATCGGCAAGTTAGGCGATGGCACTTCTCCGGACGATGGTATTTATGTATTGCTAAAAGAGGTGATCGACAACGCCGTGGATGAGTACGTAATGGGGCAGGGGTCGACCATCGAAGTTAATATTACCGAGGAGGGAGCCGTATCGGTACGTGATTACGGACGTGGGATTCCTTTGGGAAAACTAACCGATGCGGTGAGCAAAATGAATACCGGAGCCAAGATCGATTCCCAAGCTTTTAAAAAATCGGTAGGCTTGAACGGCGTCGGACTTAAGGCGGTAAACGCGCTCAGCAGCAGTTTTAAGGTCATTAGCCACCGCGAAGGTCAGGAAAAATGCGTGGAGTATAGCCGCGCCAAACTACTCAAAGAGGGCGAAATAATCCCCACTACCGAAAAACAGGGTACTGCCGTCTACTTCACGCCTGACGATCAGCTCTTTAGGCAGTATCGATATCGGGATGATTTCGTGCTGGCGATGCTGCGGAACTATTGCTTCCTCAACGCGGGGCTAACCATCGTATACAAGGAACATCGCCTACATAGCGACAACGGGCTGCAGGACTTGCTTTCGGAAGATCTGACGCGTGAGCCGCTCTATCCGATCATCCATCTGAAAGGTAACGACATCGAGGTTGCCATCACCCATGTGGATCAGTACGGCGAAGAGTTCTACAGTTTTGTCAATGGGCAGAATACCACGCAGGGCGGTACTCATTTGAGCGCATTCCGGGAAGCGGTGGCGCGCGTGATCAAGGAGTTTTTCGGCAAAAACTTCGATTATGCGGATATACGTAGCGGTATGGCGGCTGCCATCAGCCTAAAGGTGATTGAACCTACCTTTGAGAGCCAAACCAAAACGAAGCTGGGAAGCAAAGATATGGTGCCCGACGAGCCGCAATACAAGGATGAGCCTCTGTACGGAACTACCATACAACGCTTTGTTGGCGACTTCCTGAAAGCACAATTGGACGACTATTTGCACATGAATGCCGAGTCCGCCGAGGTGATTTTAGGCAAAGTGCAATCCAGCGAACGCGAACGTAAGGCGATGGCGGGGGTGACCAAATTGGCGCGGGAACGCTCCAAAAAGAGCACGCTGCATAATAAAAAGCTGCGGGATTGTAGTCACCATTTTAACGACGGCAAGGCAAAAGAGCCGGAACGAACCTCCATTTTCATTACGGAGGGTAATTCGGCGAGCGGCTCCATCACTACGGCGCGCGATCCGGGCTACCAAGCTGTGTTCAGCCTTAGGGGCAAACCGCTCAACACTTTTGGGCAAACCAAAAAGGTTGTCTATGAGAATGAGGAGTTTAACCTCCTGCAAGCCGCGCTAAATATTGAAGAAGGCTTGGAGGGGCTACGCTACAATAGGGTGATTATTGCTACCGATGCGGATGACGACGGGATGCATATTCGGCTGCTGATGATAACCTTTTTCCTGCAATTCTTCCCGGAATTGATCCGCCGCGGGCATCTGTTCATTTTGGAAACACCGCTCTTCCGCGTTTCGTTACCCCGTCACGAGGTGGAAAACATACGCAAAAAGCAGCTCAAAAAGCGGGCTAAAGGGGGCGAAGCGGAGGAAGCTCCCGAACACACCTTCTACTGCTATTCGGAGGAAGAAAAGCAACTGGCGATGAAGCAGATCGGTGCCTCGGCACAGGTGACCCGATTCAAAGGGTTAGGGGAAATATCGGCGGACGAGTTTAGGGACCTCATTTCAGAGGAAAACATACGGTTGCGCCAAGTATCCATGCGCCGAATTGACGAGCCACAACGCCTGCTGGAATTCTATATGGGTAAAAATACGCCCGAACGGCAGGATTTTATCATCGATAACTTGGTGGAAGAGGATGAATAACGACGAAAGGGAAGAGCGAATAGCTCTGTTTGCCGGGAGTTTCGATCCCTTTACAATCGGGCATAACGATATTGTGGAGCGCACGCTCAAGCTATTTGACAAAGTGGTAATTGCCATCGGCGTGAACGGAACCAAAAAGCCGATGTTTTCCGCTCAGGTACGTTACCGCCAAATTAGTTCCTATTACAAGGAGGATCCGCGCATTGAAGTGGTTACCTATAGCGGACTCACGGCGGATTTGGTAGCGCAATACAAGGCATCCGCATTAGTGAGGGGCATCCGCAGTGGCGTAGATTACGAGTACGAACGCACCCTTGCCGATATAAACCATCAGCTGAGCGGTGTGGATACGGTACTACTTTTTACCAAACAGAACCTATCGCACATCAGTAGCGGCTCCATACGCGAGCTTATTAGTTACGGTCACGATGTAACCGCCATGCTCCCCCCCGGCTTTGAGCTATAGGAACGTGCGCTAAGCCCCTCGCTTAGGGCAAACAACGCATAAGTGAGGAATATTTTGTTTCTTTGTACCAGAAAAGAACAGAAAAGGAGAACAACGATATGAAAAAGCTTCTTACGTACTTAGGTTCCATCGTGTTGCTGGTAGGCGTGTTGGTACTCGCCATCCCCGGCTTTATGCACAGCACAACCAATACAACCCTATATATCGGCATCTTGCTGGTAATCATTGGGTTTATTCTGCACGTAGTGTTTAACCGCCGTAACGAACACGGCGTATAAAAGGAGGATTGCTTTCCCCGCGTTGGCGGGGGCAATCGGGGGCAAAGGGCTGCTCGCAGTAGCTCACGCCTCTCTTTTCATCGGTAGAGCCGTCTGTACCTTCCCATAAAAAGGTATAGATGTTTTGATTGAAAGGTATAGATGTTTCGGTCGAGAGGTATAGATGTTTCGATCGAAAGGTACGTACCTTTTATTCGTGGGTATCCGTGCCGTTTTGCCCTGCGTGGGGATGCAATGCGCAGGCGCTGAGTTATCAACAGGTAAGCCCACTATGATATTTATGCGTAATTTTGTCCCCGGAAAGGACAGAGAGTATGGGTAAAATAATCGCATTGGCAAACCAAAAAGGCGGCGTAGGCAAAACAACTACCACCATTAACTTGGCGGCTTCGCTCGCCACTTTGGAGAAAAAGGTGCTGGTGGTGGATGCCGATCCGCAAGCAAATGCAACCAGTGGCTTGGGGGTATCGCCCGAAGAGGGCAAACTGACCATCTACGAGGCACTTATCAACGAAGCGGATGCCCAACAGACTATTTGTCACACCAAAATTGAGGGGTTGGATCTGATTCCCAGTCATATCGACTTGGTGGGCGCCGAGATCGAAATGCTGGAAATGGAGGCTCGCGAAAGCATTATGAAGCGTGTGCTTCATCCGCTGAAACCGCTCTACGACTACATACTAATCGATTGTTCGCCTTCGCTGGGGCTGATAACGGTCAATTCGCTCGTAGCCGCCGATTCGGTACTGATCCCCGTTCAGTGCGAATTCTTCGCTCTGGAGGGCATTAGCAAGCTGCTTTCCACCATACGCATTATCAAAAGCAAATTGAACCCTAAGCTGGAAATTGAGGGTTTTTTGATGACCATGTACGACAACCGCCTGCGCCTTGCCCGCCAGATCTACGACGAAGTGAAAAGCCACTTCCGCGAATTGGTGTTCGATACGGTTATTCAGCGCAACGTAAAGCTGAGCGAAGCGCCGTCGCACGGGCTACCCGCCATTCTTTACGATGTAGAAAGCAAAGGCGCGGTAAACCACTTGGAGCTCGCCGAGGAACTAATTAAACGCAATAACCGGACAAAAGGTAACGTTTAGCCGAACGGCACCATTTTTGCATTATAGAAAGTAACATGAGTAAACGGGATCATAATGTATTGGGACGGGGCTTGGGCGCGCTGATGAGCGATGCCACGGGCAGTTCGTCCATTAATGAGCTGCCGATTGACTATGTGCATGCCAACCCGGAGCAACCCCGACGCACGTTCGACGCCGAGGCGCTTGCCGAATTGGCTGCCTCCATACGCTCCATAGGCTTGGTGCAGCCCATTACGGTACGTAAAAATGCCGATAACGACTATACCATTATCTCCGGCGAACGACGCTGGCGCGCCTCACAGCAAGCCGGCCTTGCCACCATACCGGCGTACATAAAAACAGCCGCCGATGAGGAGATGATGGAAATGGCTCTTATCGAAAATATTCAGCGTGAGGACCTGAATGCCATCGAAATAGCACTCGCTTACCGCAAACTGCTGGATATGACCGAAATGACGCAGGAAACGCTCAGCACGCGCATCGGTAAGAACCGCGCCACCATCAGCAACTATTTGCGTCTGCTCCGCCTGCCGGCTGAAATTCAGTTGGGGCTTACGGAGAAAAAGATCGATATGGGGCATGCACGCACACTACTCTCGTTGCCGGAACCGGAGGAGCAGCTCGCTCTGTATACCGAAGCGCTCGAGCAGCACCTCAGTGTGCGCGAATTGGAAAAACGGTGCCGCGAATACTTGGAACAGGGCAAAGATCCCAAGAAACGTGCCAAAACCAAGGGACGCTTTTACAGCAACGACGAATACGAAGCGCTGAGCAAGCAGCTCTCCAAGCACTTTAATACGTCCGTATCCCTATCCGCTACGGCAACCGGTAAGGGAAAACTAACCATACGTTTCAACTCTGAAGAGGAGTTGATGTACATTATTCAGCAAATTGAAGATAGTGCCCGCTAAAGGCATCTATCCGTTACTATGAGCTTGTTGGATAAAGCACTTACAAAGCATACTGTAAGCCGGGCAACCGTTTGCCTGCTTTTGTGGCTTTGCCCCATAGGGGCTTGGGCGCTTTATCCCGTTTGGCTCCCCATATCGGCAGGCGATTCGCTGCACACCGATAAACCGCTCCCCGTAATCAAGGGCGATTCGGCGCGCTCTGTCCCTTTGCTTGCCGCAACGGATACCACCCGTTCCGTTACCGATACGCTTCCTCCGGCAAAAGCACCGGTAGATGCCGTAAAAGTAGCGCTACACAAGCCGTTTGTCCCCAACTCCACTATTGCGCTTTTATGCGCTGTAATCCCCGGAGGTGGGCAAATGTACAACCGTAAATACTGGAAAGTGCCGATTGTACTATCGGCGGCTTGCGCACTCTCCTATCTCGTGGGCTGGAATGCAACCCAGTTCAACGAGTACCACACCGCATACCGCGATTTTATGGACGATAATCCTTTGGCGCACGACTCCTGGAAGAGCTTTGTTCCTCCCGGCGATGATCCCGCCAATTACGTTAAGGATAGCAATATACAAAACCGCCTCAAGCGCGGCACAGAGCAGTACCAACGCAGCCGGGATTTCTACCTGATTATTTCCGCTGTTGTGTACCTTTTATCGTTTGTGGATACCTACGTGGATGCGCAGATGTTTACTTTTGATATTTCACCCGACCTGACGATGGCTTACGGAGGGCATTTTGCCTCGCCGCAGGTACCATATCCTACAGCGATCGGGCTTACCTGTAAGTTCAACTTTTAATGCAGATCTCATCATTTTTACGATCATCTATACTTACGCTACTCGCCCTTTTAGGCACAACGGTAGCGCTGAAAAGCCAAACAGCTACCTATTTACAGCAGAGTAGCCAGATAAAAGTTCCCGCACAATTGGAAGCGGATGCGGTGGAACTGATACGCAGTCAGTACCGCACCTATTCAGCCGTTCCGCCGCAGGATGCTCCCGGCGGCTACAGTGCGGCATCCGAGGCGGATAATGTAGCACTCCGTCTTGCCCAACTACCCACTGAAATTGACGTGGCTTACGATGCCACTACACGAAAAGGTATAGAGCTTTTTCTCAAACAGAAGAAGCGTATGATCCCTTCGATGCTTTCTCTTGCCAATTATTACTTTCCCATTATCGAAAGCACCTTTGACGAATACGACATTCCTACCGAGCTGAAGTATCTGGCGCTTATTGAATCCGGCTTGGATCCATCTGCCTCCTCCGGCTCAGGAGCAAAAGGATTATGGCAATTTATGCTGCCTACCGCCAAAGCGTACGGCTTGGAGGTGAACAGTTTAGTGGACGAACGGCTCGATCCGCGTAAAAGTACCGTAGCGGCGGCGCGTCATTTGAAGGATCTTTACCGTGTGTACGGCGATTGGCTAATGGTAATTGCCGCCTACAACTGCGGTATTGGCAACGTAAACAAAGCGATCCGCCGCAGCGGAGGCAGATGCACATTCCGCAATATATACGATTTTTTGCCACGGCAAACGCGTGACTATGTGCCACTCTTTGTAGGCGCTTTTTACGTAATGCACTACCATAACGAGTACAATCTGCAACAGAACGATACATCCCTACCTACAGATGTGGATACGCTACAGATCAACGGCCGCTATTCCATCGCTTCTTTGGCGCAAGGCGCCGAGGTGAGCGAAGCGCTTTTCCGCAGCATAAATCCGCAATTCAAGGGTAATTTTGTGCCGGGGCATATACGCTCCTACGCGGTTACGCTACCCATTGCCGCTATTTCGCGCTTAGAAAGCTCCGGAGTGCTTGATTCCGCTTCCGAGGGGGATACGCCCTGCAACGGCAAAAAACCGATCCTGAGCCAAGTGGAAACCGTATCTACCAATCCGAATCGCAGTTATACGGTAAAGCGCGGCGATACGCTTTCCTCCATAGCACGCAGGCACAACGTGAGCCTTACGGCACTAATGAAGGCAAATGAGATTAAAAGCGTCAAGTACAAGCTTATTCCCGGCAAGGAGCTTGCCATCCCTGAAGCAAGCTGATCCCCTCCCGCAGGGCGACGAAATCGCCTCGGGGCGGCAAAAAATAGCTATATTTGCCGTTGCGTGGCGCCCCCGATGTGGGAGCGTTACGCAAGGATTTTGTAAAACAGAGTAATAGAGAAACATTCTTATGCTAAGAAAGATACTTTCCGTATCGGGCAAACCGGGGCTTTACCGCCTTTTGTCGCAAAGTAACCATGCGTTTATCGTGGAGTCGCTCACGGATAAAAAACGCTTTCCCGTACATGCCTCCGACAAAGTAGTCAGCTTGCAGGAAATCGCCATCTATACCAAAGAGGGCGAAATGCCGTTGGGCGAAGTGTTGGACAAAGTGTATGCACACTTCAGCGGTAATAAAGTTACCGATCCTCGGCTCACTAAGGGCGGAAAAGAAGAGCTATACGCGCTGATGGACGAAGTGCTTCCCGCTTACGACCGCGAGCGCGTTTATCCCACCGATGTAAAGAAGCTGTTCCAATGGTACAACCTGCTTGTGGAAAGCGGCTTCGATAAATTCGCCCGCATCGAAGAGAAAGATGCCGAACAAACGGAGCCGGCGCCCGAATCTACGGACGATTCCGCCTCCAAAAAATAACGAATCATTCATTTAATCACAGTTCATAGATATGTTCAAATCGATGAAGTCTTTCCTCGCAAAGGAAATAGATCAAATCAAACAGGACGGCCTGTATAAGGAGGAGCGCATTATCACCACGCCTCAGCGTGCCGCCATTAAAGTAAAGCCCGGCAAGGAGGTGATCAACTTCTGCGCCAACAACTACTTGGGGCTGGCTGATAATCAACGCCTTATCGATGCCGCTAAGCGCGCTATGGACAGCCACGGATACGGAATGAGCAGCGTACGCTTCATCTGCGGTACGCAGGATATCCACAAGGAATTGGAAGCCGCCATCGCTCATTACTTCCAAACGGAGGACGCCATCCTCTACGCCGCTTGCTTCGATGCCAACGGGGGCGTTTTTGAACCGCTCTTCGGGCCGGATGATGCTATTATTAGCGACTCGCTCAACCACGCTTCCATCATCGACGGTGTGCGCCTCTGCAAGGCAAAACGCTACCGCTATGCCAACGCCAATATGGAAGAGCTGGAAAAGTGCCTACAGGAAGCTCAGGCACAGCGCTTCCGCATCATTGCCACCGACGGTGTTTTCTCCATGGATGGTAATGTAGCCCCGATGGATAAAATATGCGCTTTGGCGGATAAGTACGAAGCCCTCGTGATGGTGGACGAATGCCACTCCGCAGGCGTAGTTGGCCCCACCGGCAGAGGGGTAGGCGAACAGTTCAATTGCATGGATAAGATCGATATACACACCGGTACGCTCGGCAAGGCTTTTGGCGGTGCCGTTGGCGGCTTTACCGCCGGACCGAAGGAAATTATCGATATCCTGCGCCAGCGTTCACGCCCCTATCTGTTCAGCAACTCGCTACCTCCCGCAGTGGTGGGTGCCGGCCTCGAACTATTCAAGATGCTGGAAGAAGACCACTCGCGCCACGATAAGCTGATGCAGAACGTGAACTACTTCCGCGATAAGATGCTTGCTGCCGGATTTGACATTAAGCCTACCCAGAGCGCTATCTGCGCCGTGATGCTGTACGATGCACCTCTATCGCAGAAGTATGCCGCTAAACTGCTGGAAGAAGGCATTTATGTAACCGGATTCTACTATCCCGTTGTGCCCAAGGGCGAAGCGCGTATCCGCGTACAGCTCTCTGCCGGTCACGAAAAGGAACATCTCGATCGCTGCATCAACGCCTTCATAAAGGTGGGCAAGGAGCTGGGTGTGCTGAAGTAACCTACCGCTCGCAGAGCGAACCTACTGCTTCTCCCCCTAACTACGTAGGAGAAGCCCCGATAAAAGGTATATACGTTTCCGCCGAAACGTATATACCTTTTCTTTGATACCTATATACCTATCGCCTGAAACCTATATACCTATCGCCTGAAACCTATATACCTTTTGACGGCCATCACCAAATGCATCGAAACCAATCCGAGCCAATCGGAACTCGTAACCAATCGGAAGCAATCCGAGCTAATCAGAACTAATCGGAATCAATCGGATAAGTTCGGATAAACTCTGATAAACTCCGATAAGTTCGGATAACTCCGATAAATTCTGATAAACTATCCGTATACTAACTGTTTTCCCTGCGCGCTGCACGGCGCACGTTGCTCATCCGCTCACGGATGCCGCCCTCTTTCGCGAAGCGCTCTTGCTGGTGTAGCATCAGACGCGCCAACATACAATCCGCCTGATGGATCAGCGTGATGGCCAAATTGCACAGTTCTTCGTCGTTCATTTTGGCAAAAAGCTCATTATGCTCCGTGATAAATGCATCGCTGCGCGCATATCGGCGCACGCCCTCGTAACGCGGATGTGCGTCATCCCATAGCGGAAGGGCGCGCACGCGTATGTAGTCCTGATAATCAAGGAGCAGCTCACCGAGGCTGGCGCGAGCTACATTGGTCAGTTTGATTTCCGTTTCTGAAGAAGTACTGGATGCCAAATTACCCTCAACGATATTCTGTTTGCCCGAACGGGCCGCCTGAATCATCTGATCCATCGTACGGTCGCTTGAACTCAAATAGCGGTGGGCAAAATGGTAAGTAAGGTCGTAAATAGCTTCCGTCACCTGATACACACGCAATTGCTTGTAATCGCCATAGCCGGGGAGGAAAGTGTGCGCCATAGATTCATCCAATACTAACTGCGGGTAAAGGTAGCTATTTAGGAGAGATTAAGCAGAATTATGGGGAAATATTGCTTGGTAAAGGGAATCAGAGCTTATCCGAACCAATCGGAATCAATCAGAATCAATCAGAACTAATCGGAAGCAATCCGAGCTAATCGGAACTAATCAGAACTAATCAGAATCAATCCGAGCTAATCGGAACTAATCCGAATCAATCGGAAGCAATCCGAGCTAATCAGAACTAATCAGAATCAATCGGAGCCAATCAGAGCTAATCGGAGCTAATCGGATTAGTTCGGATAATCTCCGATAAGTTCCGATAAACTCCGATAAATTCCTGTTGGCTACGATACGCTATAATACACTTCGATACAGTTTAATACGTTTCGATACACTTCGATACAGTTTAATACACTTCGATACACTTCGATACGTTAGGATACGTTACGATACAGTTTAATACGTTTCGATACACTTTAATACATTTGGGGGTTGCGCCCCGTTGTACCTTTGCATCGTTCCTCAGGGAATAGGCGTTAGTCGCGCGGAGCAAGCGAGCTCCGGCAGCGTGTTATCGCCTCGAGGCAAAAGCACCAACGGGCATTACCACCGACTGATTATTACATCAGCGGATGGGTAACTTCCACGGATGTCTATCACCGTATGATTATTACATCAGCGGATGGGTTACCTCCACGGATGGCTATCACCGTATGATTATTACATCAGCGGATGGATATCCCCTACGGATGGCTACCACCGGTTGATTATTACATCAGCGGATGGGTTACCTCCACAAGTGGTGAACACCGGTTGATATGAGTATCTACAGGTAGTCATCATCAGCGGATGGTAATAAGCTGCGGATGGTTAGTACCGGAAGTGCCAACGCCCCACCCCGAGGGACAGCGTTCTTTGACATATTGTAATAGTACCCGCGCGAGGGGAAACCAACGCCTGTCGGCTGCAACGAGAGGCTCCGGAGCTACTACTGCCTTTACGGCAATCAGAGGCTATCGGAACCAATTGAAGCCAATCGGATTCGCTTTGATTCGCTCTGATAAGTTCGGATGAAAGCGGTATCGGGTGTGCGGTGTGCGGTTGCGTTAAGTAGTGGGTGCGCGTCAGTGCGGTGCATTTGTACTACCGGTTAGATCAGAATCAATCCGAGCTAATCGGAACTAATCCGAATCAATCGGAGGCAATCAGAGTTAATCTGAATCAATCGGAATCAATCGGAATTAATCCGAATCAATCCGAATCAATCGGAGGCAATCAGAGCTAATCTGAATCAATCGGAACTAATCGGAATTAATCGGATTAATTCAGATAAACTCTGATAAGTTCGGATAAGCTCTGATAAGTTCGGATGAAAGCGGTATCGGGTGCGCGGTGCGCAGTTGCACTAAGCAGCGGTGCGCAGTTGCGCGGCAGCGCGATGCATCAGTGCGGTGCATTGGGTTCTACCGGTTACATCGGATTCAATCGGATTAACTCGGATAGGTTCGGTTAAAAGCGACATCGGGTGCACGGTGCGCAGTTGCGCTAAGCAACGGTGCGCGTCAGTGCGGTGCATTGGGTACTACCGGTTACATCGGATTCAATCGGATTAACTCGGATAGGTTCGGTTAAAAGCGGTTGCGCGGTAGTGCGGTGTGCGTCAGCAGCGCCGAGGCGTATACGTAGCAGGGGGCGCGCGGAAGCGCGTCCCCTGCGTGTAGTTGCGTATCGTACGGTACGCACGTGGCTATCTGTAGTAGGTGCGCAACGCTCTGGTTGCATTTCTTGCGTTGCTCATAACGGCATCCTGCGTATAGTCGAGATAGTCGCTTTCGGCTTCATTCTCGATACAGCGTATCGGGTAATGTGTAGAGGCATATGTCTTACTATTTCCTCCGCCTACATCACCACCTGTATCGGTGTGTGTCCATCGTCCGGTTCTAAAGAGGAAGAAGTTAAAGATCAGCTTATCCGTATTAGCAGCGCGTGTTGCTACATGAAGTACAACGCAGTTACCTTCAGTGTTTATGCGCATATAATAATACCACCCGGCTAAGAAGCCACCCGTTTTGGAGAATGTAAGGTTGGGATGCTGACAAAGCCCTCTACTTTCAGCACCTGCTGCCGGTACCTTCCACCCATAAGGGGAGGGATCGAAGGGGGTTTTCTGAGTCCTTGCAGCAAAGTTGTTAAAACTTGCTTCGTTGTTGAGGCAGCCGGGAGCATCTCCCCCTTGCCACATCTTCTTCATGAGGTAAGCCCCCCACTCTGTCGTTCCCAGCTCAAGGATATATTCACTCTCCTTATTACGAGCATACAGCTCTGTCGGGAACCTGATAATGTCATGCATTGAGCACATGTCCTTACCAAGAGCCATATCGTACAGTTGCCCCACATTTGCCCCTCTTTTGTTGCCCATACGATTCTGCATCTCCATTCCTTCAGGGACTAAGTTCGTATCATACCACACTTTACTGCAGTGAGGTGTGCCGGTATTAGCTTTTTTCCCATCCTCTTCATAAGCATGGTGCGGAACGGGTGTACCATGCTTATAGTAAAGGCCCGTCATATCGTTGTCAAACTTATCGTAGCAGGCAGTTCTTGTTCCATCTGAAGCCATACGATATGCGCCTAAGTTACGGTTCATATAGGGTTTACCGTGGGTTCCGTTGTCATTATCGTCCCAGGGGTAGCCATGTCCGTTATTCCTCTTTTTCTTGACCACCCATATGGTCCAGTTCCAGAGGATTCTTGAATTAGACCCGGCACCATAGTTTCTCACAGCGGAAACCACGGCACACCCTTCATATTCAGGTTTAGGCTGTACCAATATATAGTTTTGACCACCGAGGTTTATATGCACTCCTTCAACACGCATAAGCCCTGAATTTGTCCCTGTAGGCTCAAGGGTACTCCATACACAATGTGCAGACCAATTTCTATCCGTGGGCTCCAATCGAGGTAGAGGCACAGCCAACGTATCTCTGATATACTGTGCAGCCTTCGCAGGAGTTTCTGCATTCTCATTTACGTAGTTTTTATAAACACCAAAGGTAATGCCCTGTTCGTGCGCTACTGTTTTCAAGCGCCTCTTGAAGACTTGCTTCATTTCATCGGCATTGCTGTTCCACCAGTCGGCAGCTTTATTCAGTTGTGAGCAGGGAATGAGGATAGGGATCTGCCCCGCTTCCACCACATAGGTATTAGCCTCGGGCTGCAGAATGCCGGCAACAAAGTGTATCTTAAACGAGTGGGCAGGGAAGTAGCCCGGTTCATTGGGCTTTGCCTTAGGAGACACTTTTAGTTTTACAACAGCACTGACAATCTTATTTTTCCCAAGCTCTTCTTTATCTTTGTTGCCAATATGGTCATAGGTTAGGAATCTGACCAGCTCGCCTTCGGCATATGCGGGCTGCGAGATCTCCTGGATCAACTTGCCTTCTACCCATGTCTTGACAACTTGACTTTGCGTTGGATTTCCGGAGATTGACTCAATATCAATACTATCAACAGTGAGCATATAAGGAGCGTTCGCACGGATGAAGAAGCGCTGATAGAAATCACCTAAGGTATAGACAGGCTCCTCGTTGAGCATATTGTGCGTAAAGGCACTATCCTTGTAGGGAATGGCATCCCAGCGCATCACCTTAAGGGTGAAGTCGTTTTCCACATTAGCGTCACCTTTCACTACACGGAACTTGGTTATTTCACTTGCCCAAAGATCATTTTCGGGGAAATCATCCTTGTGCATCACTACTTCGTATAGTGCAATACCGTTCACAGGATCGTCACTGATGCGGTTCCAAGTGAACTGTTCGTCACGGTCGAGCGGAATACGGCCCAGCTTGGAATTAGGCGTGTACTTAACCCAGAACTTGTATACTTCATCCACCAAACAGGAATAAACGTTGATGGGGTCCTTCTCACAATCGGTGCGCCAATTGCCTGTTTCGCTGAGATAAATCTTTAAGTCGAGCTCTACTTTGTCGCTCTGCTTAATTTTGAGCGGCCACTTGATGCGCCCTGCCTGTACGTAGATGGCATCATCGGCAGAGGTACGAGCGTCACCGGAAACATTTTCAAGCACAAAGACCTTTTCTCTGAAATCCTGATCCTTAACAAAAGCGGGATCCTTGGGATCGGACAGGTAGTACCACATGTGCTTTGCCTTTGCTTGCTCCTTAGTTTTGGGTAGTTCGTTACCCTTGGCATCGACAAACTTATAGCCCCCTTCCCAGTTGGTACGCACGGTAAAGGCATCGTCGCTCTCATCTTTGCCGAATTCGAACTTATCCTTGTTGACGGCAAGATAGTACTGACCATCGTAGCGGATTTCGCCAATTTCGCCATCGTTCCATACCACTACATCAAAGGCGATATTGACCGGTTCGGTGATAAGCGCATCTTCCGGCGAATCGCTACCGGGACCGGTTACCTTAGTGATGTTAAAGCGGTAGCGGTGGTTGCGCAAAATATCAAGCGGTTCGACTTGGTCCTTCGGTGACGTGGGCGTGGGCTTTTTGATAAAGTCCAAACGATAATAGGTGGTCTTGGTTTCCGAACCGTATACGCCGCCAATCACAAGGCAGGGGCGATCGGTACGTTTGGTACCCTTATCGCGTTCGGGGATATAGATTTCGCGCACGGTAGCCTTTTCGGGATCGGAAACTTTATCGAAAATGAGCGGCTTGGTATCGGCAGCCATTGTAGGAGCGGGATCCGGCAATACAGTGAGCGGCTTCTTTGTGGTGCCGTCCATATGGAACGTATTGCTCTGCGTACCGGGTATCATAAAACTGTTTGCCATGCGGTACACACGTACGGATTGCAACTTAAATTTCGTTTGCTCGTTGGGCGTAGCAGTTTCGGAGGTAAATTCGGTACCGAAGTTCAGCCCTACGTCTACACGAGCGAGCGAACGAACAAGATGAATCCGATTGGTAGAATTGGTATCCTTGCAGTCGCCAAAGGTAACGTCTTCGGTAATGTGCTGCGTATTGCTTTCGCCCCACATGGGGATGCGTGCATTTGCATCGGTAGGCCATTTATCGGTAAACGCCTTTTGCAGCGATTCGGAAGCGAATACCTGCGTTTTGGTCATCCCCACGGAAAGGCCTGCGGGATCAAAATCGCAATTGGTAATCAGCACCAAGCGGTAAGGCGTGGTGGCATCGTCCGCATGCAGGCGAATTTTGGCCTCATATTGGTTTTTATCCGCCAAACGGTTTACGGAAGCCACTTTAGCCGTATAGGCATACTGTTCTTCCGGTTCGTCCAAAGGGGCACCGTTAGCACCTTTTGTTTTGAAGACAAGTACGTAGAGTTTATCGGCAGAAACGGCAGATTCCTGATCAGCCGTCATCTGGCGCATGGCGTTGCCCGATTCCATAGCGGGTGCCTGCAGTACAAGCGTAATAGTACCGTCACCGCGCCGGCGCACGTGACTTTTATCGGCGCAACCCGCAAAAATGCCTGCAAGGAGCAAGCAGAGTGAGAGAGCAAAGGTTATTTTGAACGTTTTCATATCGTTGTAATCTACTTTCTGAGGAATAGAGGTTCTTATACGATCTATAGTTATGGGTGTTACTTCTTAAATCCGTCCGGCTTGATGTTGATGGATCCCCACACGAAGGGGGTGATGTTGATCGCCAAATCGCCGGCTTTCTTTTCAAACTTTATCAGCACCGGTATTTCCACCTCGTGCCGCCCCTTAAGGGGTTTATTGTGTTTTGCCACATAATCGGGCAGGGATAAAGATACGTACGGAGCAGCTGCAGCATCGTCCGCATTGAGGAGCGACAAGGTAAAGCCGGCTTCGTTATCGATACGCAGCAGATCAAATCGCGCCCGATACATATCATCGGAAGCGGAGTGACCTAAATTGGGCAGATAGGGCTTCAGCTCAGTGGGCATAGGTATGCCGCCCTTGTAGCCGGCAATGGAATAATGAGTTCCGGCGGGCGCTGCCTTGAGCTGGGGCTTTTGACCGGGGTAAACGGCATCAAAGCCCTTTACCACTACATCTAAGCTTACGTGTGCCGAGGAGAAGGGTACTTCCACATCTTCACCCTTCAGTTTGGAAAAATCGAGTACACACTCGGCATAATAAAGTGAATCCGACGTGCGGTAGATGCCCTCCTTATCGGGCAGAGCCGTTACGGAACCCGCGGAAATAGATTTGGGTGCCTTTACATCGGTAGCGCTGTTTGCATTGCCCCAGGCAACCAGCGTCCATTTGCCTGAGTGTATGTCCTTTAGGGTAACTCCATCCCTCAAATCCATATGATGGAGTTTTTGCGAGAGGTAAAGATTACCGCTCTCATCATACACGAACAACTCTCCGTGCTCAATATGCTTTTCGAGCACATTATCCGTACCATCCGCTGTATAGGTAAAATGTAACCGCGGCGTCTTACACTTGCTAAGGTCGTCAAAGAAAGGCTGACAGGAAGTAGCCAATAGCATCACCGAGAAAGTGAAAAACAGGGTTCGAGTGAGCTGTCGCATAGTGAAACTAATTAGGGGTATATCTGATTGATTTTACTTGGGTTCCGTGGATTTGCGCTACACGGTATATACGTTGCGTCCAATGATAAGTACCTGCGGTTGCCATCCGTGAGCCCGTTAAAGGTAACCGGTTGACCGGCAGAGCGCGAGGCTCCGCCGATCACACGGTATTAGGTTAATGGATGATTGAATTACTTCTTGAATCCGTTAGCATCAGGAATGATGTTTACAGCTTGCCATTCGTAGGACTTAACAACTACGGTCAGCTTGTTGGCACCATCGTGTTCGGGGTCGGGAGTAACCGGCGTATCGGGGTTACCATCCTTATCGGTTTTGAAGTGTTCGCTCAAATCAGCAAGGTCGAGCTTGTAGATCTTACCGGCTTCAAATTTAGCGATAGAGGCAGCATCCCTTTCCTTGTACTTAACAATGGTTACATAACCTTCTTCATATTCTTGCGTACGATTCTTTACAACATCCAGGTCATACTGAAGCTTCACCTTGAGAATGATGTGATCAAAGTCTGTTTCACCATCCTTCGTGGGGAAGATCTGATAAGCAGCAGCAACCTGCTTTGCTTCGAACTTACTCTTCAGGTCGGCGATTTCGTTTTTCATTTCAGCCTTAAGCGGAGGATTAGCTGCAAAGGCGGTATTACCATCTGAAGGAGTGAAATAGCGATCTTCATCAGCCTTCTTATTGAGGTAGTTGTTCATATAAACAACTTCTACATCTATGTTCTTGAAAGCATTCTTATTGGTGGTAGCATTTTTCTGACCAACGATCTTACCGGCAACTTCAATACGGGCAACTGCAGGCTTGGGGGTAACCGTAGCGGTATAAACCTTATCTTTAGTACCGGAAGGAGTTACCGGACCGGTAATAGCTGCGCCTTCTGCTGTGCCAATAAGAGCGATCTTCTTAGCAAAGATAGCTTTCTGAGCATCTGCGCCGGTGGCAGGATCATAGGTGGCATCTACGGGAGCTACACCCTGAAGGGTAGCGATTTCGGGGTCAGCTACATAGCTATTAGCTTCAACCACCACTTTGGTCGGTTTGCTCTTAACAGGGAAGGTGTGACCTGTTGCGGTTATAGCTTCTGCGATTTCTGCAGCTTTCAGAGTTTTTACCACTTCACCGTCATTAACGATAACCTTGATGCTTTCAAAGGCTGTTTTCGTACCACCGGGAACAGGAGCTTCCATGCTGCGAAGTGCAGATTCATCAATGCGGATTGTCATTTTAGACACTTCCTTTTTGGGCTCATCCTTCTTGCAGGAAGCGAAGAGCGTGAGTGCCATCGTGGCGATGGCTGCCATCTTTACAATTTTCATACTTAACTAACTAATTACTTAAACTGTCTTTTTGTTTGTATTATAGTTCTACTTCTTTTTATAGTTATAGTTCAGGGTTACAATTCCACCGGTATCTCCACCGGCTCCCAAGGATCTACAACCACACCGATTGCCTTTACAAGTTGCTTTTCTTCCGGTTTATCACTGGTAGGATCATCGGGGTATCCATTCTCGTCGGTAGTAAAAAGCTCCCCTAATTGGGAAAGATCGATACGGTATATAAATCCGGGATTGAACTTAGCCACCTTTGTGTTGGGCGCCTTTTGCTCCAAAAAGCTCACAAAGGTAAGGAAGCGGTTATCGTGTTGTACCCCCTTCAACTTATAGCTCAACTTCAAAATGAGATGATCCATTTCCGTTGGCGTATTGGAGGGATCGGGGTAAACGTAGTACACATCGGGTGTAACGGGTATACCGGCATTAACTGCGGCGATCTTTTCGTTCAGTTCAGCGGCTGTGTTGCGCATCTCCGTAGGATGACCACTCCACACACCTGTAGTGATATCGTAGTTCTCTTTGGTACACAAAAGCCGCTGTGGGTTATCGAGCGTCTGCACAAAGTTATTGATGTAGATACCGGTAATTTTCATATCCGTATACGCGGACTTCCCCTTGCTGTTAAGCTTAGGAGTAATGGAACCGAACACTTCCAACCGAGCCACCAACGGTTTTGGGAAAAGCTCTACCTGCGAAACGCCTCCGCTGCCCGCCGTAATCTCCGCCTTTTCCGCCACATAGGGCAACGTTTTGAATTTATCCTTCCCCTGATATTTAAGGATATCGCCCTCAATGGAGAGCGTACTTTGATTGCAATGAGCCGATACGCGCTTACAACTTTTGGCAACATCAATCGTATAGCCGTCACCCATCAGTTGCTCCATTTCAGGCGTATTACTACGGAATACCTTTGCAAAAGGATATACCTGCTGTTTTCCCGTTTGATCCCAAAAATAGAGGGTAACCGATTCAAACGTGCTCACGGTTAGGTTACTACCTGTTACCACATCATCAATAGCACGCATGGTATGTGCATTGAGACGCAAGACGACGGTTTTCTCCTCAAGATCCTTTGGCGTTCTGCTACAGCCGGCGAACAGGAAGGCGAACAGCACTCCTGCGGTCAGCAACACATATTTCCCTAAACTTAAACTTTTCGTATCCATAACTATTTATTTTCGCGTCCGAAAGCGGTAACCGCCTTCACCGTTACATTTAAGTTTCGTTGTTTTCTTTATCCGTCGAGGGGCACTCTCCCCTCTCGGTCGTAAATATATAAACTTTATTTGAAACAGCGTTCATTTTGGGGTTATAAATAATTGGGTACTTAATCCACAGGAGCAACCCTTTTGATTGTACGGATCGGCAGTTGGCTGTAACAGCAGGCTCCGGAGCCTCTCGTTGTAACCGACAGACGTTGGAATCCCCTCGCGCAGGTACTATTACAATATGTCAAAGAACGCTGTTCTTCGGGGTGGGGCATAGGCACTTCCGGTACTAACCATCCGCAGCTTATTACCATCCGCAGCTTATTACCATCCGCAGCTTATTACCATCCGCTGATGATAACTACCTGCAGATACAAATATCAACCGGTGCTCACCTTCTGTGTAGGTTACTCATTCGCTGATGTAATAATCATACGGTGATAGCCATCCGTGTAGGTTACTCATCCGCTGATGTAATAATCATACGGTGGTGATGTCCGTCGGTGCTTTTGCCCCGAGCGATAACACGCTACTGGAGCTCGCTTGCTCCGCGCGTCTAACGCCTATTCCCTGAAGAACGATGCAAAGGTACAACACGACGTAACCCCAAAGTGTATTAAAGTGTATCGAAGTGTATTAAACTGTATCGTAACGTATCCTAACGTATCGAAGTGTATCAAACTGTATCGAAGTGTATCGAAACGTATTAAAGTGTATTATAGTGTATCGTAGGTTATCCGAACTTATCTGAGTTTATCCGAATTAATCTGATTAGTTCTGATTAGTTCTGATTAGTTCTGATTGCTTCTGATAGGTTCTGATAGGTTCTGATAGGTTCTGATGGCATCTCCAAAGCAGCAACTCCATTCGGGCGATAGCCGCACGAACCGCACCGCGCAAAAGGTATATAGGTTCCGAGTGATAGCCATATATCTCTCGCACGAAATGTATATACTTTCAAGAGAAATTGGTATGCCTACGAGCGCGAGCAGCTCCGCTGTTCGCTATTCCCATACGGAACGCGCTAAGGAGTCTCAGGAAGGCACAGGTAGCAAACGCTCGTTTCGCATAGCGCTAATATCTGAAAAAATGGTACCTTAGTGTGTTGATTTATTTGTTTATGTACGTGCTAATTGAATTGAGTTATGGAAAGGTCTGAGCGTAACCTTCCGGCGCGCTCTCCGGAACAGGAGAAGCGTCGCGCCGAGTATGAAGCATTGGTCAAGGAATACACCGATCTGATTGAATATTACCGGGGGATGATTGACCATGAAGGCCCTCATTTGTCGGCGCTTTATATGCATCATTTCGGCCAACTTCTCTACGAGCAACTTAAACGAACACTCGCCGTGGATGCGTTGCGTATGCGTCGTTCTTTGCTACAAGCTTATGTCAATAGGGATCAAGCTCCTGATTTAGAGGAAATTAATAGTCAAATGGAAGCGCGCCAGCGCGAGTATGACGAGCTGCTCGCTAAGAGGATGTCGGACATAAAAGAGGCAAAACGTTATTTGTCCACGCCCGGGTTAACGGTAAAGGAGACGAACGAGCTGCGGGCGCTGTATAAAACGCTGGTCAAACGGCTCCATCCCGACCTGAATCCTCAGTACAGCGAAGCGGAAAAGAAGCTCTTTTTGGCTACCGTAAAAGCTTATCAGCAGAGCGATCTGGCACAGATGCGTGTCCTAATGGATCTGTTGAATAAGGACGATTTGATGCAAAAAAAACTGCAATGGGATACCGATACGCTTGAAAGTGAAATAGATAAGCTCCGGAAACGCATGATTGCGCTCGATGAAAAAAGGATCCTCTTGGAATCAGGCTTCCCCTTTATCCATCGCGCATTATTGCACGATGCCGAGCGAATAAAGGTGAAAAAGGAAACCATTGAGCAAGCAATAAGCGAATTGAAGGCGGAAGAGGATAAATTGAAAGTGATTGTATCTCTGTTAGAGGAATATAAGTCGCGTAACTTAAGATATGAGTAACGAACGGCCGGTGTAGCTCGGGTTCGGTAAAATCAACCTGAAGAGGAGAAAGGAAAGTGACGGGTAACCATCTCTCTATTAGATAAATATAAGTTGAATGGCTTGATATTATGAGTAACGAAATAATACCGCTGAGCGAGGAATTGCTGGCACTGCTCGGCTCCGGTGAAATTAATGCCCTTGGGCTCCCGAAGCACGAAATCTTTCTTTTGGATATTGTCGTTGCCGGTACCACCTTTTGCCCCGTTGTACCGGCACTGCGCGCCGAATTGCTCCCCGAAACGATGCTGCGAATGGTGCGTTGCCCCGACAACGAGCACGACCGTCACGCTATAGCCATCTACTACAAAGAAAACCGCATCGGATATGTGCCGCGGGAGCTGAACCTTGTTATATCCCGACTGATGGACGCCGGCAAAGAATTTTATGCACGCGTGGTGGAGGTAAAGCAACTGAACGAGTGGATCCGCATTGCCGCCAAAATATTTATGGTGGAATAGCCCCGCACCGCAAAACAAATGGATTCGTACGCCTTTATGCTTAGCCCTACTTCATAGTTATATATGTATGGATCGGGATATGTCTACCTAAATCCTCACCATAGGCAGGCACTGCACGATAGGTATATAGGTTTCGCGCAAAAGGTATATAGGTTTCGGATGAGAGGTATATAGGTTTCACTTGAGAGGTATATACCTTTCAGATGAGGGGTGAGGATGGGTTAGGGAGCGTCTACGGAGCGGACGCCGTCAACGGAGAGGAGTTTCTTGCGGAGTGTGTTGAGCTGCGCTGCCGAGGCACCGAGGGTCAGTTCGCACTCCAGGATACCGTTCGAAGCACGGAAGTTGTAGGAAAGCAGTTCAACGCCATCGGTGTTTTTCGCAAGGGATAGGATGCGCGCTGTCGTTTCGGCATTCTCCAGAGCAACTACATAGAGGTTCCCGTGTCGCCTATCCTCCAAGCCTTCCCAACGGGCTGGAAGCACGCGGTCGCGGTAGTGCTTCAGTATATCGGGCGCATTAGGGCAATCGTAGCGGTGAATGCGCATTCCGGAGCGGCCAGGATAGGCGAAAACGGCATCTCCGTATTGAGGTCGGCAACATTTAGCCAGTTCGTAGTTGATGCCGATGAGGTTTTTCCCGATAATTACGCCGCCCTCTTCGCTGCCGGCACCGTGCCGAATGCCGATAGAACGGGATTCTTCGGCGATGCGTTCCTCACGCAGTTTTTGCTCGTGCGCCTCGTTTTCCTTGAGGGCTTCGTCGTAGCGGTCGAGAAAATGATTGAGGTCGCATTTTTCCGTACTTAGCGCGGTGTAGAACAGATCGTAGGACTCGTAGCCAAAAGACTGAAACGTTTTGATAAAAAGCTTCTCGTCATAGGGTAAGCGTCTGTTTTTCAGGCGGCGATCGATCGTTTCTCGGATATCGGCAAAGGTGCCCTCGCGCTCTTCTCTGATCAGACGGCGTATTTTCTGCTTAGCACTATCGGAAACAACGATCTGAAGCCAATCTTCCTTAGGAAATTGATTGCGTGAAGTGAGGATTTCCACGCGGTCGCCACTATGTAGTTCTTCCTTGAGCGAGGCGTTTTTGCCGTTGATTCGTCCGCCGATAGCCTTGGCTCCCACCTTGGAGTGTATGGCAAAGGCAAAATCGAGCAGCGTGGCATGCCCCGGAAGCCGTTTGAGCTCGCCCTTTGGGGTGAAAACATATATAGATCGTGCCGGAGCGAGGCTTAGTGAGTGTGCGGCATCCTCCTGCGACGGATTTTCCTCAATTGCGCCGCGCATTTCCTCCAAAAGGGAGTCGAGCGCGGATTGCCCTGAAAGTCCCTTGTAGCGCCAGTGAGCCGCCACGCCATGCTCCGCCACTTCGTCCATCAGAGTAGTGCGAATTTGCACTTCAACGTACTGACCGTCAAGGGCGAGAACAGTGATTTGTAGGGATCGATAGCCGTTTTTCTTAGGGTTGGAAATCCAGTCGCGCAGGCGCTTTACATCGGGTTCGAACAGCTCCGTCACCATAGAGTAAAAATACCAGCACGCTTCGTGTTCCTCCTTTTCAGGTGCATCAATGATAATACGTAGGGCGGAAAGGTCGTATATTTGCTCAAAAGGGGTGCCCTTTTTGATCATTTTGTTATGAATGGAGGAGATGCTCTTGGTACGGGCTTTAATGGTGTAGTGCCAGCGAACGGGCATTTTGTTGAAAAAGTCCATCAGTGTGGCTACAACGCGCTCCATATAGGCATCGCGCTGATGCTTTTTTTTGCCCAGAGCCTCTTTAATGAAGTAAAAACGCTCGGGGTCAATGTATTTAAGGACCAGATCCTCCATTTCGCCCTTTACGGCATATAGGCCGAGCTTATGGGCGATAGGAACGTATATATCGCGAACGCGTGCGGCAAGCGTACGGCGCGCGTTTTCGTCCAAACGCTCTTTGGCGACACGCATCCAGTAGAGGCGATCCGCCAGCATAAGGAGCAGCGCGCGTATATCTCGGGCGGAGGAGACAATCATTTCGCGCAAATGCACCGGATCCGCCTGTTGCGCTTCGGCTTCAATTTGAGTAAGCAAAGCGAGCCGGTGCACGATAAAATCGGTATCCTTAGGGGCAATTACGGTAATACGCTCGGACGAAATGCGGCCATCCATATATGCCGGGAGCAAAAGAACGGCGGCAACGGACGGCTCTTGCAGGTTAAAGTCGGAAACGGCTATGGAAGCCAGTTCGAGCTGAGTGAGTAGCTCCTCGGTGGGTGTGGGGTAGAGTTTGGTGAGTTCCTGCCGAAAAACGCGGAATATGGGGTGGATATGTAGCTTGCGAAAAAGCTGACGGGTTATCTCGAGAAGCCTGTTTCGCGCGTTATCCTGCAGTGAATCGCCCATAGCGAGTGGTTACAGTTCGTCTATTTCCTCCAGACCGGATATAACGAAGGCACGCACCAAATCGGACGGTTTTACTACTTCCTCGTTCCATTCGATCAGATCGAGGTCCATAGGTATAATCCCTTCCTCTTCGTCATCGGGATCGCGTCCCAGTTCCTCTTCGGTTTCCTTGAGAAAATCGATGAATTCCTCTTTTTCCTCCAAAGTGGGAATCATGGCTACCAAATTGAGGAAAGGCTTGCTTCCCTCGGGAAGATCGATGGCATCGGTCATTTCCGGAGTAGAAAATCGTGCACCGGGGTAGTGTGCTTGCAGAATGCGAAGCACGTGATCGATATTTTCAGTTCGATCCTTATTGCTGCCAATACTGATAATTGCTTTATTGGTCATTAGTTGAATGATTGTTTTGCTTTTGTGGCTCCTGCGAACGAAGTTCTTCCTGAAGGCGAACCGATTCGGCATGGATTAGGTTAAATAATTCGGAAACGAAGACGCTGTTTAGCCCTTCGCGCCGCGCCGTATTAAGGAGAATGGCGATTTTTTTATCGTATTGTTCCGGCTGAATAACCGGTATTTCGTTAGCCTGCTTCACACCGCCGATGCGTTCCACTAATCGGTATCTTTCGGCAAGAATGGCAAGCAGAGCTAGGTCATTTTCTTCCAAGGCATAGCGCATCGCCTCCAACGAGGGGGATTCCGCCGGTGAGGGTAACGATTGGAGCAGATCAGCCAGTTCCGAGGGTGTGAGCTGTTGCTCGCTATCGCTGAGCGCTTGATCGGGATGAATATGCGTTTCGATCATTAATCCGTCAAATCCCAAGGCAACCGCCAATCGCGCCATAGGAATAACGTTTTTCCGTTTGCCCGCAATATGACTGGGATCGCAAATAAGCGGTATGGAGGGAAAGTGCTTTCTCAGTGCGAAAGCCTCACTCCAGAGCGGCGTGTTACGAAAGCTTCCCATCGCGGTAAAATAGGTATTGTAGCCCCTAAATACAGCACTGATATGGCGCACTCCGGCATTCATAAGTCGCTCAATAGCACCTACCCACAGCGAACAATCCGGTGCGATGGGGTTTTTTACGAATATAGGTATGGAAACGCCCTTGAGTGCTTGTGCCAACTCGTCAACGGAAAAAGGATCGGAAACGCATCTGGCTCCTAACCATAAGGCATCTATGCCCGCTCGCAACGCCGCTTCGGCATGTTGCGGCCGTGCTACTTCCGTCAAAATGCGAAAGTCGAATTGCTCCCGTACGGAGCATAGCCACGGCAAGCCCTTAGCCCCCACGCCACAAAACGAATTGGGACGCGAGCGCGGCTTCCATAATCCTGCCCGGAAATAGGTTATAGGGAGCTCCTTAAGAGCACTTGCGGTAGCAACCAGCTGATCTAAGCTTTCTGCGCTACACGGACCGGCGATCACTTTAAGACGCCTTGACTCATTCTCCTCCGGGAGAGGGTCAGGTTGCTCACCCATTGCGTTGTTTGGTATCTTTTTGTTCCATTACACCCTCCAAAAGAAGCCTATATTGCTCGGCTACAGCATCCCTTTGGAAGCTCCGAACAAAGGTTTCTTCTGCTTTGGCGGTGCAATTATAGCTATTTTTCTGCCAACAGGCAAATTTTGTACGGAGAAAGTGAATTACCTCGGCGCTGTTTACGGCGGCTAATCCGGTTCCGGCGCGCTGCAGTAGCGAGGCGGCAACCGCTTCGTCGCTACGTACGTACAAAATGGGCTTTTCCATTGCGAGCGCCTCAAAGAGCTTTGTGGATACAATTCCGTGTGGACCTTGTGGCTGCTCCTTGTTGCCCAAAAGAAGGATTACGGATGCTCGGTTCAAAATCTCCGGAACTTGACGGAAAGGCACCGTTTGATGCATTTTTTGAGCATTGCGGACGCGCTCCGGATAGTTACGTAGCATGGTGGCGAGTAAAGCCTTTGAATGCTCGTCGGTATACCAATCTACTACTATTTGTCCGTTTTTCACCGGTTCCTGTAGTTCCGGCGCCGAAAGTGCTTCGAAAAGTAGCGACGGATCACGCATTCCGAGGCTCATAATCCGTCCTGTGTAGACAATGTGAAACTGCTCCGTTGCAATCGGCTTAGGGATGAAAAGAGCGCTATCGAAGCCGTTGTAGAGGCAAAGTGTGCGTTCCGCCCCCAAAATGGGTTCTAATTGTTGTTTGTGCCAAGGCGAAACGGTGACCACCCGTGCGGCACTTTTTAGCCACTTATTGCGTTTGCGGATCAGATAACGCCCCGCTTGTTGCAGCGCCCATTGCTTTATTGTTGATAAATGTTCGGGCAGATTGGGCGCAAACCGCCAATTGTCGTACTGCTCAATGATATCGCGACAATCCGCTACCCACGGAATTCCGTAAGAACGGGATAAACGGCTTGCCGTGCGGAAGGGGAAGTTTCGGTACGAAAAAGCGAGAATTAAATCCGTTTGTTGTAGGGAGTGGTGCGTTTTGATATATTGCTCTAATCGGCGTTCCTTGGCGCTCCAAAGCGCTTCCGCTATAGCTTCCTGCCTACTGAATCGTTTTCGTAGCCGAACGCGCTCTACGGTGCAGCAGTCCGCTTCATTGGCAAATACGTTTCCGTGTCCTGAAGCGGTTAGTTGCGTAGCAGGAATTTCCTCGGTAATAACGTGGCATTGCCAGCCGCACCGGGTCAGATGCTGCACGATGGATAGAGCGCGCGGAGCAAAGAGCGGTGGGTAGTGATCGGCAAGTATCAGTAGTGACGGCATACGTTAGGATTCGGCATCCGCTGAGGGGGTGGATTCCTCCGGATCTTTTGGGTGGAAACGGTGTTGCAAACGCAGGATATCGCGCAACAATTCCCTATAGAGGCGCGAATGGAACGGATGTACCTCTTTGGCCAAACTATCGTTGTGAAAAAGCAGATTTAGTTCGCCACCGTGCAAAGCAACCTGCTCCAGCAGTGCCAGTGCATAGTTGAACGCCTCTTTCTCGCCTAAATCCATATACTGCCCCCTGTCGAGCGAAACATCCATAAGCGTGAGCGGATGCATCGTTATACGGGTAATTTCGCCCGTTGTGGGTAGAATGAAGCGAACGGGACGCGATGTTCCCAAGCGGAAGCCGCTGATATCGGCATAACCCATGGTATAATCGTCGAAAATGTTATTCTCTTCCAAAAAGAGATAATTCTCCGGTTCGGTAGCCATCAGAAAGTGGTAGCGCGCTTTATCGGTGGATTTGCCCAAATCGCGCTCCAGAAGCTTCTTAGCACGACATATTTCCTCGGACGAATCGCTTGCCGATACGGGGATATGCAGCCCTTCCGCCACGCGATACTTTTCCGCCAATGCGTGTATCTTACGCACCGGATAGCGGCTAACGCGGTAGTTGGGCCGATCAAGCACGCTTTTCCCCGGAGTTTTGTAGAAAAAGTACGTGCGACAGATATCGGGGATTTCGCGTGTCAGTTCCTTGTTCCACTCCAAAAAACGTGGAAAGGTCCAAAAGCGGTCGCGCATTACGTTGCGAAACGCCAGCCGGTACGAGGTGAGAAGTGGCTTTCCTTCGCGGAACCAAGCTCTCATAAAGCTCCGCAACCCATGGTATTCGTAGGGGCAATCTATATCGTGCGTAAGATTTACGCGGGAAAAGCCTTGTGGCGAATCGGGTACTTCTGCGCCGCTTTCGCGGAGCAATTCGCGCAACTTATCGCCATATTCCTCAATAATAGGGCGATGAATGAAATTTGCTTTGTAGGGATAGGATTCTTTGCCGGGAAATCGTCCGAACCGGTCCCGCACATCGCGGTAATACATCTCTTCGTAGCGCGAGATGAGAAAGTAGGTAGATGCCACAATATCGGCATAAAGGAGAATCGGTTCCACCGGACCTTTGCGCTCAATCACCGGATCTCCGTAGAGCAGAGGGGTGTCGCCCCACATTTTAGGCGGAATCGGTGGCAGGCTGTGGGCGTGTCCGTAGTTAACCGTATCGAAGAAGCCGCTCGGCACGATAACCACTTTGTAGCGAAGCATTTCGGCGGGATCGGTGGTATATCCCACCATTTCCGAGAGTGCGCCCGGAAGTCCCTCTTCCCGAAGGAGAAAGGAGATAATATACTGAGCTATATTGCGGCTGTTCATGGCTTGCAGTTTGTCGGTTTTTCCTTAGTTTGGTGCGCAAAGGCGCGTTGGTAGTAGCGTTTCAGCCGGAAGCGTTCCCTTAAGCCGAGCCGCCCTTTCTCCAAACTTATATAGATATGCTGCGTGCCACCGAGGGAACGAAATACCGGTTCCACGCCTTCCAGCATTGAGCCCTCAAAATCGAACGTGCGGATGCCGCGCCGTGCCAGCTCTTTAATAATTTCGTACAGCAAAGCGGTATTGGCAAACGAATTGCCGTGCCGTGTTGCCGTAGCGATAGAATAGCCGCTGTTTGCGTCCAGAGCGATGTAGTACGCCGCCAGCAGGGAGCCGTCCGCCGCGTTCAGCGAAGCGGTCAATCCGCATCCGCGAGCCAAGCTTGCCTCGGCACATCTACACATTGCCTCGTAATATAGAGCGGGGATGCCTTTTTGTGCGTAGAACGGCTTGAACATACCCTTTAAGCTATCAAAAGGTACATCAAAGTGCACCGAGCAGCCTGCCGCTTCGCTCTCTCTTGCCTTACGTTTTACGATGCGGCTCACTTGCGCTTCGTACGCTTCCGGCGCGGACGGAATCGAAAGCAGATAATTATACCGTGCTTTGAGCGTAAAACCGCGCCAGTAGAATGGTAGGGCATCGGTATACTCCGGGGAAAGAGCGATGCGCACGCAGTGCATTTTGCTCATTTCCTCCAGTAGTAGTTCGGTAGCCTGGCGCCGATCCTTGAAATCGGTAGTGACAAAATAGAGGACGCCACTCTGGCAACAGGGCGGAAGGAGCCAAACGCCGTTTACCGGTACAAAGCAAGGCATCAGCGCTATAAGGCTTTCGCCTTTGTGCGCCGCATAGTAGCGTACCGCATCTGCGTTACCGGCGGCGGCTTCTAACCAATAGGGTTGCCCGTAGAGCGGTACCTGCCCGCACTCCGCCAGCCGAAGGTACTCGGCACGCTCTAAACGTTGTATTCCTACGGAGCCCATCCGCGCGCTCGCCGCTACTTAGTTTTGGCGGTGCTGTGTATTTGTTCCATTATTTTGCCGTACAGCTCTTCGGTTAGCTCGGGATTATCCTTCAGCAGCGTGCGTACGGAATCCTTGCCCTGACCCAAGCGCGTATCCCCGTAACTGTACCACGATCCGCTCTTTTGGATGATGTTCAGTTCGGCGGCTTTATCGATAATTTCGCCTTCTTTGGAGATACCTTCGCCGTATAAGATTTCAAAATCTGCCGTGCGGAAGGGGGGGGCCACCTTGTTTTTTACCACTTTAACGCGCGTTTCGTTACCGTAAGCCTCTTCGCCGTTCTTTAGTTGTGCGCGCCGACGTATATCAAGGCGAACCGATGCATAGAATTTAAGCGCGTTTCCGCCCGTTGTGGTTTCCGAAGGACCATACACCACGCCGATCTTTTCGCGCAACTGATTGATGAAAATGCATACCGTGTTGGATTTGCTCACTACGGCGGTCATTTTGCGGAGTGCCTGCGACATCAGTCTCGCCTGCATACCTACGTTGCGGTCGCCCATAACGCCTTCCAGTTCCTGCTTAGGCGTAAGCGCGGCAACCGAGTCCACTACCACTACATCCACGGCGGAGGAGCGAATCAGTTGTTCGGCAATTTCCAGAGCCTGTTCGCCATTATCCGGCTGCGATATCCAGAGCCGCTCCATATCCACGCCCAAATTGGCTGCATAAGAGGGATCGAACGCATGTTCCGCATCGATGATGGCTGCCAATCCGCCTAATTTTTGCGCTTCCGCGATGGCGTGGATGGCGAGCGTTGTTTTACCGGATGATTCGGGACCGAATATTTCAATGATTCGCCCTCTCGGATAGCCGCCCACGCCTAAGGCGATGTCCAAGTTAAGGCTACCGGAGGGGATGAAACCGATATCCTCAATTTCGTCCGATTGCATATTGATTAACGCTCCTTTGCCAAAGTTCTTTTCGATGCGTTCCATCGCCACTTTGAGCGCATCCATCTTGTTCTTGTCGATCGGCATCTTCTGCGTTTTGCCGGCTTCTGCCCCGGGCTGAGCCCCAACGGGTTCGTTCTTTGTATTGTCGGTTGCCATATAAATTATTGGTTCTTCTTTGTTTCTTGTATTTCCGAGCGGCACCTGTTCGCCGTAGCGGATGCATCGTGCCGTCATTCTTACGCAAAGATACTGCTTTTCTGCCATCGGACCTTATCCGCCGCGGCAATGCGTTTTTCCCGAAAGATTGTGCTACTTTCGCAACGTGTAAGCAAACAACAACGCAAACTAAAGGATAAAGAGACTATGATACCCTATTTTGAAGAAGCCGACATTGCGGTCACCATTTGCGATCGCGATGGCAATGTGCTGGAAATGAACCGTCAATCGCGCAGTATTAACCTTAAGCCGGGCGAATCGCTTGTGGGCAAGAACATCATTCCCTGCCATCCCGAGCCGGCGCGCTCCCTCCTCTTGCGGATGCTTGCCGGGGAGGAAAAGCACGTCTATACCATTGAGAAGAAGGGACAGAAGAAGCTGATCTACCAGATCCCTTGGTACGAGGACGGCGTTTATGCCGGCTTTATGGAGCTGTCGATGGTCATTCCCTTCGAGATGCCCCACAAGATCCGCTCTTAAAGACGCTTTCGGCATCCGCGCCCATCAGTACCCCGTCAGAGGAACTTCCCTTTGACGGGGTTCTTTCTGCGTACCTTCTCAATCATTGGTGTATACCTACTCGATAAATCATTAAAAGAATTTATACAAATCATTAAAAGGATTTATACGCGTACTTTAAAGGGTTTGTATAAATCGTTTAAAGGATTTGTAGAAAAGGTATGTAGGAAAGATTGAGCCGCACCGGATGAAAGGGCGAGTGGCATAGAAGAAAAGAGTGAAGCATTACACCGAAGCGGGGGCGCAAAAGGCTGTTGTTTCACAAAAAAGTGGCATTTTTGCACAAGGAAAGAATAAGTGAGCAATAAAATGAACGAACCTAATTACGAAAAGAACCTGTTGGAGCGCTTCGAAGAGAGCTTCTCCGCTGCCTTTGCGCGCCCGGTTTTTCGGGATTATACGAGCGGTGAAGAGGCTACTTACGGACTTACGGGCTATCGGATTATGCAGTTACACGAGCAATTCCGTGCCAACGGTATAGAGGAGGGTGATAAAATCGCGCTTGCCGGTGCCGATTCGCTCCGCTGGTGTACCGCGTTTATGGCCATTATTACCTACGGCGCGGTAGCTGTTCCCCTGATGCCCAACTTTCCGGCGGAAGATATGGCGCATCTCATTAATCATAGTGAGGCAAAGGCACTTTTTGCCGATAAAGTGCGTCGCGGCATGCTGAGCAATTATCCGCTCGAAGGCGTTCGTTTGCGCTTCAATTTGGAGGATCTCTCCCTGCGGGAGGGCGATAGTGAGGTGTGGCGCGTGGCAAACGAGCTGCCGACGGACTTTACCCCCGGAGATATCCGCTTTTCGCGGCGCAGCAACGACGAACTGATGCTGCTCAATTACACGTCCGGAACCAGCGGAATGAGCAAAGGCGTTATGCTGACCGGTGCGAACCTATCGGGCAATGTGGTCTATGCGGTGGAAGATCGGAAAATGTTCCGTAGTGGCGATCGGCTGCTCTGCTTCCTTCCACTGGCACACACGTATAGCTGTTCCTTCAATTTGCTTTCTCCCGTGGCGAGTAGCGAATTAGTGGTTATTTTGGGGCAGATGCCTACGCCGCGCGTGTTGGCAAAGGCATTCCAAGATGTTAAGCCCAATCTCATCCTCACGGTACCGCTAATTATCGAAAAGATATATAAGTTAGCGTTGCAACCTAAGCTGGCAAAGCGCTATATGCGCGTGCTGATGGCCATACCTATAGTGAAAAACGTGGTATATGCCAATATACGCAAGCGGTTAAGTGACTTCTTTGGCGGCGAGTTCCGCGAAGTAGTTGCCGGTGGAGCTGCTCTGGCGCCCGAAATCGATACCTTTTTCCATCGAATCGGATTCCCGCTCACCGTTGGTTACGGTATGACCGAGTGCGGGCCGCTTATCTGTTATTCGCCGTGCCGTATCCGTAAACCGCATTCGTGTGGCAGGCCGCTCCCCAAAATGCAGGTACGTATAGTGGCGGAACGCAAGAACGAAATCGAAGTGCGTGGCTTGAATGTGTGCCAAGGTTACTACAAACAGCCCGAAGCGACCAAAGAGCTCTTTACGGAGGACGGCTGGATGCGCACCGGTGATTTGGGCTATCTCGATAAGCAGAATAATCTCTTCATCGTGGGGCGTAGTAAGAATATGATTCTTTCCGCGAGCGGAGAGAATATCTATCCCGAAGAGATTGAAAGCAAGGTTGCTTCGTTGCCCTATATAGAGGATTGCCTTGTGGTGCAACGTAAGAGCGGATTGGTGGCATTAATCGTGCTGAACGAAGCTGCCTATCAGGCAGATGGGCTCAATCAGGAGCAGGCGCGGCAGCGGCTTAGCGATGAACGCGTTGCGTTGAACCATCGCTTGCCCGCATACGCCCCCATCAGCGCCTTTGTCTTCAGGGATGAACCGTTCGAAAAGACGCCCAAACAGAGCATCAAGCGCTATTTGTACGAATAAGGGCTTAGCGTGCTTTAAGATGCTTTTCCAGAAGCGTTTGCGCCAGCGACACGGTGCGTTCGCACGGAATCTTTAATTCGCCTTTGAGCTGCTTGCAGCACTTTTCGCCCAAAGTGGCCTCGAATTCGGCTTCCAGAGCTGCCGCTTCGGGGCTATCGGGCCCCAAAATCTGTTTGGCGGAATAGAGCGCGCCGCACAAACCTCCCGGCGCTTTGCCGCCGCCCTTATCGCCGTACTGAAGGGCGATCGCTTCGTCGCTAATACCGGTAACGCCTTGCGCCGCTTTCATAATGCTCTGCGCGCAATTTAACTTGTAAGGTGCTTGGTGAAAGTATGCCAAAGCATCGGACAATTGTGCTTTTTTTTCCTTATTCATCACATGGTTGTGTCCTATTCTGTGCGCAAAAATAGTCAATTTGTTAGTGATTGAGCGACGAAAAGCATCATTATAGTGTAGAAGAAAGCCTGTATGGCAAAAAGATAGATAGTGAAGGGCTCGGTGCTTCGGTAATAATACCGTAACTTTGTAAGCGGATATGCTTTGGACAAAAAGGCATTCCAAACGAAAAAAACAGCGTAACGATGGCTAAAGAGGGCGCATTAGGCAGATTGGCGAAGGATACCGCGTGGTATGGCTTATCCACCATACTGGGGCGGCTGATTAATTGGCTTTTGGTGCCGTTCTATGTGCGCGTGCTCGCCACTACCGGAGAATACGGCGTAGTGACCAATCTGTACGCCTGGACGGCGCTTCTGTTGGTCATTCTTACCTACGGAATGGAAACCGGCTTCCTGAGATTTGCCAACAAAGCGGAGGAAGATTCGCGCAAAGTGTACTATTCCTCTATGCAACTGCTCGCCATTACCAGTACGCTTTTTGTCGTTCTGGCGGCTGTTCTTAGGCATGATTTGGCGCATTGGATGGGAATTGGGACGCAATATGCATCGCTCGTTATTATGCTCGCTTTCATTGTGGCATCGGATGCATTTATGTCTATTCCGTATGCTTATTTACGGTTCCGTAAGCGCGCAGTGCGTTTTGCCGCCATAAAGCTATCGTTTGTGGTGGTTAATGTGCTGCTGAACCTCTTTTTCCTGCTGCTTTGCCCCTATATATACCGCACGGCTCCCGAAGCGATCAGTTGGTGCTACCGGCCCGATTGGAGCGTGGAGTACATATTTGTATCCAACCTGATAGCCAATGCAGTGGTTTTTGCGCTACTCATCCCTACGATGTGCGAGGCAGGACGCGGTAATGGCGGCGGTTGGCAGCTTATGAAACGAATGCTCGGTTATTCGCTTCCGCTCCTTTTGCTCGGTATTGCCGGCATATTTAACCAAATGGCGGATAAAATCCTCTTTCCGTTGCTTTATCACGATCCGAATGAAGCGATGAACCAACTCGGGATTTACGGCGCTTGTTTTAAGATAGCAGTAGTGATGATGCTCTTTACGCAAGCATTCCGCTATGCCTTTGAGCCGTTTTTCTTTGAAAAGGGTAGTGGTGCCGATGAGGAACAAACGCGCAAGGATAATCTCGCTTCCGTGATGCATTACTTCTGGATCTTTATGCTCTGGATCTTCCTCGCAGTAGTGGCGGCAATGCCGATACTGAAGCATATCGTGGTGAGCGATTATTACCCAGGGCTTAAGGTGGTGCCCTTAGTGATGTGGGGCGAAATGATGATTGGAATTGCGCTGAACCTCTCCACTTGGTATAAACTTACGGATAGAACGCTGTGGGGCGCAATCATATCTCTGCTCGGATGTATGATAGGGGTAGTGATAATAGTGCTGGGCGTGCCACGCTACGGCTTTATGGCTTGCGCCTGGGCGGTAGCCTTGAGCAATACGCTTATGGTGCTGATTAGCTACATTTTAGGGCAAAAGTACTATCCCGTTGCGTACAATATAAAAGGCGGATTGCTCTATATGCTCTTTGCCGCAGCATTGTACGGAGCATTAATCCTATCGGATCGTTATGCAGCGGTATTGGGAACAGCTCATTGGGTGATGAATATATTGGTTGTACTGCTCTTCGGTTTTGTCGCTTTCTATAAGGAAGCTCCGTTAAGGCATGCATTACAAAGAATAAAACAAAAAGTAAAGAAATATGGCAGAAGAGAAGGATAAACGTAAGGATCCCCCCGTACACGTCTCCACTACCGAAGAGGAGGAGGATGTAGCGGATAAGCTGGTTCTGGCCGATGAACCTGTAGCGGGGAGCGAACAGCCCATAGCAGCGAACGAAGCGGTGCGCTGGAAGCAGTGGAAGGAGTATTTATCGCGACTTTTGGACTTTAGGCGTGATAAAGAGGATGAGCTTGCCGTATTAGATTCCATACGCGAAGATGTGGTATTCCGCGGAACCAAGCTGTGGATACTGATTTGCGCTATGTTCGTGGCCTCGCTCGGGCTGAATGTCAATAGCACGGCGGTAATTATCGGTGCGATGCTTATATCACCGCTGATGGGGCCTATTATCGGCTTTGGTACCGCCTTAGGTATAGCAGATTTTGATCTTTTGAAGCGCTCGTTGCGCAATTTGGGGCTGACTACACTATTCAGTATCCTAACGGCTACCATATATTTCCTTCTTTCGCCTATATCGGAAGCGGGAAGTGAGCTACTGGGGCGCACGCATCCTACTATCTTTGACGTACTTATAGCCTTTTTTGGTGGTGCCGCCGGTATGATTGCCGTAAGTACCAAAAATAAGGGTCAAGTGATTCCGGGCGTGGCAATTGCTACCGCTCTGATGCCGCCGCTCTGTACGGCCGGCTACAGTTTGGCTAATGGCGAATGGGCATATTTAGCCGGAGCACTGTATCTATACCTAATCAATTCCATCTTTATCGCCTTCGCCACCTACATTGTGGCACGATTTTTGCGTTTTCCCAAGAAAACGTTCCTCGATGCCAAGCGTGGTATGCGCGTGCGCCGATGGATTGCAGCTGCTGCCGTAATTACCATCATCCCGAGTATCTACCTAACTTCACTGATTATTCGGGAAAGTTTTACGCAAAGCCGGGCAAACAGCTTTGTGTCAAAAGTATTCGATTTGCCTGAAAATCAGGTGCTGAAGCACGAACTGACCAGTGCGGATGGGGTACAAACGCTCAAGGTATGGGTAATGGGGCAACCGCTAACACAGCACACGCTCGATTCAATCCGCGAACTGATGCCTAACTACCAGCTCCGCAACGTACATTTGGTGGTGAATCAGGGCGTTACTGGAGGAGAAACGGATATACAGGCGCTGAGTAGCGTACTACTCAAGGATGTATATGCCAATAGCGAAGTGATCATCGAGCGGCAAAGCCGTACCATCGATTCGCTCAAACAACAGCTCGCTTCCTATAACGATTTTGGCAAATTAGAGCTCGATTTGGTGAACGAAATGAAAGTGGCATTCCCATTTGTGCGTGATGCCTATATAGGTTCTCTCACACGTTTGGCCGATGGAGCCGATTCCGTGGTGCGCGTTACGCTTCTGCCCAAGGATAACCATACGCTCACACGGGACGAAGCAATGCGAATTAAACAGTGGATCACCGTCCGCACGAAACAGGACAGTGTGTCCATTATAGCAGGAAAATAATAACATAATACGAACAATAACCTTTAGAATAGAGTATGAAAATAAAGTATCTTCTGTGTAGCTTGCTACTTATGGTAGCCGCTCAAACTGCACGTGCCGATAAAGGTATGTGGATCTTGAACGAGCTGAATCAGCAGAACATCGATCGGATGCGTGAACTGGGGTTCAATATGTCCGTTGATGATCTGTATAATTTGGACAAACCGTCACTCGCCCGCGCCGTAGTAATCTTTGGCGGCGGATGTACCGGTATTACGGTTTCCGATCAAGGGCTCATCTTTACGAATCACCACTGCGGTTACAGTGCGATTCAAAGCCAAAGTACCGTAAATCACGATTACCTCAAAGATGGCTTCGTTAGCCGTACGTTACAGGACGAATTGCCCATCCCCGGTCTTTCGGTACGATATTTGCATCGTATAGATGATGTAACGGATGAAGTGCTGAAAGCCGTTGCCGGTGTTACGGACGAAATGAAGCGTATTGATATGATTAACGAGCTGAGTGAAAAGATCGCAGCCCGTTATGGTAAAGACGATCATATCCAAGCTGAGGTGATTCCCTTCTATGCCGGTAATAAGTACTATGCCGTTGTGTACAAAGTATTCAACGATGTACGTATGGTAATGGCGCCTCCCTCCTCTGTGGGTAAGTTTGGTGGCGATACGGATAACTGGATGTGGACGCGTCATACCGGTGACTTCAGCGTATTCCGCGTATATGCCGATGCTAACAACAATCCTGCCGATTACAGCGCCAATAACCGTCCCTACAAGCCGGTTTCCTTCGCTAAGGTATCCCTCGCCGGATATCGCCAGGGCGATTATGCCATGACGATCGGTTTCCCCGGTTCTACGGAGCGTTATCTTCCGTCGTGGGGAATTGAGGATATGGTCAATAACGAGCATAACCCCCGTATTGAAGTACGTGGCATCAAGCAGCGCATATGGCGCGAAGCGATGAATGCTGACCAGGCAACCCGCATTAAGTACGACTCCAAGTACGCTCAGAGCAGTAACTACTGGAAGAATGCCATCGGTATGAACCGCGGTATCAAGAATCTGGACGTAATTGCCCGTAAGCAGGCTGAAGAAGCTGCCTTTACCGCTTGGGTAAACAAAACCGGACAGCAAAACCCATACGGCAATATATTGCCCGAACTGCAAAAGAACTATGCCGCTTCCGCTGAGAATTCACGCGCTCTCTACTATCTGTATGAAGCGCTTTGGGGCGGAACCGAACTGCCGCGCATTGCATCAATGGTAAGTCGTCTCGGTAGAAATCTTTCTCCGGAGCAAGCAAAAGAAGCCGAAAAGGCACTTCGCGAAACCTATAAGGACTATATGCCTTCATTAGACCAAAAGGTTCTTCCCGAGATGCTTAAAGTGGTGCGTGCCAACGTACCGGCTCAGTATTTGCCCGACATCTTTACCACCATCGACAAAAAGTTCAAAGGCAATTACGAACGCTATGCGGAATACGTATTCAAAAAGAGCGTAATTCCTTACGATGATAAGCTATTTGCTACCCTTGCCTTGCCCGAAGCAAAGCGCAATAAGGTGATGAAGAACGATCCCGCCGGCGTGCTTATGGCGAGCGTGATAACAGCTATTCAGAACGTTCAGAAAAGTTCCAGTGAAAATTACCTCAATATCGAAAAGGGTAACCGCGAGTACTTTGCTGCACGGCGCGTAATGGATCCTGAACGCCTTATGCCGAGCGATGCAAACTTTACGATGCGTATGAGCTATGGCTCTATAAAGGGCTACCAGCCTAAGGACGGTGCTTGGTACAACTACTATACCACCGAAAAGGGTGTATTCGAAAAACAGGATCCCACGAGCCACGAATTTGCCGTACAACCCGAGATACTTGATCTGCTTCGTAGTAAAGATTTTGGTCAGTATGGCGAAAACGGACATTTGCACCTCTGCTTCCTTTCGGATAATGATATTACCGGTGGTAACTCGGGCAGTCCCGTATTCAACGGCAATGGTGAGCTAATCGGATTGGCTTTCGACGGTAACTGGGAAGCAATGAGCGGTGACGTTGAATTCGAACCGGATTTGCAGCGCACGATCAGTGTAGATATCCGCTACGTGCTCTTTATGATTGATAAGTGGGCAAAGTGCGACCGCCTTATCAAAGAGCTTACTTTAGTGGAAACTCCTGTACAGAAACCGTGCTGCAAGAAGGACGCCGCAAAGGTTTGCCCCAAGGATGCCGCTGCACAGAAACCGTGTTGCAAGAAGGAAGCCGCTAAGGCTTGCCCCAAGGACGCCGCAATGAAAAAAGATTGCTGCAAGAAGGATGCCGCAAAGGTTTGCCCCAAGGATGCCGCTGTACAGAAACCGTGCTGCAAGAAGGATGCCGCAAAGGCTTGCCCCAAGGATGCCGCAATGAAAAAAGATTGCTGCAAGAAAGATGGTAAATGCACAATGAAGGATAAATCAAAATGTGATTGTCCTAAGTGCAAGAAAATTGCTGCGAACTGCTCCACAAAGTAACGGATAGAGCCGAAGGCACAAGCGATAACTGAAAGCACTCCTTCGTCTCAGTAGTAAAAGACGAACGGGATAAACCCTTAAGAGCGAGAGCTACGGATCTGACTTTTTCCGAAGCTCTCCGCTCCTTGGGGTTTTGTCGCAGATGCCGCTTAGTCAACGAAAGTCGGGAAAAATACCTACTTTTGTCCTAGGATAATGGAATGGGACCTGCTTGTATGCTAAAAGATGAACCAAATATAGAACTTACGGGAGTGCTATGCTCATCGGAAGTAGCTGTTATAAGTGGTAGTATCCGTTCACAAGAAAATAAAACCATAGAATACCAATTTGTATGAGAAAACGAATTTTACTCCAAACAGTGTTCGCCGGCATGCTCTTCGCTATGCTGTCGTTCAACAGCTTTGCTCAGGAATCTTTTTTTGATGGAAAGTCAGGCTTCCGCGTCCGTGTCCTTGATGAAGCGGCCGGAACCGTATCCATCGTTCCGGTGAAGCCTATTGACTCACCCTCTGCATATACCAATATTGTCACCATCCCTGAAACAATTACCAATGGGGGTAAAACCTATACTATTGTTTCAATAGATGACAGTACGTTTATGGATATCCAAATCCAGGAAGTTAGGCTTAGTAATAAGCTTAAAAGGATAGGTGCAGCCAACTTCTCCTGGTTAAAAAACCTCAGAACTCCTTTGGTTATCCCCGATGGTGTGGAATATATCGGAAAGGATTCCTTCTACCGTAATTTGGAGCTTCCCTCCGTTAAAATCGGTAAGGGGCTTACCTATATAGCCGATGGGGTATTTACGCACAATCCTCAAGTTACATTTGAGATTTCTGCGGAAAACCCCTATTTCAAATACGAAAACAATATCCTCTTCAAAAAGGATTGTGATACGCTTTTCGTCTACACCGGTGAGGATGAAAAACCGGTTGTGCCCGCAACTTTCAAGCACATTGGTGGCCGTGCCTTTGAAGCTAAAGCTATTAAGGGTATTCAACTCCCAGAAGGCCTCGAAAGCATTGGGAATCTTGCGTTCCTCGGCTGCGAATTGCTAACCGAAATCACTCTTCCCGCATCGGTAAATAATATTGGTTCCAATTGCTTCTTCGGTTGCTTTGAACTAAAGAATATTACCGTAGCTAAGGGGAATAAGAGTTATTTGGACGATAAGGGCGTTCTTTTCAACATCGATCGTACTAAACTGATCCGTATCTCTTCTTCAAACGCACTTTCGTTAGCTTCCGGTAAATACACCGTTCCTGCCTCTGTTGTGGAAATTGCTGACGGAGCTTTTGCCCAAACGGGATTCAGCGAATTTGCACTTCCTCAAGGGCTTAAAAAGGTGGGAGGCTATGCATTCCACGGTTGTGTAATGCTGCGCGAGCTGATTTTCCCCGAACAAACAGAAAACATCGGTATGTTGGCAGCCGCTTTCTGCAACAAGTTGGAGAAAGTAAAGATGGGTCCTGCTACAACATTCATCGGTAGATCCTGCTTCTATAACTCTCCGATAAGGGAAATGCGCGTCAATTGTGCTACCCCTCCCGAAGTAGAACTCTCCTTCATCCCGACCTTCGACCCCACAACCGAAGCAAGAGGTACGCTTTTTGTACCCGTTGGAACGAAAAATCTGTATAAAAATTCGGCAGGTTTTGTCGGCTTTAGGTACATTGAAGAAAAAGACTTTACTGCTGTTGCTGACGTAACTGCTGCTAATCTTGCCATCAGTGTTAGTGGTGACCAACTCACCCTCACGCTTGACGAACCGCAGCCCATCACTATTTACGATCTCTCAGGCCGTAGCATCGCAACTTCGGAAGCTACAACCTCGTTCAGCTATACGCTGCCGAAGGGCACGTACATTGTACGCTGTGGCGATAAGGTAACCAGAGTGGTAATGTAAATAACCTTACATCAGGGAACTTATTTCCCGATTCAAAGAAGAGCCGCAACATCGTTACGGCTCTTTTTTTGCTTGTAACGAACCACGCAACTCCTACTTCTTTTGATCGGGCTTCAGCACTGCCAATTAGCGGCACCGCAACGTCATCTTGATACCTATATACCTTTCACTTGATATGTATATAGGTATTGCTTGAAAGGTATATACCTATCAGTGAAAACTTATATACCTTTCCCCGAGGTCATTGGCACGGAACGTATGAGAGAGATTTACTATCTTTAGGTTCCGAACGGATTGATGGAGCGATTAAAGTACAAAACAAAATGAATCAGGAGAAGAAGTTTATCGGACCGCACGTAAGTGCCTCCGGAGGCGTAGAGAACGCCGTAACCAATGCACACGAGCTGGGTGCTCGCGCCTTTGCACTCTTTACGCGTAATCAGCGTCAGTGGTATCCGAAGCCGTTGGAGGAGAGCTCCATACAGGCATTCAAAGATCGGTGCAAGGAATATGGTTATGCACCGAAGCATATCCTGCCGCACGCCAGCTATCTGATCAATATGGGTAGCCCCGAAGAGGAAACACGCAAGAAAAGTTGTCGCGCTTTCTTGGACGAAATGCATCGATGTATGCAATTAGGGCTTCCGATGCTCAATTTTCACCCGGGGAGTCACCTCAAAAAGATAACCCCCGAGGAGTGTTTGAAGCTGATTGCCGATGGAGTGAACGAGGCGCTTTCGCAAACGGAAGGTGTGGTTGCGGTTATTGAGAATACGGCCGGGCAGGGAACCAACTTAGGCAATCGATTTGAGGAAATCGCTACGCTGATCGAACTTATAGACGATAAGTCGCGCGTGGGCGTTTGTATCGATACGGCGCACACACTTTCTGCCGGTTACGAGATAAGGACCCGCGAAGGATATGCCGACACCTGGCGGCAATTCGACGAAATTATCGGTAAGCAGTACCTACGCGCCATTCATTTGAACGACTCGAAAAAAGAGCTGGCAAGCCGTGTGGATCGGCACGAAAGTATAGGTTTGGGGACGATGTCTCCGCTTCTTTTTGAAATGATGATGAACGATCCGCGCCTCAACGATCTGCCCATAATTCTGGAAACACCCGACGAAACGCGCTGGGCAGAGGAAATCCGCCACCTCTATACGCTCGTTCGCAGCGAATAGAGGGATTCGTTTGTATAGCTACAGATAGTTGTTCTGCTTCGTTCGCGGAGCAGAATTTTCTTAAAAGCTCCCCCTCTTCCCCCAAAAAGTATAGACCTTTTGGGGAAGAAGCAAGGGGAGGATGGGGAGATTAGCGGGCGGAGCGGTTGAGGAGGACTTCCGCGCCGGGGAGGCCTTTGCGGCAGTACGCGGCAAGCGATTCGGCACTGGGCTCTCCGGTCAGGCTGTTGCGGTCGCAGCGCGCTATATAGGTGAAGGGATCGCTATCCAAAATGTGCTTCAGCAGATAGGAGGGCGTGGGGTCTTCAGTTAGAGCGGCATACTCTTCGTACGTAATATCGAGGAAAGCACTTTGGGGCGAAATACCGCGTTGATCCCATAAATACCCGTCGCCCAAGTCTACCGGCATAGCGTAACGGGGTGCCGCGCCCACATCAAAGCGCGAAGGATAGGAAAGAACTTCGCTTTTATCGGGTGAAAGGGTTATCGGCACGTAGCGAGCGTAATCGGCACGCGTGCGGTAGATGGTAATCGGTGCGAGCATTTTGTGAGAGGAAATGCGCTGATCGGGGCGTTTCATGGGTTCATCGTTTTGCGTTGTTACATCCATAGGCATCCCACAGATTAATTTCTTTTTCGTTCCGCAGCCGGCGCAAAGTATCAGCACTGAGGCGGTAAATAGGGAAATAACTAAGATACGTTTCATTTGTTCGTAATGGAATGATTATCGTTTTCGACTGTTTTTTCGGGCAAAATAGTACACAAAGAGCAGATTCAGCAGCAACAAGCCGGCAATGATTAGGTAAAAGCTCTTCAGTTCCTTGGGGACAAAGAACAGCCCCACCACTAATCCGATCACTACAATTGCGGCAAAGATCGCCACGATTTTCAGCATTACGCCGTTTTTTCTGCCCTGCATACTACCTATTCTTGCTCCATTTGCAACAAAGATACTATTTTTTGCCTCATTATTGTTCAGAAAAGCATCCAGAGGCGATCGAAGAGCGGCACGAGGAGCGCGGTGACGGCTCCCATCAGTCCGATGGCCATTCCGCTAACTGCGCCCTCGCAACACGATACGGTTGCTCCAATTTTCGCCAAACTTAAGCGTTTGGCACAGATGCTCTCCCATGACCGGATTCCTGTTTGAGACCAGCGATTGGGGAAACTTGCCCTCACTGAGTATCCTTGAAGGGAAAGATCAGAGGATAATCAGTGAGGCAAGTGTAGCGTCTTACTCAATATCCAACAGCAACTTTATGTACAGATTGTAATCCTCCTTCATATGGTCAGCAGGTGGATCGTCGAGCGGGAACGGATCCGCATTAATCGAAGCGGCTACTTTGTCCTTGAATTTCAGGTTGATGACGAGTGCCGGTAGTTCATCTCCTTGGATATTTGTCGGCATACGATCAATTGTTAGCTTGGAGTGCCCGGCTTCAAACAGCATAAGATTCTGCCACGCATTCCGGTCGTTCGCCCGAATGGTATGCTCTACCGTATAAGGACCCTTATACTTATTTTGAATAAACTCCATCAGAGAAGAGAATTGGAATGTGACGATGGGCGTTAAGTCGCTTCCTATGGGATAATCTTCCCCAAAGCTTGCATTGGGGCTGGTAATGGAGATGTCACCAAACTCCCAATAGATCGGATTGTCCGGTATGTAGTACTTTTGGAATCTCTTGTCTTTTTTTGCTTCTTCTATGCTTCCTTTCGTATTATCCACGGGGATCCATCTGTAGTAAGACGTATCTCCCAATTCGTAAGCCTGCCTGCGACCCACAAGATAGGTAAAGCCCGCAAGCACCAAATTGTCTTTGCTTTCTATACGATCGTTCACTTTCCGGCACTTGAAGAGGCGTGGTTCCAATTGCATCTCCTTTTTTAGTGTATCGTAAGCGAGAACATTATTCACGGCAAGCTGTTTGGTGTACACGGTTTCAAAGAAGAATCTGTTTCGCTTAATTGCTGTTACGGGCGAGTAACACCCAACTGTCCCGAGGAGGACAGCGCCAAAGGCAATAAGGATAAGAATTTTGTTCGTTGTTTTCATATGTGTTGATGTTTTAAAGGGTTATTTCCAAATGTAGAAAGTGGATATATTGTGCTATCCACCTCTTGGGTGACTGCTTCTGATTTCGATGCCGTTGTTTCCGTTTATTAGGTAGGGATTAACCCATCCGTTATAGGCACCACCCCGGCCCCACGTGCAATGAATCAAATCGCGGTCTATGATCTTCCTTTCGAAAGGCTTCATAATTGACAATCTGTTTCTTTGTTTCTAACGGTGCAAATGTAATTAAATATTTGATATAACCATACAATTCGTCTAATGAATATTCATTCTAATGATATAAAGCTCTATAGTGTGTTGTTAATCTTACTTTTTGTTCATCTTCGGTTTAGTTTGATCTTTCGGTTTTATACTGTTATTGGCGCATTTTTAATGAGGAATGCGGTGCAAAGGTACAACGCGACGCAACCTCAAATGTATTAAAGTGTATCGAAGTGTATTAAACTGTATCGTAACGTATCCTAACGTATCGAAACGTATTAAAGTGTATCGAAACGTATCGAAGTGTATTAAACTGTATCGAAACGTATCCTAACGTATCGTGGCGTTCCTAAATTACCGGATACGTTTCAAGCCGCAACCTAATTCCGGCGATAGCATTCGCGCTGAATTAGGCAGGAAGAGCTGGTGCAACGGGTGAACGGTCAGAAAAGCATCCAGAGGCGATCGAAGAGCGGCACGAGGAGCGCGGTGACGGCTCCCATCAGTCCGATGGCCATCCCGCTAACTGCCCCCTCAACGCTGCCTAACTGTATCGCTTTTACGGTACCCATTCCGTGCGAGGAGGAGCCTAAGGCGAGCCCTTTAGCTACGCGGCTTTCGATCTTAAGTACGCGAAACAGCGTGGGCGCGATTAAACCTCCGTAAATACCGGCTATGACCACAATAACGGCAGTAAGCGAGGGAATGCCGCCCGATTGCTCGCTTAATGCCATTGCGATGGGCGTAGTGACCGATTTGGGCTGTAACGTAACGGCGAGTTCAGTATTACCACCCATCAAAAAGACTATTCCGGCGGCGGAAGCAATGCCCACGATGCTTCCTGTCAGTGTGGAGGCGAGAATGGAGAAAATGCGTCCTTTCAGGTAGCGCACCTCTTCGTGCAGCATAAAACCGAGCGCCACAACGGACGGTCCCAGCATAAAATCAATCATTTGGGTGCTTTTCTTGTACGCGGCATAATCGGTACCGCTCACGGAAACAAGGGCAATTAGCACCACAAGCGCAACGAGAAGCGGATTGAGAAGCTCCAAGCGCGTCCGTTGGTAGAGCCATTGGGCAAGAAAATAGACGCCGAGGGTAATCGTAATGGCAAAGACGGGATTGGCAAACAATTCGTTCATCATAGCGCGCTGTTCCGTTACTTTTCGAGCCTTTTTGCCAGTTTTTTCTCCGCAGCTTGCTGCATTAGGGCAACTACGCCCATCACTAATGCGGAGGAAACCATCATCGATACCACAATGGGGAGCCAATAGAGCCGCAGCAAAGCCCATTGCGTTACCATGCCCACCCCTGCCGGAATAAAAAAAATACCCATATTCCGCGTGAGCAGCTTAGCGGCATCGCCCACTTGGCGGGGTTGTACGATGCGCATTTGTAGGGCGATAAAGAGCAAAAACATCCCCAGTACGCTCCCGGGGATAAAGTGATTCATCGCCGCCGATAGCAATTCGCCCAACGCATAGAAGAGCATAATGACAAAAAACTGACCTATTGCGCCCATAGTGATAGGGTTATTCCGAACAATTTCCTTCTTCGCTGTGCAGGAGCCGATCCGCTTCCTCCAGCTCTTTGTAAAATGTTTCTCCAAAAGCGCGTATAATCGGTTCGCGCAGAGCGCGGTATACGGCAATTCCTTTGCGCTGTCCCAATCGGCAAGCGGGGCGGCAAATATCCCATCGATCGTAGTTAAGTGCCGTAGCGTGCGGATAGTGATGTACACGAATAGGATAGAGGTGACAGCTGATCGGCTTGGGAAAATCTATTTTGCCTTCTCTATATAACTTTTCAAACGAGCAGAGGCACGCGCCCTCATCCGTAAAGGTGGTAAAAACGCACTGCCTACCGTCCACCAGAGCGGTAACGCGCTCTCCGCTCCTATCTGTATAGGCAATTCCCTCCCGCTTGATTACGGCGCGGGCGGATTTGCCGAGAAGCGGCTTCACTGCAGGGAGCAGTTGCCACATCCGATGCTCCTCTTCCGCCGTTATGGGGGCTCCGCTTTCGCCTTCAACGCAACAAATGCCGCGGCAAGCTGCATAGTCGCACAAAAAATGCTCCGTCAGCAGCTCACGGCTCACGATATAGTCCCCAATGAGAATCATATAGCTATTGAAAAGAATAATCCGACGAAGTGGTTTGCTCCGGCGGATTATTCACTAATTCTAACGGATAGGTTACTTCAGCGGTTTGATATGATGCAGGTTCACCGGCTTAATCATATTCTCGGGGCTGAGGATAGTATCGAGGTCTTCCTTGCTGAGAATGCCGTTTTCCAGTACCAAATCGTATACGCCGCGACCGGTTTCCATCGCCTGTTTAGCTATTTTGGTGGAGTTTTTGTACCCGATGATGGGGTTCAAGGCGGTTACAATGCCGATGCTGTTGCGTATGTAGCTCATGCAGCGTTCCTTATTGGCTTGAATGCCTTCGATGCAACGTGTGCGGAACGTGTTCATACCGTTTATGAGCAATTCTACGCTTTCGAAGCAGCACTGCGCCATAACCGGTTCCATTGCGTTCAGTTCCATTTGGGCGGCATCGCCGGCGAGGGTTACCGTAAGGTCGTTACCCATCACTTTGTAGCATACCTGGCTCATCACTTCTGGGATAACCGGATTGACCTTTCCGGGCATAATGGAGCTGCCGGGTTGCATAGCGGGAATGAAGATTTCCGCCAATCCGCAGCGCGGGCCGGAGGAAAGCAAACGAATATCGTTGGCAATCTTATTGAGCTTAACCGCGAGGCGTCTCAGCGCGGACGAATAGCCGATCATTACGGAAGTATCGCTCGTTGCGCCCACCAGATCCTTGGTTAGCTTTACGTCCCAGCGTGTTATTTCGGCAATTGCCTTTGTGCACGCTTCTGCGTAGCCCGGTTCGCTGCAAATTCCGGTACCCACTGCCGTGGCACCCATATTAATAGTGAGGAATTGCTTAGCAGCGTGTTCCAGATTGTCAATTTCGTCTTCCAGAATGGAGGCAAAGCCGCCGAACGTTTGTCCTAATGACATTGGTACGGCATCCTGTAGCTGCGTGCGTCCCATCTTAAGCACATCCTTGAATGCTTCGCTCTTAGCGCGCAACGCTTTGATAAGCTCCTTCAGAGGGGGCATAAGCGTGAGGTGCATCCAGTACAGACCCAAGTGGATGGCGGTGGGATAGGCATCGTTGGTCGATTGGCTACAATTGACGTGATCGTTGGGGGAGAGTACTTTGTGTTCCCCGGGTTCGTGACCCATCAGCTGTAGAGCGCGGTTGCAAATCACCTCGTTGGCATTCATGTTGGTAGTGGTACCGGCACCGCCCTGTATCATATCTACCGGGAATTGGTCGTAATGCTTTCCTTGGATAATCTCCTTGCACGCAGCCACGATGGCTTCGTACTGCTCGTTGGTGAGCAATCCTTCCGCATGATTGGCAATGGCGGCACCCCACTTGGTGTAGGCCAGCCCTTGGATGAATGCAGGGTAATCGGAAAGATGAAACTTACTGATGGGGAAATTCTCCATTCCGCGGAGCGTTTGTACGCCGTAGAGCTTGTCGCAGGGTATCTCGCGTTCCCCGATAAGGTCGCTTTCAATGCGGCACTTCTTGTTGGTATCCATTACTGCTTGTATGATATTAGGTTATTACTGTTTGTTACTTATAATCTCGTATAGCTCACTGTTTCGCGCGTCCTCATGCACGTTACTCAAATTCGTATCCGGCAAAGATACGCTTTAATATCCAAATTCACACACGTTTTCACGTACTTTTACGCTCCGAAGATGGATGATGCTCGCCCTTTTCATCGATGCGGCTCGAGTAGAGGTACGTAGCTTCTCGATAAATTGTTTAAAGGATTTATACGCGTACTTTAAATAGGTTATATAAATCATTTAAAGGATTTGTATAAATCGTTTTAAGGATTTATCGAATAGGTACGTACCTATGGTCGAAAAGGTACGAAGCAATGGTTGCGCTTCTATGAACATGTGATGGAAAGAGATGCTTGCAGCGGATAAATGTATTCGGAATGGCTACTTTACGTTACCTTTGTCCCTGAGTCAAACGGAGTAGAAGAAAGAGATCAAATGACAGCAACGAATAGAGAACAGAACAGCAAGAGCGGAGCATTTAAACGAACATTAGTCACCTCCGCATTACCCTACGCCAACGGACCGGTACACATTGGGCACTTAGCAGGCGTATACGTGCCGGCGGATATCTATGTGCGCTACAAGCGAATGCGCGGTGAAGAGGTGCTTTTCATCGGAGGCAGCGACGAACACGGTGTCCCCGTTTCGCTCAAAGCAAAGGCGGAAGGCGTTACTCCTCAGCAGGTGGTGGATCGTTATCATAAGCTTATCAAGGAGTCGTTCGAAGAGTTCGGAATCGATTTCGACATCTATTCGCGCACCACAAGCGACACGCACACTAAAACGGCGAGCGATTTCTTCCGAAAACTGTACGATAACGGTAAATTCATTGAGCGCGAAAGCGAACAATACTGGGACCCGGAGGCGAAAATGTTCCTTGCCGACCGCTACATCACCGGTACCTGTCCGCATTGCGGTAACGAGGGTGCGTACGGCGATCAGTGTGAAGCGTGCGGCACCTCCCTCAATGCTACCGATCTGATTAACCCTCACAGCGCAGTGAGCGGAGCTAAACCGGAACTTCGTAAGACAAAGCACTGGTATCTGCCCCTCAACGACTACGAAGCGTGGCTGAAAGAGTGGATTTTGGATGGGCACAAAGAGTGGAAACCTAACGTCTACGGGCAGTGTAAAAGCTGGCTTGATGCCGGATTGCAGCCTCGCGCCGTGAGCCGTGATTTGGACTGGGGCATCCCCGTACCGGTAGAGGGCGCGGAGGGCAAAGTACTATACGTTTGGTTCGATGCTCCCATCGGCTATATCAGTAATACCATCGAGCTGCGTCCTAACGATTGGCAGACGTGGTGGAAGGATCCTTCCACGCGAATGATTCACTTCATCGGTAAGGATAATATCGTGTTCCACTGCATTGTGTTCCCCGCAATGCTCAAGGCGGAAGGCTCCTTTATCCTGCCCGATAACGTGCCGGCAAACGAATTCCTCAATCTGGAGGGGCGAAAGATCTCTACCAGCCGCAACTGGGCCGTATGGTTGCACGAGTATTTGAGGGATTTCCCCGGCAAACAGGACGTGTTGCGCTACGTGCTTACCGCCAATGCGCCCGAAACAAAGGATAACGACTTTACGTGGAAAGATTTCCAATCGCGCAACAATAATGAGCTGGTTGCCGTGTACGGTAACTTTGTTAATCGCAGTTTGGTACTGACGCATAAGTACTTCGATGGAGCGGTACCCGCTTGTGGCACCCTAACCGAGGCGGACGAAGCAGCGTTCCGCGAAATCGAAGAAACCATTCCGCGCCTGAACGATGCTCTGGAACATTTCCGCTTCAGGGAAGCGCTCCGCGAAGCGATGCAAATCGCTCGAATAGGCAATAAGTATCTTGCCGATACGGAACCGTGGAAAGTGATCAAAACCGATAAGGCACGCGTGGCAACCATCCTTCATACGGCGCTACAGATTACCGCCAACCTCAGCGTAGCTTTCGCGCCGTTCCTGCCTTTCTCTACCCGTAAGCTGCTGGCGATGCTCAATTTGCCCGCATCGGATTGGTCCGCGCTCGGAAGCCGTACCCTACTTGCCGAAGAACATAAGCTTGGTACGCCCGAATTGCTCTTCGAAAAGATTGAGGACGATGCCGTGGAAGCGCAAATCAATAAGCTGAAAGAAACCGATAAAGCTAATGCCGAAGCAGCCAAAAAGGCTCCGGATTTTGCACCGGACTGTGCCTTTGACGACTTTGCTAAGGCGGATTTGCGCGTTGGCTTGGTTAAGGCTTGCGAAAAGGTACCCAAAAGCAAAAAACTACTTCGCTTCACTTTGGACGACGGCAAGGGAGAACGCACCATACTGAGCGGGATCGCTGCCTACTACGAACCGGAGAATTTGTTGCTTCCGAGGATTGGAAGACGGATGCCGTTCGTGTAGTGCTGATAGACGATTCCGTAGCTCCCGGTAGTAAAATCGGCTAAACGATGCGACACTTTGGCTTCATAAGCAGCATACTGCTGGCGCTTTGCCTCGTTACTGCCGGTTGCGGCTCGCGTAAGGATTGCACCGTTCGTATCGTGCATACAACCGATGTGCACGGCAGATTGGTCCCGTATGACTTTATTACCGGCAAAGATCCGGGAGGCACTTCGGCGCGCTTGGCGTCTTTCCTCAAGGAAGCACGCACGGAAACGCCCAATCTGCTCCTTTTGGACGGCGGAGATCTCGTTCAGGGCACGCCGCTTGTCTACTTCGATAACCGGCGTTATGCCACCGGTCCGCATCTTACCGTTGATGTGTACAACCGTTTGGGCTATAACGCTATGTGCATCGGTAACCACGATATCGAAGCGGGGCACGATGTATACGACCGTTTTGCCGAACTGGTTCGCTTTCCGATACTGTGCTGCAACATAACCCGTACCGATACGGGCGAAAGCTACTATAAACCGTACGAAACGTTTGTATACGATGGCGTGAAAATAGCGGTAATCGGCTTGGTTACGCCTGCCGTACCGGAGTGGCTCGCCGAACCGCTCTATGCCGGAATGCGCTTTGAGGAACCGATCGATGCGGTGCGCAAAACGCTCCAAACGGTACGCGAAAAAGAGCAGCCCGACTTAGTTGTTCTGCTTACTCACAGCGGTTTAGAGAACAAAAATCCCGATATTTTGGAGAATGCCTCTCGAGCTATTGCCGAAAAGGTATCGGGCATCGATATCATCCTGATGGGTCACGATCACGAACCGAACCTGCTTTGGCTCACCAACCCACAGGGCGACAGCGTGTTACTGATCAATCCTGCCGATAGGTTGCAGCGGGTAAGTGACGTAAAAGTGACCTTCCGCAAACAGGGCAAAAAGGTGCTTGGGCACTCGATTGATGCACGTTTAACCGAGATGGAGGGATACACGCCGGACGATAGCTTTATGCAGGCGTTCCAAGGGGAGATAACCCGCTTCCGCAAAGAGATGGAGCGCCCCGTCGGACGGATCGATGCGCCGCTCAAGGGTATGGATGCCCTTTTCGGCAGTTCTGCCTATATCTCGCTCATTCATAAGGTACAGCTCGCGGCAACCGGTGCCGATATCAGCTTTGCGGCACCTACCGCTCTTTCGCTCGATCTGCCTGAGGGCGAACTTACTTATGCGGATATGTTCGCGCTTTATCCGTTCGAAAATACCCTTCATGCGATGGAACTGACCGGCGCCGAGGTAAAAGGCTATTTGGAGTACAGTTACAACCTGTGGGTCAATCGGATGACTTCGCCCGACGATCACCTGCTGGCGCTCAAACCCAATCGTAGGGAGGGCGAACGCTTCCCCACACTCAATCCGACCTATAACTACAGCTCCGCAGGAGGTATCCATTATACGGTGGACGTGACCAAACCCAACGGCGAGCGCGTTACCATCCTTTCGATGGCGGACGGCACGCCCTTTGACCTAAACCACACCTATACGGTGGCGATCAACTCCTACCGCGGCAACGGCGGTGGCGGTCATTTGGTGCGCGGAGCCGGTATCCCCAAGGCGCAGCTCCCTGGGCGCGTTAAGGCAACAAGCGGAGATGTGCGCAGTGCCATCCTACAGCTATTGGCGCAGCAGCCTGTTACCTCGGTAAAAGATGCCGGCAATTGGTGCTTTGTTCCCGAAGATTGGGCTAATGAAGCGGCTCGGCGCGACCGTAAGATAGTGGAACGTTGAACAAACAGATGCTGCCTCGGCAAGTACTGCTCCCTCGAACGCGGCAAAAGGTATATACCTCTCCGGCAATAGGTATATACCTTTCAGTCGAAACTTATATACCTTTCGGTTGAAACCTATATACCTATTGTAAAGGCTCATTGCTATAGAGGAAAGAGAGTGGTAATAGGTCGGTTTAATGATGTTCTTCCTTGACGTAGCTCTGTTGGTGCTCATCGTGCTGGGGCTCTACTGGTTCGCTACAAAGCGTAGCCGACGGCACCGCACGATTACCGAGGATTCCGTGGCGCTACCGGGGGCTTCGCTCGACGTATCAACCAGTCCGCTCTTCCGCTTCCCCAAAGCGCCCAAGGGAAGTAAGCCTTATTATCTCTGCTTCGATACGGAAACGTGCCGCATGCAACCGGAGGAGCTGAGCCCTATGGACGATGCCGTGGTGCCTTCGCGCGCTGTGGTGCTGTCGTACGCACTACTGGATGCGAAGGGGCGTATCATCGTGAGCCGTAGCCGCCTGATTCGTGCCGATGAGGAGGTAACTGACGAAGCCGAGGCGAAACACGGTATTTCGAACGAACGGATGCATCAATCAGGCGAACAGCCGGCGGACGTTTACACCGACTTTGCCCGCTGCTTTGCCGCCACCCGCATCGTGGTGGCGCATTACCTATTCTTCCACAAAACAATTGTGGATACCGATTGCCTCCATTACGGGCTGCCTCCGCTCCCGTGGAACAATACGATGGCGCTCTGCAGTATGAAGCAGGGACAAGCTTTTACCGAGCGGCTCGGGCTGAATCCAACCCATAAATTGCCCAAACTTAGTGAGCTGTACGGAATGCTCTACTTCCGTAATCCGCAAATCGCCCTTACCTATACCCAAAAAGGTGAGGCGGATCTGAAGCTGCTTATAGCCTCACTCCGCTATATGATTGATGCCGACTGACCGGCAGAGGCGCGCTATCGGGCGGTAGAAGTAATCCTCCCGGCGAAAAGCACCTGTTGCGCAATAGGAGAAAATGCATTACCTTTGCCGAGCTAAGTGCGAAAAACGTTCCTTTGTAATAGAAGGGAGACGCGCGAAGGGAGGTCCCATAGCTCAGTTGGTTAGAGCACCTGACTCATAATCAGGGAGTCCTTGGTTCAAGCCCAAGTGGGACCACGAACAAGAATTTTTTTTTCATGACAATGGAGGGAGTTTCTGTAGAAGAAGCTCCCTCAAATTTTTTCGTTGCCGTACGCCCTTGCACCGTTCCTCTATACCTTTCCCATTGCGAAGCACGTTACTTTTGCGAAAAGGAAGAGCATCGCTGCGAGCCGCTCCGGTGCAACGCGACGAAACAAAGCACCACTTTTGCGGAGAGAATAGTTGCGAATTCAAAATAAATGATTACCTTTGTGCCGTTGTTCAGAAAAGACGGCAGATTGCAATGCGGAAGTAGCTCAGTTGGTAGAGCACGACCTTGCCAAGGTCGGGGTCGCGGGTTCGAGTCCCGTTTTCCGCTCTCGAGGGTACAAAGCGTCTTGTCACTTGGCGATAAGGCGCTTTTCTTTGCAAAGCGGCCTGCGCGCCATGTGCGCCACCGGCTTTTTGCTGCATAACCCTCGCTGCGGAGCTTTTCCGCAAGGCAAATATTGCGGTGCCTTAGTATGCCCGGATGGCGGAATAGGTAGACGCGTTGGTCTCAAACACCAATGGGGTAAAACCCGTACCGGTTCGATTCCGGTTCCGGGCACCGCTCTCCCCTCACTATATAACTCTTGGATTTGTGGCTTTCCCATGTTTTGATGGGTAAGTGCTATGTTCTGTTTTGCGCGTAAGAGGCTCTTCTTGTGCCGATAGCTATAGAGGAATGAAAACAGAACTACCGGCTTCCGTCCCCGTAACAGGGAGCAAGCCGGTAGGAAAACGTACTATTCGTAAAGGATTACGAGTGTGTTTTTCGGTCGATGAAACGGACGCATTGGCGCGTTAAGTCGTATCCGAGCAGGGCGCCGAGCATAAAGTCCTCCTCAGGTGATAGATCGGTTAGGGTTCTACCTCGGAGCAGTTGTTTCATCAGCGTAATGCAAGGCGTTTCGCCAAAGAATAGATTAAAGCGCTTGGAGCCCGGAACCGGCTGAAGGAACCATGCCATTTGTCGGGATGCAAGCTTGGCAATGGCCATGGCTACGCAGGATTCGGCGACGGTATGAAGAGCAAGCGGACGAATCCCTTTTTCGATTTCATAGAGCATATGGGTGAATACCTTCAGTTCCCCACCGTTAACTTCGGCTTCGCCCACTGTGGCGAGCCCGCTTACCATCGATACCGTCATAATCAATTTAGATGCCTAAAGCGGCGATCCACTCTTCTATACGTTCGTCTGTCATATCGGATTCATTCACTTCGTCCGCAAGCAATCCGATGAGCTTGCCGTTCTGTTCGCAGCGCGTTTCGTCGTAGCTGTAGTCCTTGGGGGTAACTTCGCCCACAAAGGTGCAACCGGTGCCGGCCATCTGTTCTTTGATGGTGGCCAATGAATCACAGAACGTATCGCTATAGGACTGGCTGTCGCCACATCCAAAGAGACCCACCTTTTTGCCGTTCAGGTTGCACTGAGCCGCTTTGGGAAGGAAACTTTCCCAATCGTCCTGCAGATCGCCCATTCCCCACGTTGAGCCGCCTAAAAGAAGCACTTCGTATTGTTCGAGCGAAGCGGCGTTTGCGTCGGCTACATTGTGTACGTCGTCGGTAGCTACATTAAGTTTTGCTGCAATTCTGCCGGCTATATCCTCGCACGTACCGGAGGAGGAGCCAAAGAAGATTCCGATTTTTTTCATGATTTGAACTGATTCGATAATTGTTTGTTCTATTCCAATGCTTTCAAAGTTATATACCTATTAGAGGAAAGGTATGTACCTATCGTCCGAAAGTTATATACCTTTCGAGCAAAAGTTATATACCTATTGCGCGAATGTTTTATCCGCTCGGGCGCGATGCACGGCGCCGTTTGTTCCATTCGGTTACTTGTTGTTTGCATCGAGGGCAAAGGTAGCGTGGCTTTTGATGCGCATCAATAACTAAAAGTAGGCAACAGAGGTACTTGGCGAATACCGAGAATTAGGGAGGGGCGCCCATTGACGGGCAAATCGGATGAGAGTGATGTGTGTGTGGGAATTAGTATCTTTGCGCTCGTTGTAGAGAGTATCGGCAAAAGCATACAGAGAAGAATATGGACAAGGAACGGGACGCAGCAGAAAAGAGTCGCATGGCGGCGGACGCAGTCAATAACGAAGAAAAGAGCGCGAAGAGCTTGAATTTCATTCAGCAAATAGTGGAAACGGACCTCCGCGACGGCTTGAACGACGGACGCATCCAAACGCGCTTCCCGCCTGAACCGAACGGCTATCTGCACATCGGGCACGCCAAGGCAATCTGCATCGATTTCGGTATCGCAGAGCAATATGGCGGTATCTGCAATCTGCGCTTTGATGATACGAATCCGGTTAAGGAGGATACGGAGTATGTGGATGCCATTATGGAGGATATTCACTGGTTGGGCTTCGAATTTGCCAATGTGTACTACGCATCCGACTACTTCGATCAGCTCTATGCTTTTGCCGAACGCCTCATTATGGAGGGACATGCTTACGTGGATGAACTCAGCGCGGAAGAGATTGCACAGCAGAAGGGTACGCCCACAACGCCGGGGCAGAATAGTCCCTATCGCGATCGTCCACGCGAGGAAAGCCTCGATCTGTTCAGACGGATGAACAAGGGCGAATTTCCTGATGGTGCCATGACGTTGCGCGCCAAGATCGATATGGCATCGGACAATATGCATTTCCGCGATCCCATTATCTACCGCATCATTAGTAAGTATCCGCATCACCGCACCGGTACCAAGTGGCACGTCTATCCGATGTACGATTTTGCGCACGGACAAAGTGACTACTTCGAAGGTGTTACCCATTCAATCTGTACACTTGAGTTTGTGCCGCACCGTCCCTTATACGACTATTTTATCGATTTGCTGAAACCGGCGGATGATGCGTATCGTCCTCACCAGTATGAGTTTAATCGTCTTAATATGACGCATACGGTGATGAGTAAGCGCAAATTGCTCTATTTGGTGCAGCAGGGCTTGGTGAGCGGTTGGGATGATCCCCGTATGCCGACGCTTTGCGGCTTGCGCCGAAGAGGGTATACGTCACAATCGATACGGAACTTTATCGATAAAATCGGCTACACCAAGTACGAGGGTACCATTGATGTAAGTCTGTTGGAACATGCAGTGAGAGAGGATCTTAACGAACATGCTCCGCGTGTTTCGGCAGTATTGGATCCGATTAAGCTCACTATTACAAATTATCCCGAAGAAAAGCGTGAAACCTTCCAAGCTGTCAATAATCCGCAAGACGAAACGAGCGGTACGCACGGTGTGCTCTTTACGCGAAACTTATGGATCGAACGAGACGATTTTAAGGAAGAAGCGCCTGCCAAGTATTTCCGTCTTACACCCGGCGGACGGGAAGTTAGGCTGAAAAACGGCTATATCATTCGTTGTACCGGTTGCGTGAAGGATGCCGATGGCAACGTAACGGAGGTTTTGTGCGAGTACGATCCGGACACTTTGACCGGTATGGAAGGAGCAAAGCGTAAAGTGAAGAGTACCATTCACTGGATCGCACAGGAAGATGCCGTGCCGTGCGAGGTTCGTCTGTACGACTACCTATTTACGGACGAAATGCCGGTTACGGACGGAGATAAGCCGATTGAGGAACTTTTGAACCCGAACTCACTGAAAGTGCTACACAATGCATTCATTGAGTCGTATGCACGTGACGTAAAGCCCGGTACACAGCTGCAATTCCAGCGGATCGGCTACTTCGTGGCGGACAAGGATTCCACCCCTGAAAAGCTCGTGTTCAACCGTACGGTAACGCTCAAAAGCTAATTGCTTAAGTTGCTATGACAGAGTCGATCGGCATCATTGCATGGTGCCTGAACCATCTGAATTACTGGACGATTTTTCTGCTAATGACGGTGGAAAGCTCGTTTATCCCCTTTCCGAGTGAAGTGGTGGTACCGCCCGCTGCGATGAAAGTGGCATTAGGCGAGCTGAATGGCTTTGGAGTGGTGCTGTGCTCGTTAGCGGGAAGTATGGCGGGCGCACTGATCAATTACCTTTTGGCGTTCCATCTGGGGCGCCCGATTGTATATACCTTTGCCCGTTCCCGAATGGGCAAAATGATGCTTTTAAGCGAGGAAAAGCTGTTTCGTGCCGAAAGTTACTTTGATCAGCGTGGAGCCGTTTCCACCTTTGTGGGCAGGCTTATCCCCGGTATTAGGCAGCTGATTTCGATTCCCGCCGGTTTGGCGCGGATGCGTATGGCACCATTTTTGTATTATACAGCATTGGGGGCCGGCTCGTGGATATTGGTTTTGTTCGCTTTGGGCTATTACGGCACCAAGATATCCGGCCTCACTACACGCGAGGAGCTTATGGCGTTTACTACACGATACAGTCACTGGATTGGCTATTCCATCCTGGCGATTGTAGTTGTGGTGATACTGGTGCTGTGGCTCGTACGGCGGAAAAGGCGGAAACGCAGAGCAATGAACCCGTAACCCACTCTTGACAAAGTGGCATAATATCGCTAATTTTGCAAAGTTGTTGGGTAATTGAGAAGCACTCGCATAGAAAAAACAGAACGATTTTTACTAACGGCATAATAGAATGAATATTTTGGTGATTGGCTCAACCGGTCAAATCGGTAGCGAGCTGACAATGAGGCTCCGCGAACATTACGGAGCGCAAAACGTAGTTGCAGGCTATATTCCTGCCATGCCCCCTAAGGGCGAACTGAAAGAATCGGGCCCCTCCGAAGTAGTTGATATTACCGATGCCAAGGCAATTGCAGCGGCTGTGGACAAATACCACATAAACCGCATCTACAATTTGGCAGCTCTTCTTAGTGCCGTGGCAGAAGCGAAGCCACAATTAGCGTGGCACATCGGCTTGGGAGGCTTGTTCAATGTGCTCGAAGTGGCACGGGAAAAGAACTGCGCCGTATTTACGCCCAGCTCCATAGGTGCTTTTGGCGAAAATACACCGCACGACAATACGCCGCAGGATACCATTCAGCGCCCAAAAACAATGTACGGCGTAACCAAAGTATCGGGCGAATTGCTCAGCGATTACTACTTTAAGCGCTTTGGCGTGGATACGCGTTCGGTACGTTTCCCGGGGCTAATTTCCAACGTAACCCTGCCGGGCGGTGGAACTACGGATTATGCCGTGGAAATCTACTATGCCGCCGTGAAGGAAGGTAAGTTCACTTGCCCCATTAAGGCCGGTACCTATATGGATATGATGTACATGCCTGATGCGCTGGGTGCTGCCATTGATTTGATGGAAGCCGATCCCTCCAAGCTGATTCATCGTAATTCGTTCAACATTACCGCTATGAGTTTTGCCCCCGAGCATATCTGCGCCGCCATCCAAAAGCTGATCCCAAGCTTTGAAATGACCTATGATGTTGACCCCTTGCGGCAGGGTATTGCCGAAAGCTGGCCCAATAAGATGGACGACAGCTGCGCACGCAACGAATGGGGATGGGCTCCTCATTACGATTTGGATACAATGAGCAAGGATATGATTGATATCCTTTCCGCACGACTGAAGAAGTAATTTCCGGCAATTGACGCCTGTACCAAAATGGCGGATATATTGCAGATTCGAGACTTTGCACTATCGTTGAGAGGGTCAACCGAAGGGTTCCCTTTCGGCGATGGTGTTTTGGTTTTTAAGGTGATGGGTAAAATGTTCGCATTTTCCGATTTATCCAAGGAAGAACATATCGTTCTCAAGTGCGATCCCGAGGTTTCGCCCTCGCTAATTGAGCGATTTGATGCGGTAGAACCCGGCTTCAACAAAAAGCACTGGATAAAGGTTTTTCTCAATCGCGACCTGCTTTTTTCCGAAATCAAGCAACTGATTCTGCATTCGTATGCTGCGGTTATCCTCAAACAGCCACGCTCGCGGCGGAATCTCTACCCCGAGTTAAGCGATGTAGCCTATGTGCCGATTACATTTTAGCGATATTTACCCCGCGGAGGAGGTTGCCAGCACCTATACGTACCTATCCGAGCTGAAGGAGACGCACCCCGATTTGCCCTCGGGCAGCTACGTAACGGCGGCATATCAGACGGCCGGGCGCGGACAGCGCGGTAACAGCTGGTTCGCTTCTCCCGGCGCATCGCTCATCCCCTCATTCCTTATTTCCGAAACCGGGCTGAAAGCTACCGAGGGCTGGGCTGTATCCGAGTGGGTGGCACTATCCCTCCATCGGGTAGTTTGCTCATTTCTTCCTCATTCTGAGGCTCTTCGCATTAAGTGGCCCAATGATCTTTACTATAAAAACAGCAAGTTAGCGGGCATTCTCATTGCCCATACGCTGAAGGCGGATACTATCGACTATTCCGTTGTAGGAGTAGGTTTAAACGTAAACGAGGCACATTTTCCCGAAGAGGTACCCAATCCCGTTAGTTTATATCAAATTGTGGGCGCAAAAGTACCGCTTGAATCTGCCGAACAGGCTTTCAAACAGCAACTTATCGCTCTGTTTCCCCTATTGCAAACTGCCGAGGGTCGGGCGCAATTGCACGAAAATTATCTGCATAACTTATATCGTTTAGGACAGAAAGGTTCGTTCCGCGATGTGGCTACCGGTGAGCCGTTTGACGGAACCATTACCGGCGTAGCGCCAAGCGGCAGGTTGCTGCTGACCGATACCACCGGTGCCGAGCGCAGTTTCGCCTTTAAAGAAGTGGCGTATCTATAGTAGTTTTTGGCGAAAATCATCATGATGCATACTGAAACCACGCTGAGTAACAAGGATCGCAAGCTGATTCGTTCGCTGGCAAGTAGTAAAGGGCGGCGCGCCGAAGGGCTTTTCGTTGCTGAAGGGTATAAGTTGATTGCCGATCTGCTTCCCGCCTTTACGTGCGAGCTGATGGTCGCCACGCGTGATTCTTTCCTCGATTTAGCGCTTTCGGATGCCGAAGCGCAACGCATCGGACGTACGGTTTTGCTCCCGGAATCGTATGATTTTAGCGCGATTAGTTCGCTGAAAACGCCACGCCCGTTACTGGCTCTTTTTCGTTACAACGAGCCGCAAAATGTCGTTTCCATACCCACGCGCGCCACTTTGCTACTGGATTCCGTGCAAGATCCCGGTAATGTGGGCACCATTCTACGAACGGCGGATTGGTTCGGCATCCGTGACGTTTGGTGTACGGAGGGAACGGCTGATTGTTTTGCTCCAAAGGTGGTGCAAGCCACTATGGGTGCGTTGGCGCGGATCAAGCTGTTTCGCATTGCGGAAGATAGCCCCCTCTGGGCCTCAATTCGTGGGGAAAACATCCCCGTTGTGGGAGCCTTTCTCGAGGGGAAACCCCTTTCTCAGTGCCGATTGCCGGATATCGATGCGCCATCCATCATAGTGATGGGGAACGAGGGAAACGGCATTAGCGCTGCCATCGCTCAGTACGTAACTGAGACGGTTACCATTCCCGCGGGTTGCCCCGATCTGCCTCACGTTGAGTCTCTTAACGTGGCAATTGCCACAGCCGTTATACTTTCGCGCCTCGTTACACCATAACGCGGATAATTCCCACAAGGCCTACGAGGGCAAAAAGGAACGCGATGGTGTGGTTGAAGAGGCGGAACCCACTGAGCGTTACGTGGTTACGGATGCGGTGTATCCCATAGGTGATCAAGGTCCACCAAGCCAAAGCGCCAATCGCTATAGAGAGCATTGTAATAACGAACTGTACGGCGGGGTGGTTGCTCTCCATCACGATCGAAAAGCGGCTAAAAAGCACCAAATAGAAGAATACAATAAGCGGGTTGGAAATGGTAATCAGAAAGGAGGATGCCACTATTCGGGTGGTTTTGCCCTGACTATTGTCCGTGCCGGGCGGTATATAGCGCGGTGCAGTAAAGTAGAGGAAAATGCCGAAAAGAATCAAAACGATACTCCCAAAGAGCTCTATTCCGTTGCGATTGGTTTCGATAAAATCGAAAACGAACCCCACGCCCAAATAGGTTACGGCGGCATACAGAAGGTCGCTTGCCGCTGCTCCGATGCCGGTCAGCATACCGGCGCGCCTGCCGTTTTGCAGCGTCCGTCGCACACAGAGCACCCCCACCGGCCCCATGGGGCAGGATACGAGCACCCCGATCAGTATGCCGTAAAGTATGGTGACGGTTAGTTGTTCCATTCCTCTCTATCCCTTTCCGTGTCGCAAAGAACCCACGCAGGTGAGCCAACTGCGGTGCCTTTCCGATGTCAAAGTTAGGAAATTGACATCAAACAGCCTTTCTGCCCGAAAAAACCTATATACCTTTCATCTGAAACCTATATACCTTTTACGCGAAACTTATATACCTTTCGCTCGAAACTTATATACCTATTTCCGAGCCTCCCGAGAACCCTCGCCGGAGCGGATTTGCGTAAAAAAAGATACCTTTGCATCGGTGTATTGTACCGGCTTGGCACTTGTAGCTCAGGAGAATAAAAGTAATCTATAGAGGGGCGATTGCGCTACGAGCAATTTATCATTGATGGACGACTATGGGAAACGAGCTTTACGATAATAGTTTGAAGGCTGTAGGCACCTTTCTCTCGGCCTATGCAACGCATATGATGGGCAGTGGCGTGCATACTTCTCGTGTGGTGCGCTGTACGCAGCGAATAGGCGAGAGCTTCGGCTATGTCGTTGTAACGATGATGGTGCAAAAAGGGGTCATCATCAAGCTGTATGATCCCAAGAGCAATACACACTTCACGATAGAAGGGGCAATTCCTTCGCTGCCGATCAGCTTTGAGCATAATGCACGTCTGAGCGCATTGAGCTGGGAGACGGTAGACGAGCATCTAACGCTTGATGAAGTGCGCAAGCGATACGAGCAGATTTTAGCCGCACCCGCTACACATCCTCTATTTGTGTTAATACTGGTGGGATTGGCCAATGCATCGTTCTGCAGGCTATTTGGAGGCGATTTGCCGGCTATGGGTATCGTATTCTGGGCTACGGTGGTAGGGTTTATCTGTAAACAAAAGCTGATTCAGGAGCATGTGAATCACTACATTGCCTTTGTAGCGTCAGCCTTTGTGGCATCTCTCTGTACAAGTATATCGCTGATTTTCAAAACGGATAGTGAAATAGCGCTAACCACCAGTGTACTCTATCTGGTACCGGGCGTTCCGCTCATTAATGGAGTAATCGACATTGTGGAAGGATATGTGCAAACAGGCTTCTCGCGGCTGGTGGAGGCTTTCCTGCTTATTGGTTGCATCGGGTGGGGTTTTTCCATCACTCTCTTTATTTTCAGAAGTAGCTTGTTATGATGATGCTGATAGTAGATCTTCTGTTGGACGGGCTGTTTGCCGCATTGGCGGCGATGGGCTTTGGTGCGATATCGGATCCACCGCTGAAGGCATATGGGAGTATTGCCCTGCTTGCCGCTGTGGGGCACGCATTGCGCTTTTTTCTCATGACGATATGTGGCGTCAATATAGCGATAGGCTCGCTCTGCGCCTCGCTAACGATCGGCTTCGGCGCGCTATGGTTGGGCAAGCGGATCCGGACGCCCATTACCGTTTTATCTATACCGGCACTACTACCAATGATACCGGGAAAATATGCGTACAATATGTTTTTTGCACAGATTATGTTCCTTCAGAATGTAGGAAGTACGGAGGGGCAGCAGAAGTATATGGAGATGTTTTTCTTTAATACAATGGTTGCCGTAACCGTTATCTTTGTTTTAGCGGCAGGTGCTACGCTCCCTATACTGCTTTTTCCTAAACGAACCTTTTCTCTAACACGTAAAAAACAATAGACATACTGATCTTTTTATGAATACCTTTTGGAACACAATTGCCAATTATAATGCAGCAACTTGGTACATACAGTTGCTACTGATCTTTTTGGCTGTGGTGGTTCTATACCTTTTGGCAAAACGCCCGTCGCGCAGTAGTACAATTATCGCCAAATCCTATCTGATACTTCTATATGTATGGATTGCCGTAGTCTACTACGCTATCTATTGTGCGGAACGTAGTTACTCCGCATTACTGAGCATCTACTGGGGTATTTTGGCGCTTGCTTGGGTTAAGGATCTTGTACAGAACGATACGCAGTTTGTGCTTCGGGATAAGTTTAAGCCTTTTGCCGTTTTCGTTCTTCTGCTTCCGCTGATGTATCCGTTGGCCTCAATTATGCGTGGCCTCACATTTCCCTATATCACTACACCGGTGATGCCTTGCACGGTGGCGATTTATACGATTGGGCTCCTTCTGCTCTTTACGAGCCGAGTCAATATCTTTATTGTTTTGCTACTACTCAATTGGGCAATGGTGGGAGTAACCAAAACGTGGTTTTTCGGTATTCCGGAGGATTTTATCTTGGTGCTAACGTCAATACCTGCTCTATATATATTCTTTCGGGAGTATTTTGCGTTGGATTTGCATCAAAATACCAAACCTAAGGCAAAGTATATCAATGCGCTTTTGATATTAGTCTGTATTGGGGTCTGTATTGCGTTGTGCTGCGCTCTTTTTGCTCAGATAACGCAAGGGTAAGGATTGTTACCAAATAGAGCGCAATTTGGTATCTTTGTCTAATAGATGGATAACAACGATATATACGCAACCCATTGCGGTATCGGTGAAAAGGAAATGCCTTTTTCGCTTTTGATGTCGGTTTACTGGGGAGAAACGGCGGAATACTTTAGCGAAGCACTTGCTTCCGTATTCGAGTCGAGCCTTCTTCCGTCGGAAATCGTACTGGTATGTGACGGACCGCTTACCGAACCTTTGGAAGCGGTGATACAGCATTTCACCGAGCGTTATCCTGCTCTGTTCCACTTGGTTCGGCTCCCTGAAAACGGAGGGTTGGGCAAAGCGCTCAATGCCGGGCTTGCAGCGTGTAAAAACGACCTTGTGGCACGCATGGATACGGACGATATTTCCTATCCTGAGCGATTTGAGCGGCAAGTTGCCTTTATGCGTTCGCATCCGGAAGTAGGCGTACTCAGCGCCACAATAGACGAATTTGCCGATGAAAAGCATCATATTGTGGCAAAACGTATATTGCCTGAAGATCACGATACCATAATGCGTTTCGCCAAAAAGCGTTGTCCGGTCAATCATCCGGTAGTAATGTTCCGCAAAAGCGAAGTGCTTCGTGCCGGCGGATACCGGCACTGCCCCTCATTTGAAGATTATTATCTGTGGGCGCGTATGTTGCTCTCCGGCACTAAATTCCACAATATGTCGGAGCCACTACTTGCTTTCCGAATGGACGACGATACGCTGAAAAGACGGCGCGGTTTACGTTATGCACAACGCGAACATGCTCTGCTGAAAAAATTGCGCCGGGAGGGCTTCCTTAACTTTTACGAGTATTTGCGTAACGCCGCAATGAGGTTGCCACTTCGGTTGGCGCCTCCCTCCGTGCTAAAGTATGTTTACCGTCGTACTTTGCGTACCGGTTAACGTGAGCGTACGCAGAAAATAGTCGGGCGGAAGCGTCCTATTTTCCGAGTAATCGTAGATGTGTACCTTTTCGCGATCCTTAAAGATAATTTGGTAGCGGAGGAAGTTTTCGTCCGGAATACAGATAACTTTTGCCGTTTGCGCTACCTGAAGGAAGAGAAATCCCCATACCAATATACGATCGTATCGATTGCCCACCGTGAACAGGTTGGACATCAATATCGGGAAAAACATTAACGGATAGTAGAAAAGTCGGCTTCCAACCTGAAAAAACGGAAGAGAATTACAGATAATCACGCTGATCAGCCAACTGTTCACGTAGGGCAGGAGTTTGGCGTCTCTCCGGTACAAATCTTTACTGCGCCATACGAGATAAAGGGCTATTACGGTATTAATCATAAAGAAAATGCCCGATCCGCTCCCTTCCTGTGCATCCCACATATTTTCCAAATAATAGGTATCGATGGGGAGGTATGGGATCAAAAATACAAAAAGCGGCTTCAGTATGCGCGGAAAAACGGCAAGCGACAGCACCACCATGCTAGCCATAAAATAGCCGTTATAACGTATATAGAAAAAGGGTAGCAAAAGCACCATCACCGCTGCCGAGCGGTGAATCGCTACCGCAAGAAAAAGTATCAAAAAAGCCGGTAGCCATTTCCTTTGGGTATATAGGGGAACGGCAAAAAGGCATACAGCTTGTGCCAAACATTGGCGTACCGAATTGAACGACTCAAAGTAAAGTTTATAGGTAAAAACAAAGAAAGCGAGCGCAATCCACAGTGTATAGCTCTGTTTACGGTATGCCCACAGCACCAGCGGAATAAAAATAACCGCCACAATCAGCGTCCAATGGTAAAATTCCAGCCCGAAGTAATTCAGCATATCGTAGAATTGCCTCCAGAGCCACTCCATATGATCGTAGGAGGTATATTCCTTTGTGTAAAACGCTTCCTCGTAAATGGGGTAATCCCGCCCGATATTATCGCGTAAAGCCGAGAAAAGAATCAATACAACCGTCAGGACGGCAACCGGCACCTTTTCTCCGTAACGGCTTCGCGCTACAGCGCAGATGCTGAGCACGGAGAGTACCAAAAAAGCGGTATAGAGGAGGAAACTTTCCAAAGGCATATATCTTTTCGTTTAGCGCAAGCGAAGTAATACTTTTTTTAGCCTAAGAAGGGCAAATCCCATACGTTTTAGCCCGATGTTGTACAAGTGTTGGCTACAGAGGCTCATACGAGCCGCTAAACCGCCATCTGCTTCTAAAAAATCATGTAGCGGAGGATGCGTTGCCAAAATGGCTTTGTACCGGTCATAGTTCGTATGATTTAGCTCTGTGTGGAGGATGGAGAGCCGCATCCGCCGTAGTGCTTCCGAAAGATGCGTATCTGACTCATGCTCAAAATAATGCTCCAAAAAATCGGCTTGATGCCGCATGGATGCCAAACGCTCCGGGGTGAGCCGGTAGGTAAGGGCATTTTCGTTGGTGCGCCGGTACATATGCAACGGTAAATCCAAATAGGCAATTCGCTCGGCGTGATAGGCGTATACGGCTGTGGGAACCACATCTTCCCACATATTACAACCTTCAAAAAAATGCGCGTGAGTGAGGAATAATTCTCTTCGGTAGCACTTGTTCCACAAATACCCGGGTGTTTTGCCTGAAATGATGGCAGCCGAAAGCGCCACCGGATCCGTAAAATGAAAAGGTATGGTAGTTCGTTCCCTATGGCGGAATAGCTCCGTCCAGCCAAAAAGTACCAAATCGGCATTTTCACCGGTCATTTTGTTTGCAATGAGCCGAACGGCATCCGGGCGCGTCAGATAGTCGTCACTATCCAAAAAGAGCAATAGATCCCCTTCGGCAGCATTCAAGCCGGAAACGCGAGCCATAGATAATCCACGATTTTCACTATGACGAATCAACTTAAAGGTATGTGCCTTTGGGTTCGCTTCTGTACACAAACGCTCAGCAATTTCTATACTTTTATCCGGTGAGGCATCGTCCACAATTACCACCTCCAACCGTGGGTAATCCTGCTCCAATACCGAGCGCAGGCATGTTTCCACGTACTGTTCCACGCGATAGAGGGGAATAAGTATCGATACCGAAGGAAGAGGCTTGCTCATAGGAACTTTGCTAAAAACAGATTTCGTTATAATAGTGCTTTGGCGCGCTGTACGGCGCGCATTACCCGAAAACCGGCGCGTAGCTTACCCCTATTGTTAAAACGCACCATAAGTCGGTACGGTGCGTTAGCAAGCCCTTTAAGTAAGCCGGCTTCCGCTCGACTGATGGGGAAATCTTCGGATGCTTTACGGAATGCTTCGTAATGATCGGTTCTGTATTGCAATAGCTTTACTATTACCGCTTCACATTGCAAAGCGGCATCGATTTGTGCTCCGTGCGGATGTTGTGCAAAGAATTCCACCATATTTTGGTGTACTAATCGAACTGAGCGTAGAGCTGTTTCGCTCGGATTATTGCTCATCGCGCCGGGCAGGTAGCGCCGGTAGTGGTAAAAACAGCCCGGCACATAGCAAATGCCTTGGTGCAGAAAAGAATAGGGAATAACCCGATTCTTATCTTCCCAAAGTGTAATTTCGCGTCCGATATAGTTTGTAAAGGGCAAAAAGAGCTCTTTTCGGAAACATTTATTGCAGAGATACGCGGGAATTGATCCGTCGATAAACGCAGCGGTAGCCTCCTCGCCCTGCAATTGAGCAATGTGTCGAAAAGGCTTATTCCGATGCTTGTACCCGCTGATAAAATCGAAAATCGCCACCGGGGCACCGCTCTGCTCCATTGCCGCTACCACTTTGGTCACGGCACCCGTATCAGTCAGATAGTCATCACTATCCACAAAAAAGAGATATTTGCCTTGTGCCGCTTTGACAGCATGCCGGCGTGCATTGTCGGCCCCCCCATTTTCTGCCAATTCGATTAGTTGTACGGCGTGGTTACGACTGTTTTCCTCCGCTACGATACGTTTTACAATCGCCATAGAGCTATCGGGCGACGCATCGTCCACCACAATAAGCTCTAAAAAGGGATAGTCCTGCCGAAGAATGGAACGGATGCATTCCGCCACATACGCCTCTACCTTGTAGACGGGTACACAGATGGTGGCGATAGGCTTATTACCCATAAATCACGCGTTTGGCGGTGCCGATTGCTTGGTGCAACGCCTTGCCTAATGGAGCCGTAACTGCCTGTTCCATAAGACGAAACTTCATTTTGGTTAGTCCGCGCCAGTTCATTTCGGGGAGGTACTGCTCAACCGGCTCAGGGATAAGCTCTTGCACCACTTTGCGCCGATGTAGCGGAAGTGCCAAATAGGCTTGTAGCTTGAGGTTCAGTAATGCTCTGCCGATAACGGCGCGGAACGCTTCGTCGCCCTTCTCTTCAATGAAAAAATGTGCCAAACTGTCAATGATACGGCGCATCTCACGCGCATTGGCTTCCGTCATGTTGTGCGTGTAGGAGCCCATATTGCTTTGCTCGTAATGCACCGTGCATCCGCTGTAGTACCCAATCGATTGCGCGCAGTAGAATAAACGTGGCGTTACAAAATAATCCTCCCATAAATTGCGTCCCTCCTCAAAAAGCGAAATAAAGGGAGCAAAGAGGCTGGCAGAGAAGAGCTTATTCCACAGATACGCTTCCTGACGCGAGGAAAGTATAGAGATGGCAAAATCGCGTCCCGACGCTTCCTGTTCAATGATAAAAGGAATATCCTTTTTGCGGAAGTGCTTGCTGTAATTGCCCACCACTACATCGTGTCCGCCATTTTGCGCTACGGCAAGCCATTCGCTAAGCATATGCGGATTATCCCACCAATCGTCGCTATCCAGTATCAGCACCCATTCGCCGTGCATCGCCTCCATAGCTGTGCGGCGTGCGCCTCCTAAACCGCGGTTGCGCTCGTGGGTGATAATGCGTACCTCGTGCCCCGGACGCGCTTCCGCCTCTATTACGCGGCGGGCAATATCTATAGAGCCATCGGGCGACGCATCGTTTACAACGATTATCTCCAAAGGCGAATAATCCTGTTGCAGCACGGAATGCAGGCAGCGCTCTATATAGGGCTCAACCTTATATACCGGTATCAGAATGCTTACTAAGGGATTCATATATCGGTACTAAAGTTCGCGGAGCTTTTGGATTAGAAGCGCACAAGCCTCTTTGTTTTCCAGTACGGCGGCAAGCGATTCGGTAAAGTTTCGCACAATTTCAGCAGTTCCGCCACCGATAGGCATTTCGTCTTCCTCGCCGTGCCACACCAAACCGCGTGTAGCACTACGCGCAAAAATAAACGTATATGCCTTTTCGGGCAGATTGTCTCCTGCATCCGAGAGAGGGAAGGATTGCCTGAAATCACGGATGAAACGGTAGAAGGGCGCTAATAGATAGGGCGATATGTGTTGCGTAATGCTGGAAAATTGTACCGGTGTGAGCTTGCTCAGCGCCGCGATCTGTATATAGAGATGCTTGATGGAGATCTTCTTAATGGTCAGCGATAGCGGATTGGTCCAATCCTTCAGTACATCTCCGTTTTCCACAAAGAAAAAGCTGAACATTCCGGACGGTAATCGTGTGGAGGCATCAAAGTCTTCTTGCGAAAAGAGATATACCCGCTCATTTTCTGCCAGTGGCGAGCGTGCAATCAACCCCTGCCATACCGGCAGATTCTGACTGGTGGCGCTAACAATCACCACGGGGCCCTCTTCGTTGGCTAATACAAAGCTTGCCAAGGCGATTACCTCTTTGCGTAATGTTTGTGTACTTTCGCCTACCATAATGGCATTGCCACGGTGGAGCAGTTCGTACAATTCGGAAAGAATTTCGTCGTGTTCCGATGTTTGTGCATAGGCGGTAGTCATCTTTTGGTTTGGGAAAGCATCTGCCACCAACTGGCGCCATGTGTTTGCCGCTACTACTTCATCCACATATTCATATACATCTTCGTAGCAGCGGAACGTATCGCTCAACCGAAGCCCCTCAGCAGCAATCAGATCCAATTGCGGATAGAAGCGTTCGTCCATCACGTTGTTTTTATCGAAGTAACGCAGGCGAAAAGCTCTGAAAATCGGCTCTTCATCTACACCGCAACTAAAGCGCACGCTGCGCCCGCCTTTATAACTTACATAGATGGAACTATATGCGGGACGATATACCAAACCACCCCACGGATAACCGCCTACTTCTTTTTCCAAGTAGCGGATTACCGATTCAATATGTTTACAGGTACCTAAGCCTGTGGTCCGAAAATCCAAGCAGGAACAAAAATTACGATCACTTTCCACACCGCGAAACGCCACTTTGTAGCTATTGTCGCCGTGCCGAACCAAATAATCGCCCCAAATACGCCCCGAATCCATATGTTCAACGGAAAACATCTCCCGCTGTGCCGCTTCGCGCCGTAAGGCAACCTGCCATTCTTCTAAAGTCATTCCTTCCGGACAAACCCGATTGGATAGTTTATAGCCATTCATTGTATTACTCTGAGATATAAAAGTTTTGCGTTTCTAATCATTCTAATTTGCCTCCTTCGGGCAATTCAACCTAGCGAGGGTGAGCCTATCTACGATGCGAAAATACCCCTCTGCTGCATAGAGCCCCCTTTGCGCTACAAAGGTTGCATCTTTACACGTAGAAAGTATCCTTTCTGCGTAGCAAAGGATGCCTCGATGTTGCAAAAGCAACACCTCCATGCGTTAATGGCCGCATCGCATTGCAGCCATCTGCCCACACCTACGACAAAGATAGTGCATTTTTTATTCTTCTCTGCTTTTACGTGGCGCATCTTTCCCCAAATCTCTTTATGCAAGGGTGCAAAGTGTAAGTGGAGCCTTCCGAGAGAAATTTGTTCGCAAAAGAAAACTTAGGGAACGAATAGAAAAAAAGGATCGAAAAGTAGGTCAGAATGGAGGAAAGTGGTATAAAATAGGTTACCTTTGTTGCGCGATGGAAGCGGATCAAACAAAAAAGAGCGAAAAGACGGTGGAAAAGTCCCCGAAAAAGAGGCGTGTAGCCTCGCGAACGCGGCGTATCGTTTGGGGTATACTGCTCGGGTTGCTCCTCTTACCGGTTTTGCTCATTTTGCTTCTCTATACGCCTCCGGTTCAGCGCTTTGCATTACGAAAAGTACTGAAGGAGGTGAGCGCCTCTACGGGGATGACCATTGTGGCCGGTGATTTTCGGCTCGCGTTCCCTTTGCGTCTTCGTTTACAAGATGTATCGGCAGTAAATCAGAAGGGAGATACTGTTGTGGGGGTAGGGCGGCTTCAGACCACGCTTTCACCGCTATCTCTGCTCAATCAAAGGGTAGAAGCGCATCGCTTAGAGTTAGAGCGGGTGCGCGTATTTATGCCGGATAAGGATAGTACGCTCGTGATAGCGGCAGCCGCGGAAGCGCTCTCCATAGGTCCGCTCTCGGTAGATTTGCGCAAAGAGCGCGTGGATGCCGGTTCCCTCCGGTATGCGGACGGATACTTTAAGCTCTACATGCGCAAAAAGGAACAAAAGGAGGAAAAACCGGTGCGCTGGATCATTGATGCCAATCGAATCGTTTTGGAACATACGCTATTCGATATGGCTATGCCGGACGATTCGCTCTTTGTGCGTGCCGATATGCAACAAGCTAATGTAGAGGATTTCTCCATTAATCTCGAAGATACCCGTGTGCAGAGCAACCGCATAAGCGTAACGAGCGGTGAAACGTATTACAGTACCAATCTCGCTTTGGAAGCTACCGATAGGGTTAACTACAGCGATTTGCACGCGGAAACGCTCAGCGCAGAAATTACGGATTTTGTCCAGCAGGGAAGTTTACTGAAGGGAAATATCGTTTCACTCGCTATGCAGGAGCGGAGCGGTGCTTGCGTGAAACATTTCCGAGGTTCGCTGGCGATGGAAGATGGTTTGCTTGGATTGGACAATTTAGCCCTGCAAACAGATGAAAGCTCTTTGTCCGGAAGCATTCGTCTTCCTTTCGCTCTATTCCGCGGAGATACAACGGAAACGGCTGCGTTATTCCTTCGCGGCTCGCTGAGTGACAGCGATATCTACCGCTTTTCGGGGCAATCGGTAACGGATCTGTTAGGATCTTCCGCCGGCACCCATCCGTTTGAGTTGGATATTGATGCAGAAGGAAATAAAGATGTGATCGCGATCCGTCGCCTGAATGTAGAGCGGCAGGGCATTCTGAAGGTGGATTTGCGCGGCAAAGTGACCAAAGTGACGAACCCTTCCTTGCGGAACGGAGAAATAACACTGGACGCTTTGATGCAACCGGCGGTATCCGGTATTATTACTCGTTTTGCTTCGGGAATGAAGGGACAGCTCTCTATCCCGAGAAATACGCGTTTAAAGCTGAAAGCCGGTATCAAGGGCCGTCACTATACAGCAGATACGGATCTTTCGGCTCCCGGAGCGGGGAATGCAGCGATAAACGGTAGATACTCGGAAGTGGGACAACGCTACCGAGCTCGCGTTAAATTGCACCATTTCAATGTGGCTGCCTTTATGCCGCGTGACTCGGTAGGACGGGTGAATGCGGATCTAACAGCGCAAGGCGTTGGATTCGACTTCCTTTCGGGGCGCGGTAATGCGTCCGTAACGGGAAAAATAGCCGATGCCCGGTACAAGGGTAATTTGGTGGAAGCAATTGAACTGGATGGCGCTGTAAAAGGCGAAACAGTGAACTTGGCTCTGAAGAGCGGTACGCCCTGGGCAAAAGCCGACCTGCTCCTCAACGGAACCTTGCACAATGGTACTATGCAGGGCACATTGAATGGGCAAATTGATACTCTTTCGCTGGCTCAGTTAGGCGTTACGCAGGATACGCTTTCCGTGGGAAGCGATTTGCACATAACGTTTGAAACAGACTTTAAACAGCGTCATGCCATCGAATGGCAGAGCGATAGCCTTTGGTACCATATGAGCGGCGTGCCACGGCGCAGCTTCCCGCTTTCGCTTACGGCTCAATTGGATACAGCATCGTCCAGTGCCACCCTTTCCTCCGGTGATTTGCAGCTTCGCGCCGATATAGAGGAAAAAACAGACGTGCTCATTTCCAAAGCGAGCGAAGTGGCACGCATAGCAAGTTCCCTTTTGAGTGATACAACCGGTACCAATCAAATGAGCCTCATAGCTCGTGCTATGCCTTTGGCTGAGTTGCACTTCGAGATGGGACGGGATAACCCTGCAATGCCTTTCCTGAGAGATAACCGAATGTACGCTGAGCGGGTTCGTTTGGACTTTGTGAACCATATGCACGAACGTATGCGGCTATACGCATCGGCAAACAATATCTATAGAGATACTACGCGAATCGATTCCGTTGGCATACTGTTAGTTTCGAAGGAAGTGGGTGCCCACGATCCGCTTTCGCAGAGCATACGTCACGCTGCCGATTATTTCGTTTGGACGGGTACGCAACCGCTACAGCCCGCCTTTGAGCAGGTGGATAGCGTTACCCCCGTATTGCTCGGGTTGAACGCTTCTGTAGTGAAAAATGCTTACAGAGGGCAGAAAGCGTTCCGGATTGATGCAGAGGCAACTACCGACCTTAACTCCATTGACCTATCGGCTCAGTACCATAGCGATGGCAAACTGCTCCACTCGCTTTCCGCGCTTGCCTTCCGTAATCCAAACGGATTCGGGCTTTCCTTTAATCCGAAGCCGATTGTGGTTTCCGGAATGGAGCTACTGCCAAACGAGGATAATGCGCTTTTCTACGTGCCAAAGAGTCAATCGATCAAAGCTAATTTACAGCTTTCCGTTGACGATGGCGGCTCTCTGTTGCTCACAAGCGAAGAAGGAACGGATAGCGGTGAAGATCCGCTTAATTTGGTTGTACGCCGGCTACAATTAGGTATTCTCGAAGATGTTCTTCACCTTGAGGGGCTTGGCGGTCTTGCCTTTGCCGATATCCGTATCGAACGGGACAATGCTACCAGACTGCCTCGTGTAGTGGGCGATCTCTCCGTAAACGATTTCCGCTACGCTCACGAGCCGTTGGGCAACGTTAGTATGGCTCTGTTCTACGAACCTCATGATAAATCCCTTCACTACCTAACGGCGCACATCAGCCATAACGGTAATTTGGCGGTGGATGTGGAAGGGCAGTATAGTACAACCGACCAAAAATCGCCCATTAAGGCGCGTGCCGTTGTGAACGATTTCCCGTTAGAGCTGGCAAATCCCTTTATCGGTGCGAATACGGCAACCCTGAACGGGATACTCGGTGGCGAAATAAAGGTATCCGGGACGACCAAATTCTTGCGTCTGAACGGAAGTTTAACGCCCAAGCAAGCTACCGTATATTTGCCACAAGTGGGCGAAACATTTGCCATTGAAACGGAACCCCTTCGCTTTGACGATAGTAAGCTGTACTTGAAGAACTTTACGCTTCGCGACAGAGATAAGGATACACCGTTATACGTAAACGGTGATGTTACTCTCTTTGGTCCCGAAGCAATGCATGCCAATATCAAAGTGGACGGCGATGAGGTTGAGCTGATTGATAGCAAACCGGGCAAGGGGCAACTCCTCTACGGCAAGCTGATTGTCAGTCCGCATCTCACACTGCGCGGAGCCGTTTCCAAGCCTGTTATCCGCGGTGATTTCAATATCTTGGGCGGTACCGATTTAACCTACGTGTATAGCGGTAGCAAGCTGAAAGCAACCGATAATATGGCAGGTGTGGTAGTCTTTACCGATTTTGCCGATACCCTGTTTGTTGCCGATCCCGCTATCGCGCTACCCACGCCGGGCAGTGCCGATATAGCGCTCAATATACATATCGATCCGGCGGTTCGTCTCGGAGTGGATCTATCCCCCGGACACCAGGACTATGTACAGGTAATGGGTGGCGGAGATTTGCGCTTCCAGTCACCGCCGTTTGGTACTATGAGCCTAACCGGACGCTACAATCTGAGCGGAGGCGGCGATGTACGCTATAATTTCCCCGTTGTGGGCCGCAAGTTATTCTCTATCGATCCGGAAAGTTACCTCTCCTGGAGCGGTACGGTGGATAATCCCTATATCAACTTTAAAGCCGTGCAGCGCGTTCGGGCTGATGTAACCGAGGGCGGAAATACACGAAAAGTGGATTTTGACGTATTGATCGTAGCCAAAGAGGATCTTTCCAAAATCGACTTGGCGTTCGATCTGGAAGCTCCGGACGATCTGAGCCTTCAGAACCGATTAGCCGCTATGAGCAAGGAAGAGCGCGGTAAGCAGGCCGTCGGGCTGATGGTAAGCGGTACATTCCTCGCTTCCGATCCTTCGGAAATGAGTATGCAGCGCATTCTCAGTGGGCTTGCCATGAGCGAATTGAACAATCTGACCGGTAAGTTCCTGGAAGGTACCGATTTGAACGTCGGAATGGAATTGCACAATTCGGCCGGTGGCTCCGCCTATACCGACTATACCTACAGCTTCAGCAAACGATTCTTCAACAATCGTGTGCGCTTTGTGATCGGCGGAAAGGTGGCTGCCGGCAATTTGCCCAGCAACTACGAGCAAACCTTTATCGATAATGTTACGCTCGAATACCGTATCGATCGTGCCGGAAATCACTACATGAGCCTTTTCCATAAGCGTAATAACGATAACCTTTTGGAAGGGCTCGTTACCGAAACCGGCGTAAGCTACATTCTTCGTCGGAGTTTGTATAGCCCGGGCGATCTATTCCGTCGCTCCCGCAAACGTATTCCCACCACTCCGTTGGACAGCTTGCCTACAGTTGCCGCGGATACGCTTAAACAAACCGAAGTACCTCAACCATGAGACAACGTTTATACCTATTCCTATTGGTAGTTCCTTTGCTACTGTTGGCTGCCGGTTGTTCCACTACAAAGAATCTTCCCGCCGGCGAGCAACTCTATATAGGTATCGGCAAAACGAAGATTACCTCTGAGGACGGATCCACAAGCGGGCAGCGTGCGCTTTCCGCTGCGGAAAATGTACTGAACGTAAAGCCCAATAATTCCTTCTTTGGTAGTGCTCGTTACCGCATTCCTTTGCCGTTTGGCCTTTGGGTGTATAATCGTTATGTGAACGACTCCACCGCGTTGGGCAAACGCATATATAAAATGTTCGCTTCCGAACCGGTACTGGTCGGTACGGTTAATCCTCCCCTCCGGAGCCTCATTGCCCGTAATGTATTGCGGGAGCACGGTTACTTCAATGCAGCCGTTACGGATAGCGTTGCCACTAATCGGAAGGATTCTCTCCAAGCGCGTGTTTTCTATACCATAGATATGGGAAAGCCCTATCGCTACGATACCATCGAATTCCTGCCACCCATTACGCTGGTGGGAGGCGTGCAATTCGATCATTCGCTCTTCTCGAAGCTCGAAATCGGCGAACAGTTCAATTTGTCCCGACTTTTGGAGGATCGCAAGCGAATCAGTACGATGCTCCGCAATAGGGGCTTTTACTACTACACGCCCGATGCCATTTACTACGAAGCGGATACCTTGCAGGGCGATTACGGCGTGCATCTCCGCACCCGTATCAAGCCGGGCGTTTCCGAAACTGCCTTTACCCCGTGGAGCATTGGCGATGTAGTGTTTACCGTGAACGGATTCCGCGCAGATCCTATGAGCGACAGCATTACCTATAACGATATCCTCATTCGCTATAACGGGAAACGACCCGCCGTGCGGAGGGGCGTTATCGATAGGAGGCTTAAGTTGCGCCCCGGCAGTATCTATGCCGAAAGCGACGAAACCCGCACTCGTGAGGCTTTGGCACGCCTCGGCGTATTTGCGTATACGGAGTTTATGTTCACTCCTGTGGATACTCTTAATCATATTCTTAATCTCTATATCAACTCTACTATGGACCGGCCGTGGGACGCTGCGCTCGAAACCGCGTTTAAGGTAAAGAGCAATAACTTCCTCGGTCCGGCACTCACCTTTTCGTTAGCACGCCGTAATTTGCTCGGCGGAGGCGAATCGCTCTCCGGTACACTGCACGGGAGCTACGAATGGCAATCCGGTCGTAATGTGGTGGGTCGTGCCGCTCTGATCAATAGTTACGAGTTGGGCGTCGACCTTTCTCTAACCGCACCCGCTATATTGCTACCGGGCATAAAGGATAATGTGCTACCTTTTACCACGGCAACCGATTTTACCCTTTCCGCCGATATGCTCAACCGTGCAGGTTACTTTAGGCTTCTCTCCCTGGGTACGGCTGTTTCGTACACTTTTGAGGTAAGCAAGTCCCATAAGCACGTGGTTACTCCATTCCGGCTGCAATACAATCTGTTGTCCCATCGCTCCGAAGCCTTCAACGATATTGTACGCGAAAACCCCGCTTTGGGACTCAGCTTGAGGAGCCAGTTTATTCCCGCAATGGGATATGTATACACCTACAACAATGTGTTTGAGGATCGTGGCTCGCACACGCTTTGGATGGAGTATTCCTTTACGGAAGCGGGCAACTTGCTCAACGCGATTTATGCCGCCGCAGGGCAGACCTACAACAAAACCAAGAAGCTTTTTGGCGTTCCCTTTGCGCAATTTGTCCGTCTGACTGCCGATTTGCGCTATACTTACGCACTGAACCGCAACCACACGATTGCCGCGCGCTTGGCTACAGGCGTTATCTATAGCTTTGGCAATATGACGGTGGCGCCTTACAGCGAGCAGTTTTATGTGGGCGGAGCCAATAGCATTCGCGCCTATACGGTGCGCAGTATCGGTCCCGGCTCTTACCAGCCGCTGCAGAGCAGATACGCCTTTATCGATCAGACCGGTGAGTTCAAATTGGAACTCAATGCCGAGTGGCGTATGCGCTTGGTAGGCGATCTGCACGGCGCGCTCTTTGTTGATGCCGGCAACGTATGGCTTATTCGCCCCGATTCGTACCGTCCGAACGGCTCTCTGAGCGAAGTATCCGGTGTGGGCGATTTTCTCCGTCAAATAGCACTCGGCTCCGGAGTGGGGCTGCGCTACGACTTAGGCTTTTTCGTTATTCGCTTTGATGCCGGAGTGGGGCTGCACCTCCCCTACGACACCGGCCGCAAGGGATACTACAACATACCCAAGTTCACCGACGCCCTCGGTTTGCACCTCGCCATCGGCTACCCCTTCTAATCCCCTCTACGTATTTACGTATGGGTTAGCGCAGGACGAGGTCGGCTACGGCGGCAAAGAGGGTGCGCACTCGGGCACGGTCGCGCAGGTCGTTGGCAAAGAGGGCCACTATGTACTGCTTCCCCTTGTAATCGATGTAGCCGGCATAGCACTGCACACCGCGCATGGAGCCACTCTTGAGGAACGTGCGGTACGGCTTATTGCCGAGGAACCGCCGAACGGTGCCTTCGCTCCCCGCTTCGGGCAACGAGTAGAGGTACTCCTCAAAAAGCGGTACATCCTGCCGTATCATATAGCTCAGTAGTTGCGTCATATCGCCTGCCGTAAAGCGATTGGCTCGTGCCAATCCACTGCCGTCCGTCAGGCGGAAGTGGGGCGAAAAACGCATCCCCGCCTTCGTAAAGAGCTGCTTTTCGCAAGCTAATCCGGCAGCAACGGATGCCGGTAGGGGTTGCTGCGCTTGGTCGGCCTTGCGCTTCGCTTCGTCGCGTGCAATTGCTTTCAGCAGAGCTTCGGCATAGTGGTTCAAACTGTGGTAATTGGTGGCGCGGAGCAGATCGCTCTTTGCCGGACCGTAATAGCGCCCGATGAGCCTTCCCGAAGCCATAGGAGCGGTGAAGCTCGCATAGGGTGCCGCCACTACCTCCACGCCGTGCGCTTGAAGCAGGTTGGTGAGGAAACGCGCCGCATATAGCGGTGGATGGGGCATATCGGTGCTGAGCGTTATGCGTGAGCGGTTACGTGGCACGCTCCCCTTGAGCGTACGCCGCTCCACGAGGGGTAGCCCGTCGCCCTCGGCAAAGCTTCCTTTTTGCGTGGTAGTGAGCCGGTTGTCCCACTCCACACCGGTGCGGGGCGGGTAGGTTTTCAGTAGCGATACGTCGTAGGTGCCACTGCCGCTTGAGAGCGTAAGATCGATCCAATTATCAAAGATATTGAATCCGTAAATGCCGTTGGCGTACCATTCGCCCCGATCCTCTCCCATCCAGAGCGGATTGAAGCCGAGGCTGTCGTACGCGGAAGCGATAATACCCACGGAGCCTTCGATCCGTTCGATATGGTGCGCGCGGAGCGATGCTAAAAGCGACTCCCTGAAGCGCGCACTGTCCGCCGGAAAGTACTTGGAGTAGAGGGAGGGATCGCCGCTCCCCACAAGCAATAAATCGCCGTACAGCGTAGTGCCCTTCACCTTACCGGTAATGCGGAAATCTGTTATAAAGGGGTTTTCGTCCAAAAGGAGAGTTGCTGCGGCGGTGGTGAACAGTTTGGTGGTGGAAGCAGGTATCATGCTGCGCTCTGCTCCGTAGGCAAAGAGCGTTTCGCCACTCTCCGCCGCCGTGAGCATACAGCCGAACGACGCCACCCCCTTACGCTCCGCTTCAATGAGCAGATTGCGCACCCTTTCCGCCTCATCGCGATTCACCTGAGCCGAAGAGGGCTCCGTTTGTGCCGCCGCGGAATAGGGACGCGCACCCAAAACCGATACTAAAGCGCAGAGCGCAAGCGTCCGTAAGACGCTAAATAGATGTAGATCATTCATAGTTGCAAAGTTAGTAAAACGCTACGCCACTAAGGAACTGCCTTGTTGGGCACTTCGTCCCCCTCGGGGCGTAATAATTAGTTACGGATGCAAAGGTAATATATGCCTTACCCCGCAGATGTATTAAACTGTATCGAAGTGTATTAAACTGTATCGTAACGTATCCTAACGTATCGAAGTGTATCGAACTGTATCAAAGTGTATCGAACTGTATCAAAGTGTATCGAAACGTATCGAAGTGTATCGAAGTGTATCAAACTGTATCGAAACGTATTAAACTGTATCGTAGGATAAGTTTTTCGGAACTTATCAGTGTTTATCGGAATTAATCCGATTAGCTCCGATTAATTCTGCCTGGTCCTGATTAGTTCTGATTAGTTCTGCTTGGCTCTGTTTGCTCGGATTAGCCCCGATTGCTTCTGATAGCCACATAATCAGTTCCGATTAATTCGGAAAAACACCGGTAGCCCCTTCCTCATATTCGTATAAATGAAAAGTAAGGGGGCGAACCCCTTCCAGGATTCGCCCCTCCTACGGTTTGGCTCGTTACGTGGCGTCGGGATGCCCTTTCGCCGGTGTGAGCCGATTTAGCGGATTGTGCCGATTAGAGCACGATCTTCTTTTGCAGTGTTACGCCTTCACGGTTGGTGGCAATTACTAAGTAGTTACCGGCTACGAGGTCGCGTACTTCCATTACTTCAGCTTCGATGGTGCGTACCAGTGCGCCGTTCATCGTGTAGAGAGCGATCATGCGTGCTCCCGGGCAATAGATGCTTCCGTCTACTACTGCAAATTCCTTGGTTTGTGCCAAAATATCATCGGCAAAAGTCGGTTTGCTGAACGTTGCGCCTATAACGGTGCTACCCTTTACTTCAAGTTTATAGGTATACTTCTTCTTATCGGTAACCATAGTTACGTCTTTTGCGTCCTTACCCATTACCTCTTTATTGATCGTAAAGCTTTCGAATTCGTATTTATCCTTTGCTTCGGCAGTAATGGTAAGCATGGTACCCTCAGCTACCTTAGCACCGGTTTTAATTTCGTTGCCCTTATCATCTGTTACGGTAATTGTTCCGGCTTCGGCAACGGGTTTCACTTCAATTATGGTGACGGGGAATTTATTAACCTTCTTCTTGAAGCTTACGGTTACCTTTGTATCAGCGGTAATTTCCGGACGATATTCAAGTGCGTTTGCGTTATCTTCAACAACTTCATCGTTTAATTTCCACTGGTCCACTTCGTAACCTTCAGCAGGTGTAGCGGTAAAGGTTACAACTGTACCGGAAAGTACTTTATCACCGGTGGCGAGTGCCTTACTTTCTTCGCCTACTTTAACGGTAGCGGCTAAGGTACCGTTTTCGCCGGCTTCGTACGTTACGGTATAGGATTTCTTGAACTTAACGATGTAGATGATATCATCGAGAACTTCTTCCTTAATCGTGGTTTTAGTTCCGAGGGCAGGATCGGCCACATCAGAGCCATTTTTGTACCAGCCTTCAACCATGTATCCTTCGTTCGGAGTGGCTGTAAACGTAACTTTTTTACCACAATCCACTTCTGCGGGGGAAGTGATTTCTGTTTTACCGGCCTTGGCAGCAATAGTGCCATTTTCACCGGCTACAAAGATTACATACACTGTGGACCTAAAGGTGACTTCTACGTCAATATCTTCCTTACCCATAGTAACCTTAAGCTCTTTACGGTTATTCGTTGGAGCTTTTGTCTCACTGTTTACGGTCCACTTGTCCACAACGTTACCAAATGCTTTGGCTTCAGCGGTAAAGGTTATTTCCTTGCCTTCTACCACATAGCTTCCGGAGGTGATTCTTGAACCTTCTACCTTACCGATCATCGTTCCGGTTGCTCCTGCGCTGAAAGTTACTTTATGGGTTTTACCCTCAGCTGCCTTAAACAGAACCTTAACTTCCTTATTGGCATCCAAGTTAATTGTGACTTCGGCATCACTACCGAGTTCGGTGCTTTCCTTGCCGTTAATAAGCCATTTGTCTACCAAAAAGTCCTCTTTGGAATGAGCAATGAAAGTGAGTTCGGTTCCTTCCCTTAGCTGAACACCGCTCGATATGGAAATTCGGCCGAAATCCTTGTCTTTACGATAGGCGTCTAAGGTGCCGTTTTCACCGGCAGAAAAAGTAATGAAATGCTTTATAATCTTTTTAAAGATAACCTTTACACTCGTTGCCTCGGTGATGGTCAATTCCAATGTTTCTTTACCTGCGTTATCGGTGTTTTCCTTTCCGTTAACGAACCACTTATCCACTTCGTAGCCATCGGTAGGAGTTGCCTTAAAGGTGATCTTTAAGTCTTTCGCAACCTTATCGCCGCTTCTAACCGGCTTATCGTCGCTATCGGTTGCCCTAAGCTTCCCTTCGCCTTCTCTCTCCATCGTAATGAGGTAGTCGCCCTCTCTGGGGGCCGGTTTATTGAGCACGGCGGTAACGGACATATCCTTGGTAATCGTAAATTCAAGGATGTTCTTTTTATCGGGGTCAGCGTTAGCTGCCTGTTCTACACCATCTACCACCCAATGGTTAATGGAATAATCCGGTTCGGGATCCAACTTAAGGTAAACTTTCGTATTCGCGGAAATCGTGCTTAATTTAAGTTTGCTACCCCACTTATCTTCCTTTCTCGCCGTCAAAACACCACCCTCATCCGGATCAACGGCTAACGTTAGCGCGCACGCCTTTTTCATAACGGCGGATATGGTTGTCGCATCGGCAACCGTGTAGAAAAGCGTAGTGGGATTGAAGGAGTTTATAGACTTGGATTCTGAATTGATCAGCCAATGGTCTATTTCGTAGCCATCATCAGCATACACTTCCACGATCAATTTTTCCCCTACCCCAGCCTGGTCGCCGGAGTTTATAGCTTTTTTCTTGCCATTTACATTGCGGCTTATCACTATCTTACCATGTTCGGGCTGCACAATGGTGATAGGCACCATTTTAATTTTGGCAACCTTTGCCGTGATAGCCACATCGCCATTAACAACAGGTCTAGGGTATAACGTGTTGTTCGGTTGTGGTTTAGTTTCCGCTCCGTTCACGATGAAGCTTTCAATGCGGTACCCGTCGTCCGGTGTTGCTTCTATCGCCAGCTCCATTCCGTAGGAGACTTCAGCGCCTGACTCAATAGGTTCTTTGGCCCATGTCTCAGGATCGACCTGTTTTACTGTGATGACGCAATGTTCAACCTGAGTGATCGTTACTTCCCCTTTTTTTACTGGCTCTTCTTGTGCCGAAGCTAACGCCGGGAAAAGGAGCGCCAGCATCGTAACCACAAATGGTAGTAGTCTTTTCATATTCTCTACTTAACTTAATTAGTTCCTTCTTTTTTTTAGTTTGGAGGGGGAACAGAGTATTTCTTTTAATGTTTCCTTTGTAAAACAGTCCCGGCGCTACGGAAACTGCTTCCATTCTTCCTATTCCCTTACCTCTTCACTTCCGCCGGCTAAGATAGTAATTTATTTTCATACACAAGCAAATTCTTCCGCTTCGGTTTGCTTTTCTTTCTGTTAAGTCCTCCTCGTATGTGCCTATCAAACTGTAATAGTGTGCGTTTATTCTCTTTGCAATTTCTCTTTTTCCTTATTGAACTTTTGGTGAGGTTATATAAGTTGCCGATTGTTTCCGGAAGAAAGCCGTCTGGACAGCGCCGGTGGCGCGACGGATAAGCCTGCGGATGCCCCTTGTGCGCTATGCGCATTATTCGCCGGTGGTAATCCCGCTATTGAGAGGAAAGAGGGTCGTTGATACTTGGTTCGGACGCTCTATGCACGTTGCGAGCGAAGCGGCTCCCCATAGGTATATACCTTCCGTTTAATAGGTATATACCTTTTATTTGAAACTTATATACCTTTCGATTGAAACTTATATATCTTTTGAGAAAATGTATTTGAGAGTACAATATTATAGATGTACCTGTGGCGGAGCGGCTACGTACAGAGGCGCGAAAAGGTATTGCGGTTGCGAGCAAAGTGGCGGATAGCCCTGGCGCATCCCTCCATGCGGAGCAACACGGAGTTGCTTGTTCTCCTAAAAGCGGTCAGCCGAGTGACTCCCTATACTTTTCTTCATTATTGTGAGGTGCTAAGCGCTTCCGAGGGGTGAGGTCGGTTTGCCCGGAGGCTCTCTGCTTTTCTTCGTTATGAGATGCCGAGCGCTTCCTTTGGACGAGCTTTTGCCTCATTACTCCGAGCGCAAAAATGGGTTCCCTACACCTTATTATATAGAGATGTCAATGCATCCGCTGCGGAAGTGGCTGAGGTGCCAAGCGAAAGAGAGGCGATTTGCGATGAGTTTGCGGTTTTGTATCGCGGGGTGGGTGGAACTTTTGGTGCAAAAATACGCCGAAAAAGAGAATTAAAGGAGCTCTGTTTATAGATTGCTTTATTGTTGATAACTCGTTTTGAATGATGTATGTTGTTGATTTGTAGGTAAATATGGAGCGATGTGTGGTGGAATGAGACGATAAAAATGGAGGACGCAACCTGAACGAAGGGTAGCGGCTCAAGCGAGAGCGGCTCGGTTCGGGGGCCGATAAAGGCGTAGGGTAGTAGCCGACCGCTTCTTTATCCCAAGCCGGGGAATCCGATACGGATTTTCCGAACAAGAGGTTCCGCCGGAATCTTTTGAACGGTCAGATCTGATGAAGATCTGCTTGTTATAAGGGTAAAGAGGGAAGAATCTTCGGAGAAAGAAAAGAATTTTCCCGAAAGATTTGGTCAGGAGAAAATAAGTTATTACCTTTGCAGTCGCAACTCAAAAATAGGGGTTCTGCCAAGCGTGGTGGAGCGCAGGTTGCGAAAGAGGCAAAGGAGGATGAGTCAGTCTCGGTAACGGGACTTTTCTTACGGCGAATTTGGTCAGAAGAAAATAAGTTACTACCTTTGCAGTCCCTACCCCAAAGAACGGGGCATCCGAAAGGACGGAAGCGCTGTGGCACGAGGGCTCCTTCGCAAGAAGGAAAGCTGAGCAGCAGAGCACGGGGCAGATGAAGCGATCTTTGAAAGGCTTTGAACAAAGAGATATGAAACAACAACGAACAGTTGTGTAGTACATAAAACGATCTAAAGAAGAAAAGGT
>QWCE01000623.1_pt1 | contig 115411 bp, 95 predicted proteins | sample 1972531 | NCBI WGS metagenome assembly QWCE01 (sample SAMN09866716, study PRJNA288562) | Human gut metagenome isolate term4_stool, whole genome shotgun sequencing... | reverse complement strand
GGCGCTGCACTTGCAATCATCGACGGAACAGGTCCGCTTTCAACGGATGGAACATGGGGAAATCATATGCAGTTTACCTCGAAAGCAATTGAAGAATTAGGAACCATAAACGGACCCAGATGCTGCAAGAGAGATGCAATGATAGCATTTAAGAATGGTATTGATTATGTGAATGCTCATTATGGAGTAACATTGCAATACGAACAAATGCAATGCGGATTCACAGATTTTAATGAGCAATGTATAAAGGAGAGGTGTCCGTTTCATGAGTGAAATAAAAGTAGCTTTTATTTGTGTCCATAATTCCTGCAGAAGTCAGATTGCTGAGGCATTTGGAAGACATCTGGCATCAGATGTGTTTCAAAGTTATTCGGCGGGTACAGAAACAAAACCACAGATTAACCAAGATGCTGTCCGTCTCATGAAGATGTTGTATGGAATAGATATGGAAGCAGAGGGACAGCACAGCAAACTAGTTCGTGATATTCCAAATCCAGATATTGCAATATCAATGGGGTGTAATGTGGGATGTCCATTTATAGGAAGACCGTTTGATTATAATTGGGGGCTTGAAGATCCAACAGGAAAAAGCGATGATGAATTTAAAGTAGTCATTGAAAAAATCAGAAAAGATATTTTGAAATTAAAAAATGAATTATCTGTGTAAATCCTACATGGTATGCTAGCGGGCTTCTTTTTAACACATCAGGTTTAAGTGATGCTTTCAATCATAAGGAAACGCTCATGAATTATCTGCAGGACGGAAGCCGCTGAAAGGCGAGTGAAATCTTATGTTATGGGACGAAAGAACTTCCTGTTCCATAACACAGTAGATGGAGCACGTGCAAGTGCAACTGTCCTAGAAAAAAAGTGCCTGTCCCCGGCAAAAAAACAAGTTCAGTAACAACTCAAGCCCATTTTTTGAGATAATAGCCTCGACAAATGATAATGCTCTAAAAAATTCAGTCTAAAAAGTTTAGGCTAAACTTTTTAGAACAATTGGAGGCTATCTATGAAATCTCAAACATCTTTAGCGGCTCGCAACTTCCGCTTACAAGAATGGAGCAAAATGATTGAGCGTTGGCGTTATAGCAACACATATTAGTGGTTATGCTGATGCTATAACTCCAACGAAATTCAATATAGGAAGAATTGTTAACAATGGAATTGCTAATTGCATTCAGTACTATTATACTCACTGAAGGGAACTGAATATAATGCTGAGAATATTGATTTTAATTACATGTATGTTTCTTTTTCCAGATATTTATGGAGTAAGTATATTTCAATTTTGTGGTCGCTATGAATATAATTGCTACTACTATGACGGAAAACTGTATATGAATTTGGCCAAAATACCATGTCATGAATTAGTAATTACACAGGTCGATATAAGTAATAATTGTTTAGATGGATATTTATATGATTTTGAAGGTGAAAAAAGATTATATCATATAGATATAGTTACAGAAAAATTGCCGTATATATATAACAGAGGACAAAGAATTTCGTTCAGTTCATTGCATCAAGGAGATGAAGTCATGATATATACGAATTGGCAGACCACTGAAACAGGATATGCTGGTGGTCATTGCAACGGTTTTAATCTTAGTTGGGTGAAACAAATTGAATTATTAAAATGTCCGCATATAACGTGATATTGGTATATTGAGGTGAAAAACGGTAAGCGACGAATAACACCCTGGATTCCATATCTGCCTAAACCGTGTCATAATTAGTGCATGGAGTGGCTTTCTCTGATTCATGAGTGCCGCTTGAGTGGACTTACGGATAAGCAATGGTGCGAGGCGCATCAAATCTGTCCGAGTAACTTTTATTACCAGATTCAGAAATTCCGCAAGAGAGTCTGTGAAATACCGGAGTCTCAATCAAAAACAACTCTGACCGCACAAAAACAGGGCATCCAATGCCTGTACCCAGCAAAAAAAGTACGGAGTTTTTGCGGGAAAGCAAAGCGCTTTACGATAATCTTTATCCTAGCCGTATCATTGTTGGTATTGATACAAGGAGCAAACATCTCATGTGTGCGGCCAGAGAGTTTGCTACGCTGCTTCAAGAGAGCGCACTAAAGCCGAATGTGGATACGATTATTATGGGATCAACGGAGGCAGAAGCAGTCAAATTATTTTCCAATACGTATTTGGCTCTGCGCGTGGCCTTTTTTAATGAGCTGGATTCCTATGCAGAGTTAAAAGGATTGAGTACACAAGAGATCATTGAAGGAGTCTGCTTGGATCCACGGATCGGAACTCATTATAACAATCCTTCATTTGGCTATGGTGGTTACTGTCTACCTAAGGACACCAAGCAACTTCTTGCCAATTATGCCGATGTCCCAGAAAAACTCATCGCTGCTATTGTGGAATCCAATCGGACACGAAAAGATTTTATTGCTGATCGTGTACTGAAGCTTGCCGGAGCATACAGTGAAAATGACGAGTGGAGTGCTGACAAAGAAAAGAATATCATTATCGGTGTATATCGGTTGACCATGAAAGCAGGAAGTGATAACTTCCGTCAGTCTTCCATTCAAGGCGTAATGAAGCGAATCAAGTCTAAAGGGGCGACTATCCTTGTCTATGAGCCCTCTTTGCCAGACAACAGTACTTTCTTTGGCAGTCAGGTCGTCAACGATCTGATGCTGTTTAAGAAAAAGTGTGCAGTTATTATTGCCAACCGATTTGATTCATCTCTTGAAGATGTGGAAGAGAAAGTATACACACGCGACATTTACAAACGGGATTAAACATCAAAATATCCGTTGCCTGTCCCCGACTCAACTTATCAAGAGAATGAAAAATAGGATGACAATAGTTGTATTTAGTGCTATACTTAACCCAGTGTCAAGGGTAAGTATACCTTATTAAATAAACAAATCGAAAGTTGTTTCAAGAGGAATTTTTGATGGATGTTCAAATAATCGCACTGGATATTGACGGGACGTTGACAGATGACCAGAAAAATATATCCAACATAACTTTGGAAGCATTGATTGAAGCGGAGAAAAAAGGAATACGTCTTGTCCTTGCATCTGCTCGTCCGGCTTCTGGGCTTTTCAGCATTAGAGATCAGTTAAAAATGGAACAGTTCGGTGGAATCCTGATGTCTTATAATGGAGGAAGAATAACGGACTGCGCAGGAAATACGTTCTATGAAATCAGTATGGATCTTACTATGACTAGAAGAATTCTCCGGTTTCTGGAAGAACTTCCAGTAACTGTTATCGTTGACGACGGCAAGATGTTTTATGTTACAGATAAAAACGGGTATAAGGTTGAATATGAATGTAGGAATAATCAGATGCAATGTGCAGAGGTCGGTAACCTGGCGGATTGGCTTACATTTTCCCCTATAAAGATTCTTTTGGCGGTTGATCCTATGAAAATATACGAGGTACAGGAGCAAATCAGAAACTTTCTGCCGGAGGATTTAACTGTTGTCAGAACTGCCGCCTTTTATTTGGAGATATTTCCCCGCAGAATCAACAAAGGACAGGGCCTTTGTGATATATGCAGAATTTTGAAAATAGATGTAAGGAACAGCATTGCTTTCGGAGACTCCGAAAATGATATTCCTATGCTTAAAGCGGCAGGTATCGGAATCGCAATGAAAAACGCAGAGATTGATGTCAAAAAGGCATCGGATATGAGTACTTTGTCAAACAATGAAGATGGTATACCATATGCATTACGTGTGCTCAATGTAATATGAATAAACATGATAGCATGCAGTATCAGATTCGTGATCCCAAAGGATTTGCCAACATGCTAGATCGGGATGTAGATAGGAGCTTTTATAATGAAAAATGATATTTTATTGAAATATAGAATGCTAAATGCAGAAGAAGTTAATCGAGAGATATTTAAGGATTTTATTCGATATCAAAACGTCACAAAATGTTGGCGTAAAAAAAATGGCAAGTGGATAATCAAAGATGATCCTTTTGTTGATGATTGGACAGAAAATGATTATCAAAAATTAATTTTCTGCCTAAAAAATACAATTGCTTCTGACGGATTTGTTTATGCCGCTTTTTATGACGGGAAATTGAAAGGCTTTGTTTCAGTAGAATCAGAAATATTTGGTGGTAAACAAGGATATTGCGACTTGTCCAGTATCCATATATCAGAGGATATGAGAAGAAAGGGAATCGGCAGAACACTTTTTCTTGCGGCAAAAGAATGGGCGAAACAAAAAGGAGCTAAAAAGCTCTACATATCTGCACACTCAGCCGTTGAAAGTCAAGCCTTTTATAAATCAATGGGGTGTGTTGAGGCAGAAGTTTATAATCAAAAACATGTTGAAGATGAACCGTATGATTGTCAATTAGAATGCGATCTTTAAGAATCAGCAAATAAAAAGAGGCATGTCGCTGCAAAAGCTGGTTTTGAGGTTGCTTGGGTGGAACTGATTACAGAAAAAAATACTGCTGATGATGTTTATACGGGATAAAAAATAGAAACCACGGGGACAGAAAGAGTACGGATAAAGAAATTAAGAAAATCGAGAACGAGAGAAAGGCACTATCATGGAACTACAAAAAGGAAGACCGAAATACACGGCAGGCAGATTGGAAAAAGAAATTCGCACCTATGATTTATTGGATAAATTAGGCGTAGCATATGAGCGCGTCGATCATGAGGCAGCAATGACAATGGAGATTTGCCAGGAGATCGACAAGGTATTGCAGGCAACGATCTGCAAAAATCTTTTTTTGTGCAATCGTCAGGAAACCAAGTTTTATTTATTAATGATTCCAGATACAAAGGTATTCCACACAAAGGATTTGTCCGCCCAAATTAATTCATCACGCTTATCCTTTGCAAAGCCCGAGTACATGGAAAAATTTCTTGATATTACACCGGGTTCTGTCAGTGTATTAGGATTGATGAACGATACCGAAAATCACGTTCAGCTCTTAATTGATGAAGATGTATTAAAGGGTGAATTTATCGGATGCCATCCGTGCATTAATACATCCAGCATTCGTTTTCACACATCGGATTTGGTTGAGAAAGTGCTTCCTGCGGTGAATCATGAATTTATAAAGGTGAAGCTATAACAAAAGAAAGATCAAGGCAAAATATTTAACGATTTATTCTAAGAGTGATATGGAGGCAACGCTTGTTACGACAGCGCTGCCTCCTTTTTAGAAAACTTATTCTTTTAAATACCAAACATTTCCTTGCAAATTGTCTTTCCACATGTTGTTTTGAAAATGGTATGATAAGCTTTTAAAGTAGCCTCTTTCGATAAATCGCTTTCCATAATATTAACAAGAAAATCAGCTTCTACCAATATCTGATAATCAATTCCGTCAATATTGTCGTATGTATGATGATGTGCGATCAAATATTGAACTCGATCAGATACGTCTTTGTCAAATCCTAATTTTTCAAGCAGCTTTTTTGCTATTGCAGGGCCTTCTTTTTCCTGTAATTTTCCATTGCAATTTCCATATTTTTCTTCACAAACATGGATTCCAATGTCATGTGTCAAAGCAGCCGTTTCAATGATAAACAAGCATTTCTTATCTACATTTTCTGTTTCAGCAATTAACTTTGCATAACTATGTACTTTGCAGAAATGCTGAATCCGTTTTGCGTCGTTGCTATATAATTCAATCATTGCCAGGTGCAATTTATTTATCATTTTGAGTATTTCTCCTCATAAGTGTTTTTTGTCAATCAGCGCGCGATCTTAAAAGCATAAAATTCGCCAGGATGAACCAGTACGGAAGCTATCCATTCCTTTTCATCCCATTGCTGATGGTGACAGAAGGTTTCGATAAAGTTTCCAATTGGTTTTCCACTTAGTTCTGTCAGATGACATGCCGGTGAAAGCAGATGAATTGAAATACGTTCTGGGAGTGCATTGCTTCCAGCATAGCAGTATAATACAAATGTATCATTGTTGTATTGGAACAGGGAGACATTTCTGCCACTGATATATAAGCCATGGGAAGCAAATGGGCGGCGGATCATATCCATTACTGGAATTGGAAGCTTAGCGAAGTCAGCGAAGCAGTCTGGCGCAGCGAGTGTAAAAAGCTTTCCTTTGCCGTAAGTATCAAGGAGCAAAATGGAACTGTGGCTGTCGCCAGAGCCAGCGTTTACGTAAGACCAGGAGGCATTGTTTGAAAACTGTAGTTCATCAAAAGTTACTGGCTGCTGATTTTCATAAAAGCCGGCGAAATCGTCAGTTACATGGTAGCGATTGGCTGTAAGTTTTCTGCCTGTAAATCGCACGGAACTAAACTGCGCCCATTGTGCTGTTGGAATATGAGAGGCAAAACCAGTCGTCACAACGGCGGTACCACCATTTCGAAGAAAAGCTTCTAATTTCTGTAAAATATCAGGATCTTTTAACGCAGCCTGCGTCAGGAAAACGTTTTCAGCGTTAGTCGGAAAATCTGGTACAGGTTCGAAAGGAATTCCATGCATGCCGAGATGATCTTCAATATGATTTTCACCATCAGAAGCATAAGGAAGATAAACTGGTGTTCCGCAAGGTGTTCCAACCTGATTGAGAATGCGATCAAGTTTGCTAAGCTGCATGCCAAGTGGTGTTACAAGACGGTTTTCAAACAGATCTCCCCACTGGAATAGTGTGATTTCTTGTGGACGTGAGAGTGCAGTCAAATAGCCTTGCTCTAGATAACAGTCTATTGGCCAACAGGAGTATGTATCGAACCAACCGCCTCCATTTCTGCCCGGTGCTACGTGCTCCATGTAACGCATAATAGAATAGCTTAAATATCGTGGCAGATGCTGATCCGTGTGTGCAGTGTTTCGAGTTTCTGTTCCAGTATAGATTTTGTCAAACATAGACGGCTGAATTTTTGGAACGTAACCTGTTTCATGGTATGATTCACGCCAGTTTGGATATTTGATGGTAACTTTTACAGATGGATTTGCAAGTTTCGCAGGCTTTAAAACGAGATTTTCCGCTACGTCAATCATTTTATTTGAACGAAACTCTGCCCAGCTAAGATTGCTGCGTTCTCTAAGACAATCATCACAGGTACAAGAAGTAAAGAAAAAGTCATCCAGAATTATCTCATCAAAAAGCTCAGCGGTATATGTTACGATCTTTTTCAGATAAGTTCTCATTGTTTCATTTGAATAGCAAAATGTCTGGAATAAGCGCTGACGCTTTGCATCATCTTTTTCAAGTGGAGGTGTGACGGCTGTAATACCTCCAGCTATTTCTACACCATGTTCTTTAAAGAAATTTTGAATCATTTTCATGTGATCGATTGCGACCCAAGTACCATCACGATATGTTTCCAGATAGACCTTGTCGATGCCGACATATTTCTCAAGGTAGGCATAGTCTCGTGCAAGCGTAGTTTCGTCCAACGATGCAAGCGTTTGTGCTGTGCAGTAGACACATGTTTTGAAATTTTTAAAGTGCTTCATAAAATACCTCCTAATTTAAATTTGTGTGATAAAGTCGGATAAATATTGCTTAATCCAAGTCTATCATTTTCTAAAGCACTTGTCACTAGTAAAAATATTAAATTAAATGAATTCCATTGTTTTTAATATAAACAGTCAGGCAGTTAAGTCTTTTTTAATTGGCTGCTTTGGTCAGAGAAAATCTGCTTGACAAAATTCTTTTCAATAATATAATGATCTCTATTAAGTAAGAATAAATCCTAATGAGGAGGAATCAAGAATGGACAAGAAAGCAATGTATAAACTTAGCTACGGTCTTTTTGTTTTGACCGCAAAAGAGGACAGCAAGGACAATGGCTGTATTATCAACACCGCAATCCAGGCGGCATCTGAGCCAAATCAGTTAAGTATATGTGTTAACAAATTAAATTACACACATGATATGATCAAGAGAACTGGTGCCTTTACGGTATCTGTAATCAGCCAGAATGCATCATTTGATTTGTTTAAGCAGTTTGGATTCCAGACAGGCCGCGAGGCAGACAAGTTTGCAGACTTTTCATCATGTACGCGCGGTGTAAACGGAATTTACTATATCACAGAGGGCACCAATGCTTATATTTCTGTAAAGGTTACAAAGAGTGAGGACCTTGGTTCTCATACAATGTTCATTGGTGAGATCACAGATATGGAAGTACTAAGTGAAGTGCCATCTGTGACGTATGAGTATTATCTGAATAACATTAAGCCGAAGCCACAGGCTGTTGATATAACTGAGGAAGGTCAGACCGTATGGCGCTGCACTATCTGTGGTTATGAGTATGTCGGTGAGGAGTTGCCAGAGGATTTTGTCTGCCCGTTGTGCAAGCATCCGGCATCCGACTTTGAAAAGATTGTAAAGAAAGTTGAGTAACTAGCAAATATAGAAAATGTAGAAAAGAAAACGGAAGTAGCTGATGAATATAAAACTAGTAAAACTGACACATGAATATAAACAGCAACTGACAGATATGATGGATGAATGGCTGGCGGTTGAGCAGGACTTCTCTCCGTATGCGATTCGCAAAAGTGATTACCATGACTTTGATAATTATCTGGAAAATTTGGAACTGAAGGAGGCACGAGATGGTCTTGTTCCAGATTCTACGTTTTTCTGTCTGGATTTGGATCGCAACATCTTTGTTGGTGCTGTCAATATACGTCATTATTTAAATGAAAATTTATGCAAGAGTGGTGGACATATCGGAGATGGAATTCGTCCGAGTGAGCGACGAAAAGGCTATGCGACTGCGATGATTGGTCTGGCACTTGAGGAGTGTCGAAAGCTTGGTATAAATAAGGTTTTGATGACCTGCGACAAGACAAATATTGGGTCGGCAAAGTCCATCATGAATAACGGTGGTGTTTTGGAATCAGAATTTGAGGAGAATGGTGAGATTGAGCAGCGCTATTGGATTACACTTTATGAGGAACCGGTAGAAAGTGGACGCTTGAGTATTCAAGTTGCACAGATTGCAGATGCAAAAAAGTTGCTTGCCATTTATGCTCCGTATGTAAGAGAAACTGCAATTACATTTGAATATGAGGTACCGACAATAGAAGAATTTGCAGTTCGGATCGCGCATACATTGGAGCGGTACCCATATCTTGTAGCAAAGTATAATGGTGAAATTGTAGGATATGCATATGCTGGACCGCTTCATGAGCGTCCGGCATATGACTGGGCAGTGGAAACATCTATTTATGTAAAACAGGATAAGAAAGGTCAGAGAATTGGAAGAGCATTGTATAATGCACTAGAAGTACAGCTTCGCCGACAAAACATTGTAAATGTAAATGCCTGCATCGCAAGCCCTGCCATAGAGGATGCGCACTTGACGAGGGACAGTATTTTATTCCATGAAAAATTAGGGTATCAGATGGTGGGTGAATTCCATCAGTGCGGATATAAATTTGATACCTGGTATAATATGGTCTGGATGGAAAAGATGATTGGGGAGCACAAGGTTCCACAGCCGCAGGTAATCTGGTTCTCGCAGCTGCCAGAAGCGTAACTGAGTTCGCGAGTAGAACAAGCCTGTGCCTGTTTTCAGCAAAAAAGAAGTGTAGCTTCGGAATTATCTTCGTGGCAGCCTTGTTTTCTCACTTATTACTGGAAAAACTTAGGCAACTCATCGGCTGTCGCTTTTAAGACATCATACGAAATCTGAATTTCATCATCAGTAACAGTGCGGTCAGAATCGAGAATCGGCCAAGGATTGCAGCCGCCAGAGGCAATGCCTACCTGATCAATTGTAAAGGAATTTCCACAGTTTTGGCATACAAGATACTCACCTTCCTGACGATAATACCCTCTGCCCGAGCTATAGCAAACCTGGCAGGCATTAAATGCGGTGCGCAGATTTCCTTTGGAGTCCTTTAATGCAACAATCTCAACCTCAGTCCCATCAAGATCAGCCTTGTAAAAAGATGCTGTCTGTGATAGATCAGCAATCGGAATGGCAAGATAACCATCTTTTTTGATACTGGTAACATTCTCAGCAGAATCATCCGCTGTGGTAGCTATGTCCGAAGCAATTGTATTTTCAGAAGATGCTGCTTGCGTATTTATAGATGCAGAGATACTCTTTGTGGACAGTGGGGTGCTATTGTTGCTGCATCCAGAAATTAAAATCGCCATTGCACCTGTTAGCATACTAATCAAGACAGCATTTGTCATTTTTCTTATCATAATCATTACTCACTTTCTACATAAATTTTTCCGGTAATCATGCCCATCCAACAGCTATAGGTATAGATACCAGTTTTTTTAGGTGTAAATTCAATTGTATTGTCGCCTTCTTCAAAAACACATTCGGTATCAAAATCTGGCAGCAAAATCTTATAGTTGCAGCCGTTAATACTGCTTTTTTCAGCGTGAATAGTCCATTTGACAGGGGTTCCTGCTTTAACAGTGATATCTGGATAATGACCAGATTCCAGTGTGCTGGAGACATATTGGATTCCCTCTTTTTCCATGTCTGTATCTGAATCATTCCGATCGGATGTCTTTACGGCAGTTTCGCCATTTGCAGAAAAAAGAGTGTTTATTTGGCTGCTCATACCTGACAGGGCAGTACCTTGTGACATCATTGAAAGTCCCATGACAACAACGAGGATGGCACCGCATTTTAATACCTGTTTTGTAAAGTGTTTGCCAAGACCGGCTACAATCGAGCCGAATCCGAGCATCAGCGGAATGGTACCGAGCGCAAAGAAAAACATCGACAGCGCTCCGGTAAATGAATTGGCAGAGGCTAATGCAATGATCTGCATCGACTGCAGAGGACCACAAGGCATCAGGCCATTAAACAAGCCGATGATAAAAGGTGTTCTGCGCCTGTGAGAAGCATTACTTCTCTTTGAAATTTATTAAAATATCCATTTACAGTGATTATGTCAGACTGCAATTACCTTAAAACTGTAAATGATCAGTATGGTCATGAGTATGGAGATATTTTGCTTCGAGTGGTGGCGAATACTTTAAAAGAGATATTTCCAGAGGATTGCCCAGTGATAAGAATGGGTGGGGATGAATTTTTGATTTTGGCAAACGAGACTTCCGAAGAAAAAGCTGCCATATTGATTCAGAAGGTTCAGGAAAAATTAAGGGAAAAAAGTAAAGAGAAAATACCGCTAAGTCTTGCCATGGGAAGTCATACTATTAATGACGGTCCATTTTCAATTGATGAAGCTATCAGTGAGGCAGACCGTAAAATGTATGAAAATAAGAAAATAAGAGCTGGCATGAGATGGAGAAAGTTCTTTTTGCTGCTGATGAATTGACAGGCTTGATTTGGGCAGCATGAATTATAGTAAAGAATTAAAGGATGCACTTCTCAGAAGAATGCTTCCGCCTAACAATGAATCCATCACAAAAATATCAAAGGAGGAAGGCATCTCCGAGCAGACCTTACGAAACTGGCGTGACAAAGCCAGAAGAGACGGCTGTGCTGCACCGGGAACTGATGCCCTTCCAGACGATTGGAGTACGCAAGACAAATTCCTTGTTGTTGTGGAAACTGCAAGCATGAATGAAACGGAGCTTGCAGAGTATGCTCGCAAAAAAGGACTTTATGTAGAGCAGATCAAATCCTGGAAAGATGCCTGCCTCAATGCCAACGGCGGTGTTGCCAAAGAAGCAGCCCGTCTCAACCGAGAACTAAAGGATTCCGAAAAGGAATGCAAAAAGCTTGAGAAGGAACTGCAGCGGAAAGAAAAAGCACTTGCAGAAGCCGCAGCATTATAAATTGTCATATAAAAATCACTGTTAGCTTTATAAAAATCAAGAGTTCGAAGGAGCTTGAGCCGGTAATCATTGGGATCATCATTTCTTCGGATATTATTAAGTTCATTATTAAGACGTTCTGCTTCCTGACGCAGGACGTCTTCTTTTGTTTGATAATTACGATAAAAGGATGCACGGCCAACCTCTGCTTTTGCTGTCAAACGGCTGATTGTAATGGAATCGAAATTATCAACTCGCATCATTTCAAGTAATGTTTTAAGAATCTGACTGTGTACATAAGAGTTTACTTCATACCAGACTAATTGACGTGGTACAATTGACATGATACAATATAGTTAATTGAGAAGGTGATGAAGGGAGGATTATTATGGAAAAAAATTCTTCAAAAAAGGGTGATATCAAGATTTCTTTACTTGGTCTTCTGATAGGTATTAGCTTAATCGTTGCCGGAGTTTATGGCATCGTTTCTAATAAGATTGAAAACCAAGAGTATAAAAATTCCACTGATATCAGAACTGTTAATGCTGTCGTTGAGGAATGTCGCCGAAAGGATGAAAAAAATGATGCTGATATCTTAATCCGTTCAGAATACAATACAAAGGTTTCCTTTGTTGTTGACGGAACAACTTACAAAGGAAGGACTTATTTTGTTTTCGGTCAGAACGAGCTAAAAAACAGCCTGCCATTTCAGGACAAGATTCGCAGAGGCGATGAAGTTTCAGTTGAAGTTTATCGCACATCAAAGGGCAGCTATAAGATTAAGCCCGACAATGATATTATTACTTTTTTACTTTGCTGCATGGCGATTCCTGTTGGCGCAGTTGTTGTTATAATCATGGTTTTGGATATTTTCAAACACGCATCTGTCAAAAGAACCTAACCGATAAATTCACAGAAAAGAGGTGCTAGAATGAAACTTGTAGAAAAAATAAGTCGGAAATTTTCTAAACACGAAAAACAATATGATTCAAATTATGAAGAACCAGTGATACGATGCAGTATTTGTACAGGAGAGCAAGTGGCAGGATTTCTTAATTTGAGTACGGGAAAATTTGAGGAAGTCATGTTAATTAGGACTTCACAGGATTTGGAAAATTTTCAGAACGAATATGGTATAACAGGAACAATTAAAAAGATTTATTAAGATCTGAGAATGTGGATGTGCCGTTGATGTACAAAAAGAGAATAGACCATGTAAGCGTGATGGCGAAGGAAGATTAGCTATCAAAACAATAAAATCGAGTTTGCGAGGAGAGTTATGATTAAGACTGTAGCACTTGTGAGCCTTTCAGCAGGAACGATAGGTGAAGATTTTGTAAAGCATGAAGTTAATATAGGGCTTAAAAGATTAGAACAATTTGGATTGAATGTAAAAATTATGCCCCATGCAATGAAGGGAATTGAGTATGTAAAAAATCATCCAAAGGAGAGGGCAAATGATCTTCTTGCAGCAATATGTGATGAAGAAGTTGATATGGTTCTTTGTGCTATTGGCGGAGATGATACATATCGACTTCTTCCATATCTGTTTAAAAACAATGAACTTAAAGAAGCTATTGAAAAAGCAGAAAAGAGAAAAATATTTCTTGGATTTTCAGATACTACAATGAATCATCTTATGCTGCATAAGTTGGGATTTGGGACATTTTATGGTCAGTCATTTTTGGCAGATGTATGTGAAATGGAAGATGATATGCTGCCTTATACAAAGAAGTTTTTTGAAGAATTAATCAAAACAGGAAACATCAAGGAAATTGTACCGAGTGATGTGTGGTATGAAGAGAGAACTGACTGGTCCGAAAGTGCAGTTGGTACTAAAAGAACAAAACATGAAAATGAGGGATTTCAACTTCTTCAAGGAAAGCCTGTTTTTGCAGGAAAGATTCTGGGAGGCTGTCTTGAAAGTATGTATGATATATTTGATAACAGCAGATATCCAGATACCATTTCTCTATGCGAAAAATACAATATTTTCCCTAGTTTAGAGGACTGGAGGGGGAAAATACTTCTTCTTGAAACAAGTGAAGAACAACCGGATCCTAAGCACTACAGAAAGATGGTAGAGACCTTAAAAAAGGTGGGAGTCTTTGATGTGGTTTCAGGCGTGATATGCGGTAAGCCAATGAATGAACTCTATTTTGATGAATACAAAAAAATTATTGTAGATGTAATAGATAATCCCAATATCTCAGTTGTTGCAAACATAAATATTGGACATGCAACACCAAGATGTATCATTCCATTTGGCATAGAGGCTGAGGTGGATGCAGTAAATCAGAAAATAAGATTCGCTTAATATCAAGCCCAGTGCATTCCTATCAAGTTATACTATATTAGCCTATAGTTGTTACATAACGAAATATAAAACTTACGTTTTGGAGAAAATAATGAATAGGGATTTATCAAAAGGATCTGTTGTAAAGTCAATGCTTTTATTTGCCATTCCAATGATACTTGGTGATCTGCTTCAGCAGTGCTATAATATTGCAGATACACTTATAGTTGGACAGTTTCTTGGGGAAAAGGCACTTGCAGCAGTAGGTTCATCATTTACGCTTATGACGTTTATAACGTCAATTATTCTTGGTCTGTGTATGGGAAGTGGTGCATTGTTTTCTATCAGATTTGGGCAGAGGGACGAAAATGGTCTTAAAGAGGATATCTGCGCATCTTTTTTCTTTATTACTGCTGTGACGATATTACTTAATATTATTGCCTATATTAGCCTTAGTGGGCTTCGAACTTTTCTAAGAGTTCCGGATGAAGTGTGGGGTGACATGAAAGAATATCTGTTTGTAATCTTTATGGGGATTCCGGCAGTTTTTTTATACAATTACTTTGCCTCATATCTTAGGGCAATAGGTAATTCTGTTATACCACTTTTGTTTCTGGCAGTGTCATCAATACTCAATATTATTCTTGACCTTTGGTTTGTCATTGGCTTGAAACTTGGAGTGGCAGGAGCAGCGCAGGCGACAGTGATTTCACAGTATCTGTCAGGTGTTGGCATAATGGTTTATACACTTATGCGTTATAAACAGGTGTGTGCAATCTGGAAAATCAGATATCTGAAAAAAGAACGAATCAGAGAAATCATTTCTTTTTCAATGCTGACATGCATTCAGCAGTCTGTAATGAATCTTGGAATACTTATGGTACAAGGACTGGTAAACAGCTTTGGAACTGTTGTCATGGCAGCGTTTGCGGCGGCTGTAAAGATAGATGCTTTTGCATATATGCCTGTGCAGGACTTTGGAAACGCATTTTCTACATTTATTGCACAAAATTATGGAGCAAAAGAAAAGAAGAGAATACAGCAGGGGCTGAAAGCGGCAGTTCGTATATCTGCAATTTTCTGTGTAGTGGTATCAGCGTTTGTGTATATATTCGCAAAACCACTTATGATGATATTTGTGGATGCAAAAGAAACGGCTATTATAATGGAAGGAGTCCGTTACTTGCGCATAGAAGGTGCATTTTATATTGGAATCGGATGGCTGTTTTTGCTGTATGGTCTGTATCGTGCTTTGGGCAGACCGGGAATGAGTGTGGTACTTACAGTATTTTCACTTGGAACACGAGTGGCGTTGGCATATATATTGTCTGCAATACAGGCAATAGGTGTGGTTGGCATCTGGTGGTCAGTTCCAATCGGATGGGCGCTGGCAGATATTGTGGGACTGTTGTATTATAAAATCAAAAAGCAAAATTTGGTGGAAAAAGAGCCTGAGATGTGATAGAGTTATAAAATCAAAGGAGTATTATTATGCAGACATCCAAAGAGTTTTTACGTATTTTTCTTGATATGGGTGAAGCGCTGTTAAGCAGCGGTGCAGAGATTTTTAGGGTGGAGGATACGCTGAATCGAATGGGATATGCCTGTGGTGCTACACAGATGAATGTTTTTGTAATTACATCTAGTATCGTTATTACTATGGAATTTTCAGGAGAAGGAGCGCGGACACAGACTAGGCGGATCAGGGAAAGTTATGGAAATGATTTTACCAAACTGGAGCAGTTAAATGACTTGAGTCGCCGTTTCTGTAATCATCCCATTCCAGCAGCAGAGCTTAAGAAGGAATTTGATGAAATTAACATAAATAAAGCAAAACAGTTGTGGAAACTTATGGGAAGCATTCTGGGGGCATGTAGTTTTGCTTTTTTTTATGGCGGAAGTTTTCTGGATGCTGTTGCAGCAGGACTTGGCGCTGTTTTGATCTGGGGATTACAGAAATATCTTCGTCCAGTGTGCATGAATGAAGTGACTTTTCAGTTTGTGGCGTCTTTTCTTACGGGTTGTGCGATCTGTTTATTAACTTTGCTGTGTCCATTTCTTAGCATGGATAAGATTATGATCGGTGACATTATGCTTTTGATTCCGGGGCTGATGTCAACAAACGCAATTAGAGATGTACTTATTGGTGATACACTCTCCGGAATCATACGCCTGATTGCTGCGTTACTCCTTGCCGCGGCACTGGCACTTGGATTTATGGGAGCAGTTATTTTATTTGGGAGGTTTTGACTTTGAATGAAACACTCATTGTACAATTAATTACCGGAGCTATTGGTTCTGTAGGATTCGGAATCCTTTTTCATATGAAAAGGAAATATTTGCCTTTGGCAGCAGCCGGCGCTCTTATTAGCTGGATGGTGTTTATTCTGGGAAAAGCCTTCTGGGGAAATATTTTTCTCCCAACACTGTTTGCTAGTTTTGTTACAGATGTGTATGCGGAAATTCTTGCAAGAATCTGTAAGGAAACATCTACGTCTTTTTTTGTCACTTCCATAATACCTCTGATTCCAGGAAGTACTCTTTATTATTGTATGAACAGCATTTTAGAAGGAAATACTGTTCAAGCTTTGGAATATGGACGTGATACCTTTCTTTTTGCTTTTGGAATTGCAGCAGGAATGAGTATTGCGTGGTCGATTTGCTATTTTCTTAGAAGTATAAAGAAAAACAAAAAGTGAGGAATAAAATAATGCAGACATATACTTATGTTTCAAAAGGAAAATTTGAATTAATGGAAAAACCAAAGCCAGTTCTTATGCATGAGAGAGATGCAATTGTGAAGGTAACGCTTGCTAGCATTTGTTCAAGCGACTTGCACATTAAACATGGAAGTGTTCCTCGTGCAGTTCCTGGCATAACAGTAGGTCATGAGATGGTAGGTGTTGTTGAGAAAGTTGGCAGCGCAGTAACAAATGTTAAGCCGGGAGATCGTGTGACAGTTAATGTAGAGACATTTTGCGGTGAATGCTTTTTCTGTAAGAAGGGATACGTAAATAATTGTACCGATGAGAATGGTGGCTGGGCATTGGGCTGTCGTATTGATGGTGGTCAGGCAGAATATGTGCGTGTACCGTTTGCTGATCAAGGCTTGAATAAAATTCCAAAAGGTGTTACTGACAGACAGGCTTTATTTGTAGGTGATGTTTTAGCCACAGGATATTGGGCAGCACGTATTTCTGAGATTACAGAGGATGATACAGTGTTAATCATTGGTGCTGGGCCGACAGGAATTTGTACGCTGCTTTGTGTCATGTTAAAGAAGCCGAAGCGAATCATTTTATGTGAAAAAGATGAAAACAGGATTCATTTTATTAATGAGCATTATCCTGAGGTAATGACAGTTTCACCAGAAGCATGTGCAGACTTCGTTTTGGCAAACAGTGATCACGGCGGAGCAGATGTTGTTCTTGAGGTTGCAGGAGCAGAATCAACGTTTCGCTTATCTTGGGAATGCGCAAGACCAAATGCAATTGTGACGATAGTTGCTCTTTACGAGAAGGCGCAGCTTTTGCCGCTTCCAGATATGTATGGAAAGAATCTTACATTTAAAACAGGCGGAGTGGATGGCTGTGACTGCAAAGAGACACTTAGGCTGATTGCAGAGGGAAAAATTGATACAGAGCCGCTTATCACGCATACATATCCGCTTAGCAAAATAGCAGAAGCATATGATCTTTTTGAAAATAAAAAAGATGGAGTGATAAAGGTTGCAGTGGAATGCTGATATGGGACGACCATTATATGAAAAAAATATATTTTTTGTTTGAAAAAGAAAGAAAAGGAATGGTTTTCTCGTTATGAAACGAATTGACTTTGAACACGGAACTGTGACTGGAAATATCCTAGGAGCAGCGCTTCCGATGCTTGTCGCTCAGATTTTAAATCTTTTGTATAATATTGTGGATCGTATTTATATTGCTCGTATTCCAAACATTGGAACAGCGGCTCTCGGTGCGGTTGGACTTTGTTTTCCACTAATTGTGGTGATCACAGCATTTAGCAATTTGTTTGGAAGCGGTGGTGCACCATTATTTTCGATTTATCGAGGAAAGGGTGAGCCGCAAAGAGCTGCAAATGTGATGAATACATCATTTACGATGGTCTGCGTATGTGCAGTAGTGCTGATGGCAGTTGGCTTTATATTTGCCAGACCGCTTTTAGTATTATTTGGTGCCTCAACTGATGCGCTTGTCTATGCATATCCGTATTTGATGATTTATCTGATTGGAACGCTGCCGTCTATGATTGCGACAGGTATGAATCCGTTTATTAATGCACAAGGGTATTCCACTATTGGAATGACCTCAGTTGCGGTTGGTGCAGTAGCAAACCTTTTGCTCGATCCGCTGTTTATTTTTGTGTTGGGATTTGGAGTACAGGGGGCAGCGATTGCCACCGTAATTTCCCAAGCGTTATCTGCGGTATTTGTGTTTGTCTTTTTGACAAGAAAATCTGAGCTGAAGGTTCGCTTTTTAAAGAAAAAAGAGTTCTCTGAATGCATAGGCTACGCAAAAAACATTGTGAGCCTTGGTACGGCAGGATTTATTATGCAGCTGACAAACAGTTTGGTGTCTATCTGCTGCAACAATATTTTGTCAGATGTCGGCGGCGATATTTACATATCTGTTATGACGATTGTGTCAAGTGTGCGTCAGCTAGTTGAGACTCCAATTTATGCAATGAATGAGGGCACTTCCCCAATTTTAAGCTACAATTATGGTGCATGTCGTCCAGCGCGAGTGCGAAAAGCTATGGCAGTGATGAGTACTATGATTCTTGGCTATACAGCAGTGATGTGGAGTATTATTATTTTATTCCCAAATGCATTGATTGGAATTTTTAGCTCTGATGTGGCCTTGATGCGGGATGCAGTTCCGGCATTAAAACAATATTTTGCTGCATTTATCTGCATGGATTTTCAATATATTGGACAGACCGTATTCAAGTCGTTGAATAAAAAGAAACAGGCAATTTTTTTCTCACTGCTTCGCAAGGTCTTTATTGTTGTACCACTCACGTATATGATGCCATATATGTTTCACATGGGAACGGCAGGAGTGTTCCTTGCAGAGCCAGTATCAAATGTAATTGGTGGAACACTTTGCCTTGTTGTGATGCTGTGCACCGTTCTTCCAGAGCTAAAGAGAATGGAGAAGCAAAATTCGAAAAATGTGTTACAATAAAAAAAGAGAAAGGATATGCCACTAAATGACAAAAGAGTTATCTAAACTTGAACAGCAAATTCAAAAATTCATGCCGTTTAACGAGCAGGAGGAGCATGACAAAGCCATTTTATTAAAGTGGTTTGAGAGTGGCTCAGACATTCTTACAAGAGAAAATGAAATTGCCCATCTAACTGCGTCTGCGTGGGTAGTGAGTCCAGACAAAAAAAGCGTGCTGATGGCATATCACAACATCTATCATTCCTGGGCGTGGCTTGGTGGTCACGCAGATGGTGATGCCGATCTGCACCATGTAGCACAAAAAGAAGTCATGGAGGAATCTGGATTGACACATGTAAAATTTCTATTAGATGAGCCATTTTCGATAGAAATTTTGTCTGTGGACGGTCATATTAAAAAAGGAAACTATGTTTGTACACATCTTCATTTAAATGTGACGTATCTGATGGAGGCAGACCCAAAAGATGCTGTGCAGAATCGCCCAGAGGAAAATAGTGCAGTTGCCTGGATTCGTGTAGATCAGATTGCAGAGAAATCAACAGAACCATGGTTTGTGGAGCACGTATATGCGAAGCTGTGCGAGAAGATGCAAGTTAAATTTCGCGGGAGACTATCTGATTTGAAATTTAGCGAAAAAGGATTAAAATAAAAAGGAAGAACGTTTGTATGCTTAATAAAAAAGATTTCTTAAAATACGCATCAAAATTAGCATTTCCAATCATGATTCAAAATTTGATTGGAACATTAGTAAACATTGCTGATACGGTAATGCTTGGATATGTAAGCCAGACTGCTATGTCGGCTTCATCACTTGCTAACCAATATACTTTTATTCTTTTCTGTTTATATTACGGTATGGCCACAGGTACTTCGGTGTTATGTGCTCAATACTGGGGAAAGGGTGATAAAAAGACAGTAGAGAAGATTCTTGGTCTGGCAGAACGAATATCACTGATCAGTTCTTTGATATTTTTCATTATCTCATTTTCCATGCCAACTACGATCATGAGGATTTTTACAAACAGTCCTGATACGATTGCTGCCGGCAGTGAGTATTTGAGGGTGATTTCATTTTCGTTTGTGTTTATGGGATTCTCTCAGGTTTTTATGAGTGCTCTTCGAAGTATCGGAAAAATAATGTTGCCTTCTGTTACATACGTTGTTTCTCTTTGTGTCAATGTACTTTGTAATGCTACATTTATTTTTGGTCTGTTTGGACTTCCGAAGCTTGGAGTCACTGGTGTTGCTCTTGGTACTGTTATTGCCAGAATGGTAGAAGTACTCATTTGTCTTATCTACTCATTAAACAGTTCTGATGTCAGATTTAGAATAAAATACTTCTTCTCAAAGTCTGGTATTCTGTTCAAGGATTTTATGAAGATTGCAAGTCCAGCCGTAATAAATGATGTTGTCTGGAGTTTTGCCAGTTCAGCTTTCGCAGCAATCCTTGGCCATATTGGAGATGATATGGTAGCAGCAAATGCCGTTGCCGTCATGGTAGTAAATATTGGTGCTATCGCCTGTCGTGGTTTTGCTAACGCTACTACCATTATTGTCAGCCAGGAGTTAAGACAGGATCACATTGATACAGCCAGAGAGTATGGAAAACGTATGCTTAGAATAACGACTATTGTAAGTATGGTCGGATGCGTTATTATTCTGGCAATTCGCCCTTTGATACTTGATTTCTATCGTGATAAGCTGACAGAGACAGCCATTTATTACCTTGGCATTTTTATAATTATGACAACCTGGCGCCTTTTGGGAGAAGGAATCAATACTTGTCTTATATGCGGATGCTTCAGAGGCGGCGGTGATTCCAGATTCGGAATGATCATAGATTCTGTATTTATGTGGCTTGTTGCAGTTCCGCTCACATTCCTTGCAGCATATGTTCTCAAATTGCCACCGATTTGGGTATATTTTGTAATGACTTTGGATGAGTTTGAAAAAATGCCGGCAGTATTCATTCACTATTTCAGAGGCAAATGGCTTACAAATATTACAAGAGATTTTGAGTGATCATGATCATCAAAAGGAGGCAACGCTGTTCACAACAGCGCAGCCTCCTTTTTAGATAAAAATATTCTGTTAAATACAAAACATTAAATGAAGCTCATTGTCTTTAATATAAACAGCCAAGCGGTTAGTGAGAATGCAGACAAAAGTGTTGTAAGCATGACGACACTGGCACTTAGTGTACCTTCATGTCCCATGCTTTTTGCCATTGTGTAGCTGCTGACCGTTGTGGCAGATCCAAGCATAACGAGAATGGCAACAAGTGCTTCATTTCGATAACCTAGAGCAATAGCGACTGGCATAAGAACGCCAGAATAGCCGATAAGCTTTAGAAATGCGCATGCTATTGACGGTTTTAATTTGTAGAAGGCTTTTTTGATATCGAAGGATGCTCCCATTGCCATGAGACCAAGCGGTGTGGCAAGTACGCCGAGATTATGTACTGTTTTTTGAAGGATGGTCGGGTGCGGAAGTTTAAGAAGTGACCAGGCAAAACCCGCAGCAATTCCTAGGATAATTGGATTTGTAATTATGCCTTTTACAGTACGAAAAAGGCGGTCGCTATTAGAAACTGAAGTTGATTTTGATGCTGAAGTTTCAGAGGCTGGATCACTTTTAGCAGATGATAGTGCCGGAGAAGTCAGCGTCAGTGCTGCTACTGCACAAATGTTATAAAGCGGCACAGTTCCGATAATCATAAGTGGTGCCATGCCGGATTGTCCATAAATGTTAACGATGAAGGCGATGCCAAGAATAGCTGCGCTGCTGCGGTAAGAACCCTGAATAAATTCACCTCGGTCAGATTTATCTTTCAAAAAGGATGACAAAGCAGTAGAAACAATTATACAGCCAAGAGTGGCACAGAAACAAAAAAGTACAAAGCCTCCATCCCAGGCCTGATAAAAGTTTTCTTCCCATAAGTCTTCAAACAGCAATGCAGGAAGTGCAAATTTAAATACGAAGCTGTTCATTCTGTTAGTAAATGCATCATCAAACATACCGATCTTACGAAATACAAGTCCGAGAACCATGGTTAAAAAGATCGGAAGAGTTGCATTGATGCTGAATATAAAGTTGTCCATTTTTGTTGCTCCTTTTGATTTTTAAATCGAAAGCTGACTAAATTTAAAAGCAGCTTTGTTTTACACGGAAATGATACCATATACTATTTTCATTCGCAAGATGATTGTTATTTTTATGGGTCAGGCTCGTGAAAACCATTCACCTTAGGGCATGCTACAATATTGGGAATATTAACAATTTTGCCATATGTCTATAATCACGTAACATGCTTTGAATATCAAGAATAAAAGAATTTGATAGATGTAAAAACTGCACAAAAAACGCACGATTGAACTGAATAAAATAAACAAAAAACAAATTTTTGTAAAAAAACACTTGTCAAACTATCTAATTGGTGATAGTATAAAGCCATCAACCGGAAACGTTACCGGAAACGTTACTGACAACGTTTCCAGAACATTCCAGTCGGAACAATTATTCATTTATTTTATGAAAGAAAGAGGGATTTCAAAATGAAGAATGTAAAGAAAATTGCAGCACTTGGACTTTCAGCAACCATGGCAATGGGTATGCTCCCAGCTACACTGGTATCAGCAGACGAGGCAACAGGAACAGTTTATTATCTGAATTTCAAACCAGAGCAGGCAGATCAGTGGAAGGAACTGGCAGAAAAGTACACCGAAGAGACTGGTGTGCAGGTAGATGTTGTTACAGCAGCTTCTGGAACTTACGAGTCCACTTTGAAATCTGAGATGGCTAAGTCAGAGGCACCGACATTGTTCCAGGTAAACGGACCAGTTGGTCTGGCTACATGGAAGGATTACTGCTATGATCTGAAGGACAGCGAAGTTTACAAGCATTTAAAGAGTGATGATTTTGCACTGAAGAATGATGACGGATCTATACCAGGTATCGCCTATGTAATCGAGACTTATGGCCTGATTTATAATAAGAAACTTTTGAATGATTACATTGCAACTGATGGAGCTGTTGTTTCTTCTGTTGATGAGATTAACAATTTTGAAACTCTGAAAGCAGTAGCAGATGATATTCAGGCAAAGAAAGATGATTTGGGAATTGAAGGTGCTTTCGCTTCTACAGGATTTGATTCTTCTTCTGACTGGAGATTTAAGACACATCTGGCAAACCTGCCGATCTACTATGAGTACAAGGCAGACGGTATTGGTTCTACTGATGCTATTAAGGGAACTTATCTTGATAACTACAAGCAGATTTTTGATCTGTACATCACAGATTCTACATGTGAGCCGACTGTACTTTCCAGCAAGACTGGTGAGGATGCAGCTTCTGAGTTTGCACTTGGCGAGGCAGTATTCTATCAGAATGGTACTTGGGCTTACAATGATATCAAAGACAACGAAGTAGCAGACGAAGATCTGGGTATGCTTCCAATCTACATTGGTGTAGAGGGTGAGGAAAATCAGGGTCTGTGTACCGGAAGTGAGAACTATTGGTGCGTAAATAGCAAGGCATCTGAAGAAGATATTCAGGCAACACTCGACTTCTTGAACTGGGTAATCACTAGCGATGCTGGAAGAACTTCTCTGTCTCAGGACATGGGATTTGTAACTCCGTTTGATACTTTCACTGAAGAATATCAGGCACAGAATCCGTTAGTAACTGCAGCAAATGAGTATATTGAAGCAGGTAAAGAGTCTGTTGCATGGTGCTTCACCACAATGCCGTCTGAGAACTGGAAAAACGGTGTAGGTAGCGCACTTCTTGAGTATGCACAGGGAACTGGCGACTGGGATGCAGTGAAGACCGCATTTGTTGATGGTTGGGCAACTGAATATGCTGAGATGAACAGCGAAGAAGCAGAGGATGCTACTGAGGCAGATACTGAAGCAGCAACTGAGGCAAAATAAAGCAGTGACGAAAGGGGCGGGCGAGGGATCGCCTGCCTTTCTTTTGCCAGATAGGAAACTTCCCCGGGTTTCCTATCTGGCAAAAACTTAATTTAGAAAGGTGAGCATTATGGAAAAAGCAATCAAGAGATATTTTCCGATCTTCGTGCTTCCTACGATGATCGCGTTTACATTGGGATTTATAATTCCATTTGTAGAAGGCGTTTACCTGTCCTTCTGTAAATTTACGACAGTCAATGATGCCAAATTTGTCGGATTTGCTAATTATGCCAAGGTTTTTACGGATGAAACATTTGTCCACGCATTCTGGTATACGGCAGCATTTACGGTAGTCAGCGTAATTTTGATTAACGTGCTGGCATTTGCAGTGGCACTTTTACTGACAAAAGGCTTTAAAGGAACAAATATTTTCCGTACCGTATTTTTTATGCCAAATTTGATCGGAGGCATCGTACTCGGTTACATCTGGCAGCTGCTCTTAAACGGTATCCTGATGAAATTTAGCCGTACCTTGACATATTCATCAACATATGGCTTTTGGGGTTTGATTATCTTAATGTGTTGGCAGCAGATTGGTTATATGATGATTATCTACATTGCAGGTATTCAGAATATTCCTGGTGAGCTGATTGAAGCAGCAGAGATTGACGGTGCAACAAAGTGGCAAATCCTTAAAAAAGTCACTATTCCGATGGTTATGCCTTCTATCACCGTCTGCACATTTTTAACACTTACAAACTCATTTAAGCTTTTCGACCAAAACCTGGCTCTTACAAATGGAGAACCGTCCAAGATGTCTGAGATGCTTGCATTGAATATTTTCAATACCTTCTATGGAAGAACTGGCTATGAAGGTGTCGGTCAGGCAAAAGCAGTAATCTTCTTCATTCTTGTTACAGTGATTGCACTGACTCAGAACTACTTGACTAGAAGAAAGGAGGTTCAGCAGTAATGAAAAAAGTAAAACACGGTGGAATTTTCACTGCCATTTTCAGTATTATTTCTATCGGATATATCTTTCCGATCATGCTTGTTTTTATTAACTCCTTTAAGAAGAAGGCATACATCAGCCGAAAGCCTTTTGACATTCCTACAGGAAAAATGTATGTAGGACTGGAAAATTATTTTCGCGGCATCAAACAGGCGAATTTCCTAGAGGGTGCTAAATGGAGTACGGTTATCACAGTTGGTTCTGTATTTTTGATCATTCTGTGTACCTCCATGTGCGCCTGGTATATTGTCCGTGTAAAAAATGCATTGACTAAGACAATCTATTATCTTTGTCTTTTTGCTATGATTGTACCTTTCCAGATGGAAATGTTCACTCTGTCAAAGTTAGCAAACTCATTGGGGTTAAACACACCATGGGGACTGTGGATCATTTATCTTGGATTTGGAGCCGGCCTTTCAGTATTTATGTTTACTGGTTTTGTCAAATCTATTCCAGTAGAGATTGAAGAGGCTGCAATGATCGATGGATGCAATCCGCTGCAGACTTTCTTTGGCGTAGTGCTTCCGGTTTTGAAGCCAACATGTGTGACAGTTGCAATTCTTCAGACTATGTGGATTTGGAACGACTACCTGCTTCCGTACCTTGTATTGGATCTGAAAAAATACGTCACTATTCCGATTGCTGTCCAGTATCTTAAAGGCGGTTATGGTTCTGTTGATATGGGTGCCATGATGGGTGTTCTTGTTCTGGCTATCATTCCGATCATTATTTTCTACCTTTTCTGCCAAAGATACATCATCGAAGGTGTTGTTGCTGGTGCAGTAAAAGGCTGATTACAGACAGAAACAGAAAAATTTCTTGCAAAAATTGAACAGTTCTACTATACTTGACCTTCGGAATGTAATTTAGAAAATAAAGAAACGAATAAGGGGGTGAAGGCATGGAATGTATTACGATCAAGGATGTGGCACGTGTTTGCGGAGTGGGAGTCAGTACAGTATCTAGGGCGATTAATAATCATCCAGATATTAACCCAGAGACGAAAGAGATGATAATGCAGGTTATCAAGGAAAATAATTATGTGCCAAATAACAGTGCACGCAACTTGAAGCGTTCCGATGCCAGAGCCATCGCCATTTTGATTAAAGGAATCAGCAATCCATTTTTTAATAGCATGATCAAGGTTTTTGAAGAAGAGATCCAGAAAAAGAAATATTCGCTGGTTCTTCAGCATGTAGATGCGTGGCAGGATGAAACAGAAGTGGCTCTGGAACTGGAAAAAGAGAAGAGACTGAGAGGAATTATATTTTTGGGAGGTATTGCCTCCCATTCACAAGAGCAGCTGAAAAAGATCCCGGTGCCTTTTGTTTTAAGTACCGTAAGCCTTTTGGGAAAAGAATATAAAAATGATTATTCATTTGTGTCAGTAGATGATGTAAAGGAAAGCTGCCGTATGACGGAGCACCTTATCAGTCAGGGACATGAAAAGATCGCACTTCTCTGTTCTTATAAAGAAGATGTGAGTATCGGTGCACTTCGTCTGACAGGTTATAAAAAAGCACTGGAAGCTCATAATATTCCAGTGGACGAAAGATGGATACGTCATATGGATCCAGAATTGGATAGCTATTCAATGGAGAGTGGGTACCGCATGACTAAAGCACTTTTGGAAGAAGGAGTAGATTGTACAGCAATTTTTGCTATTTCTGACAGTTTGGCAATCGGTGCGGTTAGGGCTCTGATTGATGCGGGGAAAAGAGTACCGATGGATATTTCGGTGGCAGGTTTTGACGGAACAGAAATGGCAGCTTATTATAATCCTTCCATTACGACAATACGGCAGCCGGCAGAAACAATGGCAAGAGAAACTATCAAACTTCTTTTTGACAGCATAAAGAAAAAGACGAATGTTCAGCAGTTGATTTTTGAAGGTGAATTAGTATCGGGAGAATCAGTGAAAAAATTAAATTAACAAACATTAAGTGCCACAGGGATAAATGTCTCTGTGGCACTTATAATATGCAAAAATGTATTGATATGTTCGCATAAATTGTGATATGCTATAAAAAAGATTAGTTAGTTTTTAATTCAATTTTGAGTTAGAAAAGGAGGAAAATAAATGATAGCATTTATTGATTGTCATCTGTCTTTGAAAAAATGCTCACCATTTAATGGTGGAAAATTTGAGGGATGGGGAACTAGCTTTTGTTGGTGGCCAAACCGAATTGGATATTCAGATGAGCTGTCAGAGCAGGCTGCAAAGTTGTTTTTTGATCCTAAAGAAGGTCTTGGGCTGAATATTATTCGCTATAACATTGGCGGTGGAGATGATCCAAATCATCATCATATTACAAGAACAGATTCTATGATGCCTGGGTATGCAATAAATCCTTCCCATGATGCTAAGGGATATCATTGGTCATACGACTGGAATGCCGATCAGAATCAGAGAAATGTATTAATGAAAGTAGCAGAATGTTATGGAAAGAATTTGATTGTTGAGGGATTTTCAAATTCACCTCCATATTTCATGACTAATTCGGGCTGCTCAAGTGGTTCAGTAAATGCGGGGGAAAATAATCTTCGCGAGGATGCGTATGGTGCCTTTGCCTCATATCTTGCTGATGTTGCACAACATTTTTCAAAAGAATGGGGTATCCATTTTCAGAGTATGACGGCGCTGAATGAGCCAGATACTGAATATTGGCATGCGCTAAGCGATAAGCAGGAAGGATGCCATTTTGATTCTGGTGAATCACAGTCTGTTATGATTATAGCATTAAGAAATGCGTTGGATGAAAGAGGATTAAATGATATTTTAATATCTGGAACGGACGAGACAGGGATTGATTGCCAGATAAATAGTATTAACAGTCTTAGTGAGGCGGCAAGAGAAACAATAACCCGTATTGACACACATAGTTACTTAGAAGGTGATAATGAAGGTCTTAGAAAGCTGGCGCAAAGCTATTATAAAAACTTGTGGATGTCAGAAGTTGATGGCGGCGATACATCAGGATTCAATGCAGGGGAGATGGGGGCAGCACTATGGCTGGCAAACAAGATTATTTTTGATATAAATGGACTTCTCCCAGCAGCTTGGGTTTTATGGCAGGTAATTGACAGTCACATTAGTAGTGATGGCTATATGGGAAATAAAGACAGCGGAAAACCAGATTATACAGGCGGTTATTGGGGACTAGCAACGGCAGATCATGATTCGAAAAAGATTATTTTGAGTATGAAGTATTATGCGATGGGACAGTTTTCGCGTTATATTAGACCGAATGATACTATTATTCAGGCAGGAGAACATGTCATAGCGTCATGGAATCAAGAGGAGAGAAAGCTGGTTCTTGTGATGGTCAATGATACAAATGAGAAACAATCTTGCAAGGTTGATTTAGATGAGTTTGCACTGAAAGGGGCAAAAATTTGTCCAATTCGCACAAGTGGTTCGATTGAGAATGGAGAACACTGGAACCGGCTTGAATCTAGTGTACTTACTGAAAATATTTTTGAAACAGAACTTAAGGAAAATTCTATAACAACGTTTGTTATAAGATAATAACACTGGACAAGAAAGCAATAATTCAGGCAAAAATAGCAGCAAATGCTGAAAAAGAAGAGCAGATGTATCGATGATGATACGTGCTGCTCTTCTTGTATTTTTACCAGATGTTCATGATATGCTGAACAATAAGACTTACAGCTGTGATTCCACACCAGCATGACGCACCAATAATAATAGGCTTTCCACCTGTTTTGATGAGCTGGATTACATTGCTGTTTAATCCGATGGCAGCCATAGCCATAATAATCATAAACTTTGACAATTCCTTAATTGGATGAAATACTTGCGCATCAATTCCATTATGTACGCAAACTGTTGTAATTATTGCTGCAATCACAAAATAAAGTATGAACATTGGAAATGTTCTTTTTAAACTAAAGCTTGAACCTTTCATTCCTTCTTTTGCTTTTTTTTGAGCTCGTATAAATGATAATCCGAGTGTAATAGGTATTATGGCAAGTGTTCTTGTAAGTTTTACGGTTACTGCTTTATTTAATGTTTCGCTTCCAAGATTCCACATACTGTCCCATGTTGATGCGGCAGCTGTTACAGATGATGTGTCATTGATTGCTGTTCCTGCAAAAATACCAAATGCATCACCATGAACAGTATCAAATCCTATTGCTTTGCCAAGTATAGGGAAGAAGATGGCTGCAAGTACGTTGAAAAAGAAAATTACTGCGATTGCCTGGGCGATTTCATCATCATCTGCATCAATAATAGGTGCAGTTGCTGCGATAGCAGAGCCGCCGCAGATTGAAGAGCCAACACCTACAAGTATTGATGTATTTGCAGGTACTTTTAAAGCTTTCTTCAATATCCACGCAATAACAAGAGATGTTGTGATAGTACAAATAATGATCGGCAGCGATTGCTTTCCTGTCTGAAAGATTACTCCGAGATTCATTCCAAATCCAAGTAAAACAACTGCAGTCTGAAGGATTATTTTTGATGTCCATTTAATTCCTGCTTCTGCATTTTTCTTATCATTCCAAAACATTGTGATAATCATTCCTGATATGATTGCAATAACAGCGCCTCCCACCACTGGAAATATTTTTCCTAAGAACCATGATGGAATGGCAATTGCAAGACAAAAAAGAATACCAATTCCATTTTTTTTAATAAAATTCATTTTATAAATTCCTTTCTTTGGTTTTGTTGTAACTATAGAATTGTATCACTGTGCAATAATAATGTAAATAAAAATTTGATAATGCTAGGATAAATAATAGGCTTGACATAATCGTGAATAAGTGGCAATGTTAAAACTAACGAGTGGTAGCTAGGAAAAAGGCTTTTGCAGCAAGAGCACATTGAACCATCATCGGTTTCAGGTAATCGCCAGCTTTGGCAATTCGGACGGACTTTTTCTTTCCGGCAGATTCGTTGTTAGCAGGCGAAAGCCCACACCATGAGCATAAATGTTTTGCATCATCAAAAATGTTCATATCAACGCCTGTTTCTGCAAGAACAATCGTGGAGCTTAACTCCGTCATGCCGGGCATGGTTCTGACAAACTCCACAAACTCGTAATAAGGTTTGATACGGACATAGAGTTCCACCTCGGTCTGGGTAATCATATCGTCAAGATATCAATACTTTCCGGTGGATTCCATACAAACATGATAGCAATTATTCTCGATAAGCCAGTTGTGAAACCCTGCGACTGAATAAACATGGTTTATTACCAATGATAAGAGTCCGGGCTCAATGTCCCACTTGTTTGTGCCTTGAGCGAAGCGAAAGGAATGATAAAAACTATGAAAAATGTAAATCAACTGATTGGCTGCTGCGGGCTGGACTGCGAAAAATGCGATGCCCGTATCGCAACGCTCACAAACGACAATGCCCTGCGCGAGAAAACCGCCGCCCTGTGGACAAAACTCAACGTGGTAACGATTACGCCGGAAATGATAAACTGCATCGGCTGCCGCATAGAGGGTGCAAAAACGCCCTTCTGTGATAAGCTCTGCCCCGTACATAACTGTGTCCGGGAAAAGGGACTGGATACCTGTGCAGACTGCGGGCAGATGGATGGATGTCCGACGCTGGGGCAAATCGCCGTAAACAGCCCGTTTGTTTTGGAAAACCTGAAATAAAAATTTTTCAGGAGACATACTATGTTTTATACTATTCAGGTTGCAAAGCGGTCTGCTACACGAACAAAACGGTTATTCGAGTTACCAGAGAAGCCAAGAACGCGCGCGGGAGTATCACTTTACGAAGTTGGAGATTGGTGGCTACAGATGGTATTCCAACTGAAAAAATATAATGCGCCTTTAAGAGATCAGGAGAAAATGTTATGATAAAAGTTTTATTCGTTTGCCACGGCAACATTTGTCGCAGTCCAATGGCTGAATTTATTTTTAAAGAAATGGTCAAAAAACATGGTTTAGAAGATCAATTTTTAATTAAGTCAGCAGCAACTAGTACAGAGGAAATTTGGAATGGAATTGGAAATCCAGTATATCCGCCAGCTAAAAAGGAGTTAGCTCGTCATGGAATTTCTTGTGACAAAAAGCGGGCAGTACAGATGTGTCGTGCAGATTATGAAAAATATGAATATTTGATCGGGATGGACGACCGGAATATTTCTAATATGATTCGTATCGCAGGTGGTGATCCTGCGCACAAAATCTACAAACTTCTTATGTTTGCAGATGATCTGGGTGATATTGCAGATCCATGGTACACGGGTGAGTTTGGACGCACATATGAAGATATTGTCAGAGGCTGTGAAGGGCTGCTTAAACATTTGGTTGAGAAATAAAGAAAAGGTTTTCTGTGTACAATCATAGAAAAATCCTATAACAGGTTATTTTGCTTTCAGATTGGACAAAAGACATTTCGCAAAGTATCATAAAAGAGAAAAAGAAAAGAAAAGGTATGGTACGCGAAATGAAAAACAGCATACGGGAAGCGCTTGTGAAGTCACTTCCTATTTTTTTTAGCTATATCTGTGTGGCATTTGGATATGGACTTTTGATGCAAAAATCAGGGTTTGCTTGGTACTATGCATTATTCACGAGTTTTATTATATATACGGGTGCATTCCAGTTTGTATTAATCACATTTCTAAAGAGTGGTGCATCAATTGTTACGATTGCACTTACGGCATTCCTTATGAATAGCCGTCAAAGCTTTTACAGCCTGACATTTTTGCAAGATTTTAAGGCAATGGGCACGGCAAAATGGTATATGATACATACGATGACAGATGAGACATATGCGGTAAATTGTACGCTTTCACCAGAAGTCACAAATCGCAGACAGGTAATGTTCTTTGTCGCATTGTTTTCTAGAATTTACTGGATGGCAGGAACAATACTTGGAGGCTTATTTGGTCAGCTGTTAGGTCAGATTCCAGATGGCATTGATTTTTGTATGACAGCTTTGTTCGTTATTATTTTTATGGATCAATGGGAGAAAGCAAAGAGTCATATACCAGCATTGATTGGACTTGGAACAGGGATTATTTGTCTGCTCTTTTTTGGAAAAAGCAATTTTATTTTGCTGGCATTGATTATTGCATCTGGCATTTTACTTTTATGGCAGAGAAAAGAGAAAAACGAGGTGCATTATGAGAAATCCTATTGAAATTTTTTAAATTATTATAATGTGTGCAATTATTACGTTTGGACTTCGTGCACTTCCGTTTGCTGTTTTTCGCGGAAAACGCAAAATGCCTGTGTGGTTAGAGCAGTTAGGAAAAGCACTGCCGCCGCTCATTATGGCAGTTCTGATTGTATATTGCCTAAGGGATATAACGACTGATCCAAAGCATATTGGAATCGCGCAGATGGCAGGCGTGTTAGCAACTGCAATAAGCTATAAATGGAAACATAATACGCTGCTTAGCATTATGTCAGGTACAGCTGTCTATATTTGCATGATTTCAGTAATATGAGAATATAAGAAGTAGTGTAAGATAGGATAAATTTTTGCGAGATTGTCCATTGTATCTTATATTTATGTGTGATATCGTACTTTTGTACAAATGGCAGATAAATGAAAGCCAAGCTGTTACAGAAAGGACATTGGACAAGTGAAAAATATGACAACAGGAAAGCCCATGCCTTTAATTGTGGGATTTGCCGTTCCACTATTAATAGGTGGTGTGTTCCAACAGGTGTATAATCTAGTTGATGTAATGATTGTGGGAAGATACCTAGGAGAGCAGGCATTAGCCGGAGTGGGCAGTACAGGCAGTCTAACTTTTTTTATGCTGTCTCTTGTAATGGGACTTTGTAATGGGGCAGGTATTTTGGTGGCACAGTGTTTTGGTGTGGGAAATTTTTACGATATGAGACGAGCAGTAACATCAATCATATGGATAGCAGGAATACTTACAACTGTAGTAATACTGATTGGCGTGTTTGCGTGTCCATTTTTTTTGCGGCTTTTAAGTGTTCCAGAGGATGTAATTGACTATTCGGTAACGTATATGAGAATATTGCTTCTTTTTACTGGAGGAAGTGTAGCATACAATGGTGCATCTGCCGTGCTTAGGAGTCTTGGTGATTCCAAGACTCCATTAACAGCGCTGATTATTGCATCTGTAATTAATATTTTGCTTGATCTATTACTAATCGTTGTAATTCCGCTTAAGGTGGCAGGTGCAGCAATTGCAACAGTCATTGCACAGCATGTGTCTGCAGGATATTGCTTGTTTTATCTGTATAAAAAGAGAGAAGAATTTGGCTTAGTGGGAATTTTGACTAAGCCAGATCGTGATATGACAGTAAAGATTTTTCAAATTGGTGTTCCAACTGCATTTCAATCCTGTCTGATTTCAATTGGAAGCATGAGCGTACAGCGTTTGATAAATTCTTTTGGTACATCAGTTATGGCAGGCTATACTGCAGCAGCTAAGATAGATAGTATTGCAATTCAGGTTATCACTTCACTTGACTCTGCACTTTCTGTTTTCACAAGTCAGAATATTGGAAATCGCCAATTTAAGCGTATTAGGGAAGGCTTGCACTGCACTCTTTTTATGAGTATTGTATCAGCACTTATTATTGCAGCAACAGCGATGCTTTGTGGACAACAGTTGATGCGACTCTTTCTTGGAACAGATCAGTCACAAGATGCTGTGACAGTAGGTGCACAGTATTTAACTGTGATGGGAATTGCCTACCTGATTTGCGCTGTGATGCAAAGTTATCAGAACATTATTCGCGGAGCAGGTGATGCTAATACTTGTATGATAGCAGGTTTCACAGAACTAGCAGGAAGAATAACATTTGCGTATCTACTTGCCCCACATTTAGGTGAAATGGGAATTTGGATTGCTACGCCATTATCGTGGGGCTGTGGATGTGTAGTTCCAGTTTTTCGTTACTATAGCGGGAAATGGAAGAATAAGGCATTGGTTGGCTGATTTTTTACGTATTGCAATTTCCCTATTTATATGTTACAATTGCCTTTCATGAAAAAAACATAGGAGAATAGACGAATGGGGAATTCAGAAAGTAAAACACAAATTTTACAAAAAACATGGGTGGTATGTGCACTGGCATTAGTATGTACATTCTTGTGGGGAAGTGCTTCGCCATGTATTAAGCTTGGATATGCATTATTCGAGATACCATCAAGTGAAACATGGACGCAGATATTATTTGCAGGTATCAGATTTGTATTTGCAGGAATACTTACGATACTGATTGGAAGCGCATTAAACCGTAAGCTTCTTCTTCCTACAAAAAGCTCAGTTCCAAGCATTGCTAAATTAGCAGTATTTCAGACAATACTCCAGTATATCTTCTTTTATATTGGACTTGCTCATAATAGTGGTGTAAAGGCATCTATTATTAATGGATCAAATACATTTTTTGTAATACTTGTATCAAGCCTTATCTTCAGACAGGAGAAGCTTAATTTTAAAAAGGTGGCAGGCTGTGTGATAGGTTTTGCCGGAGTTATAGTTGTAAGCATGAATGGTCAGAAAATAGATATGAACTTAAGCCTTATGGGTGACGGAAGTTTGTTTTTATGCGCTATTTCATATGCGGTTTCATCCTGCCTTATGAAAAATTATTCTAAAAAGGATAATCCGGTTATGCTCAGCGGTTATCAGTTTATATTCGGTGGAATCGTAATGGTAATTCTTGGACTGATAATGGGTGGAAGAATAACACATGTATCAGTAAATGCAATGCTTATGCTATTTTATCTTGCATGCATTTCAGCAGTGGCATATTCTATTTGGGGAATCCTTCTTAAATATAATCCTGTATCAAAGGTTGCCATTTTTGGATTTACAAATCCAGTATTTGGTGTATTGCTATCAGCATGGTGGCTCCGTGAAGGCAGCAAGGAGCTTGGAATCAATGCACTTATAGCATTGGTACTTGTGTGCATAGGAATTAGTATTGTAAACATTAATAAAGCAGCAGAAAAATAATAATTAAAATATAGCTGGCAGATGAATGCATAAGATCTGAGGGGTGATATGCATATGTCTGCCAGTTTTTTTGTAAAAAAAAGAATGACAATAGCGACATTTGCTGATATACTAGTTATAGTGAGCAAAATTTTTAGGGGAAATATATGAGATGAAATTGAAATATACGTTAAATTTTATTTAATATAGGAATAAAGGGAGGATTATTATGAGAAAATTAATTTCACTCAATGAGAACTGGACATTGTCTTTTCCAAAAGGAGAGCGTCTGGCAGAAAAGGTTACATTACCACACACTTGGAATGCGGTGGATGGTATGGATGGCAACGGCAGTTATCTGCGCACTACAGGTGTGTATCGCTGCACATTTCTTAAGCCAGAGCAACCGTTAGAGGGTGGTCGTGTTTATGTTGAAGTTTTGGCGGCAGCATTAGCAGCTGTTGTCAAAGTGAATGGGACAGTTGCTGCTACGCATGAGGGTGGATTCTCTACATTTCGTGCCGATATCACAGATTTGTGTAAGGAAGGAAATAACGAGATGACAATTGAGGTTAGTAACGAAGATACGCCTTCAATGTATCCTGCTTCAGCAGACTTTACTTTTTATGGTGGCTTGTATCGCGGCGTTAATCTAATCAGTGTTCCTCATACTCATTTTGATTTGGATTACTACGGAGGTTCTGGTATCAAAGTGACACCAAAGCCAACAGAAGACGGCGGTGCAACTTTTGAAATTGAAAGTTTTGTTACTAACCAAGAGGACTGTTTTACTGTTATGTACAGCATCGAGGATGCATGTGGATGTGAGGTGGCTGCTGCTGTTCGTCCGGCAGATGATACTGCAGTGACAATCTATGTTCCAGATGTGAAGCTGTGGAGTATGGACGAGCCAAATTTGTATACAGTAGTTGCCCGTCTGCAGAAAAACAATGAGACATATGATGAAATTTGTGTAAATACTGGTGTACGCAGTTATTATGTTACACCGGATGGTGGATTTTTTATTAACAACAAGGCTGTTTCGCTTCGTGGTGTATCGCGTCATCAGGACAGGCTTTATAAAGGAAATGCGCTGACTGCAGAGGAGCACGTTCAGGATGCTAAGATTATTAAGGAACTGGGGGCTAACACGATTCGTCTGGCACATTATCAGCATAGTCAGGATTTTTATGATGCTTGCGACAGACTGGGATTTGCAGTCTGGGCTGAGATTCCGTTTATCAGTGTGTTCAAATCTGGAAAAGATGCACATGAGCATTGTCGCCGTGAATTGACTGAACTGATTGTTCAAAATTATAATCATCCGTCTATTATGTTCTGGGGTATTTCAAATGAGATTCTTATTGGCGGAATCAGTCAGGAGCTGGTAGACTGCCACCATGATTTGCAGAGATTATGTAAGGAGCTTGATCCAACTCGTCTGACAACTATTGCACATGTTAGTTTTACACCTGTTTCTGGTCCTATGCATCATATTACTGATGTGGAAAGCTACAATCACTATTTTGGATGGTATGGTGGTAAGATTGAGGACAATGCACCATGGTTAGATAAGTTCCATGCTGATAATCCAGATATTTGCATTGGTGTTTCTGAATATGGCTGTGAGGGCATTATTAATTGGCATAGCAATAAGCCTCAATGTAAGGATTATACGGAAGAATATCAGGCACTGTATCATGAGCACATGGCACAGGTGTTTGAGGATCGTCCATGGATCTGGTCAAGTCATGTCTGGAATATGTTTGATTTTGGATGTGCTGCCAGAAATGAAGGCGGAGTGCGTGGACGCAATAATAAAGGACTTGTCACGATTGACCGTAAAACGCGTAAAGACAGCTTTTACGTGTACCAGGCATATTGGAGTAAAGAGCCGATGGTACATATTGCAGGACGCCGTCATGCACAGCGCGCAGGTGAGACTACTGAGGTGAAGATTTATTCTAATCAGGATAGCGTGACGCTGTACTGCAATGGTAAAAAGGTTGGAACAAAGACGGAGCACCGTATTTTCCACTTTACTGTGACATTGGATGAAGGAATTAATATACTGCTTGCAGTGACAGATAAGGTGAAGGATAGCATTACGCTGGAAAAGGTTGAAAAAGAGCCAGACAGCTATACACTTCCGGAGTTTAATGAGCGTCAGGAGGGCGTTGCAAATTGGTTTAAGCAGATGGGAAGTCTTGATTTGAAGGCACCAATGGAATTCCCAGAGGGCTTTTATAGTGTACGCGACACTCTGGAAGAAATTTCTAAAAATGAAGAAGCTTTGGAAATTACGTCAAAAGCACTCAAGCTGGCAACTAATTTTGATATTAAGCCTGGCATTGGCATGTGGGATATGTTGAAAACGATGAAGCCAGAAGCGATGACAAATATGATTTCAGGAATCCAGGATGGCTTTATCGAAAGTTTGAATTCAAGATTGATTAAGATTAAGAAGTAAAAAAATGAAAAAAGTTTTAGTAACGCTTGCTGTATTAGTCGTGAAAGTATTGTGTAAATAGAATGTAAAATATCACAATAGAAACTAGTATATAGAAAATAGGATGACAATAGATATAATTAGTGCTATACTATTTCCAGTACAAATAAGAAAAACTGGAAAACGTATAGCAGGTGTATTAGCACTCGCAGCTGCTGCGGCAGTTTATGCGGGTGCTTTTTATAATTTGATTGAAAATATATTGGGAGGGTTTTTATATGGATCAAAATTGGTTTTATAGGGGAAATGCGCTTATTCATTCCCTGAGCGAGCAGGAGACTACAAGTCATTCTGTTGCAGTCTGGAGAATTGGACAATGCGGTGTTTTTCTGAAATATAATGGAAAAATTATTTTGATTGATCCAGTTTTGGAGCCAATTTATGGAACGGATGGTTTTTGCCGCACACATTTTGAACCACCATTTTCAGCAGATGCTAATTTTTCTGTGGATGCTGTATTTTGTACACATAATCATCTGGATCATTTTCAGCCAGACACTATATGCAAACTAGCGGCTTCTCATCCAAATGTAAAGTTTTTTGTTCCGACAGGGATTTTAGATGAAATTCAAGAATGTATTGCATTATTTGCTGATCGTGTGACGGGAATCCGGCAAGGACAGCAGCTGGAATTGTTTCAAAATATTTCAGTGACTGCGGTAGCAGTTCCACATGATGTGTATCGTGCTGATGCAAATGGTAATGAGAAAGCACTTGGCTATGTTTTTTATATGGGAGATATTACGATTCTTCATTGCGGAGATGCAGTTGCAACAGACCGTCTTGTTACAGATGTTTGCAAGGCTGGCCCTATTCATCTTGCTTTTTTGCCAATCAATGGCAGAGATTGGGTTAGAGAGTCGCGTGATATTATTGGTAATATGACACCTCAGGAGGCGGCTCTTTTTGCAAAAGAGATTGATTGTACAACTGTTATTCCAACGCATTATGATATGATGTGCGGCAATGAAGAAAATCCTTTATTGTTTGCTTATTATATGGAGCATACGCAGCCAAATCGCGCATGGCACATTTTAAGAAATGGTGAGCCATATTTGTATACATATTGATTATACACAGTTATAATTGGGAGGAGAAGATAATGACAGGGAATAAAGAAGCATATTTTTATTTGGCAAGCAGTTTGGAAAAAATATTTCCAGATACGGACTGTGTGAAGAAAAACGATCAACACACAATTTCAATTTTTAAAGGAGAGCTTCCAGCATTTTTGCTTGTATATGGAAGTAGCAGTAATTACGATGGCGAAAGGAAACATTTTTCAGAAGGCTTTACTTATGAGATAAAGGGCAGCCCATCACCTGTGCGTGTGCGTGATGTGGAGCTTGTACCTAGCGCTTTTCCATGTTATGAGCAGACGGACGAGTGGTATTTAAAGAGTCAGCCGGGATTATTTCCTGATCTTTTATGCCCACGTGAAACAAATTTTGTTCGTTTGATTCCTGGACAAACACGTTCACTCTGGATTGATTTTTTAGATACATCTGCAATTGTACCTGGTACATATCAGATTGATATTTTAATATATGGAAAGGATGAAAAAGAACCTTATCAGATATTGACAGTGAATTTAAATGTGTTGGACAAAGTGCTTTCAGAACAAACGCTTATTCACACTGAATGGTTTCATGCAGACTGTCTGGCGGATTATTATCATATTCCTGTATTTTCAGAAAAGCATTGGGAGATAATGGAAGCACAGATTGCGCTTGCAGGAAAAGAGCTTGGAATCAATATGCTGCTGACACCTATTTTTACACCGCCTCTTGATACTGCAGTAGGTGGGGAGCGTACAACAGTGCAGCTTATAGATATTGTGCAGGATGCAGATGGATCTTACAAGTTTGATTGGTCAAGATTAAAACGTTGGTGTGATCTTTGCCTAAGAAATGGAATAAAGTATCTTGAAATACCGCATTTGTTTACACAGTGGGGTGCGAAAGCAGCACCAAAGATTGTTGTAACAGTAGATGGAAAGAACGTAAAAAAGTTCGGATGGCATACGCCGACACTAGATTCATCGTATCAGAGTTTCTTAAAGCAGTTTTTACCAGAGCTTCAAAGTAAATTGATTGAGTTTGGATATGATAGAGATCATGTTTTTTTCCATATCTCAGATGAACCAGGAATGGATTGCCTGGAAAGCTATAAGGCGGCACGAGAGAGTGTAAAGGAAAGCCTGAAGGGATGGCAGGTAGTTGATGCACTTAGCGAGTATTCTTTCTATGAAAAAGGAATTGTTCAGCATCCGATTGTGTCAAGCAATCATATAAGTGTCTTTTTAAAGAATAAGGTCCCGCAACCATGGGTGTATTATTGCTGTGGGCAGTCTGTTACAGTACCGAATCGCTTCTTTGCAATGCCAAGCTGGCGAAATCGTATTATGGGAGTATTGATGTATCTTCATGGAATTAAGGGATTTTTACACTGGGGCTTTAATTTCTATAATTCGCAGTATTCGATTTCTCATATTGATCCATTTTTTAACACACATGCAAGTTATGCGTTTCCATCTGGTGATGCATTTTTGGTTTATCCAGGTCCAGATGAAAAACCGATGTCATCTATTCGTGCACAGGTGCAGCGAGAGGCTCTTGATGATTTAAATGCACTTACTACATTAGAATCGGTGGTTGGCAGAGAACGTGTTGTTGCACTAATCATGGAGAATGCTGAGGAACCGTTTGATTTTGAGCATTATCCTCACGGGGCAGATTATATTTTGCAGCTTCGTGAGCGTATGGCAGAACTCTTCATACAGGAAGAACAAAAATATTAATTTTAAAGTGCACATAATGAAAAAGAAAGGAATATGATATATTTTAGGTTTTGAACAATGAATGCTACAGATATGACCAAGGGAAAACCAATGAAACTGCTGTTTTTGTTTTCTCTTCCTTTGATGTTTGGCAACGTTTTTCAGCAGCTTTATACAGTAGTTGATACAATGATTGTAGGTCAGACGCTTGGTGTTTCTGCATTGGCAGCACTGGGCGCTGCAGAGTCTCTAGGCTGGATGAGCCTTGGAAGTATACAGGGATTGACACAGGGATTTTCCATTCGCATGGCACAGCAGTTTGGAGCGAAAGATGAAGATGGGCTTCATCAGGCAGTTGGACACAGTATTGTGCTGTCAGCCTTGCTTGCAGTTTTGCTTACTATAGTATTTCAGGCAGCTGTTCGTCCAGTACTTGCTATTTTACAAACACCAGAGGATATTAAGCCAGATACGATTTTATATCTTCGTATTTTATTTTCTGGTATTCCCATTGTTGTTGCATATAATTTATTAGCATCTATGTTGCGCGCAATTGGAGACAGTAAGACACCTCTTATTGCAACAGCTATTGCTGCAGCCAGCAATATTGTATTAGATTTGCTTTTTGTATGTGTGTTTGGATGGGGCATTGCAGGTGCAGCCGAAGCGACACTTATTGCTCAGTTTATTTCAGTAGTATATTGTTTCTTTACAATAAGAAAGCTTACGCTCTTACATCCACGCAGGAAAGATTTGCGCTTGGAAGTTGAATTGTCAGGCCAGCTTATGCTTCTTGGTCTTCCGATGGCTTTCCAAAATTTTATTATTGCCATTGGATCTATGATTGTACAGCGTTTGATTAATTCGTTTGGTGTTATTTTTATTGCAGGATTTACGGCAACGAATAAGCTGTATGGAGTATTAGAAATAGCGGCCACCTCATATGGCTTTGCCATGGTTACTTACACAGGACAAAATCTTGGTGCAAATCAGCCTAAACGCATTCGTGAAGGTTTAAAGGCAGGTGTAATTATTGCACTTATTACCTCGACAGTTTTAGGCGTCATTTTGATTCTTTTAGGAAAACCATTGCTGTCGTTGTTTATTTCAGGTACGGAAGAAGAAATTTCACAGACACTTGCGATTGCATATCATTATCTTTCTATTATGAGTGTATGCCTGCCAATTCTTTATATTTTGTACGTATTTCGTTCTACTCTGCAGGGATTAGGTGATACAGTAAGTCCTATGCTGTCTGGTATAGCAGAGTTTGTAATGAGAACTGGGTGTGTGCTTCTTCTTCCTTTATGGCTCGGGGCAGAGGGTATTTTCTATGCAGAGGTTCTTGCATGGACAGGTGCAGATCTTGTATTGATTCCAAGCTGCATCTGGGCACTGAAAAAGGATCAGTAATTTTTATATTGAAAAATAGGGGAATAATAAAAATGAAAAAATTAAATTATATTGCGCTGCTCCCTATAGGAGTGTTTTTGGTTTTATATCTTGGACTAGGAATTTTATTTGAATATGTTATGGAAATTCCAATGGGATTTGATAATGTACCAATTGTGGTGGCATTTTTGGCAGCAATTCTTACGGCATGTCTGCAAAATCCAAAGCTACACTTTGATCAGAAGCTTGAAGTAATGGCGCAGGGAGTTGGCGATAAGAATATCATTACGATGCTCTTGATTTTCTTGGCAGCAGGGTCTTTCGTAGGAATTGTAGGAAGAAGCAGTGCAGAAAGTGTTGCCTATTGTATGCTGTCATTGATTCCGGCACGTTTTTCAGTAGCTGTTCTATTTGTAGTAGCTTGTTTTGTATCAGTTGCCATGGGAACATCAGTAGGTACAATTACGCTTCTTGTTCCAATTGCAGCTGCTGTATCTAAGGCATCAGGTTTTGATTTACCGTTTTGCATTGGATCTGTTATGGGAGGAGCTATGTTTGGCGACAATTTGTCCTTTATTTCAGACACAACGATTGCTGCGTGCAATGGTCAGGGATGTAAGATGAAGGATAAATTTAGAGAAAATTTTGGAATTGCAATGCCAGCGGCAGCAGCAACGCTGATTGTGATTTTAATCTTGTCATTCCAGACAACAATCAAGGGACATGTGAGCCAGCCATATAATTTAATTCAGGTTATACCATATGTGCTTGTATTGATAGGCGGTGTGGTTGGAATTAATGTATTTTTAGTTTTGCTTATTGGAATTGGATCGGGTGCATTGATTATGCTGATTGGCGGCTATGTGGAGCCTGTGGAAATGCTCATACGTATGGGAAATGGTGTTTCTGGAATGTTTGAAACATGTATGGTTGCGATTCTGGTGGCGGCAATGTGTGCGCTGATAAGAGAATATGGCGGATTCGAGGCACTTTTAGGAATTATTAGAAAGGCATTTAGAGGAAGAAGAGGCGGTCAGCTTGGAATGGGACTTTTAGTTGGTGCTATGGATATTGCAACGGCTAATAATACAGTTGCAATTGTAATGGCTAATCCAATTGCAAAGGAAATGGCAGTTGAATATGGAATTACACCAAGAAAGGCAGCTTCTATTTTGGATACGTTTTCCTGCATTTTTCAGGGTGTAATACCATATGGTGCACAAATGCTTGTTGCTATTTCAGCAGTCAATGAGCTAGGCAGTCAGATTTCTGCTTTTCAGGTTATGCCAAGACTGTACTATCCAATGTTTCTTTTGATCAGTTCTCTGATTGCTATTGTTGGTGTAAAGGGACGCAGACGTTGTTACAGAAAAATAAGGTAATTAAGAAAGAGGAAGCATAATGGATTTTTTATCCTTTAGAGAAGAAATTACAAAATACATTTTTGCAGAAGATATGCTGCAAAAGGCTGATATAATATTGATTCCAGGAAATGCATATCCGCAAAATGCTGAGCGTGCGGCAGCATTATACAGACAAGGTTATGCACCATATATTTTGCCAAGCGGAAAATATAGTACACTAGTCGGACACTTTGCAGGTGTTTTGGACCGGGCAGATCGCTATAACAAGGAGTACAAGACAGAATGGGAATTTTTAAAAGATGTTCTTGTTCAAAATGGCGTGGATGAATCAGCAATTTTAAAAGAGGATCAGGCAACCTTCACATGGGAGAATGCTAAAAACTCAAGAATTGTCACAGATCAAAATAAACTAGTGATACAAAAGGCTATTTTGTGCTGCCGTAATGTACATGCAAGAAGAAGTCTTATGTATTATCAAAAATCTTTTCCAGAAGCGAAAATATTTGTCAGTCCATCGGTGATTGGAAATGTTACAAAAGAAAACTGGTATACAACGAAGGATGGAATTGATGCGGTAAACGCAGAACTTTCCAGAATCTTATATCAGTTTTCACTTCTCGTATAAAATAAAAAAGCCTGCTAGTTTTTTGCTAGCAGGTTTTTTGGGTTCTATTAATCGCGAATTACCGGAAAATAGACTTGATAAGGTTCATATCCAATGTCGTAGATAGGGATGAAACGAATACCTGTTTCCTGATAGCGTGTGCGGAATGTGCGTTTCCAGTTTCCCCATTCACGTTCATTATCATGAAGCAAAAGTGTTTGAAGCTCATGACCGTGTGTGTGAAGCGAGCGCTCTTCACTGCAAAGGCCGGCAAGTGCGATTGGTCCAAAACGAAATGCAACAAGATCTGGATCATCGTCTGCAGCGACTGCAGTGATGCAAAGAGGAAGAATAAGGCGAAGTTCATCACCATTTTGCCAGTTGCGTTGAATGGTAAGAAATCCGTCTTTTGCATCAACAGGCATCTGTTTGCCGTTAAGTTCAAAGCAGACATCCTGAAATACGGCTGGATTTCCGGCGTAGGAATCGGTGCGTGCACATGCCCAATCTGGAATGCGAAGTTTTAATGAAAAATCAGCGCAAGGGGAATCCATTTCAATGCGCATGCAAATTGCCATACAGTCTGGCTGAATTGGATAACGCTGTGTGTTTTCATGAATTGCTTGTTCAGCAGAGCTTGTACTTGAAATGTGGAAGCTTCCGCTTAAGCTATCTTGCTTTTGGATTAAAGTAACATTTGTGCTGCCAATTGAAAAGTGTGCAGTGGAGTCGAAATATTGAGCAGCATATAAATTTGCACCATCCTGATAGTACAGATACTGGTTATGGGCAGCATTTGCCTGTACGACAGAGCCATGACAGCAGAAGAAGTCTTGTGTTTTGGAAGCCCATCCCTTGCGTGATCCAGCGCGCATTGGAAGAAAATATGTAAGAAGACCTTCTGATGGATAAGAAGATACCTGACCATTTGGAAGATCCTCCTTCCAATAGGCTTGCGCAAGAATGCCATTGTACAGATTTTTTTCAATATAATTCAGATAGGAAACATCGCCAGTCCAGGTAAAAAGAATGTTTGCAAGACGAATCATATTGTATACACTGCAGTGCTCTTGATTTCGTTCTCCAAGGCGTGATGCCTGGCGATGCTTTGGTGTCCAAATCTCACCATTTGTCTGACCGCCGGTAACGAAATAACCACGATCTGTAACAGCACATTTCCAGTAAGCAAGCACAATATCACGATAACGTGTAATTTTGGTTGCTTCATAAACAGCGGCACAGCCGATGATTTCTGGAATAGTTGTATTGGCATGCATATTTGTTAGTACGTCTTCTCCAGCTAAAAGAGGATCAAATAGGCGATGACGGTCATAACGCTCAATTAAGGTTAGATACATGCTGTCTTTTGTAATATCATAAAGCTGAGCCCATATTTCAAGCATTCCACCAGTTTCAAAATCAAGAATGTCATCAAGCTGTTCTCTTGTACGATTGTCTGTGTAACGAAGAAACCATTTGGAGAAATCAATTGCAATGGTGAGAGCTTCCTCATTTTTTGCATATAGATACATGTCAATAAGTCCCATAAAGGTTTTGTGTACGTTATAGTGAGGGGCCCAAACCTGCTTTTTGATAGCAATCCAATGAAAATATTTTTCTGGAATAGAAGCAGCCCATTCGCCGCCATTGTCAAGCTGACAAAGACGAAGCTCATGAACAATTTCATTTGCTTTGCCAAGCAGAGCCTGATTGCCAGTTTCATCATAGTGAATGGCAGCCGCGCTCAGCCAGTGACCAAGAAAGTGACCACGCAGCTGACAGGAGGGATCTTCCCAGCCGCCATGCTTGAGTTTTTTGTTTCCAAAATTTTGATAACGGCCAGCCTCTTGCGTAAAATTTTGCAGCAGAGCATCGCTTTCTAGCTCCATCAGATAGTCCATATTTTGCTGCTCTTTGTTAAGTAATAATTGATCCTGTAGTGTGACATCAAGTCCTGATAATTGTTTCATTATAATTATAATATCCTTTCTGGCAAATGCCTTTACGTTTTTATTTACTTATAGTATAATCGGAAATGAAATAAATAAAATGAAATTTATTCGGTATTTTTTATAAAATAATCGCATATAAAATTGTGTTTTGTGAATATATTTGAAGATTGCGGGAGTGCAAAGCACGTAGCAATCCGGTATCAAACATCATAGTATGAAAGGAATAATATATGGAAAGCGAGTTACAAAAAAAACAGCTGCTTTTGGCAGCAGATGAAATGCCATTGCTTAGGGAATGTGCTTTTTTTAAAAGTGAAGATGGTTTTGTGCATCCTAATCGTGTATTAGATTTTGATGTGCTTATTTACGTTGTGAGTGGATCAGTGCAGGTTGTTGAGGATGATCAGGAATATTGTATTTTGCCAGGAGAATTATTATTTCTTAAACATGGTTGTCATCATTATGGAACGAAGAGAAATCCACCTATGACAAGCTGGTATTATTTTCACTTTTATCTTCCGGAAATTACGGCACAGACAAGATTTGATCCTTTTGAAAGTTTTACATATGCCCGCAGTTTAAACAAGGAAAATCATAGCTTTTTTTATCAATTGCCAAAGAAGATGAAACTGGAATCTTATTCAAATATAGCTCAGATGCAGGAAATTTGTGATTTATTTGAAAAACGAAATCCACTGGAAAGACTATTGCAAAACACAATGCTTTGCAGCCTTTTATTGAATCTGTACAATGATAGTGAATCAGACAGAAAAGTAGCACTAAGCAGACAAAGAACAGATCAGATGATTGCGTATCTGCAAAAACATTGTGAAGAGAAATTTTCTTCAGTTGACATTGAGACATATATGGGATTGTCATATAAGCATTTGAATGATGTATTTAAGAAAGAAACAGGAATGACGCTTCAGAAATATCATTGTCAAATGCGCATGGAACGAGCAGCGAGACTGCTGCAGCAGACAGACTTAACTATCACGCAGATTAGCGAAAGACTAGGCTTTGATGAAGTATTTTATTTTAGTAATGTTTTTAAAAAACAGATGAAACTTTCGCCTATGAGCTATAGAAAAAAATGTGTAAGAATTTAAAAAATGCCTTGACATGGTGTATATTATAATATACAATAAAGTCAGGAGGAATTAACGATGAATGAGAACAATATTCAAATAGAACAGCAGTCAGGAATAGAGCAGCAGTCAGAAGCACAGGCAAAGCGATTACTGGCATATTACAGCTACTTGAGAAAAAGTCAAAAAATGACTCAATCAGAATTAGAGCGCATTACTGGATTGTCAAGAATCGCAATTAACCGCTGTGAAAATGGGAAATTGATGCCGACGATTCGCTCCATGAATAAACTATTGGCACCACTTGGATATCAGCTTGGCATTGTGTCGCTTGATGAATCAGACAGTGGGGATTATAATGAAGAAATAAATGAACGGCAGAACGAGTTGGAAATCACATATTTCACTGAGCTGGCAAAAGAGGAAGAGAGGTTCAGTAAGAAAAAGGCGGCAGAGCTGTTCAAAAACAAACTATTGGATACACTAGAGCCTGGCAGCTACGGCGCACTGCAGACCATTCATAAACATCTTTTTAGTGATATTTATGAGTTTGCCGGTCAGACACGAACAGTGAATTTTGCAAAAGGGAATTTACGATTTGTACCTGCTATGTATTTGGATGCGGCACTTGAAAGCATCGAGAAGATGCCGCAGTCCACATTTGATGAGATTGTAGAAAAATATGTGGAGATGAATATTGCACATCCTTTTCAGAAAGGAAATGGACGAAGCATTCGTATCTGGCTGGATCAAATATTAAAAAAAGAGCTTGGAAAGGTTATTGACTGGAGTTTAGTTGATAAAGAAGAGTATTTGACAGCGATGAAGGTAAGTCCGATCAAAGATGTGGAAATCAAAATGCTCCTAAAAGCTGCATTGACAGATAAGATTAATAACAAAAAAATATTTATGAAGGGTGTTGACCAAAGCTATAGCTATGATGGCTACAGCAGCTATAAAACAAAGGAGTTTGTCCCTAAAACCTGTACAAAAGCAAAAACAAAAATACAGGAAGTGAGGGAACAGGATGAAGAAATGGAGCAATAAAAAAGCAGAATGGTTGTTAGTAATGTTAGCTGTATCACTAACGGCATCTGCTTCATGGACGATTACGGCAGAAGAAAAAAGCGAAGCTATAGATCGATATATTATAGTTGAACTAGAGACTCTTACTGTGCCAAACGTTGATGCAGAAGAGATGGAATTATCATCAGAATCAGAGCAGTCAACAGAAGAAACAGTTGAAGTAGAGTCTGAGGTTGTGCTGTTTTCACTTCAGGACAGCCTGGATTCAGAAGAGTACAGTGTAACCGGGATCAGCGTGGACGAACCAATCATTGCCCAGCTTCTGGAACAAACAGCGGACTATCAGAACTATGATACCATTGCCTTGTATGATATTACTTCTTATCAGCAGACAACTGATGAGCCATATGACTTTAATCTCCAGATTCCAGAGGATGCGGATATTACACTGTATCAGACAGTGGATGGGCAGCTTCAGGAAAATACTCTGGATGTAATGTGTACAGAGGATGAGTATAATCGTCTGCCGTTAGTCAGTTACCAGTCCGAGACAAATCACTGGTTGGTATTTTATCTGGGAGCAAAACAGACTGATGAAGCAGTATCAAATTCTGATACAGAAATAGCAGCCCAAGAGACAGAAAGTGCAGCAGAATCACTCGAAGGAAAGAGTAAGCCAGATTCTGAAGAAAATACAAAAGCACTGGAGACTAAGCCGGCTATACCGACTACGGTTGCTCCGACAACAAGCACACCAACGACAAGCCTGAGTACGACAGCGCCAACCAAAGTACCTGAAACACAGCCGCAGACAACAGCACATACACATGCATGGGTTCCAGTGACATCTGTTGTCCATCATGATGCAACGTATAAGACTGTGTGGGTGCAGGACTTTGCAGCATGGGACGAGACAGTGATCACAAAAGCGGCATGGGATGAGCAGGTACTGGTTCAGGATGCGTATGATGAAAATGTGATGATTTCAGATGCGTATGATGAACCGGTTTATGCATGGGTTGGAATTTGCAATGAGTGTGGTCATAAGTTTTTAGATCCAAATGAAGATATTGATGTTCATATGGGTGCTGGCTGTTGGTCAAGCTGGCATGATGAATGGATGCAGGTTGGAACAACGCACCATGATGCTGTTTACCAAACAGTTCATCACGAGGCAACATATCAAACAGTTCATCACGAGGCAGAGACAACAATCGTCCATCATGATGCAACAGGTCACAACGAACAGGCAGTGGATCAGGCAGCATGGGATGAGACAGTAATTACTGGTTATACCTGCTCTGGCTGCGGAGCAGCAAAATGACAGTAATATATCAAGATACCAGAGTCAAAAAGTAAGAAATCCGATGCAAGAGGATTTTTGATATTAATAAATAAGTAACAATACATAAGAAAAAGCATCTGCATAACTTCTGAAAATAACAGGATTTATTGTTGGTGCTTTTTTCATGCTCTTTTTACATTGTGTTCAGTTTGGACATGCGAGAAAACACAGAATACTGTGTAAAGGTTGTGGCAGAGATGCCATGACCTTTTTTCGTGAAAGAAACAGAAAGGAAAACAGTTATGGATCGTCTAAGAGGACCGCCTGTTTTAAAGGCAGGCAATAAGCAACAAACAGATTCTATCAGATTTTCTGACGGGATTTCCAATAAGAAAGGCATGACGATGAATTTAAAAAATAAAAAAGGAAAGAGATTGACTTCTACACTGATGGCAGTATTTATGAGCGTATCGACAACGCTGACACCAGTAAACACCATGGCATCAGAGCTTGAGACATCGTCCGCGGCAGTCGAAAGCACGCTTGAGGAAACAACTGCAGAGACACAGGTGCAGACCGTATCAGAGACGGCAGTAAGCAAGACGCAGGAACAGACCGAATCAGAGACGGCAGCTAGTGAAGCACAGACGTCAGCATCAGAAATGCAGCCGGTGCCTGAAACGACAGAAGAAGTTTGTACAGAAGAAGTCCAGACCTCTGGAGAGGGTGCAGAAGAAACATCTGCAAATGAAACACGTGGACCGGATGAAGAGGAATCAGCAGAGATTACCAAGAACGAAACAGAAGTTGCGATCGAGGTTGAGTCCGAAGCTGAGTCTACAAGTGAAATCGAAACTGAGGGCAGCATCGGGGCTGGGGAGGCTGATCCATTTGCAGTATTAGATCCGTCTGCCAGATTTACCGAAGAAGATCTTGCAGCAATTGATTTTTCCAGCAGGAGACTTTTAATAGCAGCAGACCCGGCCGTAATCATTGATCCTGAGCATGTGCTTTCAAGTTATGCAGGCGTTTACCTGATGCAGTATGAAAATGAGAGTCAGGCAAAGTATGCATATGCATACTACTACGGAAAGTCAGAGTTCGTTGATGTTGATACCGTCATTTCCGTAGCAGACGGAGATAACAGTGCGAATGCAGCAGCTCCAATGGCTGCCGACGAAAACCCTATTGCCGAACTGCATGAAGCAGTTGCCGAAAATCCGGTAAAGGCCGCAGGTGCAGTTGCCGTCATTGATACGGGTGTGAATGATATGGCAAACGTCACGGAGTCTGTTTCCATGATCGGTGACAACACAGCCGATGAAAACGGACACGGTACAAAAATGGCACAGCTGATTGCGGAGCAGAACCCGGACGTATCCATTCTTTCCATCAAGGCATTAGGTGCTGATGGAACTGGAGACGTGTCTGCCGTATATGCGGCAATCCAGTATGCGATTGACAAGAAGGTTTCCGTAATCAACCTGTCCATGTCAGCAGTAGGAACAGCCGAGAATGCAGCATTAACTTCAATTATTGATGCAGCTGTAGAGGCAGGCATCGCGGTTGTCGGCGCAGCTGGAAACAAGGGAATGGATGTACGTTTCTTTGTACCGGGAAATATCGAGAGCGCTTATATCATAGGCGCAGCCGATGAGAATGGTGCAAGAATTACATCTTCCAACTATGGTTCGACGGTTGACTTTAACGTAGTGGCAGACTCCACGTCAGAGGCAGCTGCGAAGTTTTCCGGTTATTATACATTAAACGGGGCAGTAGCGGATGAGAAGCTGGTATTCCCGACCGATTATGTGAAGGAAGAGAAGATTGACTACAATGGCCCAATCATTAAACATCAGATTTCTTTCTACAACTATCAGGGCAGCCGTGATGATCTTGTATGGATTAGTGAGAAACTAATGAAAACAGAGATTGATGACGAGTATATTACTGCGCGCATTGGTTTCGCGGAGGATGCACAGGCAGTAAGCGGGCTGGATATTTATGTCGATTTTATGAGTATCGACAGCGAGCATGCAATTACGGATGAGTGTACGGTTGATCTTACAAACATGATTGTAAAGATTCCGGCATCGTATAAGGATTCTAATCTTACGATTCGCTGGTACATGCCGAATGCATCTTATCAGTATTGTTATGATACGGATGAAAAATATATGATTTCCAACACACCTGAGAAATTTAAGGTGGCATATAACGCAGTTGGAGGGTTAACACTTAAGACTGCGCAGGATTATGTTAACGGAACGTATAAGCAGGGACGTACATTTACGCATACTGCGGATTCTATGAACCATTGTTATGTGAATTATTCTACTGATGGTATTAAAGTAGGTGATTACTATACCATTACAAGTGGATATATCGCTAGCGTGGAGGAGAAGCCAGGAATCTATACGACACGAGGTGAAATTGCTTCCATGTTTGGTCCGAATGCATTGAATAATATTACGGAGGCAGGATATGCTTCAACGCAGGCATTCCTGGTTCATTTTAATTCTGTTACACGGGATTATGACAGTGCAGATGTTTCCGGCTGGTTTAACACGGTTGGCGGTAAGTCGGAAATCGCACCGGGTATTATCCGTTCTGATATTGATAATATTCAATATACAAGAACTGATGGAACTACATATTATACAACCGAGGAAGTTTCTGCTTCTTTGGGATGGGTGTTTGGTACGTGTGCAAACAATGAGATTGGTGGTCAGTGCCCAACCTTTGAGCCGGGTGGAAAGATCATCTGTACAAGTAAGGATGCAGATGGCACAGCCTACTTCTTCTACTATTGTCGTTCGCTAAGAGCGCAGTGGGCAGGTGGTTCATTCTCTATAACTCCCGTATTTCCAAAGACGGGATACCTTAGAATCCACAAGACATCCTCGGATCCGGCACTGACGGATGGAAACAGCTGCTATAACTTTACCAATATCACTTACAAGATTTACAGTGACAGTTCCTGTACAACAGAAGTACAGACCCTGTATCTGGATCAGGATGGATATTCTCAGTCTGTTGAACTGACAGAGGGAACCTATTACATTAAGGAAACGGATGCTGTAAATTCCGGTTATGCACTGGATACAAATGTTTATACGGTAACCGTAACGGCAGGAACTACTTTTGATGCTCCACAGACTTGGAGTACGAAGGATGCTCCGCTTAATGACCCGTTGGGTATTGTTATAAACAAGATCAATAGTGATGGAACTACGGCAGCTGACTTATCTGGAGCTGAGTATACGATTACTTATTATCCGAAGCAGTATACTAGTGTAGCAGAAATTGCAGCAGACACAGATCCAGAGGTAAAGCCAACTGTATGGGTAATTCAGACAAAAAAACATTCAGATGGAAGCTATTATGCTTCTTTAAGAGACGAGTGTATTGTTCCAAATAGTAATAGTGCAGGTGCAGTTTTTGGAAAAAACCATACTGGAGCTTACGTTATTCCACTTGGAACCATCACTGTTGAAGAAACAAAAGCACCGGAAGGCTTTACAAAAGATGGAGCTATTGTAAGCAGTGCAAAAACTGGTGCAGCGATTTCCGGGACTAATAACGTATATTTATTCCAGTTTATTGACGAGAACTCGGCAGTATATTTAAAGAGTGGCAATGCTCTTTCAACTTCTCTGGATGATGAGACTGCCGTAACTTTAACATATGCAGAGCTCCAGATCAACGGTTCACCAAAGATGGAAAAGCATGACTTCGAGTTAAGCAAGAAGGCAACTATGGGCGGAACTAGCTTTGAGGGAATCTCTTTTGAGATTTACTGTCTGGATGATTCTGTTGCCATCGGAAATGACACTTACACAAAGGGACAGACAATTACTACAGTGACTTCTGATGAAGAAGGAAACATTGATGTAGGTATGCAGTTTCCTGTCGGTCACTATGCAGTGCGCGAAAAGGCGGCAAACAATTACTACACAATGACAACAGATCAGATCCATTACTTCGATGTAGTTGAATATCATGGAGAAGCATTTATCCAGTATGAGTCTGATACAAATGCAGTCACCTTTATGGACCGCGTTGTACGTGGAGATCTGTCATTCGTAAAGAAAAATTCCGACACGGATGAAGCACTTGCTTATATCCCGTTCAGGATTACAAATAATACAACAGGCGAAACACATTACATCTTAACTGATGCGAATGGAAACTTCACTTCCGCAACTGGAAAGACAACAAATACCAATGCAAATGATGATGTTCTTTCAAAGTATGGTGATAAGGATGTTGTTCCGCAGAGCGTAATTGACTCTCTGGCAAAGGATGCCGGACTTTGGTTTGGTATGGGAAGTGAAGGAACCATGACAGCTGCAAATGATTCTTACAGCTCATTTGTATATGGAACATACACCATCACCGAGTTAAAGACCGAAGCAACCAGAAGCATGAAGATGTATACCAGCACCTTCATAATCGACACTGACGGAAAAGTTCTTGATCTTGGAACAGTCAACAACGTTCCGATGAGAATTAAAACAACACTGGTTGACGTAAATGGAGAACATTTCACCGAAGCAACGAGTACAGTGACATTGACTGACCATGTAGCATACAAAAATCTGGATACGGACAAGACATATACGCTGACAGGAACCTTGTATGTGAAGGATGGAGATGCACTGACAGAAATGATGACAGAAACGGTTGACTTTCAGCCAACCGAAACAAGTGGCACACAGGATGTTACATTCACATTCGATGCATCTGAGCTTGTTGGAAAGTCAGTAGTTGCATTTGAGGAGCTTTCCGTAAATGGAGAGTTTTGTGCAGAACATAAGGATAAGGACGATGAAAACCAGACCGTTACATTCCCTGGTATTCAGACAACGGCACGCGATAATGTAACCGAGGATCATGTATCCAATGCAACAGATTCCATCACAATCGTGGATACGGTAGCTTATACAGGTCTTAAAAAAGGAGATACCTACACAGTTATTGGAACACTGATGGATGCAGAGACAGGTGAGGCTGCTCTTGATGATGACGGCAATGCAATTACCGCATCAAAGGAGTTTACGGCACCGTCTACTGATGGAAACATTGATATCACCTTTACATTTGCAGGTGTATCATTAGCAGGAAAGACACTCGTTGCATTTGAGGATATTTCCTATGAGGGAAGAAGATATGCCGTTCATGCGGATATCAATGATAAGAATCAGACTGTTTACATTCCAAAGATCCATACCAAGGCTCTGGATGCAAATACCGGATTAAACCAGGTACTGGCAGACAGTAACGCAACTGTTGTGGATACCGTAACCTATACACATCTGCTTCCTGGAAAAACATATGTAATGAAGGGTGTTTTAATGACATCCGCAGGAAATGCCCTGATGGTTAACGGAAAGACCATTACTGCAAGTACTGAGTTTGTTCCGACCACACCTGACGGAACAGTTGATGTTACTTTCAATTTTGATGCTTCCGAAATAGGTGGCCGAAAGTTAGTAGTCTATGAATACCTTGAGTTAGACGGCATTACCGTTGCTTCTCATACAGATATTTCCGATACTGACCAGACCATATATGTTCCAAAGCTCAGAACAACCATCTTTGATTCTGAAAATGGAAGTCATAACAGCGCGGCAGACGAAGATATCACTCTGATCGATACCGTGCGTTACAATGGTGTTGAAATCGGACGCAGATACACAGTAGTCGGTACCCTTGTTGATAAGGAAACCGGCAATGCACTTCTTGATGATGCAGGAAATAAGATTACTGCGTCAAATGAGTTTGTCGCTGAAAAGATAAACGGAACAATTGACGTTATCTTTAAGTTCTCAGGCGTATGCCTTGCAGGAAAGACAACTGTTGCTTTTGAGGATATGTATTCCGAGGGAAAGAAGGTGGCAGTCCATGCAGATCTCAGAGATGAAGGACAGACCGAGTACTTCCCGTCAGTACATACAACAGCAACAAGCAACGATACAGAGGATCATGTTGTCGGTGCTAATGAGAAGGTTACAATCACCGATCAGGTAGCACTTAAGGCATTGAAGCTTGGCACAGAGTATACTTTAAGCGGAACTTTTATGAATGCAAAGACTAAAAAGCCAATCATGGTAAATGGAAATACCATTACCGCAAGAAGAACTTTCACAGCCGATGCACATGAAATGACCATACCGTTGACCTACACTCTGAACGCATCAGAGCTTGCAGGAACCACAACAGTTGTATTTGAAAACCTTTATTCTGACGGCGCACTTCTTGCAACTCATGCTGATCTTGAGGATGATGAGCAGACAGTATATATCCCAGAGATTCATACAATTGCAAAGGATCAGACAACAAAGATCAACCATACCGAAGCAAACAAGACAGCCAACATCGTTGATACTGTTTCCTATACAAATCTGCTTCCGGGCAGAGAGTATACCGTAAGCGGAACACTGATGGATAAGGAAACAGGAAAGGCTGTTCTGGCTGACGGCAAAGAGATTACGGCAAGCACCACATTCACTCCTGAAAAGTCCGAGGGAAGTGTTGATGTAATCTTTACCTTTGATGCAAGTGTTGTAGCACCTAAGACAGTTGTAGCATTTGAGACGCTTACATATAAGAAGATCCAGATCGCCGTACATGCCGATATCACCGACAAGGATCAGACAGTTTACATTCCGAAGGTATATACCACTGCAATCGCAGATGATACAAAGGATCATGTAACAGAGGCAAAGAAGGATGTAACCATTGTTGATACCGTTTCCTATGAGGGACTTGAAGTTGGACGTGAATACACTGTAAAGGGTGTTCTTATGAATAAGGCAACAGGAAAGGCCATCACGGTAAATGGTAAGGAAGTAACCGCAGAGAGCACATTTACCGCAAAGGCACAGAAGGGAACAGTTGATGTAACATTTACATTTGACGGATCAGCACTAGAGGATACCTTAATTGTTGTACTTGAGACTCTGTACACTGAAGGTAAGGAAGTAGGAGTTCACGCAGACATCGAAGATGATGCACAGACAGTTTACCTTCCAAAGATCCGTACCAATGCAAAAGATGCGGTAACAGAGATTGATCATACCGAGACACTGCCAAAGGCAAAGATCATTGATACAGTTTCCTATTCTTCCCTGTTACCGGGAAAAGAGTATACCGTAACCGGAACACTCATGAATAAGAAGACCGGAGAACCAGTCCTGATTGATGGTAAGAAGGTAACTGCAGGCACCACTTTCGTAGCTGAAAAGGCAGAAGGAAGTGTAGAAGTTGTATTCGAGTTTGACGCATCAGCAATCGCAGGAACTACAGTAGTCGCATTTGAGTCTATGGAGTACAAGGGAATCGAAGTCGCTGTTCATGCGGACATCGAGGATGAGAACCAGACCGTCTATATCCCGGATGTTCATACCACAGCAACCGCAACTGACACTGAGGATCATGTAACTGGTGCAAACAAAGAGGTAACAATTACTGATGAAGTTGCACTGACAGGATTGAAGGTTGGTAACGAGTATACTGTTAAGGGTGTTCTGATGGACAAGACGACTGGAAAAGAGCTTCTTGTTGATGAAGAACAGATCGTATCCGAGGAAACCTTTGTTGCTGATAAGGCAGACATGACCATCACATTAACCTACACACTGGATGCTTCTAAGCTTGCAGGTACAACAACCGTTGTATTCGAAACTCTTTACACGGAAGGCAAAGAGGTCGGAAGACATTACGATCTTACCGATGAGGGTCAGACGGTTTATATTCCAGAGATCCACACCACGGCAGCTGATCAGAAGACTGAGATTAACCATACGAAGTCCGAAGAGACTGCAACCATCATTGATACCGTAAATTACAGTCATCTGTTACCTGGCAAGGAGTACACCGTTAAGGGAGTGCTTATGAACAAGGAGACAGGTGAAGAGGTACTTATCGACGATAAGCCGATCACTGCCGAGACTACATTTACACCTGAGAAGTCCGAGGGAAGCGTTGATGTTATCTTTACATTCGATTCTTCACTTGTTGCTCCAAAGACTGTAGTAGCATTCGAAACCTTAGAGTATAAGGGCATCGAGATCGCAGTACATGCTGACATTGAGGATAAAGATCAAACTGTTTATGTTCCAACAATCAAGACTACTGCAATCGCTGAGGATACCAAGGATCATATCGAAAAGGCCAAGGAAGATGCTGTTATCGTTGATACAGTAGAATACAAGGGCTTAGAGATTGGTCGTGAGTATACAATGATCGGAAAGCTTGTTGATAAGGTTACCGGAGAAGTAATCACAGATGCTGAAGGCAATGAGATTACTGCATTTGAAACCTTCATCGCAGAAGAAAAGGATGGAAGTATTGATATTACCTTCAAGTTTGATTCTTCCGCATTGGCTGGAAAGTCACTGGTTGCATTTGAGTCTCTTACCGCAGAAGGCAAGGAAGTTGCAGTACATGCCGATCTTACCGATGAAGGTCAGACCGTCCGTATACCGGAAATTCATACAACCGCAACCGACAAGGTAACGGTAGATCATGACGGCGTTGTTGCAAAGGAAACTACCGTACTGGATGAAGTATTCTACACGAACCTGATTCTTGGCAAGGAGTATACCGTAAGCGGCAAGCTGATGGTAAAGGAAACCGGAGAACCGTTACTCATTGACGGAAAGAAAGTAACGACAGAAAAGACCTTTGTTGCAGAAGAAGCAGACGGAAGCATCATCTTAGAGTTTACGTTTGACTCATCCGCACTTGCAGGAAAGAAGATTGTTGCTTTTGAGGACATCACCTATGAGGGAATCTCCATCGGAAGTCATGAAGATCTTACTGATGATGATCAGACGATCTCTTATCCGGAGATTCACACAACAGCAGTAAATGGTACCGACGGTTCAAAGACCATGGTACTGGGAACAAATGTAACCTTAGTGGATACCGTAACGTACAAGGGTCTGACGGAAGGAAAGACCTATGTATTAAAGGGAAACATTATGGATAAGGCAAGCGGCCAGCCGATTGGTGTAACCGCAGAAACTACCTTTACAGCTGAGGCATCAGATGGAAGTGCAGAAGTAACCTTCACATTTGATACCACAAAGCTGCAGGGAAAGACACTGGTAGTCTTTGAGACAATGTATGACACACAGGGTAACCCGATCGTTGATCACAGTGATCTTAATGATGAGGATCAGACAGTAAGCGTACCGGTACAGCCAGTGATTCCACCAGTAGTAACAGGAGATGATTCGAGTCCGATGCCGTATGTACTGAGTCTGCTGGCAGCACTCGCAGCCGCAGTAGCAGTAGTAGCGGTACTGGTAAGAAGAAAGAGAAAACAGGCATAAAAGCCTGAAGGGATTCCCTTCGGGGAATCCTGAAAAAAATATATCCACGAGACAAGTTGAATCTGCGGGAAAGGAGCTTTGGATACATTTATGAAAAAAAAGAAAATCAGAATCAGCACCGTGTTGCTTCTTGTGCTTTTATTTGTTTTGCTTTGTGTGGTAGCGGGGGCTGGATGGAAGCTGTATTGCTACTATGCAGATTACTCAAAAGATCGTGACTTATATTCTGATCTTCGCGATGAGGTTATAAAATCGGAAGAAAAAGAAAACGAAGCAGAAGAAACAACAAAAGATTATTTGAAAACAACTGAGGAATATTTGGAGAGTGGGGGGAAAAAGTATCGAAAAAAAAGAAAGCGCATTTCAAAAAGTGCTCCTATTTCTGTTGACTGGGATAAGTTAAAGGAAATCAATGAGGATATTATTGGCTGGGTATATTTTACAGGACTGCCGCAGATATCTTATCCTGTTTTGCAGGCTGATGACAATGAATATTATGTGCATCGAACTTACGACCTATCGAGTGATACCTCAAAAGCAGGATGCATTTTTATGGACTACCGTATGGCAGATGATTTTTCATCACCATACTCTATTATCTATGGTCATAATGTTCGTGATGGTTCGATGTTGTCAGATCTGGCTAGGCTTAAAGATCAAACCTTATACGATGAAGAACCATATTTCTGGATTCTGACTCCGGAAGGTAACTACCGTTATCAGATTTTCTCCATTTTCCAGTGCCATCGCGCAGCAGATGTTTTTCAGAGATCTTTTGACGGATGGGGAGAGGATTTTGCCAAATGGCAAAGTGAATTAAAGTTGCGAAACAGTATGCAGGGGGATGTAAAGCTGAGGGAGGATGGACACGTGATTGCGTTTTCTACCTGCGTTCCAAACAGTTTTGATCGTACAATAGTGTGTGGAATCTATATAGACGGGGATTTAATTACAGATTCACATGAAGAAAATGAAATTGAAAAAAACAACTTAAGTAAAAAAAAGAAAAAATATACTTGACATTTTCTTGATTATATTGTAAAATACTCTTTGTTGGCATTGAGAAAGAAAACTTGATGCTTATGAAATGCCCAGATAGCTCAGTTGGTAGAGCAGAGGACTGAAAATCCTCGTGTCGCTGGTTCGATTCCAGCTTTGGGCATTGTGCGGGTGTAGTTCAATGGTAGAACACTAGCCTTCCAAGCTAGATACGTGGGTTCGATTCCCATCACCCGCTTTACAGAAGAAATTCTGTAGATTTTATGCGCGAGTGGCTCAGTGGTGGAGTATCGCCTTGCCAAGGCGAGGGTCGCGGGTTCGAATCCCGTCTCGCGCTTTATTTTTTTGAAAAAACATAATTAGAGATAAGAACCTGTTAGTGTTGATGCACTAGCAGGTTTTTTGTTAGAAAATAAGCGCTTGCCTGTCTGTGTGAAAGATGGTATACTGTCAACGAAAAAAAGAAAAAGGTGAGAATATGAAAATTGTGGTATTAGATGGATATACAGAAAATCCTGGCGATTTAAGCTGGGATGGTTTTCGCCAGTTTGGAGAAGTAATTGTATACGACAGAACACCGAAAGAACTGATCTTATCTCGTATGGATGGGGCAGAGGTTGTCTTTACTAATAAGGTTGTCATCACAAGAAAGATCATTGAGGCAAGCTCGGCACTTCGTTTTATAGGTACATTGTCAACTGGCTATAATACAGTAGATTTAGAGGCAGCGGATGAGCGACAAATACCGGTCAGCAATATTCCTTCATATAGTACGCAGGCAGTTGCACAGCTTACAATGGCATTGCTGTTAGAGATATGTCATCATGTAGGGGCACATTCAGCTCAGGTTATGGTTGGAAAATGGAGCAGTTGTCCTGATTTTTGTTTTTGGAGTTATCCATCAATGGAGCTTGCTGGAAAGACAATGGGAATCATTGGATATGGAAATATTGGACAGGCAGTTGCACGTTTGGCAGTTGCGTTTGGTATGAATGTGATTGCATATGGTCATCATGGAATCAAAGAAGAACTTATGACAGAGCATGTACGTTCAGTAAGCCTTGAGGAATTATATAAGGAGTCAGATGTAATTAGCCTGCATTGTCCATTAACTAAGGAAAACATGGCAATGATTAGAAAAGACAGCATAGCAAAAATGAAGGATGGTGTAATTTTGCTAAACACAGCAAGAGGTCCGCTGATTTGTGAACAAGATTTAAAAGAAGCACTTGTTTCTGGTAAGGTTAGTTATGCGGCAATGGATGTTGTGGAGACTGAACCAATTCCAGAAGATAGTCCACTTTTAAGCGCACCGAATGTATTGATTACGCCACATATTGCATGGGCAGCAAAAGAAACAAGACAGCGATTGATGGATATAGCTGTTGAAAATTTAAGCGCTTATGTACATGGAAAACCGATTCATGTAGTTAATTTAAAGTCAAAAGGATAAAGAAAATGAATTTATTGTCTTTGGAACAAGCACAAAAAAGTTATGGAGAAAAAGTACTGCTAAAGCAGGCCAACTTTTATTTGAATGAAGGTGAGAAGGTTGGAATAATTGGAATTAACGGAACAGGAAAAACAACACTTCTTCGTATATTGGCAGGAACAGAAGTGCCAGATGAGGGAAGCCGTACAGTGGCTAATCATGTTGTACTTCGTTTCCTGGAACAAAATCCGCAGATGCCGGCTGATATGAGTGTTTTGGAGTATGTGCTGCAGGGAGAAAAGGAAGAAGATCGATGGATTCTTGAGCCAGATGCCAAGACATTGCTGATGACTTTTGAACTGAATGATTTTAATCAGCCATGTGGTCAGCTTTCAGGCGGTCAAAAGAAACGCGTTGCGCTTGCTAAGACGCTTCTTCGTCCAGCAGATATTTTGATTTTGGATGAGCCAACAAATCATCTTGATACAAAGATGGCTGATTGGCTGGAAGATTATCTCAGACGCTATCGCGGAGCCATGATTATGGTAACACATGATCGATATTTTCTTGATCAGGTAACAAATCGCATCACAGAATTAGATCATGCAAGTTTATATTCATACGAGACAAATTATTCGGGCTATCTGCAAAAAAAGGCAGAACGAGAGCAAAATGAAGATTCTGCAGCAGCAAAACGGAAGAATTTGTTACGAACTGAGCTAGAATGGTTAAATCGTGGTGCACGTGCGCGCTCTACAAAGCAGAAGGCTCATATTCAGCGAATTGAAAATTTACAGGAGCAGCGTGGACCAGTTAGAGATCGCACTGTGCAGCTGGACAGTGTTGCAAGCCGTCTTGGAAAGACAACGCTTGAAGTGGAAGGCCTGGCAGGTGGCTATCCGGGTCATGAATGTTTTCATGATTTTTCCTATATTTTTCTAAAAGGAGACAGAATTGGAATTGTAGGACCAAATGGCTGCGGAAAAACTACACTTATGAAGATTTTAGCAGGAACAATTATGCCGCTTAGAGGTACAAGAACAGCAGGTGTGACGCTTAAGATTGGTTATTATACACAGGAGATTGCATCAGATCCGTCAGCAGGTGTTGCCTATATGGATCCGAATAAGAAAGTACTCGATTACATTCGTGATACCGCAGAATATGTTCGTACACCAGAGGGAAGCGTGTCTGCATCCGTTATGCTTGATAGATTTTTATTCCCGCCAGTTGTGCAGCAGCAGCTGATTAAAAGTCTTTCTGGAGGAGAAAAGAAGAGGCTCTATCTTCTTCGTGTCCTTATGGAAGAACCAAATTTTTTGATTTTGGATGAGCCGGCCAATGACCTTGACATTCGCACGATGGAAGTTCTTGAAGATTATCTTGACCGTTTTGAAGGAATTGTGGTAACTGTATCACATGATCGATACTTTTTGGATCGTTGTGTGCGCCGTATGTTTGCTTTTGAAGAAAATCACACATTGCGCCAGTATGAAGGCGGTTATAGTGATTATGCAGCTGTGAAACAAGCTGAGGAGGAAGAAAAACAAAGAGCAGAGCGCGAAAAGGAAAAGAAAAAACAGCAAAAGGCAGAAGAAGTAACGAAAAAACCGGCAAGAGAGCAGAAACTTCGCTTTAGTTACCTTGAACAGCGAGAATATAATACTATTGAAGAAGATATTCAAACGCTGGAGGAAACAATTGAACAGCTTGAAAAGGATATGGATGCGGCGGCGACTGATTTTGTGCGTCTGAGAGAGTTGTCAGAGAAAAAAGAACAAAGCGAAGCACTCCTTGAACAAAAAATGGAACGCTGGGTGTATTTAAGTGATTTGGCAGAGCGTATTGAGGCTCAAAAAAATAGTTAAAATAAATTAGAAAGGTAAGAGAATCATGAATACAAAGAGTTTTTTAATTAAGGATACTACAAAAGAAGAACGTATTGCACTGATAAAAGAGTGGATTCCAGATGATGATGGCTGCAGCGATAATTGTGGAATAAGCCTGTGGGATATGTATGATGCTTATATTAAGGGAGAAAAGGAAATTTCACAGATCAATATGGAATTTAGAGCAAGCTATTACACAGAAGGAGAGCTTGAAGAAAAGGCACCTGGATGTGGACAGGGATATACAAGACGATAAGTAATACAAAAAAAGCTGATGCAGAACAATGAAAAGATTGTCTGTATCAGCTTTTTTGTTGACAAATCATTGGAAATTTGATATAACAATAACATAAAAGTAGCATAACTTAATTAAAAGAAATTTACTACCAAGTCAATAAAGGAGGCAGCTTATGGAGGAGAGTCAGACATCATCTAAAAAAAGGCGAAGAAATTCTGCAGAAAAGCTGTTGGCAAAACAAAAAGACTATACGTTCAGTAGTGAAGATTTGTTGACGCTTGATCATTGGGAACAAACATTAAAAAACCAGAGAACACGGTCAACATATATTGGTGCAATTTTGTTAGTTTGTGATTATTACCGAAAACCGATTCATGAGATTACACCAGAAGAATGGGTTTTGTATGTAAATAGTGTAATGCCAGATCAAATTGTAAAGCGTGAGATTTCTGTTTCTACATCGCGAATACGTTATTATGCCATTATTGGCTTTCTGGATTTTTACAGTATGAATCATCCATCGTATGCAGAGACGTCAGATCAGTTTTTAAATCCAGCGCATGCACCAACACCAAAGGTGAACAAATATCCAACGGCTGTGCAGATGGCATCTATTTTGCAGGCAATGAAGAAGGCAGATATTCAGGTGTATATTGCAGCGCTTCTTGCTTATGAATGTGCACTTGCGCCGAGTGAGATTATTGAGCTTCAGACTAGCTCATTTATCAGAAATGGAGAGGATGGAACATGTATGCTGTCCGTTCCTGGTAAGGCAAAACGTTTGATAGTTATACGAGAAGACTTGATGGAAGAGATCGAGCACTTTTTTTCAATGGGCGGATATTATGGCGATGACTGGCTTTTACACAATAAATATGGCGGGCAGATGAGAGCGTCTGTTTTGCAAAGAGCATGCAGAAAGGCACAGCAGGAAGTAATTAATGCAGGTATCATATTAGAGCCATATTCACTGATTTCAATCCGAAGTGCGGCAATTCATCGCTTCTTGATGTCAGATGGTGCAAAGGGTACTAGTACGGCACAATATGCAGGAATCAGTGAGGCATATGCGCTTCAGATGCAAAGTGTCGGGTTGGCATCTGCTGTCCAGCTTCCGGGAACGAAGCGTGGCTACACTATTTCAGATCTGCTTGATTCTTCAAATGAAGAAAGCAGCAAAAAAACACAACAGAAATAAGAAAGGAATGCAGCGAATGGGACAAAGTGAAGAACAGTTGGAGAGTCAATGGGACAAAATGTTGAAAATTAAAACTACAGGGCGTGATGACAGTCATGCGGATGCCTTTTGTTATCCATATGAGCCAACACCATATTGTGTATTAGAGCGCTTGGCCAACAGCGGTTTGATTCAAAAAAAGCAGAAAGTCTTGGATTATGGAACAGGAAAGGGAAGAGTGTGTTTTTTTCTTTCATATCAGACGCGCTGCCACAGTGTTGGTATTGAGTATGATGAGCGTATTTTTGCAGGAGCAGAACAAAACAGAGAAAATGCGGTTTCAGGTGCGCGTACACAATTTGTTCTTGCCAATGCAGAAAGTTATGAAGTACCATCAGATGTGAGTTTTTGCTATTTCTTTAATCCATTTTCAGTAGAAATCCTAAAGAGAGTAGTAGCAAGGATTCTTGAATCTTATTATGAGAATCCAAGGCCGATTCAGCTTATGTTTTATTATCCGTCAGATGAATATGTAAGTTTTTTGATGACGCAAGATGAGCTGATGTTTTCTGATGAGATTGACTGCAGAGATTTGTTTGATGGAAATGACAGCAGAGAGAAGATTTTAGTGTTTGATGTGGGGTAAGTTGGAAAGTTAATAATGAAATATTCAATTTATAACATAAAAGTAGCATAACTTAAATTAAATAAAATTTCCCACCCAAAACTTCCCTTTCAAAATACACACATTAACCCACCAAATCACCACTAAAAATTGCGAGAGAAATCGGTATCCCCCACTGACATGAGGCAAGTCACAGTCGGCTTTGTGCTGACATGTCAGACTCTGTGAAATTACCGACTGTGGATTGAAACAATAAAAAAGAAAGAGAAACGAAAGAAAACTATATGATAATTAGAAAACCAGAATATTATGATGAATTTGTCTGCACTGCCAATAAATGTCCATTCACCTGCTGCCGTGAGTGGAAGATTGAAGTAGATGACCAGACGAATGAGAAATGGAAGAAATTACAAGCTCCAGAGGGTGTATATCCAGTTCGAAAGAATATGAGCCAATACACACAAAAAAAGGACAATATGCGAGTGATTGCGTTAAATAAAAAACACATATGCCCTTTCTTAAATGAACAAAAACTGTGCCGTCTGGTATGTACATTTGGTGATGACATTTTATCAAAGACTTGCCGTATTTTTCCAAGAGAAATTCATAAGTTTTTAGACCAAGAGGAATTTTTTCTTATGCCGTCATGTCCAGCTGTTATTGACTTGATGAAAAAGTATCCGAATTGCAATTATATTGAAACGGATACTGAAGACATAGAAAAAAATGAGAATACTAAATTTACTGAATTGATTTTTTTAAGAAATGTACGTAGCGTATTTTCTGATTGGATGCGAAGAAAAGAATATGATCCACAGGAAAATTTAAAACATATTTTCTTTGCTGCACTTGAGTTATGGCGTATTTGGCAGGAAAACAGTAATGAAGATTTCTTATTTTCAGATGATTTCAATATGCAGATCAGAAAGAATTTGAAAGAATACAGAACGAAAAAGCTTCAAAAAGAACTGGCGGATGCCATTTCTAAAATTCCTTCTGATCAGGAATCAGCCATTTTTGAACAAAATGAATTGTTTTTGGATTTGACAACTAATTATGAAAGAGAAGGCTTATATAAGAGCGAGCTAAAGGACGTGCTTAACAAAGCAAGACTAATTGAGGAGGAAAACAGCACACTTCTTTTGGAACAGAAAAGAAAATTTAATGATCATTTTTCAAAATGGCAGGAACTATTTAGAAGCTTTCTGACATCAGAAATTGAATCAGACTGTCTGCTTCCTGATGGAAACCTGCAGGATTTTATTGTTCATCTGGAATGGATTGCACTTGAATATACAGCGATCAAACAATTTCTCTTTCTGGATTGGATGCAAAATGGTTCGTTGACATATGAAAAGATACGCGACACAATCACGTTAGTTTGTCGTATGACTGGATATGAGGAGGATGACATTTACGAGTACATGCAGGATTGTTTTGATGATGTTGTGTGGGAGTGGGGATATTTGGCATTTATTTTGACGTATCTCCGCAATTGCAGTGATTCCCCAAGAGAATACATATAGGATGTAGAGCGACTGGATGGTATGGAAATAGGCGAATATCGTATATATCCAGATTATACGAAATACGCATGATCCCATAACAACAACAAAAGTAGGAACAGCTGTCTTTCCAAGACCTCTTGAGGCAGCAATGGAAGCATCCATAAAAGCCGAGGCACTATAAGAAAGCGCCATAATGGAAAGTCTTGTAATACCAGCTTCCACAACAGCCTTATCACTTGTAAACAGATAAAGAAACGGATATCTTGCAAGATAAATGCCTACACCAAGTACTAAGCTTGTAATAAAAGAGTAAAACAAACATATCAAATAGGTTTGCAGAATACGTTTCTTTTTCCGTGCACCAAAATTTTGGGCAATAAAACTGGAACAGGCTGTATAAAAAGCAGCCATCATATCATATACAAGAGGATCTGCATTTGCAGCGGCAGAGTTTCCTTCTACAAGAACATGGTCAAAGGAATTGACACTGCTTTGCACAAACAAATTGGCGAAGGCAAATAGTGAGTACTGGAAAGCAGAAGGAATTCCAATTTGTAAAATACCGACTGCTTTTCTTTTGTCAAAGCGAATTTCTGATAAACGCAGACAATATTTTTCCTTTCCTGTCAACAGTGCCCGCAAGATTAAAAATGCAGAGATGAACTGTGAAATCATACTTGCAAGTGCAACACCAGCAACACCAAGGTGACATACAATAACGAAGAATAAATTTAAAATGACATTTACAACACCTGCGAAAGCAAGATAATATAGCGGTCGTTTCGTATCTCCGGCAGCGCTAAGCACCGCATTTCCAAAGTTATATAATCCAAGTGCAGGCATACCAAGCAGATAGATTCGAAGGTACAATACAGCTCCATCAATAAGTTCATCCTTTGTATTCATTAAAGCAAGAATATTGTGAGAAAAAAGAATGCCAAATACAGTTATTAAAATACCACCTGCCAGACAGATAATTACCGCCGTATGTACAGTGCGCTTTAACCCCTCATCGTCCTTTGATCCAATGTGAAGTGCAGTTAGTGCGTTTACACCGCTGGCAAGACCAAGTAAAATTCCAGTAAATAACGTGACAAGAATGCTGGTAGAACCAACAGCACCGAGTGCAATCGCTCCTGCAAATTTTCCTACTACTGCCACGTCTGACATATTAAACAAAACCTGCAGGATGTTTGTAAACATCAGCGGAACGCTGTACACAAAAATTTTTTTCCAAAGGGATCCGCTGCATAGATCCATTTCATGTGATTTGCTGCTCATAAAAAATAGTTACTCCTTTTAGTAGATGCTCTCACTATCATAACGCTAAAATAAAAAAAAGCAAGCGAAAAAACAACAATATAATAATCGAAGCAAAATATCTCTTGTGCAACGCCTGTATTTATGTTATGATGTTTTAGATAAAAACGAAAAAAGTTGAAATGGAGGAGAAGCAATGCGTATTTTGGTTGAAAATGGACGGCTTTTGGACCCTTCCAGGGAACTTGACGTTCAGGAAAGCCTGTGGATCGAGGATGGCATCATCTGCGAGAAACAGGCTTTTTCTGCGAATCAGGCTGATCGCCTGATTGATGCAGCCGGTGGTTGGGTTGTGCCAGGTTTGATCGATCTTCATGTTCACTTCCGTGATCCGGGACTTGAATATAAGGAAACTATTGAAACAGGATGCTTGGCAGCAGCACATGGCGGTTATACAACTGTATGCCCTATGCCAAACACAAAGCCTTCAACTGATTGCCCTGAGGTGGTAAAGGAAGTTCTTGACAAGGCATCAGCAGCATGTGGTGTTCATGTTCTTCCAGTTGGTGCTGTTACGGTAGGTCAAAAGGGTGAACAGCCAACTGATGTTGCAGCATTAAAGGCAGCTGGAATTGTTGCAATCAGCGAGGATGGAAAATCCGTTATGAATTCTGAGGTTTATCGTGAAGCAATGCTGCAGGCAGCTGAATGTGATATTCCAGTATTTGCTCATTGTGAGGATATTAATCTTGTTCACGGTGGCTGCATGAATGCAGGAAAGCGTGCAAAGGAGCTGGGTCTTCCTGGTATCTCAAATGCAGTAGAGGATATTATTACAGCAAGAGATATTCTGCTGGCAAATGAAACAGGTGCACAGCTTCATTTGTGTCACTGCTCGACAAAAGAAAGCGTTAATCTGGTAAAGTGGGGCAAGGAGATGGGTGTTAAGCTGACGGCAGAGGTCTGCCCACATCACTTTGCACTTTCAGATGAAGATATTCCATCAGCAGAAGATACGAACTATAAAATGAATCCGCCGCTTCGTTCTAAGGAAGATGTAGAGGCTATTAAGCAGGCATTAAAGGATGGCGTTATGGAGGTTATCTCAACAGACCATGCACCTCATCATGCTGACGAGAAGGCAAAACCATTTACACAGGCACCATTTGGTATTGTTGGATTAGAGACAGCAGTTGCACTTACAATAACAAACCTTGTCCGTACAGGTTGGCTGACACCAATGCAGATGATCGCTTATATGAGTACAAATCCAGCAAAGGTTCTTGGAATTGATAAGGGAACATTAAAGCCTGGAAGCTGTGCAGACGTCACAGTCATTATGCCAGATGAATCTTATGTCATTGATGCAGCTTCTTTTGCTTCAAAGGGAAAAAATACCCCGTTTGATGGTCAGAAGGTGTGGGGACGTGTTGCATTAACTATTGCCGATGGAAAAATCATTTATGAAAATGAGCAATAAAAATTGAAAATCAAATACAGGAAGGAGATAAAAAATGATTAACAAACTTGTTAGCAAAATCAAAAAAATGGGAGCACCAGTTGTAGTAGGCCTTGATCCAATGTTAAATTATGTGCCGGAATTTGTTCAGAAGAAGGCATTCGAGGAGTACGGAGAGACCTTAGAGGGAGCAGCAGAAGCAATCTGGCAGTTTAATAAGGCAATTGTAGACCAGATCTATGATATCGTGCCTGCTGTAAAGCCGCAGATTGCTATGTATGAGCAGTTTGGTGTTCCGGGCGTTGCTGCATATAAGAAGACTGTTGATTACTGTAAGTCAAAGGATCTTGTTGTAATTGGTGATGTAAAGAGAGGCGATATCGGTTCTACCTCTGCTGCATATGCAGTTGGTCATCTGGGAAAAGTAACTGTTGGAAGCAAAAAAATTGCTGCATTTGATGAAGATTTCGCAACTGTAAATCCTTATCTTGGAACTGATGGAATCAAGCCGTTTGTTGATGTATGCAAAGAAGAAAAGAAGGGTATTTTTGTTCTTGTTAAGACTTCTAATCCTTCAAGTGGTGAGTTCCAGGATCGTCTGATCGATGGAAGACCGCTGTATGAGCTTGTTGGCGAGAAGGTTGCTGAATGGGGCGCTGATGCAATGGGCGACGAATACAGCTACGTTGGCTGCGTTGTTGGTGCAACATATCCAAAGATGGGTGAAATCTTACGTAAGGTAATGCCAAAGAGCTACATCCTTGTTCCAGGTTACGGTGCTCAGGGCGGTACTGCTGCAAGTCTTCGTCCATACTTTAATGAGGATGGTCTTGGTGCAATTGTAAACTCCTCAAGAGGAATTATTGCAGCTTATAAGCAGGAAGCATACAGCAAGTTTGGACCAGAGCATTTTGCAGAAGCATCAAGAGCAGCAGCAGAAGCAATGATCGCAGACATTGCATCCATCTTCTAAAATTGATTAGAAAGGGTTTTGATAACGTATGAAAAAGAAGGAACGTGCGGTTGTTCTCTCACAGGAATGTATCGCTACCGATATTTACAGTATGTGGATTGAGACACCGGACATCGCAGCAGAAGCGATTCCAGGTCAGTTTATAACATTATACACAAAGGATGCAGACAAGCTTCTTCCAAGACCAATCAGTCTGTGTGAAATTGATAAGAAAAATGGACGTTTGCGCATCGTATATCGAATTGCCGGAGCAGGAACAAAGGAGTTTTCAGCCTATAAGGCAGGCGATGCTGTCGAGATTATGGGACCGCTTGGAAATGGCTTTTCGGAAACTGGAAAAAAGCCAATGGTAATCGGAGGTGGAATCGGTATTCCGCCAATGCTTGGTCTGGCAAAAAGCCTTAAGGAATCTGGAAGTGATGTGACTGCCGTTTTAGGCTATCGAAGCGAACTGTTTTTACAGGATGAGTTCGCATCCAGCAGCAACGTTTACAATGCAACAGAGGATGGAAATAGCGGAACAAAGGGTACTGTAATTGACGCAATAAAGGAAAATAACCTTGATGCAGACATAATCTTTGCCTGTGGTCCAAAGCCAATGCTTCGTGCAATTAAAGAGCTTGCTGCACAAAAAAAGATTCCATGTTATATTTCTCTTGAGGAGCGTATGGCATGTGGAATCGGAGCTTGTCTTGCATGTGTATGTCAGACAAAAAATGTGGATGGTCATTCAAATGTGCATAACGCCAGAGTCTGCAAGGACGGTCCTGTATTTAAAGCAGAGGAGGTAGAGCTGTGAGTATGAATATGACTGCAGAAAAAAATGCACCTGCTTTTGATACAAGTGTTACAATCGCAGGTGTAACCTTAAAAAATCCAGTTATGACTGCATCAGGCACATTTGGTTCTGGTGCGGAATATAGTGAGTTTGTTGACTTGAACAAATTAGGAGCTGTTGTGACAAAGGGTGTAGCCAATGTACCGTGGCCGGGCAATCCAACACCAAGAATTGCAGAGACACATAGCGGTATGCTCAATGCGATTGGTCTTCAAAATCCTGGTATAGATCTGTTTTGCAAGCGCGATATTCCGTATTTAAAGCAGTTTGATACAAAGATCATCGTAAATGTGTGCGGAAGAAGTACAGAAGATTATTTAGAGGTAGTGGAGCGCCTTGGAAATGAGCCTGTTGATATGCTTGAGATTAATATTTCCTGCCCGAATGTTAAAGAGGGCGGAATTGCTTTTGGACAGGATCCAAAGGCAGTCGAGGCAATCACAAAGGCTGTAAAAGCAAAGGCAAAGCAGCCTGTAATTATGAAGTTAAGCCCTAATGTAACAGATATTACTGTTATGGCAAAGGCAGCAGAGGCCGGCGGTGCAGATGCAATTTCTCTTATTAATACACTGACAGGAATGAAGATCGATATTAACCGTCAGTGCTTTGCACTTGCAAATAAGACAGGCGGTCTTTCAGGTCCGGCAATCAAACCTATTGCTGTACGTATGGTTTACCAGGCAGCAAATGCAGTTTCGATTCCTGTAATTGGAATGGGCGGTATTGCTTGTGCTGAGGATGCACTGGAATTTATTCTGGCAGGTGCAAGCGCAGTAAGCATTGGAACAGCAAACTTCTTTAATCCATATGCAGCAGAAGAGACTGTGCAGGGAATTGAAGCATATATGCGCGAGAAAAAGGTTGACCGTCTGACCGATCTGATCGGAATTGTAAAGTAAAAGATGGAAAGTCTTGAATATTAAGGCATTCTATGATATAATCATTTGCCGTAAAACGCAAACAAAAAAGGAGATTTCTGGTATGGAACAGTACAAGAAGGAATTTATTGAATTTATGATTGACTGCCAGGTTTTAAAGTTTGGCGACTTTGTAACTAAGAGTGGCAGAAAGACACCATTTTTTGTAAACACAGGTTATTACCGCACAGGTTCTCAGTTAAAGAAGCTCGGTGAGTATTATGCAAAGGCAATTCATGAGAGCTTTGGCAGTGATTTTGATGTGCTGTTTGGACCTGCTTATAAGGGAATTCCACTGTCTGTAACAACTGCTATCGCTCTTAGTGATGAGTTCGATACCGATGTGCGCTACTGCTCTAATCGTAAGGAAGTAAAGGATCACGGCGATGTCGGCATTTTGCTTGGCGGTCCGATCAACGATGGCGACCGTGTTATGATGATCGAGGATGTAACTACATCTGGCAAGTCCATTAATGAGACAATGCCGATCATTCAGGCACAGGGCAACGTGACCGTAACTGGTCTTTGCGTTTCTGTTGACCGTATGGAGAGAGGAACAGGCGAGAAGAGCGCTATTGCAGAGCTTGAGGAGAAGTTTGGCATCCGTATCCGTGCAATTGTTACAATGCAGGAAGTAATTGAACATCTTTACAACAAGCCATACAAGGGCAAGATCATTATTGATGATACCATTAAAGCAGCAATTGATGAGTATTATAAGCAGTATGGTGCAAAATAAAAATCAAGCAAAAATTGAAGAAAGGTTTGGGTGATGATATGGAACAAAAGCTGTATAAAACGGTTAATTCCGCAGGAATCTCCAGTATTGTTACTGGTATCATTGCAGTAGTAGCAGGACTTGCCTGTGTGGCTGGCGGTATCCTGGCATTGATTCAGGGTGGCCGTCTCTTAGGGGCACGAAAGAATATCCTGTTGTGATAAGCCAAAGGGGTTTTTATGGAAGCACAGAAAGTTGAGCGCAGCAATGCCGCACGATACGGTGTGCGCAGAGTTTCCTGGCAGGGAATTGCTTCAAGTATACTTTTAATCATCCAGATCATTCTTCTTTTTTCTGCCGTTTATCTGTCATATCTGGCAGAAGGAAAGGGTGGACTTATTGTCGGTATACTAGGAGTAGCAGCCTTTGTTCTGGCGATTGTCAGTGTCGGACTTTCCATCTGGGGACTCTTAAAAAAAGAGCAAAATCATGCAGGCTGCATGGTCGGAGGAATCGGCAGCCTCTTGATTGCGGCAGGAATTATAATAATCTGTACGATATTGTAAATACATATTCGTTCAAACGATTTTAGTTCAAATGATTTTATATTGAAAGGAAACTGTCTATGACATCAAATAGAAAGGAAAGGTTAGCACTCGTTACAAAAAGGCTGGAAGATGAACTTGTGCAGCAGAATGATTTTTTTCATTCCTGCTGTGAGCTGGCACTTGGCTGTAAAATCAGCGAAGAATCACACGCATACTTAAGCTATCGTGTATGCCGCGAAACACTAGGACATAAAAACGGTGTTTATCTGTGTCTTCTTTATGCACAGCTGTACGCTGCAAACTGCCTGCTGACAACATACGGCAGCCAGATTGATGAGCAACTGCGTGACGAGTTTACCTGCGTTAACAGGGAGCTTCTTTCACAGATTCTTTTGATGACAGCGCAGCATGACGGACCTGAGCAGATACGTGATGCACTGTATTGGTTTTACAGTGATTACTGTGAACTATTTGTACAGCTGCATGCGGTACTGCTTTCTAATAATATTTCGCTTACATTTGGCGGTCCCTTTTTAATTAGTACATTACAGGACAACAATCTAAAACAATGGCAGCAGCATATGTGGGACTGTGGACTTTATCTGGGAAAACGCTTTGAGGAGCGCTTTTTTCAGTCAGTAAAAAAAGTCTTTTCTCAGCCTGAAAACACAAATTGTTTTGACTGCTATATAAACCTGTTTCCAAAGCAGGTATCTATTGATACACCTGTAAATGAAGGCTTTCTGCTGACTTTGTGGCAAAAAAAGCAGTGGGAGCAAATGACTACACAGCTTCGCCTTATGGCTAAGTGATAGATTAAGCAATACCAAAATAGCATTACCATCATAATAACAACTAGGAGGAATCAAAATGGAACCATTGGTAGGTATTATCATTGGCAGTGACTCTGACCTTGGTGTCATGAGTAAGACAGCAGAGATTTTAGACAAACTGGAGATCCCGTATGAGTTTAGCATCATCTCTGCACACCGGACTCCGGACAGAATGTATGAATATGCAAGACAGGCAAGAAAAAGAGGTTTAAAAGCAATCATTGCAGGAGCCGGCGGAGCAGCTCATGTTCCAGGCATGGTTGCCGCTATGACAACCGTTCCTGTAATTGGCGTTCCGATTCAGGCAAAAGCACTTGACGGCATGGATGCACTCTTCTCTATCTGCCAGATGCCTCCGGGAATCCCGGTTGCCACAGTTGCCATTAACGGTGCTTTAAATGCAGGTATTCTTGCAGCAAAAATCATTGCTACAAATGATGAAGCACTGGCAGACCGCCTTGAGGCTTACGCTACAAATATGAAGGAAACCGTTGAGAAAAAGGCTGCAAAGCTGGAAAGCATCGGTTACAGCGAGTATTTAAAGCAGATGCAGTCAAAATAATTATTAAAAATGACTCGCACAAATTAAAAATCACAAAACACGTATACCACATCACTACTACATAAGTGCTGCAAAAAGCAGCAGAAGGAGATCAACATGGATTACAAGCACGCTGGAGTTGACATTGAGGCAGGTTACAAGTCAGTTGAACTGATGAAGGAGCACGTTAAGAAAACACTTAGACCAGAGGTATTAACCGGACTTGGCGGATTTTCAGGAGCATTTTCTATGGAGCGTTTCAAGCAGATGGAAAAGCCAACTCTTGTTTCTGGAACAGATGGTGTTGGAACTAAGTTAAAGCTTGCTTTCTTAATGGACAAACATGACACGATCGGTATTGACTGCGTGGCAATGTGTGTAAATGATATTGCATGTGCTGGCGGTGAGCCGCTGTTTTTCCTTGACTATATCGCATGTGGAAAGAATTATCCGGAAAAAATTGCAGATATCGTAAAGGGTGTAGCTGAGGGCTGTTTACAGTCTGATGCAGCATTGATCGGCGGTGAGACTGCTGAGCATCCAGGTCTGATGCCAGAGGAAGAGTATGATCTGGCTGGCTTTGCAGTTGGTATTGTTGATGAAAAGGATATGATCACTGGACAGGATCTTAAGGCAGGCGATGTTTTAATTGGCGTTGCTTCCAGTGGTGTTCATTCAAATGGATTCTCTCTTGTTCGTAAGATTTTTGAGATGACAAAGGAAAGTCTTGATACCTACTATGATGAATTAGGAAAGACTCTTGGTGAGGCACTGCTCACACCTACCCGCATCTATGTAAAGGCAATGAAGAGTATGAAGGATGCTGGCGTAAAGGTAAAGGCATGCAGCCATATTACTGGAGGCGGTTTCTACGAGAATATCCCGCGTATGCTCAAGGATGATACCGTTGCTGTAATCGAGAAGAACAGCTACCCGATTCCGCCAATCTTCACTTTAATGGCAAAGAAGGGAAACGTTGATGAGCAGATGATGTACAACACCTACAACATGGGTCTGGGACTTGTCATCGCAGTGGATCCGGCACAGGCAGATGCAGCCATCGCAGCTATCGAAGCAGCTGGTGAGAAGGCATACCGTGTTGGAAGCATTGAAGCTGGAGAGAAGGGTGTTATCTTAAAATGAGTAAGTTAAAGATCGCAGTGTTAGTCAGCGGCGGAGGCACCAATCTGCAGGCTATAATTGACAAGATCGCGTCTGGCGAAATCACAAACACCGAGATCGCACTCGTTTTTTCAAACAACCGTAAGGCATATGCATTGGAGCGCGCAAAAATGGCAGGGATTCCTGCCAAAGCGCTGTCTCCAAAGCAGTTTGAAAACAGAGAGGCATTTAACGATGCCGTGCTTGAGGTGATTGAAGAAAGCAAAGCTGATTTGATCGTACTTGCAGGCTGTCTTATGTATATCCCGCCAAAGCTGATTGAAAAATATCACAACCGGATTATCAATATTCATCCATCCTTAATCCCGTCCTTTTGCGGAAAGGGTTATTATGGCCTGACAGTACACGAAAAGGCACTAAAGCGCGGTGTGAAAGTGACAGGTGCTACAGTTCATTTTGTGGATGAGGTACTTGATAATGGACCAATCATTTTGCAAAAGGCAGTAATGATTGAAGAAGGCGATACACCAGAAGTTTTGCAGCGCCGTGTTATGGAACAGGCAGAGTGGGTTATTTTGCCAAAGGCAATTGATTTGATTGCAAATGGAAAAATATCGGTTGAAAATGGAATTGCCCATATCAAAGAGTAAATAAAAAGTGAAGGAAGGTTGCAGGCAATATGAAGGTACTGATTATAGGAAGTGGCGGAAGAGAGCATGCCATTGCATGGAAGCTAAGTAAAAGCCCAAAGGTAACGAAATTATATTGTGCACCAGGAAATGCCGGAATTGGACAGATCGCTGAGTGTGTTCCGATTTCTGCCATGGAATTTGACAAGCTGGCTGATTTTGCACAGGAAAACGGCATTGATCTTACAGTTGTAGGTATGGATGATCCGCTTGTAGGCGGCATTGTTGATGTATTTGAGGCGAGAGGCCTACGTGTATTTGGACCTCGCAAGAATGCAGCAATTTTGGAGGGTTCCAAGGCTTTTTCCAAGGATCTCATGAAAAAGTATGGTATTCCAACTGCCGCATATGAGAATTTCCATTCTCCAGAGGATGCAATCGAATATTTAAAAACTGCGAAAATGCCAATCGTATTAAAGGCTGATGGACTTGCACTTGGAAAGGGCGTTTTAATCTGCAATACAAGAGAAGAAGCCATGGAAGGTGTAAAGACACTGATGCTTGACAAGCAGTTTGGTGCTGCCGGTGATACTATTGTTATTGAAGAATTTATGACAGGAAGAGAAGTTTCTGTTCTTACCTTTGTAGATGGAAATACCTATCGCGTAATGACAAGCGCACAGGATCACAAGCGTGCAAAAGACGGCGATCAGGGCTTAAACACAGGTGGTATGGGAACCTTCTCACCAAGTCCATTTTATACAAAAGAAGTTGATGCATACTGCAGAGAGCATATCTATCAGCCAACGGTTGATGCAATGCGTTCTGAAGGACGTACCTTCCAGGGTATCATTTTCTTTGGACTTATGTTGACCAAAGAAGGACCAAAGGTGCTTGAGTATAATGCGCGTTTCGGAGATCCAGAGACACAAGTTGTTCTTCCACGTATGAAGAATGATATTGTGGATCTGTTCGAAGCCTGCATTGATCAGACACTTGACAAAATTGATCTTCAGTTTGAGGATAATGCCGCTGTATGTGTTGTTTTGGCATCTGACGGCTATCCAGTTCACTACGAAAAGGGTCTTCCAATTTCTGGTCTTGAAGCTTTTGATGGCAAAGATGATTACTTTGTATTCCATGCTGGAACAAAGAAGCAGGGCGATACATTTGTGACAAACGGAGGACGAGTTCTTGGTGTAACAGCAACAGGAAAAGATCTAAAGGAAGCGCGTTCAAAAGCTTATCAGGCAACCGAGTGGATCTCATTTGACAATAAGTATATGAGACATGACATCGGAAAGGCCATTGATGAGGCATAATACAAAAAAGAACTCCTCTTTGAGGGGTTCTTTTTAATTTCTGGTTTCTTGCAATTATCTTAACAATTCAAGCAAATCTATTGACAGAACACATTTTGTGCTTTAGTATAGACAAGTACGGTAAATGTTGATAAAACAAAGCAACACAAAAAAGAACAGATAATTTGGAGGATGAAAACATGAGACGTTTTGCAGGGCTGTTTATGGCAGCATGCATGACCGTAGCTGTTCCTGCAGCAACGGTTTTCGCAGACGAAGTCGCAACCGAGTCAGTTGAAGCATCAGCTGAGACTGATGGTGAGACAAACGCAGAAGAACAGGATTCAAACGCTGAGAGTCAGGAAGAATCTCAGGAAACAACAGATAATACGACACAGGAATTAAATATTGCACAGTCACTTGACGGAGTAACACTTCCGGCAGACTCTGAGCAAATTACGTATACTTATCATGGAAATGTATGCAACGCTGCTAAGACAGCAACAGGACTTTATCTGCTGCCAGTTGTACAGGATGATTCAAGCGTTGTATGGTATGTATACAATGAGGAGACGGATAAGGCTATCCCATATGTAGCATTTACATCTGTAACAACTTCTTATGCAATTGTTCTTCCTAATGATGATGTAACTGTTCCAAGCGGATATGAGCGTGTAGATATTAATGTAAGCGGCCGCGTTGTTCCAGCATGGTTTAAATCAGCAGCTGGTGACGAAAATATGTATCTGATTTATGCACAGGATTCTGATGGAAATCAGGGCTTTTATCGTTTTGATGGATCGAATGGTTCCTGCCTTCGCTATGTAGCTGATCCTGATACTGATCTGCAGGCATCAGCAGACAGCTTAAGTGCAGAGCTTTCAAGCTTACAGGAAGACTATAATTCCATGTCTTCCCAGAATAGTGATGAGATTGAGAAATTAAATAATTCTGCAAATCTGCAGCAGCAAAATTATAACAATCTGAAGGAAAAGGTAGAGAAGTATGGTATGATCGGTGTTGCAGCATTGGGAGCTGTGACATTACTGATGCTGATTTTCTTTATCCGTATGATCTCAAAGTCTTCTAAGCTTAAGAAAGCAAATAAGAAGGTTACTGAGCTTGAGAACGCAGCTAAGACACGTGCACAGCAGGCAAGACCAAGATCAAGCCAGCCATCTACAAGAAGAGTACGCAGCGAGCATATGGGTGATACAAGAATGACAGAAGGCCGTGAGGAGGGTACCTCCAGTGTACGTCGTGTGCCAAGAAATTCTGATAGAGGTTTCGAGCAGAGTACAACTACATCTAAGGTTACACGTGTATCAAGAGAAGAAAGTTCTGAGCGTACACAGGGGGCAAGACCTGTAAGACAGCAGCCTTCAAGACAAGCAGGACAGACTGCTAGCCAGGCAAGACCGGCTAGAAGACCAGAGACAGCTGCTCCAAGAGCACAGCGTCCGGCTAGACCGACAAATGCACAGCAAAGACCGCAGCGTCCGACTAGACCAGCTGATTCCCGTCCATCTGGCGAGACTAAGATTTTTGATAAGGCTCCTGCAGAGTTAAATGATCTTGATGATGTAACACAGAGCACATCTTCAACACAGTCAAACGTTGCAGCAGCTGATATTGATAAGATCAGCGAGCAGTTAAATAGTCTTCATGCAGCAGAAAGCTCACCGATTGAAGATGATTTCATCGAAGTAGAGAGCACAACTCCAGAAGATATTTATTCAGATGATGACGATGATGATTTTTCTTTAACAGATTTTAAGGATATCTGATTCTAATAAATTTTGATACTAATTTGATATTAAGAAGGAATTAAGCAAACCAATTGGTGGGCGAAATTCCTTCTTTTTTTTGTAACTATTTAAAGCAGTACAAAATTTACTGAAAGTAATCTTCTTTCTTAAACTTTTTGGATTCTTTTATACTTGCATTCTATGAAGATTTGTGTAATAATAAATTCGTTGCAGGCAAAAAATGCCGCTAGGAATAAAATAATCGAATATGCAGTTGAAACGAAGGAGAGGACAATGAGAGCATTAATCAGTGTATCAGACAAAACAGGCGTAGTAGAACTTGCCAAAGAGCTAGAGGCGCTTGGGATCGAACTTATTTCAACAGGAGGAACCTATAAGAAGTTAGCAGAGGCTGGCGTAAAGGCGATGGAGATCTCCGAACTTACAGGCTTCCCGGAATGCCTCGATGGCAGAGTAAAGACATTGCACCCAGTTGTACATGCTGGATTATTGGCAATGCGTTCAAACCCAGAGCATATGAAGCAGCTTAAGGAGTTAGGTATTGAGCCAATTGATCTGGTAATTGTAAATCTGTATCCATTCAAGGCTACTATTTTAAAGGATGGCGTAACAAGAGCAGAGGCTGTTGAAAACATCGATATCGGCGGACCAACCATGCTGCGTGCTGCTGCTAAGAACTATCAGGATGTTGCTGTTGTGACAGATCCATCTGATTATGAGAAGATTCTTGCAGAGCTTAAGGCAGACGGACAGGTAAGTCTTGATACAAAGTTTTATCTGATGCAGAAGGTATTTATGCATACCTCCAGTTATGACACAATGATTGCAGATTATTTAAAGAAGGAGCGCGGTGATGACAGTCTGCCAGAGACGCTGACTATGACCTTTGAAAAGGTTGAGGATATGCGTTATGGTGAAAACCCGCATCAGAAGGCTGCTTTCTACCGTGAAATCGGCAAGAAGAAGGGTTCTTTGGTTGATGCAAAGCAGTTAAATGGAAAGTCTCTTTCCTTTAATAACATCAATGATACAAATGGTGCATTAGAGCTTCTTAAAGAGTTTACAGAGCCAACTGTTGTTGCATGCAAGCATGGAAATCCATGTGGTGTTGGAAGTGCTGATACTATTGAGGAAGCATGGAAGAAGGCATTTGCAGCTGATAAGGTATCTATTTATGGTGGTATTGTTGTTTCAAATCGTGAAATCAATGAGACCATTGCAAAGGATATGAAGTCAATGTTCCTTGAGGTAATTGTTGCACCGTCTTATACAGAGGGCGCACTGAAGATGTTAAGCTTCAAGAAGGATGGTTCTATGAGAAATGTCCGTGTTCTTGAGCTTGCAGATATCAGTGAAAAGCAGCCAGCAGAGGCACTTGATTTAAAGAAGGTAAATGGCGGACTGATTGTTCAGAACATCGACAGCAAGCTTCTTGACGGAGATGTTAAGGTAGTAACAGAAAAGGCACCGACAAAGAAGGAAATGGAAGATCTGCTCTTTGCATGGAAGGTTGTTAAGTTTGTTAAGTCAAATGGTATTGCAGTTGCAAAGGATCTTCAGACTGTCGGTATCGGACCTGGTCAGGTAAATCGTGTATGGGCGATTGAGCAGTGCTTCGAGCATGCAAATGAGTTGATCGGACCAGATGCAACAAAGGGTGCTGTATTGGCATCTGATGCATATTTCCCATTTGCTGATAATGTAGAGGCTGCTCATAAGGCAGGCATTACTGCAATTATTCAGCCAGGCGGATCTATTCGTGATAAGGACTGCATCGACAAGTGCAATGAATATGGAATTGCAATGGTGTTTACAGGAATGAGACACTTTAAGCACTAAAAATGAAATAATAAAAGTACCAAAGGAGGTGCTGCGAAACAGCAGCATCTCCTTTCTGTAAAGGAACAAGTAACGTATGGAAAATTTGAGTTTAAAAGAGTTTGCAGCGGCGCTTTCTGGAAAAGAACCAGTACCGGGCGGCGGCGGTGCAAGCGCCTGCACAGGTTCTTATGGATGTGCCTTAGGAATGATGGCTTGCGCACTGACCCATGGAAAGAAAAAGTATGCCTGCTATGAACAGGATATCAAAAGGATTGAGGGTGAGTTAGCAGTATGCAGGGACACACTTCTTAGCTGTATAAATGAGGATGCTCAAGGCTTTCTTCCGCTTTCAAAAGCGTATGGACTGCCAAAGGATACACCAGAGCAAAAAGCAAAAAAAGATGAGGTTTTGGAGAAAGCACTGTATCAGGCCAGTCTTACTCCTATGAAAATTTTAAAAAATTCTGCTTATGCCATGACACTTTTGGATGAGCTTTCGGGAAAATGTTCGAAGCTGATTTTAAGTGATGTTGTAACAGGAGCAACTCTTCTTGCAGCCTCTGCCAATGGCGGCTTTATAAATGTCGGTGCAAACACGGGGCTGATGAAAAACACTGAAATAGCGCAAAAGCTTAATGAAGAAGCTAAAATGCTTCTTTCCCAAACAATGAAGCTTCATGATAGCATCAGTCAGCTTATGTCATAAGAATAAATTAAAAAAAGGAAGTGTGTCTATGCAAATCTTAAAAGGTGCGCCGGTCGCAGCAGCGATCCGCGATGAGATAAAAAAAGAACTAGAAGGATGTGAGACAAAGCCTTGTCTTGCCATTGTTCGTGTAGGTGAAAAACAAGAGGATCTTTCCTATGAGAGAAGTGCCCTCAAGCGAATGAGCGGTGTTGGAATAGAGACAAAACTGTTTGTATTTCCGGCAGACATTTCAATGGATGATTTTTCAGCAAAATTTGCTGCCATAAATGATGATCCAACGATCGATGGCATTTTACTGTTTCGTCCGCTTCCGGCACAGCTTAATGAGTCACAGATTGTTGAATCAATTGCTCCAGAAAAGGATGTAGATGGTATATCTAGTGCAGCGCTTGGAAAGTTGTTTTCAGGAGATAAACACGCATTTGCTCCGTGTACTGCGCAGGCTGTAATGGAAATTCTTCATTTTTATGGCATTGAGCCGCAGGGAAAACGAGCAGTTGTACTTGGACGAAGTCTTGTAGTAGGAAAACCGCTATCTATGCTCTTATTAAACGAAAATGCGACAGTAACAATTTGTCATTCCCGCACAGCTTCACTACCAGAGGTATGCCGTGAAGCCGACATTCTCGTAACGGCGATTGGCAAAGCAAAATGGGTAGATGAGCGTTTTGTTTCAGAAAAAACAATTGTTATTGATGTAGGAATTAATGTAGATGAAAATGGAATGCTTTGCGGCGACGTAAACTTTGGACAGATTGAAGATAAGGTATTTATGGCAACGCCAGTTCCGGGCGGTGTAGGTGCCGTAACGACAGCAGTTTTAGCAAAGCATGTATTGGAGGCGGCAAAAGGACGCCGTGCTTTAAACAGCAAAGGAGGAAAAAATGGGCTTTCTGCCGATTAATCGCCGTGAAATGCAGCGGCTTGGCTGGGAACAGCCAGATTTTGTCTATGTGACAGGTGATGCCTATGTAGATCATCCATCCTTTGGACATGCCATAATAAGTCGTATTCTGGAATCTCACGGCTATAAAGTTGCTATATTACCGCAGCCTGACTGGCGTGACGATAATGCAATTCATGAGTTTGGCAAACCGCGCCTTGGTTTTTTAGTATCCTCTGGAAATATGGATTCTATGGTAAACCACTATTCTGTTTCCAAAAAAAGACGTCAGATGGATGCATACACTCCAGGTGGTGTGATTGGAAAACGCCCAGATTATGCAGATGTTGTTTATGGAAATTATATACGCCGTAATTTTCCAGACAGTCCAATTATTTTAGGCGGAATCGAAGCATCTCTTCGCCGCCTGGCACATTACGACTATTGGTCAGATAAGTTAAAGCGTTCTATTTTGATAGAAGCACAGGCGGATATCATCTCGTATGGAATGGGAGAGCATTCCATTGTCGAGATTGCAGATGCATTAAACAGCGGTCTGCCTGTAAGTGAACTTACCTTTATACGCGGAACTGTATGTAAGGTGCGTTCACTTGACCGTGTGTCGGATGCCTTAGTGCTTCCGACATATGATGAGCTGACAAAAGATAAGAAACAATATGCAGCCAGCTTTTATAAGCAGTACTGCAATACTGATCCATTTACGGCAAAACAGCTTGCTGAGCCATACGGATCACATCTTTATGTCATTCAAAATCCACCTGCCTATCCGCTTACAACACAGGAGATGGATGACGTGTATGAGCTTCCTTATATGAGAACGTATCATCCGTCTTACGAGGCGCTAGGCGGTGTGCCGGCCATCTCAGAAATTAAATTTTCACTTTGCAGCAATCGCGGCTGCTTTGGCGGCTGCAGCTTCTGCGCTCTTACATTTCATCAGGGACGAATCATTCAGACAAGAAGTCATGAATCATTGATTCGCGAAGCAAAACTGATGACACAGGAAAAAGATTTTAAAGGATATATCCACGATGTAGGAGGCCCAACGGCAAACTTCCGCCATCCAGCCTGTCAAAAACAGCTGACTAAAGGTGTCTGCACGGGAAAGCAGTGTTTATTCCCGTCACCATGTAAAAACCTTATAGTTGACCACCAGGATTATATCCAGCTTCTTCGAAAACTGCGCGCTCTTCCAAAGGTAAAGAAAGTTTTTATCCGCTCAGGTATTCGTTTTGATTATGTGTTGGCAGATAAAAGCGATGCTTTCCTTAAGGAGCTTTGTCAGTATCATGTCAGCGGACAGCTTAAGGTTGCCCCGGAGCATGTTTCTGACCGCGTTTTAAAATATATGGGTAAACCAGAAAATGCCGTCTACAAGCGTTTTACACAGCGCTACAAAGCAATGAATGAAAAGCTTGGACTCAAGCAATATCTGGTTCCTTATTTAATGTCATCTCATCCAGGCTCCCAGCTTACGGATGCGGTGGAGATGGCAGAGCATCTGCGTGATTTAGGCTACATGCCGGAACAGGTTCAGGATTTTTATCCGACACCGTCCACGATTTCAACCTGCATGTATTACACAGGCATTGATCCACGTACAGGAGAGTCTGTTTATATTCCAAAGGATCCTCATGAAAAAGCCATGCAGCGTGCGCTTATCCAATACCGTGATCCAAAGCTTTATGATCTGGTAAAAGAGGCGCTTATAAAGTGTGGCCGTCAGGATTTGATTGGTTTTGGCAAGGAATGTCTGATTGCACCAAGAAATATCAAACAGGGCAGAAATACAAATACGCAGTATGCAAAGAAACACAATGACAGCAGCAATACAAGACAACATCGTAGTGACAGCAAAGGCAGATATTCTGCGGGCAAAAGGAGGAAGTAAACATGTTAGGATTTGAGGAAGTAGAAAAGTATGACCCTGAATTGGCACAGGCAATGTCGGATGAGCTAACAAGACAGCGTACACATATTGAGCTGATTGCCTCTGAAAATCTTGTAAGCAAGGCCGTTATGGCAGCAATGGGCAGCGTTCTGACAAACAAATATGCAGAGGGTTATCCGGGAAAACGTTATTATGGTGGATGCGAATATGTTGACGTAGTAGAGGAGTTAGCAAGAGAGCGCGCAAAGAAACTTTTTGGTTGTGAGTATGTCAATGTGCAGCCGCACTCTGGAGCACAGGCAAATATGGCAGTCTTTTTTGCCGTATTAAATCCTGGTGATACCTTTATGGGTATGAGCCTCGACATGGGTGGTCATCTTACACATGGAAGCCCGGTAAACATGTCAGGAAAGTGCTTTCACGCTGTTCCTTATGGAATTAATGCAGATGGCTTTATTGATTATGACGAAGTTCGCCGTATTGCACTTGAGTGCAAGCCAAAGATGATCGTAGCCGGTGCCTCTGCCTACGCAAGAAAGATCGACTTTAAGCGCTTCCGTGAGATCGCAGATGAAGTAGGCGCAGTTTTAATGGTTGATATGGCACATATCGCAGGTCTTGTTGCAGCTGGACTTCATGAAAGTCCAATTCCTTACGCACATGTAACTACTACAACCACTCATAAGACGCTTCGCGGACCGCGAGGCGGCATGATCATGTGCAGCAACGAGGTTAACAAAAAATACAACTTTAATAAGGCAATTTTCCCAGGCATTCAGGGCGGACCGCTTATGCATGTTATCGCAGGAAAGGCTGTTTGCTTTAAGGAAGCACTTGATCCGGCATTCAAGCTTTATGCACAGGGAATTATTGATAATGCGCAGGCACTTGCTTCTGGCCTTATGAATCGTGGCTTTGAGCTTGTATCAGGCGGAACAGATAATCATCTAATGCTCGTAAATCTGATAAATAAAGGTGTAACTGGAAAGCAGGCTGAAAAGATGCTTGATGCTGCCAACATTACATGCAATAAGAACACCGTACCGAATGACCCACAGTCTGCATTTACGACAAGTGGTATCCGTCTTGGAACAGCCGCTGTTACAACCAGAGGCTTTAATACAGCTGATATGGATGTTGTCGCACAGGCAATCTCTCTTGTTATCGACGATATGGAGAAAAACAAAGAAGAAGCAATGGCACTTGTTAAGAGCCTGACTGACAAATATCCGTTATACGAATAATTGTAATTTTAGTAATGAGGTATCATGGAAACATTAAAAATTCGCTATTTGAGTGACAAAATTGAAAAACTCCGTTTCATCGACGGAAAATCTGATTGGATTGATCTAAGAAGCGCAGAGGAAGTAAATATGAAGGCTGGAGAGGCTCGTCTTATTTCTCTTGGTATTGCAGTGCAGCTTCCAAAGGGCTACGAGGCACATGTTGTTCCAAGAAGCAGTACATTTAAGAATTTCGGTCTCATCCAGACAAATCATATGGGTGTGATTGATGAAAGCTACTGCGGTGATCATGACGAATGGAAAGTACCTGTGATGGCGGTACGCGATACATGTATTCACGTAAATGACAGAATTTGCCAGTTTCGTATTATGGCACATCAGCCAGCACTTCAATTTGAAGAAGTGGAGCATTTAGAAGGCTGTGACCGCGGCGGTTTTGGAACAACTGGAAAGCAGTAATTGCTGCACAAAAATCTAAAAAAGGCGTCTCACAAAAATGTGAGGCGCTTTTTTAATAACAGCCATTTTAAGGCTTATTTAAGGCTCAAATGTAATTAGCTGTTCTGCATATGGAAGTGTTTCAATCCAATCACAGAATGTATGCCACTCTGCCAGCTTATGATTCTTTCTTGCTCGATAGATATTGATTAATGTCTCATAATTAAATGTGCAGGTGCGCATCTGGTTATAGCTGCTTGGAAGAAGCTGGATCATATCATACCAGTCATCCTTTGATTTTGTCTCCTTAAAACGAAGACGGATGTTTTCAAGCTCGGCAACAACTGTTTCCATAAATTTTTTTGTACCGTCTGTCATATGATCGCAGGAGAAGTCATCCATTGAGAATGGTTTGCTGTGGATTTTATGCATAGTACTTGTTGAGTTAGCAACAGTAGCTACCTTATATGTATCATATTCCTTCCACCAGTAAAGTGGTGCAGTTACATCTACGCTGACAAAAACCATACGCAGATATTTTCTATGGTCAGAACCTGCCTTTGCAAGACGCATTGCCAGATCAAGATCATTTGGTCCAAAAACAAAGCTGCCGTCAGGCTCGGTATGGCTGTCCATACGGCCCCAGCTGTTCATAGGATTTCTGGCTCCGCGGATGGCATTTTCAAAATTCATAACAGATGTATTTTTTAAAGTAAGCATTTATGTCATTCCTCCTGTTTTTTTGCATCTGACTTATCTTAACATATTCAGCAAATATCTGCAATATCATATTCAGTTTGCAGCAAAAGCATCACATATAAACTCTGCTGGTCCGCTTAAAAAAACAGCTTCTCCATTGCCATTCCAGCTAATAGTCAATGTTCCGCCTGGTACCTCTGCCAAAACCTTATTTTCCATTCCTTTTTGCTGTATGGCACAGACAGCTGCTGCACATGCACCTGTTCCGCATGAGAGTGTTTCTTTAGAACCTCGTTCCCAAATTCGAAGGCAAATCTTATTATGAGAAACTATCTGAACAAATTCAACATTACTGCGTTCCTCTAATTGTGGATGACACTCTAAAAATGGTCCCCACTTTTCAACTGGATATTCAGAAGGAGAATTAGGAACAAAACATACTGCATGAGGATTGCCCATTGATACAGGTGTTACAAAAAAAGAACCAATTTCAAGACTGGAAGAAAGAACAGGGACTCCCATATCAACACAAATTGATTTGACATACATTTCATCTTCAATATCAAGATAAAGTGTACGTATTCCACTTTTTGTCTCAACGCAGATGATATGCTTTTTTATTAGTCCGCGTTCATATACATATTTCCCTAAGCAGCGTATTCCATTTCCGCACATGGCTCCCTCAGAGCCATCAGCATTAAACATGCGCATACGACAATCAGCGATGTCTGATGGACAAATTAAAATCAAACCATCAGAACCTATTCCAAAATGACGGTCACTAAGACGTATTGCTATCTGACTCCAATTTGTCTCATTAAATATTTTAAAATTGTCTGCGTCAAATAAATTTGCAAAGATATAATCATTTCCAGTTGCCTGCATTTTTGTAAACTTTAAATTCATCTGATTCCAACCCATTTTATGTGATTCATATCATTATATGCAGTATTGCTCAGAAATTTAACAGATATCAAATCAGAAAACATTACACCGAATGGCTTTCGTAAGACGTCCGGATTGCATGGTTGCATATTACTAGCTACAGTTCACTGGACGCCCATTCATTCGCAAAACCGCACGTTCCGTGCGTCGTTGCTAACCGCAAACAAGTTTGCACGCAACTTTGTTTTGTTCATGAACGGGCGTCCACTTCGTCCTGCTGATCTGTCAAATCTTCATGCAAGCATGAGATTTATCCAGATCTAGCAGGACGCGTGAACTGTAACAGATACATATTTTAGTTGATTTTTAAAAGTCTGTATGGTAAGATACTGATATATGTATCTAGGTGAAATGATAACCAAAGATACAACCCACAGAAAGGACGAGATAAACATGGAAAAACAGCGCAGAGTTATGCTTAAGCTCAGCGGAGAAGCATTAGCTGGTGAAAAAAAGACTGGTTTTGATGAAGAAGTTGTAAAGGACGTTGCAAGACAGGTAAAGCTGTCAGTTGACCAGGGCGTACAGGTTGCAATTGTAATTGGCGGCGGAAACTTCTGGAGAGGCCGTTCCAGCAACGCAATTGATCGACCAAAGGCAGACCAGATTGGTATGTTAGCAACTGTTATGAACTGTATCTATGTATCTGAAATCTTCCGTACCACAGGCATGAAGACTGAAATCTTCACACCATTTGCCTGCAGCACCTTTACAAAGCTGTTTTCTAAGGATGCAGCAAATGAAGCACTTGCACAGGGAAAGGTTGTCTTCTTTGCTGGCGGTACCGGACATCCATATTTTTCTACTGACACTGGTGTTGTACTGCGTGCTATTGAGATGGAGGCAGACGTTATCCTTCTTGCAAAGGCAATCGACGGTGTTTATGACAGTGATCCGGCAAAGAATCCAGATGCTGTCAAGTATGATACCGTAACTATTAAAGAGGTCGTAGATAAGCGCCTTGCTGTTATTGATATGACGGCATCTATCATGTGTATGGAAAACCATATGCCGCTTGCTGTATTTGGCTTAAACGAAGAAAATAGCATTGCAAATGCATTAAACGGCAAGATTACAGGAACTCATGTAACAGCCTGAAAATGTAAAAATTTAAAAACCATAAAACCGAAGGAGCGTAACTATGAAGGAAGTTATTAAAAAATGTGAAGAGAAGATGACAAAAACCTGCGAAAATCTGGATGGCGAGTTTTCCAATATCCGTGCAGGACGTGCAAATCCAAATCTGTTAAACAGAATTATGGTTGAATATTATGGAACTCCAACTCCTATGCAGCAGGTAGGAAATATTTCAGTTCCGGAGCCGAGAATCATCCAGATCAATCCGTGGGAGAAGAGTCTGTTAAAGGCTATCGAGAAAGCTATTCTGGCATCTGATCTTGGAATCACACCAACAAATGATGGTACAAGCATTCGCCTTGTATTCCCAGAGCTTACAGAGGAAAGACGTAAGGAATTAGTAAAGGACATTAAGAAGAAGGGTGAAGCTGCAAAGGTTGCTGTCCGCAATGTTCGCCGTGATGCAAACGATACCTTAAAGAAGATGGAAAAGTCAACTGACATTACTGAGGATGAGCGCAAGGAAGGCGAAGAGAAAATCCAGAAGATGACAGACAAATATGTTGCAAAGATAGACAAGAGTGTTGAGAATAAATCAAAGGAAATCATGACTGTCTAATAATAAGAAAGTTTCAGGGCAGGCGTTTTGCCTGTCCTGTTTTGTGTAACAAGATAGAATAAGATTATACCTGTGAGGTACTCATATGGATGAACAAAAAAAGATTCCGCGTCATGTCGCGATCATTATGGACGGAAACGGCAGATGGGCTGAGCGCAGAAAGCTGCCGCGAAAAATGGGTCATGCAGAAGGCTGTAAGGTACTAGAGCAAACTGTGCGCGATGCAGCTGATCTTGGTATTGACTATTTGACTGTTTATGCTTTTTCCACTGAAAACTGGAAGCGCTCTGAGGAAGAGGTTTCGGCGCTTATGGTTCTTATGGGCTTTTACATTAAAAAGCTTTTAAAGGTAGCCGAAGAGGAGAATGTACGTGTTAAAATTATAGGAGAGCGAAGCCGCTTTGCACCAGATCTGGTGAAGGGTTTAAATAAGCTTGAGTATGAGACAAGAAATAATACACGCATGGTATTTGCCATTGCGATCAACTATGGTGCACGAGATGAGATGCGCCGCGGAATGATTCGCATGGCAGAGGATGTGAAAGCAGGAAAGCTCGAGCCTAAAGCTATTACGGAGCAGACAATTGGCTCTTATCTGGATACTGCAAATATGCCAGATCCAGATCTTTTAATTCGCACAAGCGGTGAGCTTCGTCTGTCAAATTTCTTGCTCTGGCAGCTGGCTTACACAGAAATTTATGTGACAGATGTTTTGTGGCCTGATTTTAACAAGGAAGAGCTGCAAAAAGCAGTAGATTCATTTGGAAAACGTGAGCGCCGTTATGGAGGCCGTCTGACCAAATAAGATTTATATAACATTTTACTTACAGAAAGGCATAAAAATTTATGTTTATTACAAGAACAATCAGCGGAATTGTGCTGTTGGCAGTGACTATGTGTGCAATCATCGCCTCGGGCCCGCTTCTGTATTTATTTATGCTTCTGATCAGCCTGGTTGGCATGTATGAGCTGTACCGTGTTTTTCAGATGGAAAAAAAGATTCCTGCGCTTGTTGGTTATCTGACAGCAATCGGAATAGAATCTGTCATTCTGGCAGGAAAAAATGATCTTGTTGTTCTTATACTTGTCTTAGGATTTTTGGCAATGATGGTCTCATATGTGGCTACTTATCCAAAATTCACGGCAGAAGAGATTGCAAAAGCAACATTTGGAATGGTATATGTGGCATTGATGATGTCATTTATTTTCCAAACAAGAATAAGCAATGATGGTGCCTACACAGTATGGCTGATCTTTATCAGCGCATGGGGCTGCGATACATGTGCATATTTAGTTGGACGTGCGATTGGAAAACATAAAATGACACCTGTATTAAGTCCAAAAAAATCAATCGAGGGTGCAGTCGGCGGAATTATAGGAAGTGCATTAATTGGTGCACTTTATGGAACAATTTTCAAGACAAATCTGACTGAATTTTCAAATCCGGCTGTTTTTTGTGCCATTATTGGTGCATGTGGCGGCTTTATCTCCATGTTTGGAGATCTTTCCGCTTCTGCGATCAAACGCCAGTACCAGATTAAGGATTATGGAAATCTGATTCCGGGACACGGCGGAATCATGGATCGTTTTGACAGTATTATTTTTACAGCACCGTTAATCTACATTCTCGTAACGCTGCTTCAGCGTATTGCGTAAGCGAAGAATAATTAACGAAGAAAGGCAGGTTTTTATAATGAAAAAAATTGCCATTTTAGGATCTACCGGTTCTATTGGAACACAAAGCTTAGAGGTTATTCGCAGCCAGCCAGATATGGAAGCAACTGTGTTAGCCGCCGGAAGTAATGTTGAACTGCTTGAAAAGCAGATTCGCGAATTTCATCCAAAGCTTGTATGTGTTTATAAAGAAGATGCGGCAAAACTATTAAAACAGGCTGTTGCCGACCTTGATGTAACGATTGTAAGCGGAATGGATGGTCTTATTGAGGCGGCTGCATTCCCGGAAACACAGATCGTTGTCACTGCAGTTGTCGGAATGATTGGAATCCGTCCGACTATAGCAGCTATTAAGGCAGGCAAGGATATCGCACTTGCAAATAAGGAAACACTTGTTACTGCCGGTCATCTGATTATTCCAATGATCAAGCAGTATGGAGTGCGCCTGCTTCCAGTAGACAGTGAGCATTCTGCTATTTTCCAGTCACTTATGGGAAGCTCTCCAGAAGGATCAACTGGTCACAAGATTGATAAAATTCTTCTGACAGCATCTGGCGGACCGTTCCGTGGATGGACGAAAGAACAGATGAAAAATATTCGTCCTGAGGATGCATTAAAGCATCCTAACTGGGTAATGGGAAGAAAGATTACAATTGATTCTTCTACCATGGTAAATAAGGGATTAGAGGTTATGGAAGCAAAGTGGCTTTTTGGCGTTGAATATGATCAGGTTCAGGTTGTGATCCAGCCGCAGTCTGTTATCCATTCAATGGTACAGTTTGAGGATGGTGCTGTTATTGCCCAGCTTGGCACACCTGATATGAAGCTTCCTATTCAGTTAGCATTGACATATCCAGACAGAAGATATCTTCCTGGAAAACGCCTCGATTTTGCAGAACTTGGAAGCATCAGCTTCTTTGCACCTGATTTTGAAAACTTCCCTGGACTGGCACTTGCTTATAAAGTTGGAAAAGAAGGTGGAAACAGACCAACAATATACAACGCAGCTAATGAGTTTGCTGTCAGCCGTTTTCTTGATCACAAATTGTCATATCCGGGCATTATTGAGGCAATTGAAGCTTCTCTTGATCATGTTGGCTTTGTTCAAAATCCGAATGTCGACAAGATTTTAGAGACTGAGGCAGCTGTATACGAATTTTTACAGTCAGCGTTGGCATAGATTACAACAGGGTAAGAAACTAGTACGAAAAGAAAGAGGAAAGTATGAATCCATTCAGCATTATTGCACTTTTTTTAATTATCGGATTGGTTGTATTCATCCATGAATTTGGCCATTTCCTTCTTGCAAAAAAGAACGGGGTAGGGGTAATTGAGTTTTCAATTGGCATGGGACCGAGACTTTTGAGCACTGTTCATAAGGGAACACGATATTCTCTTAAATGGATACCTTTTGGCGGCTCCTGCCTGATGCTGGGGGATGACAATGGAATAGTTGATCCGGACGCAGAAGAAATTACAGACAAGGCGCATAGTCTTGCTGAGAAGAATGTCTGGGCACGTATTTCAATTATTGCAGCAGGACCAATCTTTAATTTTTTGCTTGCCTTTGTGCTTGCTGTTATTGTGATCGGTTTTGCTGGAAGCGACAAGCCATATGTGCAGGGTGTTATTGATAAGTATCCTGCACAGGAGGCAGGTCTTGAGAAAGGCGATTTAATCACCTCAGTGAATGGCTCACGTGTCCATTTGTTTCGTGAAATTCAGATCTATATGGCAATGAACCCTGGCAAATCACTTGAAATCACTTATGTAAGAGATAACCAGACACATGAAACAACACTTGTTCCAAAGTATGACGAGGCAAATAATACGTATTACATGGGTATTTACTCTGGTGCTCGCTATGGCTTAAAATGGTATGAGACACTCCAATATGGTCTTTACGAGGTGAAATATAACGTTGTTACGGTAATCAAAAGTCTTGGTATGATATTTACCGGAGACCTTCCGATGACGAGCTTTTCTGGTCCTGTTGGTATTGCGACTACAGTAAATGATATGGTTGAAGAGGTCAATACCTCTATGGCCGATGAATCGTTTTCAGACCGTGCGATGACGATGTTTTTAACGCTTGCAAATTTTGTTGTCATGATCAGTGCCAACTTAGGCGTCATGAATCTGCTTCCAATTCCGGCATTAGACGGCGGAAGATTACTGTTTTTACTAATTGAAGCAGTGCGGGGCAAGCCGGTGCCAAAAGAAAAAGAGGCAATCGTTCATATCGCAGGAATTATTTTCCTCTTCATTTTTATGATATTCATTTTGTTTAGCGATATTATAAAGATTTTCCAGTGAGGAATCATTGATATGTGAGGGGTAAAAAATGGAACAAAATACAAAGCAAATTCGAGAACTTACAAAAGAAATACGAATAGGAGACCGTGTGATTGGCGGCAGTTATCCTATTTTGATTCAGTCTATGACAAATACAAAGACACAGGATGTTGATGCAACTGTTGAACAGATTCTTCGTCTTGAAGAGGCTGGCTGCGAGATTGTTCGCTGTACAGTGCCTGATATGGAGGCGGCAAAGGCAATTGGTGAGATTAAAAAGCGTATTCATATTCCGTTAGTAGCCGATATTCATTTTGATTACAGGCTGGCAATTGCCGCTATGGAAAATGGTGCTGATAAGATTCGCATTAATCCTGGAAATATCGGAAGTGATGAGCGTGTGCGTGCTGTTGTCGGGAAGGCAAAGGAATATCATGTTCCTATCCGTGTCGGTGTTAATAGTGGTTCTCTTGAAAAAAAATATATTGAAAAATATAATGGCGTGACGGCAGAGAGTCTGGTAGAGAGTGCTCTTGAAAAGGTGGCAATGATTGAACAGTTTGGTTATGATCAACTTGTCATCAGCATTAAATCATCGGATGTTATGATGTGCGTAAAAGCGCATGAATTAATTGCCGATAAAACACCTTACCCGCTTCATGTGGGCATCACTGAGGCTGGAACAATTATTTCAGGAAATATTAAATCATCTATTGGTCTAGCATTAATTTTAAATCAGGGAATTGGAAATACCATCCGCGTATCACTGACTGGTGACCCTGTTGAAGAGATTCGTTCAGCTAAGATCATTTTAAAGACACTTGGTATTCGAAAGGGTGGTGCAGAGATTGTATCCTGTCCAACCTGCGGACGTACACAGATTGATCTGATTCGTCTGGCAAATGAGGCAGAAACGCTTGTTAGCCGTTATCCATATGATATTAAGGTTGCTGTTATGGGCTGTGTTGTAAATGGTCCAGGTGAGGCAAAGGAAGCTGATCTTGGCATTGCAGGAGGTCTTGGCTGCGGTGTTATCATAAAAAAGGGTGAAATCATCCGAAAGCTTCCGGAAGAGGAGCTACTTGCCGGATTAAAGGAAGAATTGGATAACTGGCAGGCATAATAATTCAGAAAGGAACTTTCATGGCAAAGCGCTTTTTTGAAACATTTCCGGCGCTTATCCTAGAAGATGAGCTGAAGGATCTGTTCGAATTTGCAGAAGTAACTGCATTAAAATATAATCGTGACAGGACGGCGATTCATGTCTATCTGCTTTGTCGCCGTCTGATTTCAAAGCCGCAGATTTATGCGGTGGAATCTAAAATTGAAAAGCAGATGTTTCCTGATGGTGATATGAAGATTCGTATATTTGAATCTTTTTCACTGTCAGAACAATACACACCGTCATATCTTGTTGATGTCTATAAGGACAGTTTATTTGCAGAAATTAAGCGTCGAAGTGATCTGGATTATCATATTTTGATGCGCGCTGACTGGAAGGTAGCTGATGATGATTCTCTTTTGCTTACATTAGAGGATAGTCTTTGGGCTAGAAATCGTGCTGGCGAGCTGCGTGAATGGATTCAGATGGTTTTTTATGACCGCTGTGCAATATCAATTCCTGTAGCAGTATCATTTAAAGAGCGTGATACAACAGCAATTGAGGAAGAAAAAAAGCGCGCAGAGGCACAGGCTATCGCACGTATCATGAAGGCCAACAGCGTGGCTTCCAAAGAGAAAGAGGATGAATTTATTGATACAGCCTCTGCTGATACGAAAAAAGGCAGTGAAAAAACTACTCTTAGAAAAGGAGATCCCTCAAAAGCTGCCAAATCAGCTGGCGAAAAAAACGTTCAGACACCGCGCGAAATTCCAGGCGGCAATTTTCAAAAATCATCCTATAACAAGGGTAATAAAGGCGGATACAGCGCCAAGCGTCCTCTTCGTTCAGACGATCCAAACATGGTATATGGACGCAATTTTGAGGATGTCACACCAATGAAAATTGTTGAGATTCAGGAGGAGATCGGTGAAGTTGTCATAAATGGAAAGATTATTGCTGTAACTGAGCGTGAGCTTAGAAATGGCGAGAAAACTATCATTTCCTTTGCTGTAACTGATTACACAGATACGATCATGGCAAAAATCTTTGTTCCAAATGAGTTTTTAGCCGAATTAAAAAAGGATGTGGCTGTTGGCAAGGCTGTAACTGTTAAGGGTATCGCCATGATGGATAAGTTTGACCATGAAGTAACAATTTCCTCTGTATCAGGTATAAAGCGTGCGGAATGGAAGGAAGAAAAACGCGAAGATCACGCTCTTGTAAAACGAGTTGAACTTCACTGCCATACAAAGTCCTCAGAGATGGATGCTGTATCTGATGCGCAAGCGCTTGTAAAAACAGCAAAGGGCTGGGGACACACTGCTCTTGCCATAACAGATCATGGCTGTGCGTATGCTTTCCCGGAAGCTGCACATGCATTGTCAAAGGATGATGATTTTAAGCTGATCTTTGGCTGCGAGGGATACTTAGTCGATGACTTAAAGGAAATTGTTGTAAATAGTAACGGTGCTTCTCTTGATGCTTCATATGTTGTATTTGATATTGAGACAACAGGATTTCATCCATCTAAAAATAAAATCATTGAGATTGGTGCTGTAAAGGTGATAAATGGTGAGATTACAGACCGCTTTTCTGAGTTCATCAATCCGCGTGTTCCTATTCCGTTTACGATTGAACGACTAACCGGAATCAATGATGCTATGGTTTGTGATGCACCAGGCGTAGAGGAAATTCTTCCTAAATTTTTGAGCTTTTGCGAAGGCTGCGTCCTTGTAGCGCATAATGCGTCCTTTGATACAAGCTTTATCCGCTATAATGCAGAGCAGCTTGGCATTGAATTTCCTCCAACTTACGTTGATACAGTTGGACTGGCACGTTTTCTTCTGCCGCATCTTGGACGTTTTAAGCTTGATACTGTTGCAAAAGAGCTTCATGTTTCACTTGAGAATCATCATAGGGCAGTAGATGATGCCGGGGCAACAGCAGAAATTTTTGTCAAGTTTCTTCCGATGCTTAAGAAGAAAGGCTTTGAAACACTTGATGATATTGTAGAAAAGGCTGTTATGACACCAGAGGCAATCATGCGAATGCCTACGTATCACATCATATTGCTTGCAGCGAATGAAGTAGGCCGAATAAATCTGTATCGTCTGATCTCAATGGCACATGTTAAATATTTTGCCAGAAGACCGAGATTCCCACGCTCAGAAATTATGAAATACAGAGAGGGACTGATTATTGGATCGGCGTGTGAGGCAGGCGAGCTGTTTCGTGCAATCACAGGAGGAGAGAGCGACGATGAAATTGCAAAAATTGTCTCCTTTTATGATTATCTGGAAATTCAGCCTACAGGAAACAATGAGTTTATGCTGCGTGAAGAAGATTCTCCTTATAAGACAAGAGAAGATCTTGAGGCGCTTAATAAAAAGATTGTTCAGCTTGGCGAGCTTTACGATAAACCTGTCTGCGCAACATGCGATGTGCATTTTTTAAATCCAGAAGATGAGGTTTACCGCCGTATTATTATGAGCGGTAAAGGCTTTAAGGATGCTGATTTCCAGCCGCCGCTTTATTACAGAACAACAGAAGAAATGCTAAAGGAATTTGAATATCTGGGAAGTGATAAGGCATATGAGGTAGTTGTCACAAATACGAATCTGATTGCAGATCGTATCGATCATCTGGCGCCTGTAAGACCTGATAAATGTCCGCCTGTTATTGAAAATTCAGATATAGACCTTAGAAATATGTGTTATGAAAAGGCACATTCAATGTATGGCGATCCGCTGCCGCCAATAGTAGAAGAACGCTTAGAGCATGAGCTTCACTCAATCATTTCAAATGGCTTCGCCGTTATGTATCTGATTGCCGTTAAGCTTGTTCATAAGTCAAACGAAGACGGTTACATGGTAGGTTCACGTGGTTCTGTCGGATCATCATTTGTTGCAACTATGTCTGGAATTACAGAGGTAAATCCATTAAGTCCACATTATTACTGCAAGAAATGTCATTACAGTGATTTTGATTCGGAGGAAGTTAAAAAGTTTGGTGGTGGTGCAGGCTGCGATATGCCAGATAAAATTTGTCCTGTATGTGGTGAAAAGCTTGCAAAGGATGGCTATGATATCCCATTCGAGACATTCCTAGGCTTTTACGGTGATAAGGAGCCTGATATCGACTTAAACTTCTCTGGTGAATACCAGAGTAAGGCTCATGCCTATACAGAGGTTATTTTTGGCGCTGGACAAACCTTTAGAGCCGGCACTGTAGGTACACTGGCAGAAAAAACAGCATTTGGCTATGTGAAGAATTATTATGAAGAACATAACCAACATAAGCGAGAGTGCGAGATTAACCGCCTTGTCACTGGCTGTACTGGTGTAAAACGAACATCAGGGCAGCATCCTGGCGGAATAATTGTACTTCCAATCGGTGAAGATATTAACTCCTTCACACCAGTACAGCATCCGGCAAATGATATGACGACCAGCACAGTAACAACACACTTTGATTACCATTCAATCGATCATAACTTGTTAAAGCTTGACATACTTGGCCATGATGATCCTACCATGATCCGTATGCTTGAAGATTTAACAGGAATTGATGCAAGAGAAATTCCGCTCGACAGTCCAGAGGTAATGTCATTATTTAAGGACACCTCTGCGCTTGGAATAAAGCCAGAGGATATAGGTGGCTGTAAGCTTGGTGCACTTGGTCTTCCGGAGTTTGGCACTGATTTTGCTATGGGCATGTTAATTGAAACACAGCCGCAGCATTTCTCAGATTTAGTTCGTATTGCGGGTTTGTCACATGGTACAGATGTATGGCTTGGAAATGCCCAGACACTTCTGCAGGAGAAAAAGGCGACCATTTCAACTGCTATATGTACGCGAGATGATATCATGGTTTACTTAATCAGCAAGGGCATTGAAAAAGGTCTTTCGTTTAAGATCATGGAGGCAGTTCGAAAAGGAAAGGGTCTTCAGCCAGAATGGGAGCAGACTATGGTTGAGCATGATGTGCCAGACTGGTATATATGGTCTTGTAAAAAGATTAAATACATGTTCCCTAAGGCACATGCCGCAGCTTATGTTATGATGATGTGGCGAATTGCATACTGCAAAATCTTTTATCCGTTGGCATTTTATGCTGCCTACTTTAGTATACGTGCCGCTGCCTTTTCATATGAATTGATGTGTCAGGGCAAAGAAGCACTAGAACGTCATATGGCTGATTATGAAAGCCGAATGGACACGCTTTCACCAAAGGAGAAGGATTCCTATCACGATATGCGTATTGTTCAGGAAATGTATGTAAGAGGCTTTGAATTTACACCAATTGACTTGTTTAAGGTACAGGCAACAAGATTTCAGATTGTTGATGGAAAGCTAATGCCATCACTAAGCTCTATAGAGGGTCTTGGAAATAAGGCAGCAGAATCCATTGTAGAAGCAGCACTCGGAGGGGCGTTCCTTTCAAGACAAGATTTTCGAGAGCGCGCCAAAGTGGGACAAACAGTTAGTGATAAGCTTTTGGAGCTTGGAATTTTAAGCGATATTCCAGAGTCCAATCAGCTGTCGCTCTTTGACTTTTAACAAATATTAGAATAGAGGAAAACAAATGAAAATAGGATTTGATAATGAAAAGTATCTCAAAATTCAGTCAGAACATATCAAGGAGAGAATTAACCAATTCGGCGATAAGCTGTATCTGGAATTTGGCGGAAAGTTGTTTGATGACTATCACGCCTCAAGAGTTCTTCCGGGATTTGCACCAGACAGTAAGCTTCAGATGTTAATGCAGCTGTCTGATATGGCTGAGATCGTTATTGTAATTTCAGCGACAGATATTGAAAAAAACAAAAAGCGTGGTGATCTTGGAATTACTTACGATGTTGATGTACTTCGCCTTATATCAGAATATGAAAAAAAGGGTCTGTATGTTGGAAGTGTCGTAATAACACAGTTCGCAGGCCAGTCAGGTGCTGTTCAGTTCCAGAAGCGTCTTGAAAAGAAGGGTATTGATGTATACCGTCATTACCTTATTGATGGCTATCCATCAAATGTTTCTCTTATTGTAAGCCCTGATGGTTTTGGTAAAAACGAATATGTCCGCACAACAAGACCGCTAGTTGTTGTCACTGCACCAGGACCGGGAAGCGGTAAGATGGCAACATGTCTTTCTCAGCTTTACCACGAAAATTTACGCGGAGTACGTGCCGGCTATGCTAAGTTTGAGACATTCCCGATCTGGAATATTCCTCTAAAGCACCCTGTAAATCTGGCTTATGAAGCTGCTACAGCCGATCTGAATGATGTTAACATGATCGACCCATTCCATTTAGAGGCATATGGTGTTACAACTGTAAATTATAACCGTGATATTGAGATTTTCCCTGTTTTAAATGCTATCTTCGAGCGCATTTATGGAGAAAATCACTATTACAAGTCTCCAACTGATATGGGTGTCAACATGGCTGGAAATTGTATTATCGACGATGAGGTATGCTGTGAAGCATCCAGAATGGAAATTATTCGCCGTTATTACACAGCCATGAATAAGATTGCAAAAGAGGATGGCGGTGAGAATGAGCTGTACAAGATTGAGCTTTTGATGAAGCAGGCAAAAATCACACCAGCTGACCGCAAGGTAACAGTAGCTGCCATGGACCGCGCAAACAAGCTTGGTGTTCCTACTGCTGCAATGGAGCTTCCAGATGGAACAATCGTTACCTCTAAGACAAGTGATCTTCTTGGTGCCTCTGCCGCACTTCTTTTAAATGCTTTAAAGCAGTTAGCACAGATTGATCACGACAGAAATCTGATCTCTCCAGAAGTTATTGAACCAATTCAGAAATTAAAGACAGGCTATCTTGGTGCAAAGAATCCACGTCTTCACACCGATGAAGTATTAGTTGCACTTTCTGTAACTGCTGCATCAGACCCGATTGCAAAACTTGCAATGGAGCAGATGCCAAAGCTGTCTGGATGCCAGATGCATACTTCTGTTATGCTTTCCGATGTAGACAGTAAGACACTTAAGCGCCTTGGTGTTGATCTGACATGCGAGCCTGTCCGCGAATCTGCAGCAAAAGGAGAGTTCTGATTTGTTAACAATCATCTGATAAAAAACAGCAGGGAGGAAAAAATGGAACGCATTGAAATTGTTGAAAATGGCTTGTTTCTCGTATTTGAAATTGCTGATGATAAATGTTTTAAATTTCTTCATTTTGGGAAAAAGCCATTTAATGAAAAAGATATTATTGCGCGATCTACATCATATGGTTTTAGATTTGTTGAAATTAATCTGGCTGGTTATGATCGTCCCTATGAGCGCCATGGAAACAAATATATTGTAACGGCACCTGGCTGGCATATGCGTTATGAATCTATGGAAGACGGCCGTAATCAAAACGGCCGTATCGTGATGTTTGTTCTGCGTGATGAAATAACAGATGTAATAGTAAAAAGCTACATGCAGTTTTATGACGGACTTTCCATTATTCGATTCTGGAACATAGTTGAAAACACAGGCAGCCAGACGCAGGTGTTAGACTATATTTCATCTTTTAATTATGAGGGAATTGACAAGGAAGGATCACTTCCTGCTGATAAAAAGCTGCAAATTCGCATACCGCACAACGGATGGCAAAAAGAAGTCAATTGGAAAACGTATGATCTTTGTGACTTTGGTATGGAACGTATTCAGCCAGCGTGTGATCAGCGCTCCTCAAACCTTTTTACAGTAAGCAATACTGGAAACTGGTCAGCTAAAGAACACCTTCCAATGGGATATCTTGAGAACACGCAGACACATACGGGTATGCTCTGGCAGATTGAAAATAATGGTTCCTGGCACTGGGAGATTGGAGATCAGAATGGTCATCTTTATTTGGCAGCATCTGGTCCGAATGAAATTTATTCTCACTGGTTTAAAAATCTAAAACCAGGAGATACTTTTACAAGCGTGCCTGTTGCTGTAAGCCTAACTGATCAAGGCTTTGATGATGCAGTTGGAACAATGACAAAATATCGCCGTATTATCCGCCGTCCAAATGCAGATAATGAATCTCTTAAAATTATCTTTAATGACTATATGAATTGTTTGTGGGGGCATCCGACGGCAGCAGAAGAGTTTCCACTAATAGATGCGGCAGCAGAGGCCGGATGCGAGTATTTTTGTATTGATGCCGGCTGGTATGCAGATGGTGATTGGTGGGATGCGGTTGGTGACTGGAGAGAGAGCAAAAAACGCTTTCCGAACGGTGTACGTGAAATTACCGATTATATTCGCAGTAAGGGAATGATTCCAGGCGTATGGCTTGAGCTTGAAGTTATGGGTATTAATTGTCATATGGCACAGGAGGTTCCTGATGACTGGTTTTTCATGCGTCATGGAAAACGTGTATATGATAGAAGTCGATATCAGCTTGACTACAGAAATCCAGAAGTTCGTGCCTATGCAGATAGTGTGATAGATCGCCTGATTAAAGAGTATGGCGTTGGCTATATTAAAATGGACTATAACATTGAGCCGGGAATTGGTACCGACTTACATGCCGATAGTGCTGGAGACGGTATGTTATCACATGAGAGAGCTTATCTAAAATGGCTAGAAGCAGTATTTAAACGCTATCCGGATCTTGTAATTGAAAACTGTTCATCAGGTGGTCTTCGTATGGATTACGCTATGCTATCACGATACAGCATTCAGTCTACAAGTGATCAGGATGACTATCGTTATTATTGTACTATTGCAGCAAATTCGCCATCTGCATTGACACCAGAGCAAAGTGCGATTTGGTCATATCCACTTCGTGAAGGAGATCGTGAAGAGGTTGTCTTTAATATGGTTAACGCCATGCTGCTTCGCATTCATCAAAGTGGTCATTTAGCTGAACTTACTCAAGAACGCCGTGATCTGGTAAAGGAGGCACTCGATATTTACAAAACTATTCGAAAAGATATCAAAAATAGTGTTCCGATCTGGCCAATTGGATTATCGCAGTTTCATGATGAATGGACCTGTCTTGGTCTGCAATCAGAAAACAAAATTTATCTGGCTGTGTGGAGAAGAAATGGCAATAAACCTGTCATTGAAATTCCATTCGAACAGTTAAATAATAAAGAAGTGTCTGTCAGCTGTCTTTATCCATCATATTCAGAGGTTTTGTTTTCATGGAGCAAAGAAAGCAATGTATTGACCGTTACGATGGAAAAAGAATTTATGGCAAGACTGTTTTGTATTGAAATAAAATAAATAATCGTAAATAAGGCAATTGCCAAAAGGAGCTGTTATGGGAAAATTAGATCAGTATTGTTTTGATGGAACAAATGCACTTTCACTGAAAAAACTGCCGACAGACAGCAAAAAAGATCAGGTTGACAAAGAAAAAATTCTTGCCAAAACAGAAAAAAATCAGGAAAAAATTTTTGCACTTCAGGATAAGCTTTACGCAGATGCAAAAGAAGGACTAATTATTATCCTGCAGGCTAGAGATGCTGCAGGAAAGGACAGTACTATTCGTCATGTCATGGGCGGTATAAATCCGCAGGGTGTACAGGTTTTCAGCTACAAGCAGCCTTCTAAGGATGAGCTTGCGCATGATTATCTGTGGCGCTGCGTTACAAATCTTCCTAAGCGTGGAATGATAGCTATTTTTAATCGCTCTTACTACGAAGATGTATTAGTCGTAAAGGTTCATGAGCTTTACAAAGGCTACCATATGGCAGAACGTTGTTTAAATCCAGATACAATCATTGAGAATCGTTATCGCCAGATTCGCCATTTTGAGGAATATCTGTATGACAACAGCTACCGCGTCGTAAAGATTCTGCTTAATGTTTCTAAAGAAAAGCAAAAACAGCGTTTCCTTGAACGTATTGATCTTCCAGAGAAAAACTGGAAATTTTCCCAAAGCGATATGGCAGAGCGTGCTCTGTGGGATCAATACGATGATGCTTATGAGCGTGCTGTAAATGCAACTGCCACAAAGGAAAGTCCATGGTATGTTATTCCGGCAGATCAGAAATGGTACAGCAGATATCTTGTATCAGAAATCATTCTTGATGTGCTGCAAAAAATTGATCCACAGTATCCAACTCTCTCTCAAGAAGAAGCAGAAAAGCTTCCGCAGTATAAGGAGATGCTTCAAAATGAGAATATGAAGCATTTATGAAATCTAGATCTAGTAAAAAAAGCCCGGCAGGAAGAGTAATCTTTCTGCCGAGCTTTTTTTAATATATTTTGATCTTTTTGATACCAGCTTGCATCGGTTTTCTGAATTTTTGACCCTGGTATTATTCAAATTGTTCTTTGTGCTTCTTTAACAATGTCTGAATCTTTTCTGTTGGAGATAAGCTGTTTCCAATCGGAACGTCATGATTAAGTGTATTGATGATAGCAGCAGTAAACTTACTCATGTCAGCTTCAATGTACCAGCTTCTCTTAAGCAGCTCTGGAGAACGATAATTCAAGTTAGTTGTGATAACATAATCAAAGTAACCCTGAGAATTGAAATCATCAAACTTCTCTAATCCGTCTGTGAAAAGACCAAATGTACAACATACAACAACATTCTTTGCACCGCGGTCTTTCAGTTCCTTTGCTGTATCAAGCATACTCTCTCCGGAAGAGATCATATCGTCAATGATGATAACAGTTTTGCCCTTGATGTTTGCACCCAAAAATTCATGTGCAACAATCGGATTCTTTCCATTTACAACAGTAGAATAGTCTCTTCTCTTATAGAACATACCCATGTCAATGCCAAGGTTATTAGCAAAGTAAACAGCACGTCCCATTGCACCTTCATCAGGGCTGATTGCCATTAAATGATCCTTGTCGATTATCATATTTGGCTCTTTCTTTAACAGCGCCTTGATAAACTGGTACGGAGGTGTAAAATTGTCAAATCCGTGAAGCGGAATTGCATTCTGAACACGTGGGTCATGAGCATCAAAAGTGATGATGTTGCTTACACCCATGTCGATAAGCTCCTCTAATGCCAGTGCACAGTCAAGAGATTCTCTTCTGGTACGCTTATGCTGACGGCCCTCATACAAAAACGGCATAACGACATTGACACGGCGTGCACCGCGGCAGGAGCCGATAAGACGCTTCAGATCCTGATAATGATTATCAGGAGACATGTGATTTACTTCACCGCACAGCTGATAAGTTAAGCTATAATTTGTTACATCGACCATTGCAAAAATATCAGAGCCGCGAACAGACTCTTTTAATACACACTTTGCTTCACCAGAGCCAAAACGTGGACAGGAAAAATCAAGCAGATAGGACTTACTGTCATATCCACGGAAATCCAGCATCGACTGACGCTGAGCAAGTGCCTCTGCATCATGCTGACGGAAGGAAACGATATAGTCATCGACCTTCTTTGCAAAATCCTTGCAGCTGTCAAGTGCAGCAATCTTCAAAGGACCAATAGGAATACTGTTTTCAAATGAATAATCAATATTTGCCATTTATAGGACCGCCTTTTTATGTTAGTCTTGCAGTCAGAAATTGCCTCTTGCTTCATATACAATTTTTGACATACACAATCTATTATAACCGCAAAGAAAAGCATAAGTCAATAGAAAAAGTCGACAGAAAAAAATAGTTGCATTTTTGTTTCCTTTGTGATACACTGATTTAAGTGTTATTCTCGTGTGATAACCAATTATTTTAATAAGGAATGGGGTTTGGCATGTCAGCATTAAAGATTATCGTTACTGTTATTTATTGCATTGTTGCGATTGCATTTACAGCTTCTGTACTGATGCAGGAGGGAAAATCCGCAGGTCTGGGCGCAATTGGCGGTATGGCTGAGAGCTACTGGGGCAAGAATAAAGGTCGTTCCATGGAGGGAAAGTTAGAAAGATTCACTCTGATTGGAGCAATCATTTTCTTTGTTGGAGCAATTCTTCTGAACATGAACTTTTAAGTTACTTTATCAACAAAAGAAGCGGCTGTCGCAGATTGCGGCGGCCGTTTTGTGCCTTTTTATAAGATCAGCACCCCTTACACGACTAAAGCACTAATATATAAGAATATATAAGAAAGAAGTTTAATTTAAGTGAAGCTATATAAAGAAAAAAAGAAAAAATATTATCGAAAAAAACAGCAGTATAGCGAATCTAGTGAAGTGTTAGAGACATCTGCTGATGAAGATTCTCTTAATGCAGAGCAGGATCATGACGATTCAAATCATGAAGGCAATAAAAAGAAGCTGCTGTTAGAGTTAATGTATGATAAAAATTACCGCCCGATGAAATTTAGGGAATTGTGTGTGCTGTTAGATGTCTCAAAAGCACGCCGTTATGAGCTTGAAACTGCTTTGAATCAGCTTGTTGATGAGGGAAAAATTGGTATTTCTGCTCATGGAAAATATGGTAAACCAGAGTTATTTACACTTAAGGGTTCCTTTAGCTCCACATCAAGAGGCTTTGGCTTTGTTACAGTAGAAGAAAAAGACAATGATATTTTTATTGCCCCTGATAACACCCTAGGCGCCCTTCCTGGCGATGTTGTCTTAGTATCTGTAATTTCCCATGCCAATGGAAACAGACGCGAAGAGGGACGTATTGTACGCATTTTAGAGCACACGCTTACAAGTGTTGTCGGTACTTTTCAGAAAAACAAAAATTTTGGCTTTGTCCTTCCTGATAATCAGCGCATTCTTCGTGATTTCTTTGTTGAGAAGGGAAAGGATATGGATGCACAAAATGGAGACAAGGTTGTTGCTACAATCCTTGACTATGGAAATGAGCATAAAAATCCACAGGTTGAAGTCACTGAAATTCTTGGTGCAAAGAATGAACCTGGTACTGATGTGTTAAGTATTGTGCGAAGCTATGGTATTCCGGAGGAATTTCCACAAGAGGTGTTAGACAGTCTTGATTCAATACCAGAAGAGGTTTCAGAAGCAGAAAAAATTGGCAGACGCGACATGCGTGATTTCCATACAGTTACAATTGACGGTGATGATGCAAGAGATTTAGATGATGCCATATCATTGACTTTTGAAAATGGTATTTATCATCTTGGTGTGCATATCGCTGATGTTACTCATTACGTAAAGGAAGGCTCCTTGCTTGATGAGGAAGCGAAAAATCGAGGCACAAGCGTGTATTTGGCAGATCGTGTAATTCCGATGCTTCCAAGAAAGCTTTCAAATGGCATATGCTCTTTAAATGCCGGGACAGATCGCTTGGCTTTGTCATGCCTGATGGATATCGATGAAGAGGGTACTATTGTAAATCATGAGATTTGTGAAACTGTAATTTGTGTTGACCGCCGCATGACATATACTATGGTAGCTGATATTCTCGATGGTGCAGAGGCACCTGAAGAATACAAAAACTTTGTTGATGATTTCAAGTTAATGAAGCAGCTTTCTGATTTGCTTCGCAAGAAACGCTCTGGACGCGGAGCCATTGACTTTGATTTTCCAGAATCAAAAATTATTCTCGATGAAAAAGGTCGTCCTATTGAGATTAAAGCGTATGAACATTCTGCTGCAACACGGCTGATTGAGGATTTTATGCTGCTGACTAATGAGACAATAGCAGAGGAGTATTACTGGCTGGAGCTTCCGTTTGTTTATCGTATTCATGAGACGCCAGATGAGGAGAAGCTTAGGACATTTGCCACCTTCCTCAATAATTTTGGCTATTCGCTTCATCTTACAAACCACACAATTCATCCGAAGGAGCTGCAAAAGCTGTTAAGCCGCATTGAGGGAAGTGAGGCAGAGGGGCTAATCTCACGCATTTTGCTGCGTTCAATGAAACAGGCAAAATATTCACCGGAAAATCTTGGTCATTTTGGCTTGTCGGCGAAGTATTACTGCCATTTTACTTCACCGATTCGCCGTTACCCTGATTTGCAGATACACCGCATTATCAAAGAGCAGCTGCACGGAACACTTTCAAAATCACGTCAGGAGCATTATGAGCATATCCTTCCAAGCGTCTGTGACAGCTCAAGCAAGCTTGAACGGCGGGCAGACGAAGCGGAGCGTGAGACAGATAAGCTTAAAAAAGCACAATATATGCGCCGTCATATTGGAGATATCTATGAGGGTGTAATTTCTGGCGTTACCGCATACGGCTTCTATGTAGAACTTACAAATACAGTAGAAGGACTTGTACGTGCTGCAAATTTAGATGATGATTATTATATCTATGATCAGGAGCATTATCAGCTGGTTGGTGAAATGACAGGACGTACCTTCAGCATCGGACAGAGTGTATCTGTTGTCGTAGTTGATGCGGACACGCTGACTAAACAAATTGAATTTTTACTCTATTATCCAGAGGAAGATTGGTCAAAGGGGGAAACGAGACATGGCAAAAGAAAGTCGAAAACTCATCGCAAATAATAAAAAAGCATTTCACGACTATTTTATCGAGGATACCTGGGAAGCAGGAATTGCACTGGTAGGTACTGAGGTAAAATCTCTTCGTATGGGAAAATGCAGTTTAAAGGAATCCTTTATCCAAATTCACAAGGGTGAAGTCTTTATCTACAACATGCATATCAGCCCGTATGAAAAAGGCAATATCTTTAATAAAGATCCGCTTCGTCCAAGAAAGCTTCTTGTTCATCGATATGAGATTAACAAGATTGTTGGAAAAATCGACCAGAAGGGCTATACATTAGTGCCGCTTCAGATTTATTTCAAGGGAAGTCTTGTAAAGGTTGAGTTTGCTCTTGCAAAGGGTAAAAAGCTTTATGATAAGCGTGCCGATATTGCAAAGAAGGACACAAGAAGAGAGGCTGAACGAGAATTTAAGGTATCAAATCTATATTAAGCAAAAAAAAGAGATCCTTGGAAAATCAAGGATCTTTTTTAGTGGAGCTGAGGGGAATCGAACCCCTGTCCGAAAGCCCATTCATTAAAGCTTCTCCCATCACAGTTGCTCTACATTCATTCCCTCATCCGACTGCCGAACAACAGGCTGCCAGATTCAGTAGCTTCATAAATCTCTTACCACCGCAAAGCTTAGGCGGTAAGGTGCCCTGCAAAGTCGATGCCAGATTCTTAAGCAGCAGGTGACTTAAGGCTGACAGCTGCCATTAGGCAGCGTATGCTAATTCGTTGTTAGCGTTTATATTTAAATCCGACTTTTAACGTGGATCCGGACCACGGATGGCTACTCTAACTTCAAAACCCCCGTCGAAACCAGTACAACCCCGGGAATGCATTCCGGTACAAATTTGCACGGTCACTAACAGTTGCATACTGTTTTTATATGATATCACAATGTCATTTATCTGTCAACTGTACTTTTTTGAAAAATCATTAGCCTTTTTTTATATGGTATGCTAAAATAAAATCCAATAAACCCCACAATTTAACAGAAAGGATAAGGTGACACTCATGCCAAACAACTCTACTAAACTTGCACTAGAAGCTTCTTTAAAAAATTTGTTATTAAAAAAGCCCGTTGACAAAATTACGATTACAGATCTGACAAATGATTGCGGCATCACACGCATGGCTTTTTATTACCATTTTAAAGATATCTACGATCTCGTTGAATGGTCCTGCTACGAGGATGCCTCAAGAGCCTTACAGGGAAAGAAAACGTATGAAACCTGGCAGGAGGGATTGATGCAGATCTTCGAGGCTGTTATGGAAAACAAACCTTTTATCATGAATGTGTATCATGCACTGAGCCGTGAGCAGATTGAAAACTATCTTTTCAGGCTGACGCGTGATTTAATTATGAATGTTATTAAGGAATGCTCTAAAGGCATGAACATAACTGTCAGTGAGCAAAGCTTTATCGCAGACTTTTATAAGTACAGCTTTGTCGGTGTTATGCTTGACTGGATCAAAAAGGGCATGAAGGAGAATTATCATGAGATTGTAAACGATATATGTATCACAATGAGCGGAAATATTAAAAATTCACTTCAAAACTTTGCAGACATCAAAAAATGATCCATAATAAGTTAAAAAAGGCAAAACCAGTGATTTTTTTATCAAAATAATGGGTTTGATTAGTTTTTTGTCATTAATCATTTTTTGTATATGTATCTTTTTAATTTTATGAGTTAAGATAAGACCATCAAGAGAAAATAACAATGAAAGGTGGTACTGATGATGTCAGAAAAGAAAAATACATTAGGAAAAGCAGTAGCAGTTGCAGCAGGAGTAGGTGCAGCATATCTGGCACTAAAGAAGAAGGAAAACGAGAAGCAGGTTCTTGAACAGCAGGCTGCCCAAAACAGCAATTATAGAAACACTGAGCGCGGCAAATATGATAAGAACAGCAAGGGAATTTATTATACAAATGGTAATTACGAAGCATTCGCAAGACCTGAGAAGCCAGAAGGCGTTGATGAAAAGCATGCCTATATCGTAGGAAGCGGACTTGCTGCTTTATCTGCAGCTTGCTTCTTAGTACGTGATGGTCAGATGCCTGGATCTCATATTCATATTTTGGAGGCTATGGATATTGCCGGTGGTGCATGTGATGGTATCTTTGATCCGTCCCGTGGCTATATTATGAGAGGCGGACGTGAGATGGAAAATCATTTTGAGTGTCTGTGGGATCTGTTCCGCAGTATTCCATCTCTTGAAGTTCCAAATGCATCTGTTCTGGATGAGTTCTATTGGCTGAACAAGCATGATCCTAATTATTCCCTGTGCCGTGCAACAGAGGACTGTGGAAAAGATGCTCATACCGATGGAAAGTTCAACTTAAGTCAGAAGGGCTGTATGGAAATCATGAAGCTTTTCATGACAAAGGATGAAGATCTGTATGATAAGACAATCGAAGATGTATTTGATGATGAAGTATTCAATTCTACATTCTGGCTGTACTGGCGTACCATGTTCGCATTTGAAAACTGGCACAGTGCACTTGAGATGAAGCTTTACTTCCAGCGTTTCATTCATCATATTTCTGGTCTGCCGGATTTCAGCGCACTGAAATTTACAAAGTATAATCAGTATGAATCTCTGATTCTTCCAATGCAGAAGTATCTTGAGGCTGCTGGCGTTGAGTTTAGATTTGGCGTTGAAGTAACAAATGTTATTTTTGAATTTAAGGATGGAAAGAAGATTGCATCTGCAATTGAGTGCAAGGAGCATGGCGTTGAGAAGGGTATTGTTTTGACAGAAAACGATCTTGTATTCGTCACAAACGGAAGTTGTACAGAAGGTACTATTTATGGTGATCAGAATCATGCACCGAATGGAGATGCAGAGGTTCGCACAAGCGGCTGCTGGAATCTTTGGAAGAATATCGCAAAGCAGGATCCGTCCTTTGGTCATCCGGAGAAATTCTGTTCCGATATTACAAAGACAAACTGGGAATCTGCTACCGTTACTACACTGGATGACAAGATTATTCCATATATCACTGATATTTGCAAGCGTGATCCGAAAACAGGAAACGTTGTAACTGGTGGTATTGTAAGCTGCGTAGATTCTAATTGGCTGTTAAGCTGGACAATCAACCGCCAGGGACAGTTCAAGACACAGGATAAGGACAAGGTTTGCGTATGGGTATATGGTCTGTTTACAGATAAGCCAGGCAACTTTGTTAAGAAGCCAATGAGAGAGTGTACAGGTAAAGAAATCACAGAAGAATGGCTGTATCATTTAGGTGTTCCAACTGATCAGATTCCAGAGCTTGCTGAGAACAGTGCAGTCTGCGTACCGACTATGATGCCATATATCACTGCATTCTTCATGCCGCGTACAAAGGGCGACCGCCCGGATGTTATTCCGGATGGCTGCGTAAACTTCGCATTCTTAGGTCAGTTTGCTGACACACCTCGCGACACTGTATTCACTACAGAATATTCTGTAAGAACTGCTATGGAAGCTGTTTATGGACTGCTTGGTGTAGACAGAGGTGTTCCGGAGGTATGGGGCAGTGTATATGATATTCGTGAACTGCTTGACAGTTCTGTAAAGCTCATGGATGGCAAGTCTCCGCTTGATATCCAGCTGCCAGGACCGCTGAATGCATTAAAGAAGCCTCTGCTTCATGCTATTCATGGAACAGTAATTGAGAAAGTGCTTCAGGATCATGATATTATAAGATGAGTTATTGCAAAATAGCAGCATCGAAGATGTGATTTTGCAAATATAATTTTGAATAGTTAGTAAAAAATCGGCAGGATTATTCTTGCCGATTTTTTCGTGATTCAGAAGAAAAATTTTTTCGCGGATTTGCCTTTCTTCCCTACTTGTGCGTAAAGTAAAATTCAATTACACTTTTTAAAAAATGTAAAAGAATGGCTTAAATGCTGGGGATTTAGAATAAAGTGCACTCTGTTTAAAATAGCACTTTTTAATGGATAGCACTTTTGGATAAAGTACCATACAGAAAGTAGTAAACGGTGCGAAAAATAAAGTGCTATGATCGGATAAAAAAGATATCCTATCACATAGCCAATAGTTCAAAAGAGCTGTGTTATAAAGTGCACTGTCTCAGCTACTGATAGTCAATTAATATGTTTTCATTTCCTGTAAAACACACCTCTCAATAGATCAGGTGTGTTTTTTATGCTTAACGATGAAGGTTGGAGATGGGATCGAGATTGCCTGTCATAATAAAACCGTTAAGAGAGAATGAGCAGGAAACAACCCGCAAGGAAGATGTAAGTGAAATGCTCGAATATCTTTAAGTATATTGCGCTTTTAGGCTTTGTAGGAGTATGTAACACATGGGTGTGGATACTTCATCCATTCTAATAGTGTGAAATAGCACAACTAAAGCCGATATTTCGAATCACATTCTCTGAGTTGAATTCTTCACTTGATTTTCTCATACTACTGATATAAAATATAGCTGAGAGAATCCTTGTCATCAGGATCACTTTTCCTGAGTAGGTTATATAACTGGTATTTCTTGGATCTTTTAGTCTAGCCAATGCAGACATTAGTCCTGGGAAAAAGTGATTGATTACCTTGGAGAGTTCAACTGCAAGTTTCAGTTCCTCCAGACGTTTTCGGTTTTCCTTACGAGTGATTTTTTGTTTGAGTTTCTTGACAAAAACCTCCTTCCTTTTGTTGGTTTGCGAAAAAATAGTTTGTTTGGTACTTCTATTATCGCATAAATCCGATCAAAGTTGGAGTTTTTTTTATATTATTTTTTACTCGTCAAAGCTGAAAAAGTAAAAAAGATTGACATAATTATGTCTGACGTATATAATTTTATGTAAATACATGATGTAGGAGCTATGATAAAAATATTTCAGGAAAGGAAAGGTGGTACCATTGGAAATAAAAAATGAAGGAAGAGGAAAATAAATCCCCCAGTGGAAGAAGGTGAATTTGTGAAGTGGAAGCAGATTGGTGTAGGTCTTATATCAATAATGATGATTTTTACTAGTGTGCGTGGTGAGGTTAATGAAAATCAAAGAAGTAATTATCAAATGCTTGAACAAATTGAGAAAAGTTATGTAGTTGATAGTGGTTTTAGAGAATCAAATTATTTCTTTTTAGATATGGTAGACTCATATGCAACGTATTATTTACAATGTATTAAACAACTTATTGGAGAGGAAGATTCTGTAGAAAGAACAGATGTATCATACGAAATAAATTGCCTGTCTAATAAAGCTGTGGATCAGTGGAATTTGTTAGATGTTTATTCATTGATAATGTTAGTGGATGACGTAAAGCAAATACCAGAAACATTAGAATCATCAATAATAATGTATTTAGATAGTCTTTTTGATGAAAACAATGGTTGCTATCAATATTCAAGAGAGTTTTCGGTTCAAGATTCAATTGCACCAACGTATTATGTAGTTGTTGCATTGAAAAAATTGAATCAACCTGTTCGACCGATTAAGGAATGGATTATTGAAATTTCTACGAAAGCGTTAGAGAAAGATGCAAATATGCAAATTTATTATGGTGGTTATGCGATGTTGTATGAGTTAATGAGTGAGTATGAAATTCCAATTAGTGCAACAGACTTTGAACAGGTATTAGAATATTACCATGGTATATTAAAAGATAATACTAAATACGAATTGTCTGATATTCCGACAATAGCACTAGATTTTGTGAAACTATGTAAAAACTTTGAGAAAGATTTGACAGAATATAATGATGAAATATCTGATTTATTTTTGGATTCAAGCTTGCTTCAGAAATATTTGTTTTGGGAATATGACTACGTGAATTTATATGCAATCATAAATACATTAAAGCAATGTCAATTGCTTAATGAAAATCTGAAGTGGTTATCTGAAGAAGTTGCGTTATTTGATCAATTTCAGTTAGATAATGGAGAGTATATATCTCCGGGAATCTATGGAAGTAACCTTAATGCAACTTATTACGTAGATCAATTTATGAAACTGATGAATATTTCTAGGACATATGATGTAAAAAATTATTGTACAACAATAATTAATGGAAATCTTAATTTGGAACAATTTGGAATCTGGAGGTTGTCACAACTTTTAGAGTTATTGCAAAAATATCACATAGACTGGTTGAACAGTGATTTTGGAAAAAATGTAGAGAAATACATAACAGAGCAAGTACAACTTATATCTTCTTCAGAGAAATGGGAATTGCGAGAATTGAAAATAATTAATCAATTATTCATATTATCCCAGATTTTAAACGAGACATATAGTATAGAATTAGATGTACCTAAAATAAAAGAACAAGTAATTAAGCTTTTCAATACAGAAATATCTTATGAAGATGATATTAGTATATCGACAGAGTTATTAAAATTTCTTGTAACTGTTCAAGATACGGATTCTGAACTAATTGCCCAATTGTGTAGTCATGTTAATGAATTATTAGAAGTAATAGGTGATAAAAATGTCTTATTTAAAGTGACAATTACGTTTGATGCAGTAAAACAATTACAAGCGGTGAACTATTCTATTTCTGATAATGCAGAAATGGCAATTTTGGATATGCTTCAAGGTGCATATTGGAAGAATGGTTTCTTTAAGACAGGAGATATTTTAGGAGAAAAGGTATCATATCAGGCAACATATGAAGGTACATTTTTATCAAATTTATTTCAAGGAAAGGGAGGAGCAATATGAAGAAAATCTTGTTGAGTATTTTTTGAGCACAATATTTATGGCAAACGTGGTTGCTATGGCAGGAACTTGTGATGATTACAATATAGAAACGAGAAATGATAATGTCTCCAAACTTAAAGCTATACTGCCGCATAAGGAAGCAAGAGCCATGTCCATTCTGCAAAGGGCATCGTCGTAAACTTAGACATTTTTATTAATATCAAAAGCTATGTCAAATAGGAACGAGACTATGAGAAAAAGTCTGTAAATAAGATTCTTCTATGATGTGAATGGCAAAAAGTTATTGATAGAGCTTTTTGCCATTGTTTTATATATAACAGTAAAAAAGTGGTATGTCAAGAGCAGGTCGGAATCCTGCCCTTTTTTGTTGATTGCCAGATAAATTTAACTCACTTTTAAGTTAAATTCTGATCCAGTATCATTGCCATCAGTAGCAGTCAAGGCATCACTTCGTTTGACACAAGTCAGCCTGGACTGCTACCTTTGTCAATGATTAAGGGTAATCAAGGGCATTAAGCCCCTTTATACCATGGGGCAGTTTTAAGTGTAAATCAATACATTTATTCTGGTAATCGTCCCTCATACATAATACTTAGTTCTCCATACACCTGCGCCCAGTTCCGGATTGTGGTTGTCCATTTTTTTGTCGCCTCGAAGGTGGCCAAATACAGGGCTTTCAGCAATGCTGTATCGCTCGGAAATACGCTTCTCTGACGGTTCAGTTGTAAGCGATGAATATGACTACGTTCACGACCTACAGGGAACCTCAAATTGAGAGGTTCCCACGGTTTTCAGGTTTTTCAATTGATGTATCAGTTACAC
>QWCE01000604.1_pt1 | contig 115786 bp, 113 predicted proteins | sample 1972531 | NCBI WGS metagenome assembly QWCE01 (sample SAMN09866716, study PRJNA288562) | Human gut metagenome isolate term4_stool, whole genome shotgun sequencing... | reverse complement strand
GGAAATTTATCAAGTGGATTTAGAGCCTTTCAGAGATTTACAAGGCTTACTTTCTAATGCAACAAACAATATCAATCAGATTGCAAAGCGAGTAAATTCGACAGGTATAATCTACAAAGAGGACATCGATGATATAAAAAAAGAGATTGAACATTTCTCAAAAGAGCTGTGGCGAATTCATTCACTACTTCTGATAGAATTTCAGTCTATGGGTGCAAATCCCTATTAACAGCAAAAATCCGCAGTCATATTTGTCTGCGGATTCTGTTTTATGTTTGTATTATCCTTCGATTTCCATTCCGTTTCTAAACCGGAACAGTAGCGTTCCATTGTTTTTAACTGTTATGCTTTCTATTACAGAAATCCACAGCTTATTATCAAATGTCGTGATGGGGTTTTCGATATCGTGGAGTTCGAATATAAATGCCCCGATTGAATCTGCCTGGTCTTTTCTTTGTTTGCTTTGTTCCTGCAGTTTCGCTGTTTTATCCCGTATGGAGGTATAGCGTTCCTCGTAGCTTTTATATTTCTTATTGAACTCTGTCTGACTCATCACATTTGAGGCATTCTCTTCTATCAGCTTTTTCGTTAGCCCAGCTACAACTTCAGCCTCTTGAGCGAAGTCTGCAATCTTTCTGTCTATCTCAGTAGTGTCGGTCAGCACATCCAGCATACACCTGCAATCATCAAGAATGTTGTCTCTGCTTGGAATAAGACCGTTATAAACCGTTATGAACCTTTTTTTGATATCTTCTTCATTTAAATGAGGCGTGGTGCAGCGGTGCTTTTTATCATCAAATTTATGATTGCACTGCCAAACCGTCCTCTTATACTTGTTTGTGGAATTCCATGTCTTAGCACCGAAGAATCCTCCGCAGTCCTCGCAGATGAGCCTTGCTCCGAAGACGCTGTTTCCACTGTAGCATCTTCCGAGACTTTTTCTCCTTGCCATCTCAAGTTTTACAAGTTCCCAATCCGCCGGCGGTATAATAGCCTCGTGTGAATGTTCTATATAATACTGTGGAACCTCGCCGTTGTTTTCTTTCATCTTGTGTTGGAGAAAATCAACCGTGAACTGTTTTTGAAGCAAGGCCGCTCCTTTATATTTCTCATTTGTGAGTATGCTTTCCACAACTGCGGAGCCCCATTTCTTTTTGCCCGCAGGGGTGGGTTCTCCTCACTTACACAAATGTGTACGCAATAATCCGACTAACATTGTATCAGACAGCTTCTATTTTTTCAACGGTTTAAGTCGTCCCGGAAACGGCTCCGGGGCTGGCTAACTTATGCCTTTAAAAGCTAAAATCCTTTGAAATCAACGCTTTTTGGCAATAAAAAAGGAAGCACATTTTCTATCAAAATATGCTTCCTTATTTGGCGGAGAGAGGGGGATTTGAACCCCCGCACGGTAATTAACCGCCTGCTGGTATTCGAAGCCAGTCCCTTAAGCCTCTTGGGTACCTCTCCATGCCTTTTGCTCGCAAGCCAAATTATAGCATATCAAAATAAGCTGTTCAACAATTCTACTTCCTGTGCCTATTCTTAATTTTTTGCTTTTTTCTATTTGATTTAAATATGATAATAATATTAATTATCAATATAATCGAAATGAGAATACATATTGTTCCTAAATTTGAAATATAAAACATCGATGGAAGCCAGCCCTCTTTAATGTTATCTTTTACATAAAGTGGTACGCTTTCCATATATTTTCCGTCTGAATAAATCTTTACCTTGCCTACTACATCTCCTGAGTTAAGCGGTGCCTCTATATCCTTATCTAAAGCAACCTTCGTCTTTGTAGAAGATTTTTTACCACTCTTTGGATATACAATGCTATCATCTCTTGAATATAGCTGAACCCTCGTGTGTTCACCATTTTTTATCCAAACTTTCTTTACAGGTTGATCTTCTTTTAAAGCCTTTACACTTTTTACAGCTGACTCGGCAAAGCTAAATGCCTTGTTCTCGTCATTTTTTCGCTCAGATTTCTTATCTCCAAGTAGCACCACTGTTAAAACCATATTGTTCTTATTAAATCGGAGAGCTATTGTGCAATCATCATCTTCCCAGTATCCTGTTTTCCCAGAAATTACACCTGAATTTTCATCTTTCAGCTGATCGAGATGCGTTTCAAATGTTCTCTCCTCTTGCTTATTGGTTTTACGCATCTCATATTCTTGCGTGCCTGTAATCTTTTTTATTAATTTATTATCCAAAGAAGCATTGGCAATCTTTATAAAGTCATTTGCTGTAGTATAGTGAGCCTTGTTCTTTAGACCATTTGGATTTGCAAAATTTGTATTTGTGCAGCCAAGCTTCCTCGCTTTCTTATTCATCTTATCTGCAAATGTATGAATATCTGAATCATATTCTGCAAGTGCATAAGCTGCATCATTACCTGACAAAATAAGCAGTCCATATAATAGTTCTTCTACGCTTACCACCTCGCCCTCTTTTAGCTCCATGCTTGAGCCCTCTTGCTCCGAGGCTTTTTTTGACACTTTTACCATATCATCTAAATCGTGATTTTCTATAATTATAAGTGCTGTAAGGAGCTTGGTTATACTATATGGATTTGCTCTGGCGTCCCCATTTTTTTGAGCGACCATCTCCCCTGTTGTATTGCAATATATGGCTGCACTCTTAGCAGTTAAATCGGGCATATTTGAACTGTCATTTAGCTTGGCCTCCGATAGCTCAATTGGTAATACCAGTATAGAAAAAATTAGTATTGTGCTTATAAAAATTCTTTTAAATAATCTCATCCTTTTTCCTTTACTCTTTTTACTTGCCCTTGGCATTAATGTGCAATTACTTATCCTGTATTTACGGGAAAATCTTTAATCCATTATTCTAAGAAGTATCATAAAAAGACAATAAAATTTAAATACTATTGCAAAATAATTTTATATAAAATTGCAAAAAACTTTAACATCCCTTAATTCTCTAATGCTGGCAATGAGAGTTTAATTCCCTTTTTAATAACCTCTATTATAACCTTCCCACTCTTTACTTCTTCTCCGTCAACTACGAATTGCATGAGTTCGCTAGCAGGTTCAATTGAGATTTTATCTGACTGAAAATATTTCCATATATTACCCGCTTCGACCTCGGATAGCAGTTTTCCTTTTATATAATATGGCATCAATCTGAGAAATGTTCTTCTTGTAACCTTATTTATTATGAGAATTTCAGCAAGTCCGTCATCGACAAGTGCGTTTGGACAGCTTTCAACTCCTCCTCCGCAAAATCTTCCATTTGATACAGTTGTCAACAGAATTTCTCCCGCGTGTAAAACCTTATCATCAGCTATAATTTTTAAATTCTGTCCTCTCATCTCAGCAAGATTCATAAAAACAGCCGTAAAATATGATAGCGAGCCCCTGAAAAGCTTCTTCTGTTTTAAATGATTGTGCAAGATAGCAGCATTTCCATCAAAACCAATATTGATTCCATTTATGCAATATCTATTTTTTTTATTTCCTTCATCTTCATATGATAGCTTAAGTATGTCAACAGTGGTAGCTATTCCATTCAGCTGAGACTCGATGTCCAAAAAATCATGAGATGGATAATTTCTAACAAAATCATTACCGCTCCCTATGGGAATTACCCCAAGCTCAACATTAGTTCTGCCATAAAGACCATTAAGAACCTCATTTAAGGTGCCATCTCCTCCGCAAGCAAATACTCTTATATCTTCTTTGGTATTTTCAGCAATGTCTGCAAGACCGCTCGCCACTATGGTAGCGTCCATAATGCCCTCTGTAATATGTATGCTAATATCAGCTCTTTCAGCCATAAGTTTTTCAATATTAGCTATAAATGGCTTTGATTTCTTCCCAAATCCTGAGTTTGGATTAATAATAAAGGCGTATTTCATATTTAAACCCCAATTGTCTTTTTTATAACACTGGAAACGCTAACTTTCTCCTTTGTTATTTTAAATGAATTCTTTGCTATTTCAAATGCTTTATTTAGCTTATCTTCATCATTTGAAAAAATTTCGATTACCTTGTCACCTTCTGCAACCTGTTCGCCTAGCTTTTTATATATAATTATACCTGACTGAAAATCTATTTCATCTTCCTTATGTGCTCTGCCCGCTCCCGATAGCTGTGAAGCTTTACCTATTGTTTCGGCATCGAGTAGAGATATATAACCAATGTCTTCTGCCTCAATAGAGCGAGAATATCTAGCTATTCCGAAGATAGAATAATCATCTATTATTTGAGAATTTCCACCTTGAGCCTTAACTAATTCCCTAAGTTTATTGAGTGCCTTTCCCGAGTATAAAACATCGCTTGCAATTTCTCTTCCCTCACTTAAGTCATCAGCTATGCCAGACATATATATCATAATTCCTGCAAGCTCAAGGGAAATTTCAGTTATGTCAGAATCACCAACTCCTTTTAGCACATCTAAGGCTTCCATTACCTCTAGGGTATTTCCAACTGCCCTTCCAAGCGGTTGATCCATTGAACTTATTACGACAGCCACTTTCTTTCCTGCGGATTCTCCTATATCTATCATCATTTCGGATGCTTTTATTGCGTCATCTTCTTTTTTGAAAAAAGCACCTTTGCCACATTTAACATCAAGAATTATTCCATCGCTACCTGATGCAAGCTTCTTGCTCATTATACTTGAGGCGATAAGGCTCATGCTATCCACTGTTCCTGTGACATCTCTTAAAGCATATAATTTTTTATCTGCAGGAGTAATATCTCCGCTCTGAGAAATTATGGAAATACCAATATTATTTACTTGATTTATAAATTCTTCCGAAGTAAGTTCTATCTTAAAACCTTGTATCGAAGACAATTTATCTACAGTCCCTCCTGTAAATCCTAGGCCTCTACCGCTCATCTTAGCTATAGGTACTCCCGCAGCTGCGGCTATTGGTGTTGCAATAAGCGTTGTCTTATCTCCAACTCCCCCTGTAGAGTGCTTATCAATCTTTATTCCCTCTATTTCGCTTAAATCAATTTTTTCTCCACTATTCAAAATAGCCTTTGTCAGCTCAAAGGTTTCTTCCTTATCAAGCCCCATATAATAAATAGCCATTAAAAATGCTGACATTTGGTAATCAGGAATTACCCCTTCATTATAAGAGCCAATTATATCTTCTATTTCCTCTTTACTAAGCTTATTCCCATCTCGCTTCTTTATTATCATTTCGTTCATATTAATTTCTTTGCTCATAATCTAGCCTCTCTTAATGTCTTATATTTCAAAGCATATCAGTTTAGGAAATTTAGGAACTTATCTATGAAATTCTTATTTAATCTACGAATCCATTGTCATATATGAGTTTTGGTTTTGCTCCTAGGTAATCCAAGGATACAAGCTTATAATTTATACCATTATATTCACCAGTTAAAGCCTTGCGAAAATTATTTGCTCCGTGCAAATGACCATAAATACAGGTTTTTACATTAAATTCATTTAGTAAATCAGTAAATTCCGTATTTAAATTATTAACATAAGCAGGTGGATAGTGCATGACCGCAATAATTTTCTTAGCCCCCTTGCTTCGCGCATCTTTCAAGCTGTTTTCAAGTCTTCTTAGTTCTCTTAAATATATTTTTTTGTCCTGCTCTGTAAAATCATCTGTGTCTGGAAGAATCCACCCTCTTGTACCACAGATAGCGAGTTCATCATTGACTAAATAAGCTTCATTTTGGACGAAGTGCATATCCTCATATAAAGAATTTAGCTTGTTAATACCATTCCACCAAAGATCGTGGTTACCCTTGAAAATCACCTTGTTCCCCGAAAGGCTGTGTATCCATTCAAGGTCCAAAAGAGCCTCTTCAAATTTAAGTCCCCACGATAAATCACCGGGAAGTATTACAATATCACCATCGTCAATTGCATTTCTCCAATTTTCTTCAAGTCTTAATGCGTGATTTTCCCAGCCCATTCCAAATATATCCATTGGCTTATCCACATTCATATCCATGCTGAGATGTAAGTCAGCAATTGCAAATATCTTCACTTTTCCTCCTGTTATGCTACGAGCTTTGAGACTTAATCCTAAGATTTTTATATCTCAGCCAGCTCTCTAATTACAAAACCTGCTATCATAAGTCCCTCTGTCCCTGGTACATAGCTTATTGTTCCAGGTGGTGAAGATATGATAGATGGCTTCTCATCTGAAAACACAACTTTCAAATCATCTATTTGCTCATCTTTAAGCTTTTTTCTCATAACTCTCGCGAGAGGATCCATATGAGTCTTAGATAAATCTGATACCTTGAAATTATCACAAGATAGCTTATTACCCGTACCCATTGCGGATATTACCTTAACACCATTATAATGACATGACTTTATTATATCCACCTTTGAAGGAATATCATCAATCGCATCTACTACATAATCATATCTTTTGAAATCAAATTCATCGCCTGTCTTATAGAATCTATCAACAATTTCTACCTTTATTTTAGGATTTATATCTCTTATTCTATCTCCCATTACAACTGCTTTATTCTTTCCTAAGGTTGATGTAAGGGCCACGAGCTGCCTATTTATGTTGCTCAGTTCAACGACATCTCCATCTATCAATGTCATTTCACCTACCCCTGCTCTTGCAAGTGCCTCACACACATATGAACCAACTCCGCCAATACCAAAAATAGCAATTTTTGAATTTTTTAGTTTGTTTAAGGCAGATTCACCTATGAGTTTTTTCGTGCGTTCATGCCTAGCTTCATTATTTATTTCATTATCTATTTCAATATTCATATCATTTTTATATTAGTCTTAATCCCAGTATTCTTCACTTGATTTCAGCTCTTTCCTAAGCACCTCAACGGTTTTAATTATAATATTTTCACCATATCCTAACCGTTTTAGCTTGCGAACTATCTTTCCTAATCTCTTCTCATCAATTTCGCTAACGCCAATTAATTCTTTTCTTGCAACTGAACTTGCATTAGCTAGCTCATCAATTTGTAATTCTTCCTTGCTATCTTCCACTGCATTTTCGATATTTTCTTCTGAAATTCCCTTATCCCTAAGCTCCATCTTAATTCTATATATGGCTCGGTTTTTTGAAATCGCATATTCAATATATCTAAGAGCATATTCATAATCATCAATATAATTAAGTGAAGCAAGTTCCTCGACTAGAGGCTCTATCTCGGAATCGTCATATCCATATTCTCTAAGATATGTCCTCATCTCATATGCTGTTCTCATTCTATGTTCGAGGTGACGATAAGCCTGCTCTTTAATATCTCTCATAATTAAATCCTTGTAATATTTATATCTTTTATTTCTTCTAAAATTCCCTCTATCGAAATAGCCGAGTAAATGCCTTCGATGAAATTAATATCAAAAATTGTATATCCATCTAAATATACCTTATTATCTTCTGTCCAAAGGCTTGGAACCTCGGTAAAAATTGTTTCTCCTAATGCCTTTACATAAGCTTCTTTTCTGGTCCAAAGCTTGAAGAATGCTGACTCTCCCTTTTTTTTAATGATGAGATTATCTTGCTCACTAAAAATTTTTTCTCCCATTTTCTTAAGCTTGCCATTTCTTGGCACCTGAATGTCAAGCCCGCAAATTTTTTTAGAAAAAATAACAGCCCAAATATTCTCTGTATGGGAAATAGAAAAATTCGCGAAATCATCTATATAAGGTTTGCCATTTTTATTTAATTTTATGTCCCGCTTTCTTTTATCAGATATATCTTCACATATTACCTTGCAGTATTTATCTATAGCTTTGTATAATAATTTTCTGCTGGAATATTTTTTATGATTTTCTCTTTTTTCATCTCTTATGAAATAAAAGAGCTGCATATTTTTTATCTCCTAAATTTTCCTAATTTTTATATTACACATTCTATTGATAGGCATATCTTAGCTACCAAGCAAAACCTCTCTACACTTATTTAAGCACTCATCACCGGCTTTATCACATTTAACATCGGGTTCAATCCCTATCCCATTTATCTTAGTTCCCTTAGGAGAAAAATATTCTGCTATAGTAAGTTTTACCTTTGAACCATCTCCTAAATCGTAAATTCCCTGTATAACGCCCTTTCCAAATGTCTTACTTCCAACCAATTTTGCTCGCCCATTATCTTTTATTGCATAGGCAAATATTTCAGAAGCACTTGCCGTATATTCATCGACTGCAATGACGCATTCAATTCCTATGTTTTTTTCGTCTGATGAATAGACTTTTTTCTTTCCATCTCTATCTTTAACCTCTATAATTTTTGATTTTGGAAGAAGAATGTCAGCACAGTCTATGCCCTCCTGCATAATTCCGCCGGTATTACCTCTAAGATCTATAATCAGCTTTTTACATCCATCCTTCTTTAGCTTTTCAATATCCTTCTTAAAAGCCTTTGCTGTTCCTTCTTTGAATCCTGATAATTTGATATATCCTATCTTTTCATCCTCATCATAAATTCTGCTTTCTACTCCTGAATCATCTATATTGTCCCTTTTTAGAGTATACTTTTTTATTTTTCCATTGTACTCACAGGTAAGCTTTACCTTGGTTCCAATCTTTCCTCTAATTCTTTCAGAGGTCTCATCTATTCCACTAGCCTCTTTGCAATCGACCTTTTTTATAATTGAGCCAATAGGTATGCCTGCCTTTTCTGCTGGACTTTCTTTAATAATATCTACGATATATAACTTACCTTCTTCCTCTTTGATAAGTACGCCAATTCCTGCATATGACTCAAGATACCTTCGCTCAAATTCCTCATATTCTTTTTTTGTAAAATAACTAGCATAATTATCATCTAATGGTTCCATCAGATATGGGATAATCTCTTGGTCTAAATCTTGCTTATCTACCTTTTTTAAAGCCTTCTTATCAATTATTTTTTCGAGCATATAAAATTTGCCATATCTCTTATTAAGACCTTGATAATATTGATAAGAATCATTGCCAATAAGTTTAACTCCCCTATAGCTAAAAACTGCAAAAATTATCAAAAATGCGAGAAGAACACCCGATATAAGTCCGATTAACCATGTAAGCTTAGTGCTTATTTTGTTTTTTTTATTATCTTCTTTCATATTCTCTAATTCTCTAATTTTCTAATGATCTAGCTCTCAATAAGCTTAAGAACTCTCAATTGTACATTTTCACTGTCATTCCATTCATTTATATCTATGTGTCCAATAATATCATATGCCGATTTCGCATTTTTACTGAGTATGTTCTCATATATATCTCTGTCAAAATTAAAATATACACATCTTATATTATCAGCATCAAATATTGCATGTTCACCAGAATTTCCAACCATCCTAAAAGATTTAAGTTCTGCATTGTTTAACCTGAAAATTGGTTCAGGATTACCCTTTCCGCACGGCTCAAGATATTTCAAATCATGTGCAAGTTCAAGACTTACATCTTTTGAATCAATATCTAAATCAACAGGTATCTCATTACTAAGCAGGGTCTCATCTTTTTCAAGCATAGCCTTTAAATCCATATTAAGTCTATTTTTTAATTCCTTAATATTCTCTTCTTCTATCGTAAATCCGCACGCCATACTATGACCTCCAAATTTCAATAGCAAATCACTATTTTCATTTAGCATCTCATATAGATTTACATTTCCCGTGCTTCTACCCGTTCCCTTATATATCTTTTTTCCTTCATTTTCTTCATCAATTTTCTGAACTATTACAGCAGGTCTTTTAAGTTTATCCTTGATATGTCCCGCTACTATCCCAAGAATACCCTCGTGACAGTTTTCTGCCTCAATGAACAAAAAGTCTCCATTTTTAATCTCATATTTAGCCTTTTCCATGCACTGATTATGAGCAAAATCTTGAAATTCTCTTCTCTCATTATTTATTTCATTTAATCTATTAGCAAGCTTCAATGCTATGTCCTCATCTTCGGTCAAAAGGAGCTTTACACCAATACTTGCATCATTAATTCTTCCAGCCGCATTTATCCTTGGTGCTATTTTAAAAGAAATATCCATCGCATTTAACTTATCTTTTTTTACTCCTGATACCTCTATCAATTTTGAAATTCCAAGGTTAGAAGATTTTCTCATAAGATTTAATCCATATTTTACAATCGTTCTATTTTCATCTATTAATGGCATTAAATCCGCTATGGTTCCCAGTGCCACAAGCTCTAATAAGTCTACTATGGTTTTTCTTGGAATTGTTTTTACAGTCTTTAAGGCACAGATGAATTTGTATGCGACTCCAACTCCCGCAAGTCCCTTAAATGGATATTCATCTCCTATAAGCTTAGGATTAATTATTATTCCCTCTGCAATCTCATCTCCTGGGTTGTGATGATCTGTTATTATAGTATTCAGCCCTATGCTGTGTGCATATTTGGTTTCTTCCAGTGAGACAACCCCGCAGTCAACGCTTACAAGTAGAGCATATCCCTCATCTTTTAGATTTTTTATCGCTTCCTTATTTAATCCATATCCCTCAGAAATTCTTGATGGAATATAATAATCTACATTGGCGTCAAGTGTCCTTAGAGCTCTAACCATAAGTGCTACCGATGTAACTCCGTCAACATCGTAATCTCCATATATTACGATTTTTCCGCCCTCATCTATAGTCTTTGTTATTAAATCTACTGCCTCTCTCATATCGGTCAAGAGAAATGGATCGTATGCCAATTGAGGACTTAAAGACAAGAATTCTTTAAATTCCTCCTCTCTAAGTCCTCTTTTTATCATAATTTCCCTCAATATATCTGGGATTTTATCTAAAGAATTATCATTAATGATATGCAAAGCACCCTCTCTTAAAAGCATCAGTTTATATATAGATATATCTAGTAAAGTGAATATGGATTTATATCAACGCCATTCTGAAATAGCGTAAAGTGGAGATGCGGACCTGTAGACCTGCCGGTAGTTCCTAGGTAGCCAACCACCTGTCCCTTGCTGACATACTGACCTGCACTGCAGGCTCTGCTATTCATATGTCCATATAGAGTTGACTTTCCTCCGCCAATTGAAATAATTACGCAGTTACCATACCCGCCATACCAAGATGAAAGTGTAACATAGCCGTCAGCTACTGACCTTATAGGTGTCCCTAGAGGTGCCGCTATGTCGATACCATTATGATAACTTCTAGTTCCAAGAAATGGGTCTGATCTATATCCATATCCTGATGTTATAACTCCATTAACAGGCAGAGGCCATAGGTATCCACCTGATGAACCACCTGCAGAACCCTGCTCAGCAAGCTTTTTCTCAGCCTCCGCCTGAGCTTTTGCAGTTTCAGCTGCCAGCCTATTAGCTTCATCTATAAGCTCCTGTTGCTGTCTTTTATACTCATCAGCATTTGCCTTATACTCATCTCTTATATTCTGAACTTCTCCCTGTGATTTCTTTAATTCTTCTTCCTGCTTAGAAAGATTTTCCTCAAGCGTTTCTAAATCCTTTCTCTTATTTTTTAAGTCCTTTAGAACCTTTTTATCATTTGTAAGTATTCTTTGAACTATGCTTATATTTGTTAGAAGCTCATTGACATTATTTGAGCTTAGTATTACCTCTATCAATCCAAGAGATCCAGTCTTATACATAACAGACAATCTGTCATTTAATAGTTCATTTTGTTTTTCAATATCTACCTTTGTCTTTTCTATATTTTCTTTAGTAGTATTTATTTCAGCCTGCTTGTTATTTATGTCATCTTGAATTGCCTTTATTTTAGCTTCGGCTTCTCCAACTTTTTGATATAATTCAGATGCCTTATTGCCCGCTTTTTCCGCCTCAGAACGCTTAGATGCTTCAGTCGTTGCATAAATTGTACTGCTTAAAACGAGCGATATTACGAGCATTATGCTTATTACAATCTCTATTTTTCTTAGCTTAGCAGATAAATTCATTCCCGATCTCCTTTCTTTATCTGTCAAGGAATCTTCTAATAGATATGATACTTCCGCAGGTACCTATTCCAATACCTAGAGAAGCGAAGATAATTGCTAAATTAGGAATTAGATATGACGAAGATAGAACCGGAACACTTAATATCCTCATAATGTCATCTCCGAGTAAGCTTATCAACCTTGAATATATGAGGTGCATTAGCCCCGTAGCTACAGCTGAGGATATTATGCCAAGTATGATTCCCTCTATGAGAAATGGTGCTCTAACAAACCAGTCAGTAGCTCCGATATATTTCATTATCTCAATTTCTTTCGACCTATTGAATACCGTAAGCTTGATAGTATTTGCAACTATTATTGTCGATACAATTATTAGGAATGTCATGACAACTATCGCTGAAACCTGAATAAAATGCGTTATCTTTGTAAGCTTTGATACCGTATCCTGATAGTATTTAATGCTGTCCACACCATTTACAGATGAAATTTCACTATTTACCTCATTCCCGACTTTTTGATCCTTAACAAAAACCATGTAAGAATCTGGAAGTGAGTTTTTATCAATATTATCTAAAAGATAGGCATTGTCACCCCACCTTTTCTTCATTATTTTGATCGCATCTTCCTTGCTTCTATATTCAATCTTTTCAATACCATCAATCTTTTCAATCTTTGATTTGATCGCATCCTTAACTGCATCATCAGCTCCGTCGGCAATAAAGACCTCTACGACATTGTAATCTTTTTCTATTGTCTTTGCGAAAAGGTCTACATTTAAAAATGCCACAAAGAAAAGCCCGAGTATAAGCATCATAGCCGTTATCGCAACTACCGATGTTATATTCATTCCCTTATTTCTTCCCATCTGCGAGAAGGCCTGCTTCAATGTATAAGCTATTTTGCTAAACATATTTATCCTCCTCTTTTAATTTTATATAGAAATCTTCATCCGTAGGCATCTCATATCTATACTCGCCCTTGGAATCATCTCTCCTTATCGTTCCATTTTCAATTGTAACAACCCTCTTATTGAAATGATCTACGATGTCTTTTGCATGGGTAACCATGATTATAGTTGTTCCTCTTAAATTTATCTTTTCCAAAAGGTTCATTATATCCATTGCGGTAGACGGGTCTAGATTTCCTGTAGGTTCATCACAGATAAGGACTCTCGGATTATTAATAATTGCTCTTGCAATTCCTACTCTCTGCTGCTCGCCTGCGGACAGCTCCTTAGGATACCTATTTATCTTGTCTGAAATACCTACAAGTTCAAGAACTTCCGGCACACGCTTTTTTATCTGTTTTCTCTTTTCATGAGTAATTTCAAGAGCAAATGCTACATTTTCATATACGGTCTTTTTATCGAGCAATCTAAAATCTTGAAACACCATTCCAATCTTTTGGCGTAGAAGAGGTATCTCTCTTCTAGTTAGTTTTGTAATGTCAGTGCCGTTTATTAAAATTTTGCCTGAGTCAGCTTCAATCTCTCTAAGTATCAATCTGACAAAGGTAGTCTTACCTGCACCGCTCGGGCCAACGAGAAAGACAAAGTCACCCTTATCGATCTTGATATTTGCATGACTAAGCCCGACTATATCTCCGTAATTCTTATTTACATCAATAAATTCAATCATAGCCCCTCCTGAACTTTGATAATTACCGAGTTATTATATCAAAAAAAGGCGTGAATACAAAATTTTTCACACCTTTAGTACTATTTTTGTCGATTAAATTGTTTCATTTTTTAAAATGCTTCGCCTCATTTTATAATCTGGCATATATCCTTCAATAAATTTCCAAAATTCATTGCTATGATTTGGATATTTTATATGTGAAAGCTCATGTAAAATAACATAGTCTAGGCAGGAAATAGGATATTTTATAAGAAGTAAATTAAAGCAAAGTCTTTTTGTCCTAGTATTACAGCTTCCCCATCTGGTTTTCATCTCTCTAATATGCCACGAAGATGATTTTAAGCCGGTCATTTCTTCATAAATGGGAAGCCTTTTTGATATGAGTTCTTCCAAGGATTTCATCTCGCTTAAATATCTATTCCTATCCTCTAATTCAGCCTTCCTAATTTGCTCTCTTTCCGACTGCTCCTCAGCCTTTTTCATCTGCTTTAATATCCAGTCACTCTTTGAATCTATAAACTCTATGACCTTGTCCTGACTAATGCCAAAAGGGCAAGAGACATATACTTTCATATCGCCCTTAACCCTTATAATAATATTTTTTATTCTTTTCTCAGTTATTATTACTTCAAAATTTGTCATATTGCAAGAACCTGTGAAAGGAAATTTTTCGTCCTATCTTCCTTAGGATTTGATAAAACCTCTTCCGGTTTTCCCTCTTCAACTATGTATCCGCCGTCCATAAAAAGAACTCTATCAGAGACTTCCTTTGCAAAACCCATTTCGTGAGTTACAACAGCCATAGCCATTCCCTCTTTTGCAAGCTCTTTCATTACATCGAGAACCTCTCCTACCATCTCAGGGTCGAGAGCGGAAGTAGGCTCATCGAAAAGCATTATCTCGGGTTCCATAGCAAGGGCTCTTGCTATCGCTACCCTCTGTTGCTGTCCACCTGAAAGTGACTTTGGATATACATCAGCTTTTTCCGGCAATTTAACCTTTGATAGAAGCTCCCTCGCCTTAGCTTCTGCTTCATCTTTTGACATGCCTTTAACATTTATCGGAGCACAGGTTATATTCTGAAGGACTGTCATGTTTGGGAAAAGATTAAATCCTTGAAAAACCATGCCCATCTTGGTTCTCACTTCATTTATATTTGATTCGGATACCTTTTCCCCGTCTATTATAATTTCTCCGCCCGTAGGTTCTTCGAGCATATTGATGCACCTTAGCATAGTAGATTTTCCAGAACCTGACGGTCCAATTATGCACACAACCTCGCTGTCACCAATCTTTGCATTAATTCCTTTTAAAACTTCGTTGTCACCAAAGCTCTTTTTTAAATTATTTATTTCAATCATCTAACAAGCCTCCTGAGACATTTTCTTTTCCATCGTGGCAATTAGCTTAGTCAATGTTAGTGTTAAAATTAGATAAACCAGTGCAACTCCAATGTATGCAGGAAAAGTTTCAAAGGTTGAAGCATTCCATAGATTACCTCTCCTCATAATTTCGACTACACCTACAAAGCTAAGAACCGATGTTTCCTTAATCAAGGTGACAAACTCATTTCCAACTGCAGGAAGTATAATCTTGATAGCCTGAGGAATTATTACAAGCCTCATAGCCATCTTATGTGTCATTCCTAGGGACCTTGCAGCTTCCATCTGCCCCTTATCAACTGCTTGAAGTCCGCTCCTTATAACTTCAGCCATATAAGCTGCACTATTAAGTCCGCAGCATATTATAGCTGGAATGACCAGATATGGCCATGTAAAATTTACATTATGTGCTTGAAGCATTTGTGGAAGTCCATATGCAAATATAAATGCTTGAACTACCAGAGGTGTTCCCCTCACAACATCAATGTAAATCTTTGCTATCAAGTTTATAATCTTAATCTTAGATTGCCTCATAAGTGCCAGCAAAAGCCCAAGTGCTGTTCCTATTATTACAGCAAGGACAGTTACTCCTATTGTGGTAGGAGCACCCTTCAACGCGACCAGAAAACCTTTAAAATATAATGCCATAAACGCATCCTCTTCAATATTAATTATTTGATATATTGTTCATTATTTAAACTATTTTATTCAAACCACTTCTTATATATCTTGTCATACTTGCCATTTTCTTTCAAATTTGCAAGCCCGTCATTTATCTTTTTCTGAAGCTCTTTATTTCCCTTTTGAACTGCAAATCCGTATGATTCTGCATTTAAGACTTCTCCAACTGTCTTAATTTTCTGCCCATGTTTTTTATGTTTAAGGTAGTTTTTAGCAACAGGCTGATCCATTATTACCGCTTGAATATCACCATTCTCAAGTTGCTGAATTGCTTCACTATTCTTATTTAAGACAACCGCCTTAGCGATTTTGTTATCAGCTTTTAGCTCATTAACTAGATCCGCACTTGTTGTTCCTATCTGCCCTGCTACAGCCATATCTGGAGTAAAAGAGTCAACACCTTTAATATCGCTATCTTTTTTTACCAAAACAACAAGACCGCTGTCATAATATGTGTCCGAAAAATCTACCTTTGCTTGACGAGCCGGATCTTCAGCATTCATTCCCGCTGTGATAATATCAGCTTGCTTGGATTCAAGTGCAGGAATTAAAGCATCAAACTCAAGGCTCTTATATTTAACCTTAAATCCCTGATCTTCAGCAATAGCATTCATAAGGTCCATGTCGAATCCAGCGATCTCCCCATCCTCGTCAGTTGTGTCAAAAGGAGGAAAGGTTGGCTCAGTTACAGCTGTATATGTCTTGACATTCTTATCTGCCTTTGCCTTATCTTTGTCACCGCATCCAGCAAGTCCTATTAAAACCACCATCATAAGTGATACAAAAATTATCTTTAATAAGTTATTCTTTTTCATAGCAAACTCCTTTTTAAATATTTCTTAAAAAATTGCTCTTAATTATTGATAAAATACCAATTATTTAAAAATATATAAGCAATGTGTAATATTTAGTATGCGTATATTATACATATATTTGAATATTATGCAAGCACTTTTTTAATTTTATTTACTTTTTTATGTTTTTTCTGTATAAAATTATTTTTTATTTATACATATAATGTCCGTAGCCATAATATATAATTTTTTTTAGATAAGGTTCGTTAAATCTCTTTACTGCTTTTTATAATTAAATGAAAGGAAAGGAGAAATATGGATATAAAAAATGTAGTTGTAATAGGAGGTGGAGTTTTAGGCTCTCAAATCGCATTTCAATCGGCTTTTAAGGGATATAATGTCAAGGTCTGGCTAAGAAGCGAGGCTTCAATTGGAAGGTCTAAGCCTAAATTTGAAAGGTTATATAATCTATATCAAAATGATTTAGAGGATAGCAAGAATTTGATTGGTAAAGATTCTTCCGATTTTATAAGAGGATTTTTTGATGATTCTTCAGAAATTACATTAGATAATATCGAGGCTCTAAAAGTTAGAGCGAAAAATGCCTATGAAAATATGGTCTTTGAGCTTGACCTCTCTAAGGCTGTTAGCGATGCTGACATTGTCATAGAAGCACTGGCGGAAGACCCTATCCAAAAGATAGAATTTTATAAAAAGCTAGCTCCTATTCTTCCTAAAAATACAATTCTATGTACAAATTCTTCCAGTTTACTTCCTAGCCAATTTGCCGAATATACAGGTGCTCCGAAAAGGTATCTCGCTCTACATTTTGCAAATAATGTATGGAGGCATAATACTGCGGAGATAATGGGTCACGCAGGAACTGACAAAAAATATTATGATATGGTAGTTGATTTTGCAAAGGGTATTGGAATGATCCCATTATTACTTAAAAAGGAGCAAGCTGGATATATCTTAAATTCTATGCTAATACCTTTCCTATCATCTGCTGAAATGCTATATGCTCTTGATGTTGCTGACCCTGAAACAATTGACAAGACATGGATGCTTGGAACAGGTGCTCCAGTAGGACCATTCCGTATCTTAGATATTGTAGGACTTACAACTGCTTACAATATCACTATGATGAAGCCGGATGCTAAGAATCCAGACACCTTAGCAGGAAAAATTGCGATAATGTTAAAAAAATATATCGACGAGGGAAAGACAGGTATTAACGCAGGAGAAGGTTTTTATAAATATAAATAAATCTAATTCAGATAATTTTTATAAAATATAATCAAGTAAAGAATGCAAAGTATAATTAAGTAATGCAATGATGTAATATTAACTTAAAAAAAGAAGCGGAAAATTTATATTTAAAATTTCCGCTTCTTTCATTTTTTAATTTATTTTTTGCTATTTGCATTTTATTTATCTTCAATTTTATTTTTTGCTAATTGTCCCATTTCTTTCTTCAATTCTTTATTTTCTATATTCGATTTCTCAATTAAATTATTTATTGTTTTTTGATCTTTTTTTGTAAATATCTTATTATCGTCAAATTTTTTAATCATAAGCTTTAACAATCTGCTTCTAAGTTTTATCTCCTCTTTTATATTACCCTTGTCTTTAATCCAAGCGACAATCATAGTCGCCAGAAGAAGAAGACCTATATACCCAAGTACCGGATACATTATACCGACGAGCTCCCTAAATCCGAAAAAGCTTAGAGCAAATCCTACCGATACGAGCAGGATAATATAGATTTTAAATCGTCTCTTGCTTTCTCCAGAAAACCTTTTTGCCATGGAATAATATACGCTTATTCCGGTATTGAAAATCATGCCATATATAACAAGCGACATAATTAAGCCAAGCCACGGACTTATCTCTCTAATAATTATCTGAGTTGGAATATTAGTCCCCGAAACTTCCGCGATCTCCATATATATGGTAAGACCTATCATAAGACCGAGCAAGCCAGTGAGAGCACCACCGATAAGACCGCTCTTTGATGCAATCTTTGGATTCATAATATCTCCGCCCATCACAATTGCCATAGATGTTCCCGTAATAAAACAGATAGAAAAATAATTGGGGATTGCTATCCAAATGCTAGGCGTATTTGTCGGTTGATTTTTTGCAAGCATTTCAACTGCTGAAAAATCGTGACTTTTCATTATAAAAGCATAAACAAAGGCTATTATGATAAAAAGAAAAATAAGAGGCGTGAAAAAGCCTATAATCTTCGTGACTTTTTTAAAATCAAGCATGGAGAGAAAAATTATCATAAGTGAACATATCAACGCTCCAACAAAGCTCGGTATTCCAAACTCTTGATTTAGATTTGCCCCCGCTCCCGCTATCATCACAAAGCCAATTACAAAGCAGGTAAATACAAGTGAATAATCTAGTAACCTTGCAACAATCGGATGTGCTATCTCATTCAAAAGCCCGCTGTGCTCCTTGGACCTGTAATATGAACCCAGTGTTAAAATTATCTTTCCAAATATTGCGTGCAAAATACCGACAATGCCGATGCCTATTATGCCTATTTTTCCAAAACCTATAAAATATTGCATAAGCTCCTGCCCAGAGGCAAGTCCTGCTCCAGTCAGCACCCCAACATAGGCTAAGGATATAACTAAAATCCTCTTATTCAAAAAATACTCCCTTCAAAACATTCTTGTTAAAGAATATCATCTTTTTCGATTATAAGTATAATCATTTGCTTTCATATTGTACTATTCATATTGAAAACTATCAACAAGCTATGTTAGGTTCTTTGCTTTTATAATATTGGAAATATATTATTTATAATTTTATCTTGTATGTTAGCTTAATAAAATTGCCATAATTGTTACATCAATTATGGCATTTTTTTATCTTTACATAGTGCTTCTATACATTGTAATGCACTATCTAAATTTTCTTCATCCATAGAAAATTTATTTAAAGTTTCATCAATTTCACCAGTTCCTGCATATGCGTAGTGAACTAAAAAATATTGATGTTATTAGGGTTATCGGGTCAGGAGACAAATTGTTCTTGCATAAATGTATAAAACCATTAATCAAACTCTTTCCTTATAAAAATTCCTTACTTGCTTTACAGATCTTCTTACCCAAATAGAAGTCGGAATAATGAGTAATAACATATATGCTATAAAAATCAGCCAGCATACCCTTGAGTTGTTAACCAATTTAGCCTTATTATTCTCTGTAGCTACATAGACTTTCTCGGCTTTTCCATCTCCATCATTATCCACATACATTTTTGTTTCACTACCAACCTTGGCTTTAGTATTAACCTGTGTTGAATTATTTATTTCGATATTCTCAAAGCTTCTAATATCAGAATATTCACCATCATCATCCATGAAGCCTATCGAATAAGTCATACTTCCATTGCCAGTTCCCTCTATTTTAATGTCATAATCCGACCCTTCTTTTAATCTTAGAACCTTTGTATTTGATGGTCCCTCTCCTTCAAAAGTTAGTGACCCAAATTTAGTATGCTGTTCTCTTTGATTATCAACAGAAGAAAGCTTAGAACCATCATGAGATACACTTACATCTACAGGACATTCTATCTTAATGTAAAAATACTTTTCGCCATTAACCTGAGCAGCTATATCTTCGAAAAAGTATTTTAAGTCATTGGCATTTCTTACTTCGAAATAACATCCTTCATTTGCAATGCCACGCAAAACATCAGCTGCACTTTCTTTATTTTCTAATTCGCTTAGAAAGCCAAGCGTATATATAAGATAACCTTTTTCTCTGAGGTCATTGGCATATTCAATAAGCTCCTCTTCAGACAAACCTATTGTCGGTTTACCATCACTCATAAGAACTATTATATGTTTCTTTGTCATTGCACTATTGTTTGAAGCCGCCATTGTTAACGCTTCTTCAATATTAGTACCGCCATCAGCATTTAGTTCCGATAGAGACTTTTTAATCTTACTATATTCAGTAGAACTTGAAGAAGCTATTGTTGCATGAAAAGAAAATGTGCATGCTCCTAAAGGCACATGACTATTTGAAATTTTTTCACAAAATTTATTAGATGCCTTTATTAGCTCCTCTAAAGGCTCTCCTTCCATACTGCCTGAAACATCAAGTGCTAATGAGACATCTTTATTATATTTTTTATTTTCTTTTTTCAGTAGGCATTTTACTTTTCCATTGGTTATATCATTTCTATAATTTGCAATATTATGATTTGCTGTAGATAATCCATCCTCTTTATGCTTTTCTTCTCCAAGATCATAAAGATCAGTATGTCCAAATTTTGAATTGGGCGAACTGGCATTAAAATAGCTCAGATTACCATTTGGTCCAAATGAATCATTTATATTATATATATTGTGAATATATTCATATCCCAAAGAAACATTATCATCCGTTGTCAAGGTTTTAATTGCACCAAATGTGTAAGCATATATATCATCCGTCGAAATATTTAAACCAAGTTGATAAGCATTGTATTTAAGATCTGCTGCTACTAGATTTGCTGCCGCTCCCCCAAGGCTATATCCTGTAACAAGAATTTTAACACTGTCTTCTTCATTTAACTTATTATCAATAATATAGTCCTCTAAATTCTTGCAAATATCAGAATAAAAATCATATGTGTTTTCATAAACTTTCTGATCTAAAAAATCTATTTCATCGCCTTTTATATAATCTTTAATATATTCTCTCAGCTTTACCGACCCTCGTGCCGTAACTACAAGCAATTCTTCTGTTTTTTCTCCATCGACTTTTATGCTCTTATGTCCAAATGAATAAGCATTCTGACTCAGAATATCCAGCTCATTTAATTCATCCCAATCATAATTATATGTTTTAATGTCTTTTAGCCCAAACTTATCATAAGCATCTTTAATAGATGAATCATTTCTTGATCCCGCTTTTTCGCATAGATAAGCTGTAACATCAGCTATTCTGTTGTCGTATTGATATGATTTTTTCGAGAAAATCTCACCATTTAAGCTAAGATTATCTGAAGAAGCATTTATATTTTCTATTCCAAAAAATGACGCAAACAAAAATGTAGCACTTATTATTGAAATGACAAAACCAATCTTATTCACATTTTTGGAGCAAAGGAAGATTATTGAAATCAATATAAAAATAACTAAAATGGGTGTAAAGACATTGTACTTCACAATAACCTCAATCGCGTTATTTATGTCAGCTTTAATAAAATGAAATTCTTTAGCAATATATGCAAAAATTAAAATTATTTCTACAACTATCATCATAATAGAAATGATTTTAATGCTGGACTTTTTTTCAATGTCCTTAACTATACAGTTTTTTATTATATTTAATCCAATCAGTGAAAGAATAATTGGAAGAGTGTTATAAAAACAAAATATCAACAATAAAACTGACAAATGTGGTATATCCATAGAAGCCAATTCTGTGATTACATTACTTGTATGCAAAAACAGTTGCACCGAATAAATCGCTATTATTAACAAAAAGCCTATGGCACACAAAAATAATTTGCGAGATTCATCATTATTGTTTTTCATATAAGATTTATACATTAGATTAAATTCCTATTTTTTATTATATCTATCAGATAACTTTGTTCCACCTTCTTGTTCGTATTTTTCATTCTTTTCATCGGCTAACTTATGTTGCTTACTGTCTTTATAAGAATCATGAATTTTATCACCGATATATTCAAGTAATGTTGGCCCCAATACAATGCCTAATATTATTAAAAATGCTAAAAAATACATACCTATATTCCTTTCTTATATTTTTTTAATATTTATTAAAAGAACGATCTCTTTGTTTTCCGTTTAATTACCTCTTTTCTAACCTCTATATCCGGATCTAATTCTATTAACATTTTTTCAATGGCTGTAAAAAGCATGTTTATATAATGCTCAACTCCTCCATTGCGATAAGATGAAATATACAATTGATACCTTGATATATTATCCGATTTACCAATATATTCAAATATTGCAATCCATCCGTATTTTACATAATCTTGACTATATTTATAATAATTATCATATTTGGTTACTTTCAAGCGTTTTATCTCTGATAGATCAAGCTCATCAAGTGATTTTTTGATTTCTTCCCATTCGAGAGTTTTGCTTGAAAAAATTTCTCTCTCATCAATAAAATTCTTTTCTCTTTTTATAATTTTCCCCAGCTCCTCGTCATTCTTAACTTTTATATAATTAATATAGATATAAAGAGCAATTATAATGCCAACTAATATTACGAAAGTCATACGATTTCCCCCTTTTTATCATTAAAGTATATAATTGAATAGACAATTGAATAAATGTAATTCGTTTATTATTCGATTCTTTCCAATTCGGTTTTATCATTAAGTATAATATGATCATTGTCTTCTAAAGTAATGTTAAAAGTTACATTTCCGCCAAGTAACCCCGTAACATATAATTTGTATTCACCATTATCATCTGATAATGAATATGTATCGTTAGGGCTTAATAGATTGCAATTTTTTCCATCAAAAACTACTATTGCTCCAGGCTGAGCTTGTCCAAAACCCTCATCTCCTACGCTCCTCCACTTTCCTTCAATATAAAATTCATCCCCACATCCGTAAAGCGTTATAGTAAAAAATATTAGTATTAACGCAATTGGAATACCTAATACTCTTTTTTTATTTCTGCTCATTTTCTCCTCCATAATTTTGTTAAAAATACACTAAAAATTCACAGTTTTATTGTACCCCCCCCCAATAGTTTTTTGTCAACAATTATTTTATCCGCTATACCAACCATTATTTTTTCATAATTTCTTGTTTGTAAATCTTCTAATAATCTTGATACTTATGTTTAATTTTAATTTCATTTTCTTCGACTTCTTTATGTTGGATAAATTGATATTTTGCCAAAATTTTGCTAAAAAAATAACCCCTTTATAGGGTCAATAATATTTCATATTATTATAATTCTATATTTCTCCCTTTAAAACATCTAAATAATCTCATCAATCAATTCTTTTACATTTAATTCTAGGAAGCTTGGGTCCATATGCGTGAGAAAATGCCAATCATCTTCTTCTCTCGCCTTATATATAATAGCTTCGCCGTCCTCAGAACCCTGATATGCTCTTTCAATAGAATATCCTCTTTCTTCAAGATATGCCTTGGCTTCCTCATATTTTTGCTCACGATCTTTAATATAATTTTCAGCTTCATTATTTTCAATCATATAAGCATCAACCCTGATAGAGCCGGGCACAAGACCCTCTCCAGCACTAGATAGATTTGGAATTTCTTTCCATATAATTGAAATTCTCTCATTATTTTCAAACATGAATTTTGAAAATGGAACTAAATTCCCCTTAAAAGAAATTTCCATATATTTGGGCAATTTATCTCTATTAATGTATTCATAAGTAAAGCCATCTTCTATAGAAATCTCATATCCATCTATCTTAGATACAAATTTCCTTCCATCTTCAATTGTATCAAAGACTCCTATTTCAGTAAGATTTCCAGATTGCTCAAGTTCTAAAACATACATAATATCACCCGTATCGCCTTAGTTTTTATTCATAATCTCTTTAATTTATATTCATAATCTCTCAATATCTCTTAATTTGTAGCAACTTAGGCTTGATAAAAAGTTTTTAGCAAAGATCCCTTAGCTCTTTTTCAAGAAATTCTACGGCATCTCTAACGCAGTCATCGCAAGACCTTTTTGCCTCTCCCGTATCTATTCCCTTTAATTCCCTACATATCAAGGTCTCATTTCTATCTTTGAAAGCCTCTGAAATATTTCTAATTTTCATCATAGCAGTTTTTTTATCATCATATAAAAGCCCAATTATGACAGCAGCTCCGGATATTGCTCCGCAGTGACCGTCCATTCCGCCAAGCCCTCCTCCAAATGCCTGAGTAATTTTGAAAATATCTTCTTCACTCATGTGAGTTATATCGCTAAAAGCAAGTGCTACAGCCTGTGCACAGTTGGATTTACCTTGTTTTAATAAAACTGCTCTTTCTGATCTATCGCTCATCTTAACTCCTATTAATCTCACAAATATTATATTACAATTTCTTTATATCATTTTTACTTATTTTGATTTTTTATTATTTCCCGATATTTTTTATAATTAATATATAATTATCTTACATTTTTTCAATAATTTATTTAAAATTCATTTACGAAATACATTTTACTATTCATAATAAAAACTATCAATCTATTATAACAAAAATGAGAGCTCCAAAGACGCTCTCATTCTTGTGATTGTTAAATTTTGCGAATTATTTATATCATATTTTAGCTTAATAATATTTCTATATCTTGCTCAGGCGTACTAATTCCGGCTATTCCAAACTTATTAACCAAAATATTTGTTATGTTAGGAGATAGAAAAGCTGGAAGTGTAGGTCCTAGATGAATATTTTTTATTCCTAGATATAAAAGTGCTAGAAGGACAATTACCGCTTTTTGTTCATACCACGCAATATTAAACTCAATTGGTAAATCATTAATATCATTTAAGTTAAATATTTCTTTTAGTTTAAGTGCTATAAGAGCAAGTGAATATGAATCGTTACATTGTCCCGCATCTAAAACTCTAGGTATTCCATCAATGCTACCAAGATTTAGCTTATTATATTTATACTTTGCACAACCAGCGGTTAGTATAACAACATCGTTTGGAAGCTTTTTAGCAAATTCTGTATAGTAATTCCTTGATTTCATTCTACCATCACAACCGCCCATAACGATAAATTTGCGGATTTTTCCAGATTTTACAGCATCTACAATCTTATCAGCCAAAGCAAATACTTGTTCATGTGCAAATCCTCCTATTAAACTACCCTCCTCAATCTCAACTGGAGGTTTACATTTTTTTGCTTGTTCTATAATCTTTGAAAAATCTTTCTCACTACCATATTCTCCATCTATATGCTTACACCCTGCATAACCAGCAGTTCCTGTAGTCCACATCCTTTCTTTGTAACTATCTAATGGAGGAACTATACAATTTGTAGTCATAAGAATAGGACCATTAAATTTTTCAAACTCTTCTCTCTGTTTCCACCACGCATTACCGTAGTTGCCTATAAGATGTTTATACTTTTTTAATCTAGGATAATAATGTGCAGGGAGCATCTCTGAATGTGTATAAATATCAATCCCTGTTCCTTCAGTCTGTTTAAGCAACATTTCAATATCTCTAAGATCGTGTCCAGATACAAGTATCCCGGGATTTTCCCCTACTCCTATATTGACTTCTGTTATTTCAGGATTTCCATATGTTCCACAATTTGCAGAATCAAGAAGTGCCATTCCTTTGACTCCATATTCTCCTGTTTCAAGTGTCAATTTCAGGAGCTCCTCTATACCAAGAGAATCATCTAATGTTTTCCCCAAAGCTGATTGAATAAATTCATCAATTTCCTCATTATCCTTCATTAGTACATTTGAATGTTTAATATATGCAGCAAGTCCTTTTAATCCATATGTAATCATTTCACGAAGACTTCTCACATCTTCATCTTGAGTAGAACATACTCCTACTGCATCTGATTTCGCAAATAAATCAAACATACTCCTATCTCCGCTTAGATAAGCTGCCTTAGGTAATTTATCTTTATTATCTAACTTGGAAATCATTTCTTCTTTAATATTTATTGTTTTTTCAATATATCCAACTATTGATTCCTTGTCGAAATTTGCATTTGTAATTGTTACGAATAAATTATTTGTAATTAGATGGTTAATGTCCTTATCAATAGACTTTCCCTCTTTTCTTAACCTTGTCGTAACACACGAAAGACCTTTTGTTACATAAATTAGTAAATCTTGCATTCCTGCAACTTCTGGGCTCTTACCACAAACGCCAGCTTTTGTACATCCCTTGCCTTTTGCTGTTTCCTGACATTGAAAACAAAACATATCATTATTACACATAATCAACCCACCTTTCTTTTTCTATTTACTGTGTGATTTGATTATAATATAATAAAAATAGGAATTATGTTGTCATAACAACGATTAAGGAGAGTTTTATGAATTTTTTTATCATTTCCAAATCCCCTTTATTTCAAGGCATAGAGGAAGATGATATAAAATATATCTTGGAATGCTTAAATGCTAAGGAAAGAAAATTTAAAAAAGGAGAGATTATATTATATGCAGGTGATGAGGTATCTGATATATGTATTGTAGAATCAGGAAGTGTAAATATAGTTATCAATTTTTATCATGGATATAGTCAAATACTTGGTCACATTGAAAAGGGCGAAATGTTTGCAGAAAACTATGCCGCTATTCCTCATAAAAAATTAATCTGCGACGCAGTCGCTTCCGAAAATTCTGAAATCCTATTTATAAATTTTAATAAATTGATAAATCTATGTGATGAAAATTGCACCTACCACAGAAGGCTTCTTAATAATCTTCTTAAAATATTTGCTCAAAAAAGTCTAAATCTATCAAGCCGTATGCTTCATATAGGCTCATGGCGTTTAAAGGACAGAATTATTTCGTATCTGACTGAGCAAGCTATAGTAAATGATGAGCTGGAGTTTTATATTCCATTTAATCGTCAGGAGCTTTCAGATTATCTTGGCGTAAATAGAAGTGCACTATCTGCTGAATTAAGCAAATTAAAAAAATCCGGCATAATTGATTATAAAAAGAATTTTTTTAAATTAAATAGTGAATATTTTAATCAAAGATAGAATCATTGATAGAAAAATACTCACTATTTTATAGGCAGAAAACTTGTATTACTTGTATGATTTTAATAATTTTATTGATTGTTTAATTTTGTTTTTATCTTTTTATTCTTTATCTTTTTTATTTATAATAATATCTTTATTCCTTATATTAAATTTTTATATGGATTTTTAATTAAAATGCTCTTTTGCAAATTCCATATCTTGAACTATTTCCATTGTGCCTAAGTAATTATCTTCAAAATCTCGTACAGCCATGTATTTAACGAGGACAGTTCTGCTGGCTTTTTCCATCCATATCTCAACTGTATCTTTTTCTCCGCTTCTAAAATCATCTATAATTTTTCTCACCATAGGCTCAATCTTAGGAGGGTGGCATGAAAAAACATCTCTATCTATTGCCATGCTAGGACGCTTAAATCCCTTGGGTCCCTCATTAAAAAATCTATTTATATTCTTATCATCTATGAAGGTAATCTCAAGTGGAATAGTGTTTAGCAGGGCTCTTAGCTGAGGTATGCTCATATGTCCACCAGGTAGTACTACCTCACCAGCTTTAATCTCTTCTTTTTCAGACATCTTTTTCTCAGCATCCTGCCATATTTCATTTTCTATACCAAAGCAAATATCGTAATCCTTGGAGTCATGGTATATGGAGTACCATTCGTCCTCGCTAAAATTGACTGCACAAATTGGAAATAATATGTTTTCCTCCTTATAAATCATCTCTTCAATTCTAGCTATATTCGATTCAAACCGTTTATTCCAAGCTTCTCCAGTAGCCTCCTCTTTAGCAAGCTTACCAAACTCATCTCTAATTTCATCATCAACCGTCCACATGACATCGGAAGGTCCTGAAATTCCATATCTTACCTTGAGATTAGGATAGAGCAAATCTCCCTTTTTGGCATAATGGGTAGATACCTCTCTAAGCTTTGTAAATAATTTTTGATCTCTTTCATTTTTATATTCTTTTATAATCTCCTTTAGTGCAAGATTTTCCTTGGAAAATGTATATAATGGATGTCCCTTAATCTGCTTCAGCCTTTCTGCCTTTTCATTTTTGTCAGTATAGTCTTTTTCTTCTTCATTTTGATTATTTTCGCCATGATGAAAAAGTGCAGAATGAACATCGCAAAGCCTTTTAACCTCATCTAGTGGCATCCCCTCTTTCAAAAGTTCTTGCTCTGCTTCCATGATTTCTGTGGCATTTACACTGCTAAATTCTTTAACAAAGTCAGATCGCACATCTTCAATATTTTCTCCATTTCCTAACCTTTTCAGGTATTTCTTCAATTCCTCCTTTCGGCTGTCTGAATCAAAAACTATATCTTTCTTTATATCTTTATTCATTATTTTCCTCCTTACCCGCATTAACTGCATACAAATTTAATACTATTATTATCCTAATTTCATGCTTTATAATTTTATTTGATACTTGTTTGGAGCTTATTTGATGCTTGTTTTTTCTTGTTTAATACTTGTTTTATGTGGTAATTATATATGCACACCGCAGATAGTTCTGTTGTTATGACAACGCTTTTAAATTTTATTTCTCTTTTTTCTTTATATATTTATATTTTTTATGATGATTTTATTATTTTATTTTTAGAAATAATTGGAAGCTTATTTTATACTAGCTCTCATGTAAATATATTTTAATCTTTATCTTCACCCATTTCCCTCGTTTTTCTTTATCTATAACTTTTCCAAAAATAGATTTACCTGCATCCATTAACCTTGAAAAAATTATATTATCCTGCCTTGGCACATATCCGATTTTTTCTCCCTTAACAGTCTCAATTAAAATAGCTTGAGGGTCATGAGGATTATCCGCTTCTCTGTAAAATACGAGCTTATCGTCTTTATTTATCGACGGCTCTATTATTTCAATATCTTCAATATGCGTTGTCCCTGCTACAAAAGTATCGAAAAGGTAAATATCACGCTCGAAAGGTTTAGGAATAGTGAGTCCCGATTCTTTTCCAATAAGATATTGAATAAGATTCCCCTGATCTTTATTTACTAAATCATTCATATTTTCCCCTCAGTAATATCCAATTTAATAACTTTTACATAGATTCCTTCATTTGGAAAACAATCCTTCCCAAATTTCAACTAGGCTTTTCCCTTCGAAGATCTTGTCATTAAATCCCTTTTAAATCGTTTTGAATGTCTTTTCTTCTCCAAGAAATCCAACCACAATATCGTCAGAGATACTAACTATTGCATCTTTCCCATTATATGTAAATTCAAACCCGCACTTAAATTTTTGCCAATCATAAGGCGTAAAAGGAGTTTCTCCTGAGAATATATCATTCATATCTTCAATAAGATACTCCGTAAAATATTCATCATCAGAAAAAACAAAGTTCCTAGATTCAGGTTCCAATGTTGCGTACATTGCAAGATTATACGGCATCGCATTTCTATCTACTTTGCTTTTCTCAATCGTTACAACATTTTGATCAATCGCCTGCATATCAATAGCTTTAGCCCATAAATTTGACTGCTCGCCAAAAATATTAAAATAATTGAATCCGCCATTTAGAAGATTTTTTACTGAATTATCTATTATGTATTGCTCCCTAATATGATGCCCTATGATAAAACAGTTATCACCCTTGTATTTACCAATTTTCATATCATGAATATCAATCACAAAGATATTATCCCGAATCCATTCATTGTAGTAAGTCATTTATATATTCTTCCTCTGTCCTTATTGCATCCTGAAAGCTTATGAGCTCCTGCTTTAATTCTTGTATTTTCTCTAACTTTTCTTTTTCGTCTTCAACATATTTTTTTAATATATAAGGTGGAACTGTTTTTATATGGTCGATTTCTTCTTGAATCTGTTCAACAAGAGTCTTTAATCTCTCTTCCTCTTTTCGTAATTCTTCTATAGATGATGGAAAATCTTCCTCCATGTCGCCATTATCAACTATTTGAAATATCATTCTTATGGTATTAAGATCTCCATTTTCATATGCCTGGGCTGCGTGATAAAAAAGCTCTCTTTCTCCATCGGTCATTTTTTGATTAAGATCTGGGTGCAGTTCCTTAACTATCTTCCTGTATAATTTTTTAATCTCATCTTCATCTTCATCTGAAAGAGCTTCCATCTTTGAATGTTCTAAAGCTCGGTTGATTTCCGAAATCTTCTCCTCAAGCTTTTTCTTATATTCCACAAATTCTCTATCGAGCTGCAATTCAATATCACTCAATATTATTTTTTCTTGACGATTCTTTTTTGCCTGAATCATTTCTTTTTTTCTGCGTAACCTGAGATATTTGCAATATGATTCATATAAGCTGTACTCAAGGCTACCAAATTCAAGTTTGTACTCTGCATTTATATTCTCACAAACTACTAATATAAGGTTATCACGCTCAAGCACATAATCTCCAAGCGTTTTCTTTAACTCTTTGATACTTTCCTTTAATTTTTTTATGTCAGGAAACTCGATAATTTGACCCATGATATGTTCCTTTGTTTAGCAGTGATAATTTTAATTGTAAATACTTTTTTATTCTAATATGCTACCTATGGTTTCATATACAGCTAAGGTATCAAAAAAGTTAATGTCTTTTGCATATGGATTGCTTTTTATATATTTTTCCCATAAACTTTTTGTCGTTCCACTGGCTTTGAGTAATTCTGTTACCTCTCTATATTTATTAACTGATTTTGATGAGCCTCTATTTTTACTTTTTTTTCTATGGCTTCTCTCAATGATTTACCATCAATCTTATCTTTATAAATAGAATATAACATATATAAATCATAAAAATCTCTTGCTCTTGTTGTTGTAATATTTCTGCTTGATATTGTTTCAAATTTTTCGGCAATAATTGTTTCAATATTATATGTCATAATAGGTATTGTCCCTTCTTCTAAAATCTTTGAATATAAATATTTCATCTCCTTTGGTGTAATAATATCTCCGGTCGTTATATCTATATTTAAACTTGCATTGATTTTTCCAAAGTTGCAGGAAATGCCGGCACAGAAACCTTCATAAACATCTTTCTGTCTGATTGGAGATAACTTAATTAACTTGTATTCAATATCAGCATCTATTTCAATTTCTAATATTTCTTTAATTATTTTGGTTATAGTTTCTTCGCTTACTGGAATTCCTTTAATCGTATTATCCATATCCATTGTGCTACGCATATCCACTCCTATGAGTGAAGAAATCAACAGACAACCTTTTAAGATAAAATTTTCACTATATTTAGATTTAGATATTTTTTCTAGTATTCCTTCAAACAAGCACATCTGAAGCAAAGAATTTGGGTTTGCTCCTGTTTTTTTAGATATATTTCTAATTGCTCCCTTCATTTGCTCTGATGTTTTCATAGCAATACCTCCGTATATGTTTTCAATTGTTCTTCCATATTCATACAAATAGCATATTTTGAGAGTTTTAATAAATCTTTATCTACCCCTCCAAAATATAATTTTATAGCTTCACTAAATATACCTGTGTCAATTCTATTCTTGTCCTTAATTAAATCTAACAATGTTCTTTCTTTATCATAGGAAAAAATTTCTCTCCCAAAAGGATTGATTATTTTTTCTTTACCTATATCATAATATTCTTTTTTGCTATACTTAAAAATAATGTCATCTCTCATTGCTTTTATTCTACTTACATTATCTCCAGCAGGCACTGTCATAACATAAATAAGTGGCATTCTTGTAGATAATCCCTGAAGATAGGCTGCAGTCTCGTGAGAAAAAATCCCTTTTGGAACTCTATGCGAAAAATAAATATATTCATCTATTTCTTCATTTGGAAGTCCATACAGTCCTCCTGCTATTTTTATAATTTCATGTCTATGCGTTAATTCTTTCAATATATCTTTATGAATACCAAGTTCCAATGCTTCTTTAGTAGTGATAATGCCTTTATTATCTTTAATTGTATTTAATAATAATTCTCGTTTTGTCATTTATATAACCGCCTTTTTATTCTTATATAATACTTTTTATAAGAACAAAAGTCAATTATTTGGGCAAAAGAAAAAGCCGTTTCAATCCTAAGACCAATCCGACCACATATTACATCTCCCCTTAACTGATGTTTCTTTTCCTTCTTACCTGACATATTCTTCATTGCATTTTTAAAAAAATTATAAAAGGCAATCTAAATTGCTACAAAACCTAAATCATTAAAATTATATCAAAAAAGAGGAGGGATTATCATCTCTCCTCTAACTTTTTTCGTTCCCACTATGGTAGGGTTCACCACTTTTTTCATTCCCACTACGGCAGGGTCCTCCGCTTTTTTTATTCCCACTACGGCAGGGTCCTCCGCTTTTGTACAATTGATTATATAATATTAAATTCAAAAGTCAAATATATTTATTTTTTGAATTAAATGCCATTTTCTTGCTCTTATTCCTGACTCAATTTTTATGAAATTATTATCTAGATTTAATTTGTTATTTTATATGGATTTTATTCTATTCTACTATCATATTATTTTTATTGATTATATTTTTAATTTACTATATTATGGTGTAAATCCAAATGATTGAGGGATCGCCCCAGGCAATTGGAGCTTGGCACACGAACTCAATGTTTGGGTTTTTTCTTTTTTTATTTATTCATCTTTTAAATTTCTTCAATATTCTTAATTTATATTTAACACATTTTTATATATTACCCAATATTTGACGCGTTAAAAAAGACGGTTTCCCGTCTTTCTTTATCATCATTAATCTATGCTATGCAATTTACGCTCTGCTCATGCAGTTATCTCCGAGGTAAAGTTTTCGCTTTTTAAATTCCGGAATTGCTGTATCTTTTGGAAGCTTTTTATATTCAGGAATTTTAGCTCCTGCATAATATGCTTCTTCTAAGTAGCAATCATTGTCATAAACCCATGATGGAATTTTCATATTTCTCTCCTTTGCAAGAACTTCAACGGTGGCTGCTAACTTTGCTGTATCGATAGGATATTTATTAGAATCAATTGGTTTATCTTTAATAATATATTCTTGAAGCTTTCTTCCTTCTCCTTCACCATCACAGCCTCTAAACCTGTCTAAAAAATTGCCATATGCAGTATACCTATCTGTCTCTTCAATTTCTTTTATATAATATTTAGTTTCTATCATATATGGTGGTACTTGCATAAATCTTCGCCTCTAATTTTTTCATAAGCTTTTAGAAATTCATTTTGCCAGGTATGCAGACGGTCCTATTCTCTATCTCTCTTATATTTACTTCAATTCCATATAACTCGGTCATATTTTTTTCTGTAATAATCTCATCTGCTTTTCCCTCTCCCATCACAAGTCCGTCCTTAAGTATAAGAGTATCACTTTTTAAAAATAAAGCGTGTTCAGGAAAATGCGTAGTCATTATAACACCAATTCCTTTTTTTTGTAATTTTTTTATTAAATCTAAGAATTTATATGAATTGCCAAAATCCAAATGTGCTGTCGGCTCATCAAATATCATTAATTCAGGATCCTGTGTCATAGCTGCTGCAATCATTACCAGCTGTCTTTCACCTCCAGATATTTCATTAAACAGCTTTTCTTTTAAATAACTGATGCCAAGAAAATTCATTTTTTCCATAGCAAAACTAATATCGGAATTATCAGGTACTCCAAAATAATCTATATATGCAGTTCTACCCATAAGCACTACATCAATTACTCTAAATGAAAATATGGACTCAATATTTTGAGGTATATAAGCAAATTTTTGTGCCAATTGCCTTGTATTATAATTCGATATGTTTTTATTATCTATAAGTATTTCTCCATTTGCTTTTTCTTCGCCAATTATACATTTTAGCAAGGTACTTTTACCTGTTCCATTTGCTCCTAGTATGCAAAGCACCTCTGAATCTGAAAAATCAAATGATATATCCTTTATTACCTTTTTATCCTCACTATATCCAAAGCTAATTGAATTGAGTTTCAGTTCCATTACCAACTAACCTTTCTGGTGTATATAAAGTATACAAATACCGGTATTCCTATAATCCCTGTTACCACGCCAATCGGAATTTCCATTGATGTCAAACTTCTACAGATGTCATCGATAATAAGGAGGTATGAAATACCTAATGAAATTGATACAGGCATTAGCTTCCTAAAATCCGGTCCCACTAGAATCCTCGCAAGATGTGGAATTACAATGCCTACCCATCCAATAATTCCCGATATACTTACAACCAATGATGTAATTAAAGTGCTTGTAATGATAACGACCATTCTATCTTTTTTTACATCTATACCGAATGATTTTGCCTGAACATCTCCCATGCTAAGAACATTTATTCTCCACCTATATAGAAATATAATAAACATGGCTATTAGATAAGCAGGTAAGATAGAAATAATCTTGCTATAATTAATTCCTACCATTGTCCCCATCAGCCAATAAATAATCTGTGGCAATTTTTCAAAAGGATCTGCAACAAATTTTATTAGAGAAACCAGCGATGAAAATAGTGCACTTACTAACATTCCCGATAGTATAAGCGTTGCTGTGGATTTATTATTTTTTATTGATAATAAAAATGTTAAAACAACAGCAAAAATTCCAAAAGCCATTGAAATCATTTGGACTGATAAGGCAGGCACAGACATTATTATAGCTATTGCTGCACCGAATCCTGCTCCATTTGAAACTCCAAGCGTGTATGGATCTGCTAGGGGATTTTTAAAAATGCACTGAAATACAGCTCCCGAAACAGCCAATCCTGCACCCGCCATAACAGCTCCGATTATTCTAGGCAATCTTGTGTCCAATATAATGCTGGTTGCTATTTCCTCTATCCCATAATTACTATGCGTAAATTTCGACATAAATATTTTAAATATATCTTTTATTGATACATGATATGCTCCTACGCATAGTGAAATTAATATTATTATGAAAGGCAAGAAAATGAAAAATAAAGATTTACTTATATTTTTTACCTTTGGCATAATAACCTCCAAGAATTACTTTACCTTATCCTTAAATTCAATTCCATAAAATTCCTTGTAGAATTTCTTTGCTCTTTTATTTACAATCTTGCTGTCAACCTTATCAGGATAGAGCTTATGTGCAAGCCAGAGTTCACCAAGTGCTATGGAATCAGCATCAGGATTACCCCATGGTTTTGTCCAATAAGGTGCAAGTATGACATTACCATTTTTAACTGCCTTGAATGACTTATAGTTGCTATCTTTTTTTATAGAGTCATAAACTTCTTTATATCTATCCTGAACAATTATTACATCAGGATTCCAATTTGCAAGTTGCTCAAATGTGTAGGGTTTATAACCTTGTATATCCTTTGCCGCGATGTTTACACCACCAGCTCTTTCAAGCATACATCCTACATATTTATCATTTCCATATGTCTGGTTATTTTCATTTGCAATAAATACGGTTTTTCTATCTTTTTCAGACACATCTTCAAGTGACTTCTCAACGATTTTTCTGCTCTCTAAGCAAAATTGCCAAAGATCTTTCGCTTTTTCATCTTTTCCAGTGAGCTTTCCAAGAGTTTCTATCGCCCATTTACAACCATTAGTATATGCCTTATCTGCATCTTTTAGTTTAGGATTCTGAGCCTCTTTTTGCTTTCCCTCATCTCTTAGTGAAACCACTACTACAGGTATTCCTAGCTCTTTTATTTTATTAACTGAATCCGGATTTGCCTGAGAAGCTACAATAACAACATCTGGCTTTAATTTTGCAATCTCTTCAACATTACAAGATTTTAAATCTCCAGGTGTAGGTAATGATTCTATTTCAGGAAATGCTTCCTTAATATATGATCCAAGGTCAGCTTCCCACTTTGATTCTACTCCAATAATTTTATCCTGTGCTCCAAGCTGTGCCAAAATATCAATTGAGTGGTGTTGAAGAACTACCATTGATTTAACAGGAACTTTAACTGTAACTTCATTATCTGCCTGATCCTTGAATGTCCATTCTTCTCTTTCGACAGAGTTTTCATTTTTCGATGTTTTATCCTTATCTACACCACAGCCAGTCATGCTAAATGCCATTATGAAAATCATCATCAAAGCAAAAAGCCCTAAAATCTTTTTCCTCATCTTCTATTCCTTCCTATTATATAAAAATATCGTTAGGTTTATAACTACCTAACGATATTATATCACTTAACAAAATATTGTAAATAAAGAGTGTAGCAAAAATTATAATTGTTTCTTATAGTCTTGTAACACATATGTTACCCAATTATCTAGTTTAATTTTTATCTAACTTATCCTCCTTAAAAATATTATTAAAAAATTTTATTTTATCTTCATCTTTAATTGGTGAAAAAAGTGTTCCCATGTTTCTACCATGAATAAGCAATTTATCTTTTACTATAAATGCATTTAATTTCCCCTTTTTCTTAGGATAATTATCTGAATCTCCATAAAATGGTTTTAATCTATCATTTTTACAATATTTTTGCATAAATTGTTTAAATATATTATAGTTGCTTGAAAAAAGTATTACATCTGGTTTTAAAAAATTAATAAATCTTACAAACAAATCCATATTGGGGAGTATTTTATAAGTTTTATTATATTTTCTTTTCAGTCCGCTTATTGTTGGATCTGTTGCAATTGCACTACAACAATCAACATGTATTGCTGTATTAATATGATTTAGCTTATCATAATTCGCATTGTATCCAACATCATATCCTCCTTTACAATTTATAAAACGCATTATTTTTTTATCATTCCAGCTGAACCATTTTGTATACGGATTATTATTAAAATAATTATTATAAGAATCAATCAACATATCTTTTTCTTTATTATTTAAATAGTTTTTATTTAAAAAAATATTTGCATTCTCAATTCTAAATGACAGTTTTTTAATATTATTATCCATAAATTCATTATTTGATGGATTTAATCCAACTGTAATTGTCCTTATCTTTGAATTAAAATATTTATCAATATTTCCAAACCAAATAATAGGTATTGAAGGATGGCATATTCCTTTCAAATATTTCTTATCATTAAAATCTCTCCAGTATTCATCAATTATTTCATATAACTTATTTCTATCCACTGCTTAACACACCTCCCTGTATACACTTTAGGCTTATTATTGCACTTTGTTATGTAAAATTTCATGTCTTTTAAACTATAAAGTGTTTTTATAATTTCATAATTGTATTATTTTATTTGAAATATCTTCTACAAATCGCCTATCGTGTTCTACAAATATTAGCGTTGGCTTTGCTTCTTTTATAATTTCTTTAATCTGTATTCTAGATATTATATCAATGTAATTAAGTGGCTCATCCCATACAAACAAGTGAGCTGGTTTTGATAAACTAATAGCAATTAACACTTTCTTTTTCTGCCCATAACTATAGCCCCTCATATCCATATCAAATAAGTCTCTCGAAAAATTTAATTTTCTTAAAATTGTTTTGCACAAAGTTTCATCAATATTTTGCCCATAAATATGCTCATTTAAGTTCCCTTTTAAATCACCTATATCTTGAGGAATATATGATATTTTTAAATTATTTGCTAATTTTATCTCCCCTGTATACTTAGAATATTCTTGATTAAACCCTAATATACTCTTAATTAAGGTTGATTTCCCGCTGCCATTACTTCCATATATAGCTACTATATCGCCCTGTTTTATTTCAAAACTTATATTGTTTAATACTTGTTTATCTCCATAATACGATGATAAATTGTTAACTGTTAATAAATTTTCCTTATGATGCCGTAGTGAATATAATGATAAACCTTCCTTTGATTCAACATCTTTTAATAAATTTTTCTTCTCCTCTATTGCTTTATCTAATCTATTCTTCAAATTCTTTGACTTCTGCATCATTTTAGCTGACTTATGTCCAATATGTCCCTTGTCAGGTTTTACACCGGATACTTTTATGCCATTTTTCGTATTTTCAATTTTGTCAGACCAAGTATGACTTTGCCTTTCAGATTCTTTTAATCTTTTTATATCCTTTCTTAACCTCTCATTTTTGCTAATTTCAAACTGTTCTTTCATCATTTTATTTTCATACCAAGATGTGAAATTACCGGACTGTACATCAATAGTGCTTCTATTAATCGAAATTATATGATTGACACACCCATCTAAAAAATCTCTATCATGAGAAATGAGCAAAAATCCTTTTTTGCTTTTCAGATATTCACTTACAAGTTTTCTTCCCTCCATATCTAAATGGTTTGTCGGCTCATCTATGAGTAAAAAACCATCTTCTTTTGTAAATAAAATAGCTAAAAGGATTTTTGTTTGTTCTCCTTTAGAGAGCGTGCTAAATTTTCTATAAATAATATTCTTATCTAAATTTAGCAAATTAATCTCTCTAAACAATTTCCATTCTTCATCATAAGTAAGTGCTTGAAATAATTCTATGGCTGTCTTTGAGTCACCGCTGATATTTGGAGGAAAGGACACAAATTCGACATTTTTGATAATTTTTCCTTGATAGACTTCCTTATTTTGAAGTAGCTTTAAAAGAGTGGTCTTGCCAATCCCATTTCTACCTACTAATCCTGTTCTCCAGTTCGTGTCAAATGAAAAAGATACATTATCAAATACTGGTTTTGCACACCCATAATATGAAAATGTGAGGTTTTCAAGTTTAATCAAAGACAAATTACTTCCCTTTCATTTTTAATTTATCAAATAATTATATCGATTTCTTGTAATTTAATTAATGCAAACTTTTAAAAAATTATAAAGTTTTATATAAAATATAAAATTCGAGGGGTATAAATTAACAATATTAATTTCAATAGCCAATATAATATATCAATCCACTCTTTTGCCCATAATATATCCAGAGTTAATGAATTATTTTATTGAATTTTAATTTTGAATATAGGGTTGAAATTATGGCTTGTCCGATAATTAATTCATAAACAAATTAATCAAAATTCCAATTAATGTACAAACGATAACTGTTATTATCGCAGCACCTATTAAATAAAAAATTTTTTGATATGGTCGTTTAACTATTTCTCGCTGTTTTTGAATATCATCTAATAGTTTTCCTTCAGAAAATGCAACAATTTCCTTATATGTTTGAACATCATTATCTTTTTTTATTTTTTCAACCTTAAAAGCATAATACAAGGCGATTACAAAAATAATTCCCCATGGAATGAACCCCCATGTGCCAAGCCACATAAAAAGCGGAACCGCAGATACAACAGTCGCAATTAACATTATCGAGTAAATTCTTCCATAATGATTAAATTTTGCAATTTCTTCTTTATTAATTACCTCTTTCATAATATCAATATCTCCTCTGATTAGATTGTCAATAGAGGTTTTAAAGATTTCACTAAGCAATACCAAGCTATTCATATCTGGATAGCTTTTATCATTTTCCCAATTTGATATTGTTTGTCTTGAAACATATATGCGATTGGCTAATTCCTCTTGGGACAACTTAGCATTCTGACGATATGTTTTTATTTGTTTTCCAAGTTCCATCTCTTCATCTCCTTGACATTTTCATGCTAATCGAAAAGTCATATTGTTGCTATCAAAGTATATTTACATCTATCTTTTCTGTCTGTCAAAATTCTTTTACATTTTAATAAAATCTCACTTTTATATTTTTTACAATATATCATACCATTGCAAAACTTTCATTAAAGAGGTGCAAAATAAAAAAGACCCAGCATTTCTGCAGAGCCTTATACATATATTTCATCTTAAATTTAAATTATTTTTCTTAATTCTAGGGACTTAATCCTAGGAGCATCACAATTTTATATTAATCTTTTTGTTCGCTTTCATTAAAAGTCTTCTTTAAAGCCTTTTCAGTAAAGATCATAATTACAACAAAACTCATCATTTGAATTATTATAATACCAAGCCCTGTACAACCTATCCAGCCAATTGACTTACTGCTTATTGCAAGCATGATTACAATGCCTAATATCAACGAAGGAAAAAACATATAAAGCGATATTTTTGAGCAATATTTTTGAGCGAAATCCCATGTTTCTTGATTTTGCATAGACATTTTTGACCTATATCCGCTTAAATTATTAATTCTTTTGAGTCTTGGACATATATACCATGTTAATAATAAGGCTGCTGGTATCAACAAGGTAATTATAAACATAAAAATCCAAAATCCCATGTTTTTGAACTCCTCTAAATACTTCGAAACTGTTATTTGATAATAATCGTAGAGATACCAAATATAGTTAGTATAATTCCAACTATCAATTCTACCAATCCAACTCTCTTTGCATATGATTTTGTTTTTCTACCTGCTTTATAAGCTTCTTCAAAACCATTTATTAGATCGTACTTTTTCTTAAAATAAATCAAATATCCAAATATAGTGGATACAAGACCTACGATTATAAGAAAAATCTTTAATATTATCATTATGAGTAACCCTCTTTTATAAACTCAAATTAATAAAATTCTTTATTTACTAATCAAGAATAGATAAATATAAATCTAGTTTCTGATTTATATATCTTACAAACATATCTGCCATCGCTGAAATATTATTTCTTCATAATAGCCGTTTATCGGAATAATGGCAATGTGTTTGGAATAATATAAAGAAATTATCGGAATGATAATGTGTTGTAAGCTATTATCAACTGTTTTGAGTAATAACAACCCTAGCAGAAAAATTACCTTCATTTATATATTAACTATTTGAATGACCTTTAATATTTTTCTGTATCATTTCTCTGTACTGGTTCTTTGCACTGTTTCTCTGTAATGTTTCTCAGTTCCAAATCTATTAAGGCTTTTTTCATGTCTAATCCTCCAGCATATCCTACCAATTTACCATCAAATCCAATGACTCTGTGGCAAGGTACAACAATTGAAATTGGATTTTTATTGTTTGCCATCCCTACTGCTCGGCTTGCCTTTGGATTTCCAATAGCTATTGCTATTTCTTTATATGTGCGTGTTTCTCCATAAGGGATATGCGTTAGTTCTTCCCATACTTTATTTTGAAAGTCTGTTCCATCTAGCTCAAAAGCGAAATCAAATGCTTTTCTCTTTCCACTCAGATATTCCATAACCTCTTTATAAACCAAGTCGGTAAATTCCGTCTTTTTCCCATAATCGCTTGTTTCATCAATCTTTTTTAATAAGACTAAAGAATCTCGTTTATATCCAATTTTTAATAATCCAAATGGAAATTCATATATAGCAAAATCCATTATTTTTAACCCCTTATACTATTTTGCTTTAAATTTTATACTTTTTCCAAACAATACACGCTTCCATATTCAACAAATTCTTAATAATTTGCACGCTTAATCTAATTTCAGTTATTAAAATAATACAATATCTATCTTTAAATAACTACTAATATTTGGATGCAAGTTCATAAAATTGATTTTTTAATTTAATTTTACATTTTATAATTTTCCTGCCAAAATTTTACTTCATTCATACCAACACCTTCCGGTATTTGTTCAAGGCATTGTCCCAAATTTTGATATTTAACGATTTCTCTAATTTCTACTAATGCTAACCTATGTGCTGCTCTTGAAAAAAACTCGTCGTTATATTCAACTGGCATTATTTCTATTTGTATTATGTATCCCTGATTAATATATTTATCTATTATGAATGGAACTAACTTTGAAAAATTATTATTTAAGTACATATAAATATGACCACCTCCCGAACCGAGTAGTCTATACGATATATTCGTGGATTTCCCAATATATAAGCATGTACTAATTTCATCTTTTACAGCAAATATTTTATATACTCCAACTATATTTTTATCACTTGCTAGTTCGGGTGGAAGAATAATATTCTTTCTCTTTGCCATCTCAATTTTTTCTATGTTTCTCATATTAAACTTTTCTCCATTAATATAATTATATTTTTTCATCGCAGTATAGATATACTAGATTTTCTCTAATTAATAAACTTTCTGTAACTATACAATAGATGTGAGACATTAGGGATAGAAAAAAGCGATTGAGTCCGTTAGAATGGTTTTACCACAAAATCATCTAACGAAAGGACATTCAATCGCTATGAACAGTATAACACATTCTGAGATATATTTGCCCCACACTATTGACACTAGGTATTACTCTGTAAAGCTATATAGTAGTGGTTGCTCTATCAATTTTGTCTGTCGAAGGTATCATATATATCAAAGGTATCTCTGATGCGTTGGAATAAGCGATTTAACGGGGATAGGTACTCTCTTAGAGACAAGTCTCATAAACCTTTAAGCCCACATCCTAATTCTCATACTGAGATGGAGCTCAAGTGGATTAATGATTTACACCATAGAAATCCTCACATCTCCATTTGCTAGATGTATGGCAAGCTTGCTCACAAAAGGGTTATTCAAGGCATCTAGGCTCCCTTTACAGCGTATATAAAACCCCTGTTAGGGGAAACCCTAAGACCCCGAAATATATTTTATAAAGGAGAATAAAATGGCAAATAGATTTAGAAATGAAAGAATAGAAATTAAATTATTTAGAAACCTACAATGGCTACTTTCAAATGCAACAAATAACATAAACCAGATTGCAAAAGCTACTAATACAACTGGTGTTATTTACAAAAATGAAATTGAATCTATGAATAGGCAGATAGAAAAATTATCAAGAGAATATGGCAGATCCATTCCCTGCTTCTTAATAAAGCAAAAGAAAGTTCTGGTGATTAGTATGGCCATTACAAAAATACATCGAAACTGTGTAAAATTAAGAAAAGCTTCATTTCTATAGGAATGGTCAAACATTGATACACAAAATTATTTACAGACTCACAGACCCCTTTAAAACTATCCATCTTCTACATAATATTCAAAAATTTAAAGATTTTTTCAGTAAATTATACTCATATTCCAGTAATATACTATTAAATATATTAATATTTTGTTTCAACCATTGTAATATAAATATGTTATCATGGTTTTCTTTGTTACACTTGTTAAATTCAACTTCTATTTTTTTCACAGCTGATAATGGTACACCATAATCAACTAAAAATCTAAAATTTTCACTTATCTCGCCATTCTCTAATAATGAACTAAATATACTATAATCTCCAGATGTACCATTATGGATATTTTCAAAAACATATCTCTGAATAGACTCTACAACTGACAGTAGCTTTGGAATTTTATAATTTGCATCATTTCTAACAAACTTTAAAACATCATCGATAGCTTTTTCATGAAAATTTTTATTTGGATCTGCTGTGCTTATATAGGCTTCTTTTTTATAAATTACTTCTTTTAAAGGCATATTAACAATATCTAATGACATTAGAGCTTGTAATTTTGCAAACTTTTCATTATCATTATTTTCTAAAAATTTATAAGCCAAGTTTAGTGTCTTCCACAAATCTTCAAATGAAGGAATTTTACTCCACTTTAAATACGATAAATTATTAACATTCGATTTAATATAATTATATAATTTCTTCTGCCCTTCAACAGAAATTAAATTTTTTCTTATTATAGTTTGTAATTCTTCTGGTATTCCTGACACTAAACTGTTCCTTCTATCTCTATCTTCAACATAATCATCAGGGATATTAAATAAAATCTCATTTGAAATATCTTTTTGATCAATAAAAGGAACATCTATGGAAAAATCTTCAGGTGAAAGTTGTTCATTAAATAAATAAACATTTCCTGTATAATACTTTCCCATTCTTCCCGCCCTTCCTTTGATATTTGCAAAATCAAAAAAATCTATAACTTTAATGCCTTTATTATTACTGAATATTAATATGTTTTTCGCAACCGTATTTACTCCCTCTATTAATGATACAGTGGCAAACAAAATTTGTAGAATCCCTTCATTGAACATTTCAATTTCAGAAGAAACAATATGCCTTGGTAAAGCCCCATTATGAGCTCCAATCCCATACTTCATGAGTTTTTTAAGATCCCATTTTTCAGATATATTTTCATCCATCCATTCAAATATTGGTAAATTTCTATTCACAACATCAACATTTTTAAAGTAGTCTATGTACTCATTTGCTAACTTATATGCTTCATTAGGTGATTTTACGTACACTATACTTGGCTCTTTTAGGCCCTTAAGCAATTTAAATAGCTCTTGTTTCTTTTCTTTGTTTTTAAATGGTTTATTGTTCTTTCGAACTTCTATAATATTAGTATTCACCAATGAATAATCTGTCTTGAAAAATTCCACATCATAAATTTTTATAAATTTATCTGAAAGCGAGTTAACAGAAGGTGTTAAAAACAAAGATTGAGGTTTATCATTCATTATCTTCATTATAGAAATATTTAAAGCATCCACTCTATCATCATTTCTCAAATTACTAACCTTATAGAATTCATCAACAATAAAAAAATCAATTTTAGGCATAGCCTCATATTCAAGTACTCTCTCTGCTGTCAAAATAAAAATATTTCTATCTGTAGCTTTTTGTTTGGTGTTAATAACAATATTATAATAATCTAAATATTTACACATATTTTTTCGTGTTTCATCAATTAATGCAAGTGTTGGTTGAATTATCAAAATATTTCTATACTGTTTTCTGGCAACAAACTCTTCAATAAGTAGGCTTTTTCCAAAGCTCGTAGGTGCACTAACCGCAACATTTTTCTTTAAATTAATTGCTATTTCAATTTCCTTTTGTTTCTCATGAAAGTATACACCAGTTAAATATTCAGATTTAAAAAAATTACTTCTAATACTAGATTGCAAAGACTGATTATAATTTTCAATATTTTTAATTTTGTCAATATAATAAGGATAAAAACCTGCTCTTTCAACCAAGTCCAACCAAATTAATTTAGCCTCATTATTTACTTTATCCCAATTTTCTAGTATATTTATTAAAATTTTTCTAGCTTCAGTTGTATCTATAACAGAAGAATAATACTTAGTACATTTCCAATTATATTCAAAATTTTTCAAATATTTAATATTAAATTCCATAACTTCATTCAAATTTGTTGTCCTCCTTTTAATTTTTGATGCAAAGAAGATACAAATTCTCTCTTGTTATCTAAAGGAAACAGTAACAAATAAACATTGAGAGAATCTGACCATGGATGTAATTTTAACAAATTATTCATCCTATTATATAGCTTGTCAACTTCTTTATTTAAAGTTTCCTCAAAACTATCTTTATTAAAATTTGCTAAGCTATCACTTTCAAACGCAGCAAACAAACATACATTAATATTGGCTAATTTTCTGAGAATTTTAGTATTAGGATCTAATAATTCTAAAATAAAATCATCACAAGCTGCTTTAGAATCGTGTATTCGATTTGTAATTATTTGAAATTCGCTGTCTAGAAAATTAACATTAAAATGATTCACTACATCTTTTGCAAGTTCATCAATTGCTGTTTTAGGATTTTTATATAGTTTAGATTCTCCTAACCATATAATTTTTTCTTTAACATCTACATGAACCGCATCAAATCCATGGGCAACACTACCCACACTATCTTTAAAATATATTTTAGATATTAATGCATCGGCTCTAAAGTATTCGTGTAAAAGATGATATAGAAGTAACTCTCCAAATTCTCCTCTCTTGATATATTTGTCTTCTGTTGAATTAGAATTTAAATATTCTCTACTGGCTTCTTGAATTTCTTTTATTGTATATAGTTTTTTCATTGCTTCTCTTACAGTAGGTACTAAACCAATTTTATCTTTTTTCTCGTTCATCACATCAGTACCAAACGCAAAAGCAGGAATATCATCAAAAAGTTCATCATAGAACTTATCTTTTACTTGTCCATATCCACTATCAAGTAAATCAAAACTAATATAATAAATATGTAAATAATTATTTACTTCTATATTTGTTGAATGATTATGACTCAATTTTTTCTCCTTTAATTTTATTTTTGTTATATCTCAACTTAAGAAATTTAATCACTAAAATAATTAATTTAATATATGAAAACTTACTTCTAATTACTAACTCGTATATTATATATAATCTTTATTTATGCACTCTAATATATCTAGCATACCCCAATCAAAAAAATCACAAATTCTAAGAAAAACATCTGCATTTATATTTTCCCGTTCTTCATTTTATAAAACTTACTTTTACTAACTTTTGCCTTTCCCATCAATTCATGACTTATCATGTCTAAATCTATCCGTTTTTTTAATAGATTATAACTAAAAATTCTCAATATGCTCTACGTCAAAAACTACTATTTATTATATTATACCATTAAATTTTCGTTTAATATAAAAACGTTATCCTTGAAATAACATTTGTCTGTTAAAAAAGAAGTAGATTAATTCTACTTCTAATACTTAATATTTTCTTGTCTATAATTTCCAAACAGTACCCTGGAATATTACATCTCACTAACCCTATTTGAAATAATCGTCACTACATCAACCACCTTATCAAAAGTCAAATCTCCAATATACTTATTTTCACTGAGATATACTTCCCATAAGGATCTTAGGTATAAATCTTCTTTTATGTCCTCGATTATTTCCTCATAGTCTTTCATTATCTCCTGACTTCCCCTTTTATTTGAGGTTCTCTCTATTGCTTCTTTTAAAATTTCATAGTTTATCTCATCTTTTTTTAGTTTGTAGAGGGTATACAGGTCGTAAAAGTCTCTCATTCTTGTCGTTGTTATATTTCTTCTGATTATTGTTTCGTATTTTTCAGCTAAAATTGTTTCTAATGGATATGCCATTATTTTTATATTTTCTTTGCTAAAGATACAGGGATATGTGTATTCTATTTCCCTTGGTGTTATTGCATCTCCTGTTGTTAGGTCTAGTTTCATTGGATTTTTAGTTTTCCCAACATTTGCTATTAGTGAAATTCTAAAGTTCTCGTACTCATCATCTTCCCTAATATAACTGATGTCTTTTATTTCAAATTTTATTCCATCATCTACATTGATATTTATTATTTCTTCTACAATTTCTTTTATTTTTTCTTCTTTTAGGGCTATGCCTTTTATGGTTGTGTCCATGTCAATAGTTGTTCTATTTTCAATTCCGATTAATGATGATATAAGGAATCCACCTTTTATTACAAAATTATTTTTGTACTTTGATTTAGATAGCCTTTCTAAAAATCTTTTGAAAAAATATATTTAAAGAACTTCTTGGGATTTTAAATTTTTCTTCTCTGCCATGCTTCTTATCTTGCCCTTTATACTCTCGATATTAATCACGATAATACCTCCATATATTTCCTAATTTCATCTTCTATTTTAAATAGTCTACTGTATTTTATGAGTCGTCTTAGATTTTTATTTGATGATTTAAAGTATCTTTTTAAGGCTTCTGTGAAAATTTGTTTATCTATTTTTTCTCTGTTGATTATAATGTCGCAAATTGTTCGATCAATGTCGTAAACTGGTATAAAATTGCCTTGCGGTGATTTTATTTCTGTCTTTCCGAATTCGTATAGATCTTTTTTTACATAGTGAACTTGTAAATCTTCATATCTAAATATAATTCGATTACTATTTGATGATATTAAAACAAAATCGTCTATAACTTTTCCTTTTAATTGATATAGTCCTGGTCTTAATCTTTCTAATTGTCCACTCTTTGTTAATTCTGATAAATTATGCCTGGTATTTCCAAGTTCTTCTGCTTCTTTGTTTGTGATTACTAATTTTTCTTGTATATATTCTTTAAGTGTATTCATAGTCCGCCCCCCTCTCATTTACGCTTTTATTATATGCTATAAAAGCGAATATGTAAAGTTGGCTATTAGAGTTTTGTATTTTGAAAAGGATGTAGCGAGTCCTTACTCCCTTTAATAAAAAAAGAGTAGCTTATTAAGCTACTCTTGTAGAAAGTACAAAATGAGTTTATATTACTACTTTTATCTTTATGTTTCCTCATACCAGTTGCAAAACTACTCTTACAATCATATGATTTTATTGAGTATTTTTGATGTATCCCTCTTAATCTTTTTCAAAAATAAAATGCTTATAAAACTGCTTAAAATGCAGGATTTCTAAATTTATATCTTTTGTATTAACGCTATGGCTTCCACATGTGATATTTAGGTTATATTCTATCTTGTTATTATTTCATAAAATAGCTAAATATTCTTCTTTTTCATCATTATTGTACGCACTATTATTTATTTTGATTTGGCTATTTATCTGTATAGTAACGAATTGTATTTTACCATCTTTATTTCTGGTGTTCTCCCATAAGAAAAGTCGAGATACCCTAAAATTGCTATATCATATTCTTTATTCTCATCTATTTTATCTTCAATTCTTCCACGAAATACTTTTGTTTTATATCCCCATGTCCCATCTCTTCTTTTGGTATAAATTAATAATTTAAAAAATTCTTCAAATGGCTCGACTCGCCCCTCTTGCTCTGCTTGTTTCACTGGCTCAACCTTTAATTTAACTTTTCCATAGAATATAAAAACTTTATCTTCATATTCTTTATCTAACCACATACTAAGACTCTTTCTTGGGATTGTTCGTTTTATTGAATTTCCCCCGTTAAAACTTTTTATAATAAGTGGATTATCTCCTTGTGTTTGACTTTTTATGCTTATATCTACTGATGAATCTCTATTCATCAGCATATTTAATGCTGATTCGAGCCTATCTTGAATTTGATCTTCACTAATTGTTTCTACATACTCAATTATTTGTTTTTTACTAGCATAATCATAATTATAGGAACAGTTATCTAAATGACTTGAACTAGGTTCTTTTGATAAATATTCACGGCACCTTGATGTTTTATGTGTAAAAGATAGTATAGCTTCTTTACATTCTGGGCATCTCATACGACCTTGAAAAAAAGATATATCTCCATTATTTTTTTCATATCGCTCTTGAACTTCAGCTAATGTATGAATTCTACCGTCATTAATAAAATAAAAATCATTATATTGTTTTCTTTTCACCATTTTACCTCATTTATTTCTGCAATTTTACATTCTCGATTATTAATTATTCTTAACTGTATTTTTTGAACTATATTTTCTACTCTTTCTATTATTCTCTTAATCAAGATTACTTCTACTTGGTTTTTCTTCTTGAACTTTATTAAATACTTCATCAGTAATAATTGATTCATGATTGTCTTTTTGAAGATAATAATTATCTTTATTTACTGAATCTATTAGTTTTACAGAACCTGTATGCTTTACATTTTATAACATGCTCTCAATACTTCTCTTAGGCCATTTGTTTTCCCTGTTGTGGATTTTATTCTCTTTTTCAAGTTCTTTGACAATGCCTATGAAGCTTATCCCATTTAAGTACCAATTAAATATTTTCTTGACTATTTTTGATTGTTGGAATTTTATAATCAAGTCTCCATTTTCATCATGATCATAGCTACAGTATTTTCGATTATAAAGTTTTGATGTGCCTTGTGTCGCTCTTTTTTTAGAACCCATTTTATATTTTCACTTCGCTGTTTATTTTCTGATTGCACTAAAGATTCCATAATGTATATATCATATCTGTATCATCTTCTTGTCTATCTAAGTTTTCTTGTTCAAAGATGATTATTGCAATGGATTGCTTAATTAATTTTAATCCTTCTAAGGCAATTGCTGTGTCTCAACCATATAGGCTAACGCTCTTTGTAACGATTATAATAATGTCTTCTTTCTTTATATATTCAAGCATTCTTAAGAATTCTTTTCTGCTTGATTTAGCCATGCCTGATGCAATATCAATATCTACAAGTTTCCAATTGGAATAATAAGAGTCTAGTTAAAGCAGATATTTGAGCAACCAAGTATTTAACTGGTCTCTATCCGCAATGCTGACTCGTGCATAGATTCCTGCTCGCTGGATTTGTAATTATTTTTTAGGTAATATCATATGCATTTTTTATTCATATTGAACCCTTAATTCAACTTAATTATTATATATTTTTATTATATGATAAGTAGCTCTATATTATCCACCCCGTTAACTCCACCTAAAATAACCATAGTATCCTCACACCCTGCAATAATCCTCCACATGCCCTGTCATCGGAAAGTTATCATAAGCCCTCATCTTAACTGGCTCATATCCGAGGTAGTGAAATTGCTCAATATTCATTGCAAGGGTCTTTGGGTTGCAGGAAATATAGAGAATTTCTGAGACTCCGTAACTTGCTAGCATTCTTACGACTTTGTCATGAAGCCCTGCCCTAGGCGGGTCAACTATGATTAAATCCGGCTTTTCCTTCAGTTCATCTAACTTCTCTTTAACATCACCTAAAATATAATGACAGTTTTTTATCCCATTTAGCTCTGTATTTGAAATCGCTGATTTTACTGCATCTTCTGAAATCTCAATTCCATATACCTCCTTGGCTCTTAATGCCGAAAGTTCTGAAATTGTCCCTGTTCCGCAATACAAATCATATACAATTTTTCCATCAATGTCAGGAACGAGTTCAAGTGCTTCCTCGTACAACCTTTCCACTGCTCTGATATTTGTCTGAAAAAAAGCAAAGATACCCACTTTGAATTTAAGTCCTAGAAGCTCTTCCTCATAATAATCTCTTCCATATAAAATCTTCGTTCCTGAATCTATTACAGCATCCGCAAGGCTCGAATTAGTTGTGTGTAGAACGCCTATGATTTTATTTTCTAAATCGAGATTCATAAGCCTGTCTAGATATGCCTCTTCATCGAAGATTCCATTGTCCGAAATCTTTCCAATGTATTTTTCTTCCTCACTTATAGAGGCTATTTCGCGGTCGCTAATTGTAACCTTGCCTTCCTTTGATGTAACTATATCAATTAACAGTTCATTTGTTTTAACGCCGTGCCTGATTATCAAATTTCTAAGAAGTCCAATATGCGTTTTTTTATTATAAAATGAATACTTATTTTCTCTGCAAAATTCGAGAGTTGCCTTTAAAATTTTATTGAAATCCTCTGGTACAAGCTGACACATATCTGAAGTCACTATTGACATAAAATGCTTTTTTCTATGCATTCCAAGCTCAAGATTACCACCTTTTTCAAAGTCACCAAAGGTATATTCCATTTTATTTCTGTATCCATATTTAGAAAAAGAGGGGACAATCCCCTCATATATAGAGCTTTCTATCTTGTGATTTTGAAGTAGATTTCTAATATTTTTATCCTTATCAGCAAGCTGATCTTTGTAATCTATGCCTTGATATTTACAGCCTCCGCAAAATTCTGCAATTTCACATTTTTTTAAATCCATTTTATATTACTCCATATTTATTATAAAAATCACGCTTGTATTCTTTGAACCTATCCTGCTCAATTGCCTCTCTAATATTTTCCATCATATTTACAAGAAATCTGATATTATGTTCGCTTAAAAGCATAGAGCAAAGAATTTCATTAGTTTTGAAAAGATGCCTAATATAAGCTCTTGAATAATTTCTGCAGGTATAGCAGTCACAGTCCTTATCTATAGGCTCGAAATCTCTTTCAAAGCAGGCATTTTTTATATTTATATTACCTCTCGATGTCATTGCAACTCCGTGCCTTGCGAGCCTTGTCGGAATTACGCAGTCGAACATATCTACTCCTCTTTCAACACCTTCAAAAATATAATCAGGAGTTCCAACTCCCATCAGATACCTCGGCTTGTCATCCGGAAGATATTGCGTGCAGTCGTCAAGTACTTCAATCATTACATCTTTTGGCTCTCCAACCGAAAGTCCCCCTATCGCGTAACCTGGTAAATCAAGCTCGCTTATCTCCCTAGCACTCTCATATCTCATTTCCTTATACATTCCGCCCTGCATTATTCCAAACAGATTTTGGTTCATGGCAACTTCAGCATCTCTTCCCGAGCCTTCTCTAATTCTACCCAGTTCATCTTTACATCGCTTTAGCCATCTGGAAGTCCTCTTATATGAATTTCTTATATATCTTTCATCTGCAGGATATGGAGCACATTCATCAAAAGCCATTATTATATCCGAACCTAGTGCATTTTGTACCTGAATTGAAGACTCTGGTGTCATAACATGAGGTGAGCCGTCTATATAAGACCTAAATTTAACCCCCTCCTCGCTAATCTTCCTCATTTTACCAAGCGAAAAAACCTGAAAGCCTCCGCTGTCAGTTAGTATTGGTTTATTCCAATTCATGAACTTGTGAAGTCCGCCGGCATCTCTTACAATATCCTCGCCAGGGCGAAGAAGCAGGTGATAGGTGTTGCTCAAAATAATCTCTGCTCCAGTTTTTTCTACATCTTCGGGCTTCATAGCTTTAACCGCTGCCTGAGTTCCTACCGGCATAAAGACTGGCGTCTCAATCTTTCCATGTGGAAGACTTATCCTGCCCCTTCTAGCTTCGGATTTAGCATCTTTGCTTAGAATTTCAAATTTTAAGCTTTCTTTCATTAAAATGTAAACCTCATAATATTTCTTGTCAGCCCGCCATAAATGACCTTTGTCGTTACATATTTAAAACCTGAGCCTTCTATATTATTCAAGCTGTGTGAATTAGCTGGGTCAACCGTGCTTAACACTTCCTCTGCTCCGAGTTTTTTAGCGTCATCAAGACGAATTTTAATCATTCTTCTCTGCATATGATGTCCTCTATGACCCGGTTTTACAAGCGAAAGATCCATTGTTGCAGTCTTTTTCAGCCTTTCTTCGTCATATCCTAAATATGTGCCTGTATTTCGATATGAAACGCGAGGTGCGACTAACATAGAGTAAGCTATCATCTCTCCATCTATTTCGGCACAGTAGCATTTATCTAGTTTTAAAGATTCTTCTATCTCATCTCTTTCTGTAATCGATAGCATATTTTTATCAGGCATATTTTCATATACTATTTCCTGTAATCTTACAATCTCATCTAAATCGTCAAGCGTGCAAGGTCTTATCTTCCCATAATCGTCTTTCCCATTCTCTAAAATACTCATAAATACCTCCTTCTAAAAAAATAAAATATATATTATGCTCTTTTTTAAACTTTGCTCTTTAATAATTTTTATTTTACATTTTTATTCGTTTTCATATCATTTATATAAATTAGTATATTATTTTATAAGCATGGCATCACCATAACTGAAAAATCTATATTTTTCCTTAACTGCTTCCTCATATGCTTCGAGTATTTTTTCTTTATCATATAGGGCTGAAACGAGCATTATGAGCGTTGATTTTGGCAGGTGAAAATTTGTTATTAACGAATCGATTATTTTAAACTTGTATCCGGGATAGATGAAAATCCCCGTGCTTGAACTGCCAGCTTTTACAAAATATTCCTTTTTAACATGGCAGTCACTTTCTTCTTTGAAATTTTTATCTCCTGTGCATATTCCTAGCCTTTCAGCTTCCTCTCTTGTAATCGCTGAGCTCTCCAAGGTTCTTGTCGTCGTCGTTCCAACTGAAATTATCCTTCTACCCTCGGAAATCGCCTTGTTTATAATCTCTGCATTTTCCTCAGAAATTGAATATTCTTCAAAATGCATCTTGTGTTCTTCTACCTTATCTACTTTAACAGGTCTGAATGTTCCTATGCCTACATGGAGCGTGACTTCTGCATAATCTACTCCCATATCTCTTATTTCTTCTAGTAAATTTTCTGTGAAATGAAGCCCTGCCGTCGGTGCTGCTACAGAGCCAAGCTCCTTGCTATAAACCGTCTGATATGTTTCGCTATCTTCGGGTGCAGCCTCTCTTTCAATATATGGCGGAAGTGGCATACTTCCTATTTCTTCAAGTCTTTCCATGAAAATCCCATCGTAGAAAAACTCAATGGCTCTTGTTCCATTTTCTCTATCTGCATACCCAAGAATGCGTGCAGTAAATTCCCTTTCTGCGTCAAATTGAACAATGTCACCCTCATGTAACCTTTTTCCCGGTCTAACCATGCACTCCCATATGTCACCATCTATTCTTTTTATGAGAAGGAGCTCAATATTTGCACCTGTATTTTTCTTTTTTCCAAAAAGTCTTGCAGGAAGAACCCTTGAGTCGTTAACTACTAGGCAATCTCCCGCCTTTAAATATTCCTTTATATCGTAAAAATGCCTATGCTCTATCGTTCCCTTATTTCTATCAAGAACCATCAGCCTGCACTCATCTCTATGTTCTTCAGGGGTCTGAGCTATAAGTTCCTTGGGTAGTTCGTAATCAAATTCTTCTAGTTTCAAATTCTATTCCCTCATCAATCGTCAGAATCTATCGCACCCATAATTCTCATTTGTCTATCTTCTAATCTGTCTTCTCGTCTATCTGCCTTACCCGAATGACTTACGCCATTTGCACCTCTTTCATTATTTTCGCCATTGCCATTTTGCTCATCATAAAAGCTCATAAGTCCTAGGTGCTCATATGCTTTTTTCGTAACCATTCTTCCCTTCTGTGTTCTATACATTAACTCGGCTTGAATGAGATATGGTTCATTTGCGTCTTCGAGAGTGACCCTTTCCTCTCCAATGGCAGAAGCAATGGTTTCAATTCCAACAGGACCTCCATTAAAACTCCTTATTATTGTTTTTAAAATATCTCTGTCGAGTTTTTCAAGTCCCATCTCGTCTACATCGAGTGCCTCCATAGCTTTTTCTGTAATATCAATGTCAATATTTCCATCTGAAATTACATCGCTAAAATCTCTAACTCTCTTTAGCAGTCTATTCCCTATACGAGGTGTTCCTCTCGATCTCCTCGCAATCTCTGTCAGCGATATATCATCTATATCTATTTCAAGCACCTTTGATGAACGATATAATATATCCCTTAGCTCTTCCATTGTATAAAAATCGAACTTATTTATTATTCCAAATCTGTCTCTAAGAGGAGCACTAAGGCTACCAGCTCTCGTCGTAGCACCTATCAAGGTAAACTTGGATAGGTCTATCCTAAGGGAGCGGGCTGCAGGGCCTTTTCCTATCACAATATCAAGTGCATAATCTTCCATTGCAGAATATAATACTTCTTCAACAGCCCTATTAAGCCTATGTATTTCATCAATAAATAGCACATCATTTTCTCCAAGATTTGTCAAAATCGCTGCGAGATCTCCCGCCTTACTTATGGCAGGCCCAGATGTAACCTTGATGTCAACACCAAGCTCATTGGCGATTATTGATGCAAGCGTTGTCTTTCCAAGTCCTGGTGGACCGTAAAAAAGCACATGGTCGAGTGGCTCTCTTCTCATTCTTGCTGCTTCAATATAAATTGAGAGATTTTTCTTCGCCACGCTCTGACCACAGTATTCACTTAGATATTGTGGCCTTAGCGTTAACTCATTATTTATGTCTGACGGACTTTGTTTGCTCGATGTAACAATATCTGACATCTATTTCCCTTCCTCTAACTTGTTTTATGAATAATCTTAAAATAATCTAAATATTAATTTTTTTAGTCGCTACTTATTTTTATTATTTTATTTAATATTTTTTTAAAAAATTTTTTTTACTTTTTTTAATACTTTTTTATTTAATAGATTCTTAATTTATGCTATTTTTAATAAATTTTAGCTATTTTTATGGTGAATTTTGCTATATTAAAAATTTAAGTCCATTTTTGATATATTCTTCTGCTCTTAGGTCTTCTTCTTGAACTTTCATTATAGCATATCTTGCTTCCTCTTTTGAATAACCCAAGGTTGTTAGTGCTATGATAGCTTCTTCTCTTTCTGAATTTAATGCTTTGTTTAAACTCGAAGACTTGCCCTCTCCATCAATTATCATATCCTCATCAATTAAATCAATTTTATCACCAAGTTCAAGGATAACCCTTTCTGCGATCTTCTTTCCTATCCCGGAAGCTCTGGCTATAAAAGATGAATCCTTTGAGGCAATATAATGTTTGATGACTTCTGTTTCTGCCAATGCCATTATTGAAAGACCTGCTTTTGGACCTACTCCTTTTACTGTTATCAGTTTTTCAAAAAGTTCAAGGCTATCAACATCTTGAAAACCATATAATAACATTCCGTCTTCCTTGACCTGCAAATAGGTATTTACTGAAATTTCGTCACCCTCCCTGTTATTAAGAAGGGGACTTGTTTCCGGGATAAAAATCCTATATCCTACTCCACCTTTGGTTTCAACAACAACAGATGCTCCGTCATAGTATAAATATTTACCTCTAATGAATCTAATCATCTTTCCTCCTGTTGGTATTTAAATTCCCATCTTATTCTTATCTTTGTCTATATGAATTATCTATATGAATTATCAATCTTTTTTCTTAGAGAACCTCCCGACTCATTACCACAGCAAATTGCTGCCGCTACTGCATCGGCTGCATCATCAGGTTTTGGAATTTTGTCTAGATGAAGTATTATTTTTACCATCTCTTGAACCTGCTTTTTATCAGCATTTCCATATCCGCTTACGCTCTGCTTAATTTGAAGAGGTGTGTACTCATTGATTTCAAGTCCGTGATTATAGCATGAAAGAATTGCTATTCCCCTCGCTTGCCCTACCTGTATTGCCGTCTTTGCGTTGTTTTGAAAATAAAGTTCTTCAATTGATGCAACGCTCGGCTCATACTGCTCGATAACTCTATTTATTTCCTCATATATTTGAGCTAGTCTCTCTGGCATTGGCATCCCTGCTGGTGTATCAATACATCCGAACTCTATAAGCGAAAATTTGCTCTTATTATAATCAACTATGCTCCAGCCCATCAGAGCGTAACCTGGGTCGATACCTAGTATTCGCATTTTGCCTCCATTTTTTTATTATTCCCTATCATCTATTATCACCTTTTATTAATTTTTTATTTAAAATTTGTCTGCAATATATTATTTTTCAAAAATAATGCTTCTTTACTTTAGCTCATAAAAGTTAATTCACAATCATGAGTTTCTAATTTTCAAAAAATTCGCTATATTTGATTGTTGATTGTCGATTCTTTAATATCACTTTGTTACTGTGTATTTCTAATTCGCGAAAATTAATTTTATATTATAAAATTCTAATTCTCAAAAGAAATTCTCTATCATTTTTCATAATTACTGTTAATTATTTTTTGCTTGAGATTTTTTCATGATTTATATTGGTTAATTATAACATATGAGATAGGTACTAAATTGGTAAATTAAAGAACTATTTCAATCCTTTTTATTTATTGAAATAGATTAGCTGTGATATAATATAAAAAAATTTGTTATATCTACGAAAAAAGGAGTGAAGGCTTTATGCGTTACTCAAGGCAAACTAAGATAATGGAGCTAATTGAAGATGAAATAATTGGAACTCAGGAACAGCTCATCAATAGGCTTACTGAGCTTGGATATAGTGCAACTCAAGCGACTGTATCAAGGGATATAAATGAGCTTCAGCTTGTCAAGAGAACTGATGAAAATGGCATTAAGCGTTATGTTAGAGCCTCATCAACAGATAATTCAATATCAGGCAGGTTCATAAGGATATTTCGAGATACGATCGTTTCATATAATAGTGCTAAAAATCTGATAATTGTTAAAACTCTGTCCGGCTGTGGTAATGCTGCGGCAGAAGCCATAGATTGCATGAATTTAAAGCATATTGTCGGCTCAGTAGCAGGTGATAACACCCTACTTTTGGTAATTGAGGACGACAAATATGTCCCTGAAATAGTTAAAAAATTTGATGAAATGGTAAATTCCTAGCTTGTGAGGTAATTATGCTTGATAGAATTATTATAGATAATTTTGCTACAATTGAACACGCTGAGGTAGATTTTAACTCATCTTTAAATGTCATAACTGGAGAGAGTGGTGCCGGCAAATCTGTCCTTATAGAAGCAATCAACATGGCTTTGGGTGGTAGAGCTGATATTTCTATGGTTAGAAGTGGTAAAGAAAAAGCCTTAATACAGATTCTTGCTCATGATAATAATGATGACGAGATAATAATATCAAGAGAGCTTTTTTCCTCTGGCAAAAGCTTGTCAAAGTTAAATGGACAACTTATAACTCTATCTGAACTTAGGAATTATTGTTACAGCCTAGTCGATGTACATGGTCAATATGACAATCAAAAGCTTCTAAATCCGGAAACTCATATATCTATGCTCGATTCTTATATATCAGATAATATAAATGATGAACTCGATAGCTTGGAAAATCTTTATCTTGAATATCAGGGTGCAAAAAAGAAATACGATGCTCTAATTTCCGAAGAAAAAGAGAGCATTATGAGACAGGATTATTTCCAATTTGAATTCGATTATATTAACAATCTTAATTTAAAAGTGGGTGAAGAAGAAGCCCTCAGAGAATCTGTTGAGCTTATGAAAAATAGCGAGAAGATCTTTAGCTCCATAAGTGAAACTTATTCATATTTAAATGGTTCAGACTCTTCTGCAGTATATCTAATAGGCAAATCTTTAAACCTTATGAAAGATGTTTCTTCTTATACCGATACGCTTTCAGAAATATCTAATACCTTGGAAAATTCATATTATGAACTTGAGGACGCGTCTTCCTCACTTCTTTCGCTTAGGGATTCAATGTATTTTTCTGAAAATGAGCTTAACGATGCACAGGAGCGATTGAGTGAAATTGAAGACGCTATGAGAAAATACAAGATGAGCGTTCAAGATATTCTAAAATATAAGGACGAGCTTAAAGACAAGTTAACAAAGCTGACGGATTTTGAATATCTAAAATCTGAATATAAAAAAGATGTGGAAGATAAATTTAGCCTTCTAAGTTCAAAAGCTGAGCTGGTAAGTGAAATTAGGGCTAAATATGGAGAAAAGTTAAAAGAAGAAATCAGCTTAGAGCTAAAAGATTTGAATTTTACAAATTCCGATTTTGAAGTAAAAATTTCAAGGAAGAATACGATCGACAAGCTCGGTTTTGATGATGTTGAATTTCTTATTTCAACGAATCCGGGCGAACCCCTCATGCCTCTAGCGAAAATAGCTTCCGGTGGTGAAATATCAAGGATAATGCTTTCTTTTAAATATGTTATAGGTGATAAGTACAATGTGCCTACAATGATATTTGACGAGATAGATTCCGGAATTAGTGGCAAATCAGCTCTGGTTGTCGGCAAAAAACTAAGAGAAATTGCTAAATATCATCAGGTAATTTGCATTACTCATCTTCCTCAGATTGCTATATATGGTAAATTCGCTTATCGCATATCAAAGGATGTATTAAATGGAAGAACTTTTACATCAATTAAGGAGTTAGATGATGATCAAAAGGTAAAAAATATCGCCATGATGATAAGCGGAAGCGATGATAGTGAAGCAGGATTAAAAATGGCAAAAGAGCTTATCTCATCTATTTCTTAAAAATTATTTTAAGATCTTTCCAAGATATTTTGTTTTCAAAAAATATATTCAAAAAAATTATTTATGTCCCAAGAAATATCTAGAATATTTAGGTCATTAAAAATATCGAAAATATTTGGGTCATTTTAAATGTTTTTATCTATTAATCTTTGATTTATATAAGCTGTTCTCCCCTCATGCTTAAAAAGACTCCATCTCCTATTATTATATGGTCTAATACTCTTATCCCAACCATTTCAGAAGCATCTATCAGCTTTTTCGTAGATGATATATCATCTTGACTTGGCGTGGGATCTCCGCTCGGATGATTATGTGCTATTAGTATAGCTGCTGCACTACGCTTAAGTGCCTTGCTCAAAATTTCTCTTGGGTGCATTATTGTATGATCAAGTGCTCCTATTGATATGGTTATCTCTGCTTCAACCTCACATTTCATATTTAAAACAAGCATTATCAGGTGTTCTTTTTTCTCATATCTGAGCTTTTTCATCAGCATTTCGGCTGCATCACTTGCATTTTTTATTAGCGATTTCTTTTCTCTCTTATTAAATGAGAGCCTTCTTGCAAGTTCTATTGTAGCTACTACAGAGCAAGCTTTTGCAACTCCTATACCCGTGATATTTTGAAGTTCATTAACCTCTATATTATATATTCCTCCTGATTCATTATTTGAATATGCTAACACATCTTCTGCAAGCTGAATCGCACTTTTATCTCTATTTCCCGTGCGAATTATAAGTGCAAGAAGTTCAGATGAGCTTAGACTTGATGCACCACTATAGATAAGCTTTTCCTGCGGTCTTTCACTCTTTGGTAGGTCTTTAATCTGCATTCTTTCTCCCATGGAATAATTTTATTATTTCTTTAATTCATCTCTTATATTATAACCACGACCACTTTTATCTCCTAATTAAAAACAAACTAAAAAAGGCACAATTCCTACAAAATCATGCCTTTTTATTCATCTAATTTTCATCACTTTTTCTCGGTTTTTAGTGTTAATCGATTTTTTGTATTTCTCGCTTTATTTTTTTCTTGTTTTGCATTGTCTCGCTTTATTTTGTCTCGATTATCTTGTTTTATCCTGTTTTCTTTTTTCTGCTTCTCTTATAATAAAGCTGACAACCTCTTCAATATTCATGTTTGTCGTATCTAATTCAATTGCATCTTCTGCTTTTTTTAATGGATTTAACTCCCTCGCTTTGTCTTGAAAATCTCTCTTTCTTATATCTTCTAAGATCTCATCAAAGTTTTCAATCTTGCCCTTTTCTTTAAGCTCATCATATCTCCTCTTTGCTCTTACTTTAAGCGAAGCGGTGAGATATATCTTTAGCTCAGCATCTTTAATTATATTGGTGCCTATATCCCTGCCGTCCATTACGACATTGTTAGCAGAGGATATTTTTTTCTGAATATCGCCTAAATAAATTCTCACAATGGGGAGCTTGGAAATTCCTGACGCAAGCATTGATATTTCAGGAGTTCTAATCTTGTCTTCTACAATTTCTCCGTCGACTCTAATCAAGCCATCTTTGAAATCAATATCCATCTTCTCGATTATCTCTTTAATCTGCTTATATTCTTCACTATCATTTATTAAATTTAAATCGAGCTCTGATATATGCGGAATTTCTTTTTTTATCTTATAAGCAGCTGCTCTATACATAGCTCCGGTATCTATGTATGTCATATCGAGAATCTTTGCAACCCGCTTTGCAATAGTGCTCTTCCCTGCTCCACCCGGTCCGTCAATCGCTATTCTGAACAAGGTCTTCATCTAAATATTCCCTTCGAGGTCGTCCATGCTCTCTTTTACATACACCTCTACAGCCTTTGCTCCATCATCTTCTTGCTCAAGAAGCTTGTTGATCTCCTTAACAAAGGTATCTACATCGGTAAACTTATGATATACAGAGGCAAATCTTACATATGCAACCTGATCGAGTTTTTTCAACTCATCCATGATGAGTGCTCCAATCATCTTGCTATCTATTTCTTTTTCCATTGTATTATTAAGACCACGCTCTATATTATCTGCAATTTTTTCGACATCGGCATATCCAACCTTTGTCTTTTCACACGCTTTTAGAAGTCCGTTGATTATCTTATTTCTATCGAAGCTCTCCTTAGTTCCGTCACTTTTTATTACAACAAGAAGGGTATTTTCTATCTTTTCAAATGTCGTAAAACGCTTGTGACATCTTTCGCACTCTCTTCTTCTTCTAATTGCGAGTCCTTCTTCTACCGGTCTTGAGTCTACTACCTTAGTATCCGGATTATTGCAATATGGGCATCTCATTTTGCTTATTCCTCCCGATTAACTATTCTGCAACAGATTTCTTAATCACCTTATCCATAACCTTATCATATAAAACGCCAATATAAAGATTGTTCTTATCTGCATATTCTTCTATCGACTGACCTGATAATTTCTTATAGCTCTTCTTTGTATAACCTGCATTTTTGAGCATCTTATCAAGCTCCTTATTGTATTCTGCCTTATCAAGCTTTACATCGAGTTCATCAGCTAGAGCATATATAACCATCTTATCCTTTATGCTAGCCTTAGCCTGCTTGCCTGCTCTCTTTTCTATGTCCTTTTCTGTCATACCCATCTGCTTAAGGTAATCTTCATATTTAAAGCCTGACGCCTGAGCTGATTTTTTTAGGTTCTCTATTATATTCTTCTTCTCAGCCTCAAGCTCCTTTGATGGATATTTTTTTATCTTTGCTCCAGATGAAATCTGATTAAAGATCTGCTGTTTATCCTTAGCCATCGCTTGGTTGTCCTTGTCTTTCTTTAATATTTTTCTTACATTTTCTTCATATTCTTCTGTCGTTTTGAACTTGGAGTTTTTCTTTACAAAATCATCATCAAATTCAGGCACTTTTTCAACTACAAGCGACTTTGCGTCAATTGTAAATACGGCTTCCTTTCCTGCAAGGTCCTTATTTGTATAATCTGCAGGGAATGTGACATTTATGTCAAAAGTCTCTCCAATCTTATGTCCTACCATGGAAGAAGCAAAGCCGTCAATAAAACTATTTTTCGCAATATTCATCTCGACATTCTTTGCTGTTCCACCTTCAAATTCCTTGCCATCTATCTTTCCCTTATAATCAATCTTTACAGTGCTGTCGCTTTCAATCTCACCTGTCTTGACATATTCTACCTTTTTCGCCTGCTGACGAGCTGTGGTTATATACTTATCAACTTCTTCCTCGCTAAGCTCTGATGTCGCCTTCTTATATTTTAGCCCCTCATATTTAGGAAGCTTAACATATTCACTCATCTTATACTTAAATTCCCTAGGAACCTTTGCTCCCTTACCGCAAGCCGTCAAACCCATAGCCATGATTAAAGCGATTGAAATAACGATTATCTTATTTAAATTAGCCTTCATAAAAACCCTCTATCCTGTAATTATTCTTTTTAAACTATTCTTGCTTTTTAATTTATATCTTATCTAATATTCAACAATGATATTACCACAAACCATATTTTCTATCAATCAGGTATGTAAATATCTCCTAACATTCCTAATTTACACCTTATAATACCACTCCTCCAATAAATAATCTTAACAAAATATACATAATTTGATGTTAGAATCTTGGTGTCAAAATATTTGACTAATTGATTTCTTAAAATTGTTCTTCCTTGATAAAAATATTTTCGTAGCAACTTAAAGAAAAGAGCTGGGCAGAGTGCCCAGCCTTTTTTCTATGCTTTTTCCTTTTTATATTTTTACTTGTCTTCTTGTTTACTTTTTTAGCTCATTAGCTTTTCACCTTATTTACTAATTATTATATCCTGACTGCTATATGGTCTTTTCACTATCTTTAGATTGTGTGAATAATCAGATTTTAAATCTTCATATTCAAAATTATGCTCTGTAACCATCAGAGGATAGTTCATATCATCTCTATCTCCCACCTCAAGGCTTTTTATAACTGAGTATGCTCCAAGCCTTTTTAGCACCTTTTCAGTTTCTAAATTGTATGAGTTAAGACCATAGTCCGCAATTACCTTTATATTATCGTCAGAAAACCTCTGTAGCCAGCCTAAATTACCTACTAGAACTCCTCTCTTTTTACATATTTCAAGGCATTTTGAGTAATTTTCTTCGAGAATCATATTTTCTTTTCCTCTGGTGACTGCTGAAATATATGGCAGGTATTCATCATCTATATCTATATTCATATCTATATTTCCTATACATAATTCTGCCAGCGGAAGAAGCGGGGTATATTCATTATGATTTTCATTTGAGTTTTTCAACTTTTCCTTGAACTTTAGATATTCGTCTATTGTATAAAACAATTTGAAGTTTTTACAATTAACCTCAGCTTTTTCCTTTGACAAATTATTCTTTAGAATTAAATCGTCAAAATTTATATGGGGAGCCTCTCTTTTTATGCAAAGCTTTTTAGATAGCTTATTTAAGCATTCTCTCCTAAGCTCATTAATCTCTGAAATCTTAATTTTTATGTTAAAATCTCCCTTGAACTCGATATTCGAAACGCTAAAGCTGGTATTGCCCGTCTTAAAAAGGGATTTTTTAAATTTATCAATTGATGAGGGTTCTTCATCGCTTATGATAATCTCCCTACTTACCTTGCTTATATTTCCATTTCCCGCATCTGCAATAAGTGTCAATAGTCCATTAGCAGAGATTAGAATTAATTTGATTTCAAGCTTTTTATTGTATTTCTTGTCATCCCTATCAAAAATATCTATATCCTTAAATGTTTTTCTTATTTTTTCAATCTGATCTACCTGCGATGTCCTATAAGCGTGGTGACCCGTCTTTATATTTCCCTTAAAATCGCCTATCAGATATGACCCGTCCGCTTCCTTTTTTAAATATGTTATAACTGTGCTCGAAACAATTTCTCCATTTTCTTTTCTTATCTCAAGACCATCATGTAAACTTAAGCCTAGCTTTGAGCTTATATTGATTAATTTGCTTCCCTTTTTTGAAAAAGTCACATCGCCAGCATATATACCATTATTCTTAGGAATTGTATTCGACATAAATTTAGATTCCTCATCTTTATGCAAAAATCCTTCTGTAAAATCACCTCTGTTAAAAATCTGCATCAGAGACTTTCTATCTTCTTCACTTATCTTATATTCCCCATTTTTAAAATATAGGTCTATATATTTTCTATATATCCTTGTTATAACACCTACATATTCAGGAGATTTCATTCTACCCTCTATTTTTAGCGATTTTACGCCCGCTTCTATGAGCTCTCCAAGGTTTTCCACTTGGCATAGATCCCTTGGGCTTAAGGCATATATCTTTTTCTCACCATTCTCTTGTTTAACATTTGTTATGTTCGTTATAATGGTTTTGTTTGTTGTGTTTGTAGATTTTGCTATGTTCGTTATATATGGCAATCTGCACGCCTGAGCACAGGTTCCCCTATTACCGCTTCTTCCTCCATATCTTCTGCTAAGTTGACACTGCCCAGAATATGATACGCATATTGCACCATGTACAAATACTTCTACTTCCACATCATCTATATCAGAAATTTCCTTGATTTCTTCAAGCGAAAGCTCCCTACTAAGAACAATTCTCTTATATCCAAGCTTCTTTGCTACTTCAAATGATTGCCTGTCAGAGATAGTCGCTTGAGTTGAGAGATGAAGTTCAAAATCTGGCAACATATCCCTAACTAAACTCCCAAAGCCAAGATCTTGAATTATTAAAGCGTCTCCTCCTGCCTCATAAATAAATTTTGCATATCTAAGTGCCTCTATAAGCTCTTCATCTTTAATTAGAGTATTCATCGTGACGAACACCTTAACTCCCCTTAAATGAGCATAATCAATTGCAGCGGTCATTTTATTATCATCAAAATTATTCGCATTCATTCTTGCATTAAAAACATTTCCGCCTATATATACCGCATCCGCTCCATTTTGTACTGCAGATATTAATGCTTTAACGCTTCCTGCGGGAGCAAGTAACTCAACTTCTCTTTTCTTCATTTAACTTATTCTGCCTTGTCCTTTTATTTCTTTTATTACTCTTATTATTATTGCTCTTATTATAATAATAATTTAATAATAATCAAAATAAAAGCGGATGCTTACGCATCCGCTCCTAAATTATCAATTTAATTTTATGGCTTTAGATTATTTACCCCAGAATGATGAGAACTGGTTGTAAACGATCATTGCCATGAAGATAGGTCCAACCCACTTAATGCAGAAGTTGTAGAAGCCTTGTGACTTAAACTTACGAGTTCCGCCATTTGTGATTTCATCATCGATGTAGTGAGGAACAACCCATCCTAATAGGATAGCCATGATTAGACCTGTCAGAGGCATCAAGATACCTTCTGCCAAGCAGTCCCATACATCGAGTACATCAGGCTGACCAAATAGGTTACGGAATCCTACGAGTGCAGCATTCTTTGAACCACCGAGCTGGTCTGCTGTTGTGAGGAAGTTACCGAACCATGCAAAGATTGTCATGATTACAGATACCTGAATTCTGTTAGCAGCTTTACCCTTCTTAATTCTTGAGTCAAGAATTGCAGAGATACCAGCCTCCATCATACCGATTGATGAAGAAAGTGCTGCGAAGAATACTAGTAACCAGAATAAGAGCTGGAATAGCTTACCAATTGTACCCATTGCCTGGAATACTGCTGTCATTGAGATGAAGAGAAGTCCAGGACCTGCGCCAGGCTCTAGTCCGTTAGCGAATACTGCAGGCATGATAGCCATACCAGCAAGAATAGCTACCAAGGAGTCTCCGGTTGTGATAACTACTGCGTTCCTCTCAAGGTTTTCTTTCTTGCCTAGATATGAACCATAAGCGATGATACATCCAGAGCAAAGTGATAGTGAGAAGAACATCTGTCCACCAGCACTACCTAGAATATCAAAGAAACCCTTAGCTGTTGACCAACCCTCGAGGTTAGGTTTGAATAGGAATTCAAGACCTGCACCAGCTCCAGGAAGTGTGCAAGATCTGATAACTACTACAACTAGCATTACGAATAATGCAGGCATAGCTACCTTACAGAACTTCTCGATACCGCCGGATACACCACCGAAGATGATTACCATTGTTAGAAGTAGGTATACTGTCATCCAAGCAACTGCACTGCCTGTTGATGAAATCATTCCACCGAATAGAGCACCTGGGTCGCCAGTGTTAAGTGCAGCATCCTTTGAGAATAGAGCTGCGATTGACTGAACTAGGTACTTAGTAATAAATCCACCGAATGTGCAGTAGAAGCAAATCAGTAGCCAAGGGACGATTGTCTGAAGAACACCATTGAATATGAATGGACGCTTAATCTCCTTGTATGCTTCAATTGCAGCCTTACCAGTCTTACGACCGATAGCGATTTCTGATAGCATTAGCGGATAACCTACGATTACTGCAAGTAATGCGTAAATGAGTAGGAATGCGAATCCACCGCCAACTCCCAGCTTATAAGGGAAAGACCATAGGTTACCAAGACCCACAGCTGAACCTAGAGCTGCCATCAAGAATCCAAAATTGGAATTAAATTGACCTTTTTGATTTTCTTGTTGCATTGTATTACCTCCATTAAATTTATTAACGTTTGATGGCTATATCACCATCACTGCGTGTATTGTACCCTAAATTAATTATGATGTCAATATGAAGATTGTTATCACTAAGCTTTCACTAAAAACATCATTTATACGCATTTTCTGATAAATAACACAAAACGAGCATGGTTTTCATGCTCGTTTATATGTTTTTCTTGTATATTTTAACAATTAATCCTTCTTAGAATTATTTTTCTTTCTCCCCTGCATTTTTTTCCTGCGAGACTCTGAATTTTTTACTGTCAGAATTTGCCAAAGCGTCGCAACTCCGGCTACAACGATTGCACCGAAGATTATTGCAGGTATGTGACTTATGAAATATTCCATAATACTATTCCCCCGAGGAATTATCTGGCCTTCTTAGCCTGTTCACATAAGTCTGCAAATCCCTTTGCATCATAAATTGCCATCTCTGAAAGCATCTTCCTGTTGATTTCAATTCCTGACTTTCTAAGACCATTCATAAGATTGCTATAGTTTATTCCATTTGCTCTTGCTCCCGCATTGATTCTTGCAATCCAAAGTCTCCTGTACTCCCTCTTCTTATTCTTACGACCAACATATGCCGAAGCGAGGCTTCTCATAACTGCAGGGTTAGCTGCTCTGAAATTTTTGCTCCTCTGTCCGTAGAAACCCTTAGCCTGTTTAATTATCTTCTTATGTCTTTTATGTGCATTAACACCCTTTTTTACTCTCATCTGAATTACCTCCCCTGTTTATTTCGCAAGCGACCTTAGCATACGCTTGTTGTCTGCACTTGTAAGAATAGTAGCTTTTCTAAGTCCTCTTTTCCTCTTAGCAGTCTTTTTTGTCAATATATGACTCTTATAAGCCTTATTTCTTTTAATTTTGCCAGAGCCTGTCAATTTCATTCTCTTTGCAGCTCCTCTATGAGTCTTCATCTTTCCCTTAGCCATGGTTATACCTCCTAAATATATTATTTCTTATTATTTTCTTTCTTTGGAGAAAGGAACATCACCATATTCCTGCCCTCCATCTTTGGCTTTTTATCTACATCGCCAAATTCACTGACTAAATCTGCGAAATTATTCATAACTCCATATGCTTTAGTAACATATTCACGCTCTCTACCTCTAAATCTGATGCTCACCTTAACCTTGTCACCCGATTTTAAGAATTTGGAAGCCGTATTAGCTTTAACTTCGACATCGTGCTCTTCAATAGATACTGAAAGTCTAACCTCTTTAACCTGAATTTGCTTCTGATTCTTCTTAGACTGCTTCTCCTTCTTTTGAAGCTCATATTGATATTTGCCAAAATCGAGAACTTTACAAACCGGTGGGTTTGCATTAGGCGAAACATTAACCAAATCCAAATTGGCTTCGCTTGCAATCTTTAATGCCTCATCAAGCGACAAAATTCCTACCATATTGCCGTCTTGGTCAATCACCCTTACTTCATCAGCATTGATATTCTCGTTGACCTGTTGCTTCTTATCCTTGTTAATCTCTAATACCTCCGTGAAATCTTCGCATTCAATAAAAATAGCGGACACCGAAGCATCCGCATTGATTACAAGTAAAATGATTTAATCATAAATTATCTGTATCTCTTACCCTGCAGCAAAACCACAAAGGTGGAAGCGGATAGCTTCTTCTTATTACGAGCACTATAATACATTCAAACCTTGTCAATGTCAAGGAAAAATTAAATAAGTTTAATTATAATCATCATTATACATAGGACTGCAACTCCTGCCCCTATAACATCTCCAATAAGTCTATTCTCATTTTCAAATGACATATTCTTAATCTTTATGCTATGTGAGTTTTCAGTCCAAAGATATGGATTTGAAAGATGCGAACCCATAAATTGCATACCTCTCAATGTATGCTTATCAAAGAACTGCATGACTTTATAGATAGCCTTTGAAATCCATTCAATAAAATTTTTTAATGGCTTTCTATAAAAGTAATCGAAGTCCAAGCTTATCTCATCATGTGGTGTCATCTTCTTTATGTATAGGACAAAAGGTATTGTTCCTCCGATAAATATCGCAATATATTCCACGATGTGATGAATTGTAAAAGGATTTACAACTGTAGCATGGGTTGTGTAATTATATAAAGCATCTGGGTAAATTCCTAAGAATAGAGTTGCTATAGTTCCAAGTGCTATTGCTATGCTCATCGAATTAGGTATCTCGTCTACATCAATGTCCCTATCCGTCTTTCCGAAAAATACAAAGTAATTAATCTTAAGTGTAATGGATAATAGTGTTCCTACTCCCGCAGCCGTTACCAGAAGATAAGGTATGGTATATCCTCCCTCGGTAAGGCTTTCCGTAACAAGTGCCTTGCTCGCAAATCCGCTTGAAAATGGAAGCCCTGCGATGGCAAGCGAAGCAATGAGAAAACAAATAGATGTTATAGGCATCTTCTTCCAAAGGCCGCCAAGCTCCGTTATCTTTGACTTTCCCGTAGCATAAATTATAGCTCCCGCACACATTATTAACACGCCCTTAAACATTATATTGGTAACAGCATGGGCTGAAGCTCCGTCTATTCCTATATCGCTTCCAACAGCAAGTGCTGCGACCATCATTCCAAGCTGGCTTACTATGTGATATGAAAGCAGGCGTCTTATGTCATTTTCCATTATCGCCATGCAGGCTGCGTAGACTGCCATTATCGCTCCTACCCAGATGAGAAATTCAGTTCCTGCAAAGAATCTAATTAGAGCATATATCGCTGCCTTTGTTGTAAAGGAGCCCATGTAAAGCGTTCCTGAAATCGTCGATTCTGGATAAGAGTCTGACAGCCAGCCATTGAAAGGAGGAATGGCGGCATTTACAGCAACTCCTATCAAAACAAGCCAGAATGAAATATCTCTTGCACTTGAAATATTTACGAACTCGGTTCCATATTTTGCAATATGCATCATTATTCCGACGAGTAGCATATTTCCGCCAAATCCATGCATCATTATATATCTAAAGGCCGATTTCGATGATCTTCTCTTCTTATTTGCAAATATTAAATATGTAGATGCAAAGGCAGATATTTCCCAGAAAACTATGAATGCAATGCTGTCGCCTGCAAGAACAATGCCCATTATGCTCCCTGCGTAAAATGCGGACATTCCGCTCTCTTTACGGTCCTGCGTTTCTAGAGAATAGATTGCGGCAATAAGTGATATTATGACAAAAACTAGCATGAATGCCAGCGTCATCCTATCCACCTTGATTAACTCAACTTTTAGATTATTCGTTATATGGTATGTAAATCTGCTATCCTCATTTAACAGGAAGAAGGCAATGCCTGCACAAATTGGTGCAAGAATTGATAAAAACCTTCTCATAAATTCAGGAAGAACCCAGATGAGCATACCGAATAGCATCATTATCATTCCGGGATGTAAATTATCTAAACCAATTGCACTTAAATACTCAGGATACATTTAACGCTCCTCATCTGATATTTTTACTATCTTTATATTTGACAACATCTTTTCTTCTATATCTCTTTCTTCTTTTTCATAATAATCAATATCTCGCCTTATCAATTTATCCAAAACTATCTTTGAAATAAAGATAAGAATAGCCGAGCTTATAAATGATATGAGTAGATATTTTAAGAAAATAGCCATGCTTATATCTCCTATCCAAATATGCTCTTAGCTGCAATTTCTGCAAGCGTATATAGGTGAAGCCCAAAATTAGGCGATATTCCAAGAATTACCGATATAACTGCAGTAATAACGAGAGGTATTCTCATCATTAAATTTGCATCATCTTTTTTCTGAAATTCTTCATTAATAATATCTTTTTTAAATCCTATTAGGACAACAGGCATTAAATAGGTTAGTGCGAGCAGGGCACTTACAACGAGCGTCATTGCAAACAGCAGGTTGTTAATCTTCATCGCACCAAGTATTATATTTGCTTTGCTGACAAATCCTACGAAGAATGGAAATCCTGCGAGTGCAACTGAAGCAGTCGTAAATGCACCCATTGTTATAGGCATTCTCCTCCCTATTCCAACCATTTCGCTAATATTTTTCTTATGTGCTGTAACAAAGATCGCTCCTGCACACATAAATAGGGTAATCTTCATAAATGCGTGTGCAACTATATGATATATAGCACCCACCGAGCTTTCAGGTGTGAGCATAGATATTCCAAGAATTATATATGAAAGCTGACCGACCGTCGAAAAGGCGAGCCTAGCTTTTAAATTATCTTTTCTAATAGCAATAAGCGATGATACTATTATGGTTATGACTGCCATATAGGATAAAATCTCTGCTCCATGGCAAGCCTTTGCAGCTTCCGGCCCGAACACATATAGCACCACCCTTAGCGTGCAAAAAGCTCCCGCCTTTACTACTGCAACTGCGTGAAGAAGAGCACTTACAGGAGTAGGAGCAACCATTGCCGCAGGAAGCCAGCTATGAAGTGGCATTAGCCCAGCCTTGACAGCTCCTGCACCGACCATCATTATAAACAAGATGAGCATGAATGGCGTAGGGAGCATATCCGGTTTAATAAACCCTCCGGCTTTAAATTCCAATGTCCCTGTAAACATATATATTATGACGATTGATGCGAAGAAAATCTGCCCACTTATGAGAGTATATGCTAAATATTTTCTCCCTGAACGCCTTCCCTCTTCATCTCTATAATGAACAACCAGAGGATAGGTTCCAATCGTCAGTATTTCAAAAAATATGAAAAATGTTATTAGGTTTGCAGAAAAGCATAGCCCAATCGTTGCAAATATACATATTGCAAAAGCTGAGAAGTATCCAGTTTGATTTTTCTCTCCATGCCCTCTCATATATCCTACAGAGTAGCATGAGGTGAGAACCCAGAGCGTCGAAGCCACACAGGCAAATACCATGCCGGCAGCATCTATATTAAAGGAAAAATTTACACCTTTTACAATCTCAAAAAACTGTATCTCTATTGCTTCGCCTTTAAGGACATGAGGAACCAGCGAGTAAACGCTTATAAGTAAAATACCTGAAGCTATAAAAGTAATTGCCTCTCTGGCATTTTTTCCAATATGTTCTCCTAGGATATAAATTAAAATCGAAGCGATCAGGGGTGCTGAAATAGCTATCAAAGGCAAGCATATGTTGATTTCATTCATATTCCAATCCCCCCAAGCGACATGAGTAAGATATTAATTATCTTTACATTAAATAGTCCAAGTCCAAGTATCATAAGTATTGATATAACAATTGGTATCATCATAGTCCATGGAAGCTCCATGACTGAATCCTTTCCAATTGATTTTAAGTCTCTATCCTTAGCCATAAATATCTTTTCTATCATTTTGAAGAAGTATATCGCATTTAATAAGCTTGATATAACAAGGATTGCAATGTAGATATATTCCCTTTCTCCCGCTGCACCGAGGGCTAGGTACCACTTGCTGAAAAAACCTACCGTAGGCGGTATTCCAATCATTGAAAGTGCTGAAATGCTTAGAAGAGCTGAGGTAAGTGGCATTTTTTTATAAATATATCCAAAATCATTCATATCTACTATTCCATATTTATACCTGATTGAGCCTGAAGCGAAGAATAGACCTCCCTTCATAAAGGCATGACCGAACATATGTAGGAATGAACCTGCAATTGCTATAGGAGTGCCAATGGCAAATCCCAAGGTTATATATGAGATTTGTGCAACGCTTGAGTATGCGAGCATCTTCCTTATATCGGTCTGTGCCATAGCTCTAACAGAACCATAGATCATTCCCATGACAGATAGAGCTCCAATTACAATTAGAAAATATCTAAAGTATTTAAATTCCGTGCCATATACGCAGTATAGGTATCTGAACATTGCATAGGCTGGAATCTTTCCCATTACACCTGCAATCAGAGGTCTTGCTCCCGTCTGGGCATGGGTGTATGCAGATGGCTGCCAGCCTTGGAATGGGAAAAGTGCCATCTTAATTCCAAATGCCACGATGAACATACACATAGCAACGAGCATGGTATCATCATTTGCCCTGCTCGACAAAATATCGTGCATATCCTGCATATTAAGTGTTCCCGTTACGGAGTAAAGCATCGCTACTCCAAGAAGATAGAAGGTCGCTGCAACCGTTCCCATAAGCAGGTATCTAAATGCTGATACAACTCCCTTGCTTCCGCCAAGAGCGATTAAAACATAACCTGAAAGCGATGTCACTTCAAGAAATACATAGAGATTAAACACATCTCCTGTCGATGTCATTCCGAGCATTCCTACGCAAAGGAGTGCAGTTAGAGCGTGTGAACCACCTATCTTTATCCTGTCCTTTGAATTTTCTTCAAAATTTGTTGAAAAAAGACCTGTCAAAAGCCCGATAATGCTTATCATGACCAGCATTATCGCATTTATTGTATCTATCTTAAATTCAATTCCATAAGGCACCACATAATTTCCGAATTTATAGCTTATCGGACCATTTAAGATAACTTCTCTAAGCTGAACTATCGATAAAACAAGCGATATGAAAATCGATGTTATCACAAGATTTCTTCCAAGATAGAGCCTTATCTTTGAAAGAAAAACAGATAAAAGAGCTGAAACAAGGGGGAAAATTATTATTAAAGCCGGTAGATTTCGCATCATTTATTCTCCCTTTCTATAATTTCATCTTCTTCGATAGAACCATATTTTTCCTTAATTCTAGTGAGAAGTGCAAGTCCAACTCCCGTGGTACCCATGCTTACTACAATAGCTGTCAGCATAAGTGCATGGGGAAGCGGGTTAATATAATCTTCTGCATTTCTCAGATTGGAGAATAGAACAGGAATTGTTCCTCCGTCTTTCTGAGCTAGGCAGAGAAATATGAATATGACTGCAACCTGCATTATGTTCATGCAGATTAATTTTTTCATGTAATTACCACAGGTAATCATTCCATATAAGCCTAGGAATAGCAGGAGAAAGGTCAGAAAATATATTCCCTTAGCCGCCAAAAATGTTTCAAGCGATGTCATACTTCCTCCCTCCTCTTAATGGGATCGTCATCAAATCTTACTCTTCCCATAATCGCACTTAAAATTGTTATTATTGTTGCCATTACGCAAATTGTTACGCCAAGCTCTATCATAAGTATCCCTGCGGAGTGTGACTCTGCATGGCTAAGTCCGAATGGTAGCTTGTCATATTCTAAGCATAAGCCTCCTCCTGTCATTGTCAGTATGCCTGTTAAAGCATATATAAATGTTCCAATTCCGCCGATGCTAAGAGCATTTCCCTTGTCTAGTGCAAAGAGCTTTTTTCTCCTGTCAGGTACTATCATTACATCTATTATATATGCAAGGCCGAGTACGGCTCCTGCCTGAAACCCTCCGCCGAGAGATATTTCTCCATGAAAATAAACATAGGCTGCATATATCATCATAAGAGGTTCAAAAAGCGTAATCATCACATCTTTATTGATCGTCTTATACCTAGGAGCTCCTATGTTAGGTCTTTGCTTAATATAATTCCTAGGTATTATAAATCTCTTTTTTATATTAGGGCGATTGGATAAAATCAGTACCGCACCAAGTCCTGCGAGGAACATGACAGTCGTTTCAAACATGGTATCAAACCCTCTGAAGTCTGCCAAAATTCCTGTAACCATATTCGGAGAATTTGTCATCTCAACGCTATTTTCTATGTAATAATCCGAAACATGGGTATTCGGTGCCGAATTAGGGTCGCCTATCGATGGCATAATTCCATCAAAGAAGAAAGTCGGTATCAATAGAATTATTACCAATGTTATTATCGCTAATACTTTACGCATTATTTCAATTCTACCTTTCCTATAATCACTTAGTATGCCTTCTTATCGTCTTTAATGTCATTATGAAATATATAGTCGATACAACGCCAATTACAGCTTCTGTAAAAGCGACATCGGGTGCTCCCATTACTATATACAAAAACATCGTGACAAAGCTGAAACTGCAATAGATGATGGTAACTGTCAATAAATCCTTACCGAAGATAATTGTTAGTGTTATTCCTATCAAAATTAGCAATAGGATTGCTTCCAAAAATAAACTTGGCATATTATTGCTCCTTTTCAACCTTTCTTAAAAACTCTCTCAGATTTTTAGCTTCCTTTGCTTCTGATGTACTTAGCTCCTTTAAAAATGCCTCTCTATCTTCGCTTTCCTCAATCTTGCCTGCTGTCTTTTTCTTATTATAATTATGATAATTTGTCGAGCTAATAGCTTCCATTAGAATGACATGTGTGCCAAGTGGGTTAGTTAGCATTAGGATAGCAAGCATTATTATTAGCTTTGCCGTCGTTATGGAAAGTCCCATGAGAATAATCATTCCCAAAACTGTGAGCATCATACCCATCGTCTCGCCAACGCCTGAGGCGTGAAGCCTAGTGTTAAATCCGGGAAAGGTTATTACCCCAATGACACCAATAGCGAGGAATATAAATCCCAAGACGAGGAAAATAGATGCGAGAATATGTGAAAATAACATTATCTTCTTCCTCCTATGTACTTAGCAAGTATGGCTGTGGTTATGAAACCGAGCAGTGAGTAACTCAAAGCTATGTCGATATACGATTCAAGCCTTCCATGAACAAAGCCTATTACTAGGATGGCTATCACTATTAGCGTGTTCATAACAAGAACTGCATTTAATTTGTCATATATTATCTTACCTTTGAACATGAAAAAGATAATTGAAATTATCAATATAACTATACCTATAAGAAGAAATATGAATAAACTACTCATCTTTAGACCCTGCCTTTCCAAAGCTAGGTTCATCTTTTTCATTCAAAACCCTAAACCCAAGATTTTTATATTTCTTATCTATAAGCTTTGCATATTTTGTGCCTTCCATCGAATCATCTGAGATGACCCTTACCACTCCATAATCAATTTCTTCACCAAAGAGCTTCGCAATCTTATTTTGCATTACGCCAGATACAAGTCCATCTCTCGTATTTTCATTTAAGCAGTGACAGGAATAAACTCCGTCGTCAAATATGTCGACTGTTATTGTTCCCGGTGTCAAGGTAATTGAATTAGCAAGCAGTGACCTAGCTGACGGATTATCATAGTCAGCCTTAAACCATACTAGCTGTGGATTCATCTCCTCCGCCTTTATGACAACCTTTGACACTTCAACTGCACTTAGCACAATCTCCTTTATAAGCCATGCGAAATATATAATCATCTTTAATGGATTTACATGGAGTAAAAAATATTCCCTGTCCGTCTTTAATCCGCTAATCACAAATAGCGGCGAAACGACCAGAGAAATTATTATCGATGAAGCAATTCCAAATAAAACGAACTTAGCCTCATGAATTATGCCGGACATCAAAAACCAGAGGATTAGCATCATTGCCAGAACCTCCAGCCAGTGAATTATCGGATTGCATTGAAGCGATTTATTATTAAAAAATTTAAACACTGTATCTCTTCTCCGTAGATTGATAACTTGTTATCATTATACACGAAATCTTCACAGAAACAAAGTCCTATTTTTATTTATAAACAGAGTATTCTTCCTTTATACTTTCCCTTAAATTATGTTATAATAATGCGGTTATATTATTTTTCTAGAGGAATTTTAAATATTTTATTTGACAGGAGCCGTCTCCGATGACAAATTTTTTAAATAATTTTATTAATACAGATAATTTAGACAGTACAGGCAATTTAAACAATACAGGCAATAAGATTAAAATAGGTCCTACGGTTACAATGTTTGTGCCATATGACTGCAATAATGCTTGCCCATTTTGCGTTAATAAGGATGAATATCGTGATACTTCCGATTTTAGCATTGATAGATGCTATAAGTCGCTAGATATTTTGAATAGAATTTTTCCCCATAATGACATCGTTCTAACCGGCGGAGAGCCTCTTGCAGACCTCGATATTCTTCAGGATATTTTAGAGCATATTGAGGATACTCATAATATCTATATCAATACAACGCTACCTACGAACGATTCACAAGATGAAAGGCTGATTGCTAAAACTCTTAATAAATATAAAGACAAGATTTCCTGCGTCAATGTATCAAGGCACCTAAGGCACTATGTAAAAGAATGTTCCGATGAAATCTTTGATATGCTCGATGTAAGACACAGAATCAACTGCGTTGTATTTGAAGATACGAACGAGCAAAAATTAAAGGCTTTTCTCGACAGGTTTAAAGGGCATGAAGTTCAGCTAAGAGCTAATTATTCCAAGCTGAGCCTAGACAATGTCTTTATGACAGAAAACGACGATTTGTTCAAATTGATCTCCTCAGTAGCAAATTACGAAGGACAGCTTGAGCAGGAATTGTTCAGAACCGGATTTATGTTTAAATATGACGGCGATACCGTGGTAACCTATCATAAGACGCTTCCATATAGCAAAATCAATGGCAAGGTTGGCGATATTATTATAAGGCAGACTGGATATATCTACGATGACTGGAATAATTATGGTGAAAAGCTCGACATAAATTCTCTTGTGGAGCTTCCATATTAAAATATATTAAACCAAATTAAAACGCATTAAACCATCTGCTCGTTTGAACTGAATTCTAATTCTTTGGATAATTCTTGGATAATCTTTGAGTAAAAAGGAGTTTTTTATGAAAAAAAGTGAAAAAAGACAAAAAGCCGTGCTTGATTTCATGAAAAATACGATAGATAGCAAGGGATTTCCTCCTACCATTAGAGAAATCTGTCTTGCCCTTGATGTAAAATCTACCTCTACGATCCATTCAGATATAAATGCCCTCATTAAAAAAGGTCTTGTAAAGAAAGACCCCAGCAAGCCTCGTGCAATTTCTCTCGTAGATCATGTTTCAAATTACAAGGGCTCTTATGAGCCTGAACCTCTGATGCCAAACTCGAGCTTATCAAGCGATGTTAGCGTAGTTGAAGTACCTATAATAGGTGATGTAGCTGCCGGAATACCTATTTTAGCTGAATCAAATATCGAAGATTTTCTCCCCCTTCCTGCAAGATTTATAAATGGAGGTAATAATTTTATTCTAATTGTTCACGGTGACAGCATGATAAATGCCGGAATAAATGACGGAGATTATCTGATAGTGCAAGAAGCAAAAGAAGCAAGCAATGGTGAGATAGTCGTTGCCATGATAGATGGAGATTATAATGCGGAAGCAACTGTAAAGAAGTTTTATAAGGAGGACAATCACATTCGCCTGCAACCTGAAAATGACTATATGGAGCCAATTATAGTTAATGACTGTAAAATCGTCGGCAAGGTAAAGGGCGTGTTTAGATATATAAAATAATTTTTTATGAATATATTTTTATCAACTTTTTAATTTACAATTTTTTAATTTAAGACACAGGAGAACAATATGTCAAAAGAACAATCAACGCATCTAACAAAGGGTATTTTCAATGCCCGTGAACTCGGATGGGGAAAGACCATTCTACTAGGTATGCAGCACACCTTTGCGATGTTTGGTGCTACCGTGCTCGTTCCGCTTTTAACAGGTCTAAGTATTTCAACTACCTTGCTAATGGCAGGACTTGGAACTCTATTATTTCACCTTATAACTAAGGGTAAGGTTCCTGCTTTCCTAGGGTCGTCATTCGCCTTTCTCGGAGGATATGCCGCAGTAGCACCTCTTATCGACGGTAAGCCTAATACAGAAATGCTTCCATATGCCTGCGGAGGAGTTATATTTGCAGGGCTTGTGTATGTTGTGCTTTCAGCACTGATAAAGCTCTTTACTGTAGAAAAAGTTATGAAATTCTTTCCTCCGGTTGTTACAGGTCCAATTATCATTTCAATCGGACTAATTCTCGCACCTTCTGCAATTTCTAATGCAAAGACGGACTGGACTCTGGCTTTAATTGCAATAGGTTCTATTATCTTCTTCAATATGTGGGGTAAGGGCATGATGAAAATTGTACCAATCCTTCTTGGAATTTTGATTTCCTTTGCCTGTGCCATATTTATGAATAAGGTTGATTTTGCTTCTGTTTCTTCATCTAATTATCTTGCAATGCCGAATATCACCTTTGCTAAGTTCGACATAAGTGCAATCATCACCATAATGCCAATAGCACTTGCTACCATGATGGAACATATTGGAGATATATCTGCAATCGGTGCTACGACAGGCAAGAATTATATAGTAAATCCGGGCTTACACCGCACCTTGCTTGGAGACGGCCTTGCAACTGTCATGGCTTCAATGTTCGGAGGACCTGCAAATACGACATATGGAGAAAACACAGGAGTTCTTGCATTGACTAAGGTATACGACCCGCTTGTAATCAGAATAGCAGCTTGCTTTGCTATAATTCTATCCTTTATTCCAAAGTTCGCTGGAATAATAGAAGCCATACCAACTGCTATCATCGGTGGTGTTTCTTTAATACTCTATGGAATGATTTCAGCCATAGGCATAAGAAATTTGGTAGAAAATCAAGTAAATTTCAAGAACACGAGAAATACGATTATAACCGCACTCATCTTGGTATGTGCACTTGGATTTAACAATATTGGCGGTATCACTTTTACAATTTCAAGCGTGAAAATCAACCTATCAGGACTTGCCATAGCTTCAATAGTAGGAATTATTGCCAACTGGATACTACCTAACAAGGATTATGTGTTCAATAAGGAAGATGTTCTTGATGACAAGTTCCAGACATATCAGGGAGCTAATCAGAGGGTTCCTGAAACTGAAGAAAATGCTGAAAATATTTAAGATATAAAAAATATCATTATAATAATAAAGATATTTAAAGGTATTTAAAGATATTAAAAATACTAAAGCAGACTAAAGAGGATAAATAATATGCCTTCGTTTTATGCACATTTTCAATTTGGGAAAGAGATAATAAGGAAATCTCCAAAAAGGATAAAAGATATTATAAATACTAATATCAATTCAATAGATGCTTTTATAGTGGGTTTGCAAGGTCCAGACCCACTATATTTTCATAATCCTATTTTTTATTCCTCTTTAAATCGCGAGGCAGGAATGGTGCATCACTCATCAGGACTTGATTTTTTCATTCCAGCTTCTAAATATATAAGAGAAAATAAGCACCCTGAGATGATAAGTTACATTCTCGGCTGCATAACCCACTATGCACTGGACTCCTCATGTCACCCCGTCATAATCAAATATCAAAAGGAAGAAAAAATTAGTCATAGAAAGGTTGAAAGAGAATTTGACGATTATATAATGCGAATGAATTTTATGAAGCCAGGGGAAATCGACTTAAATTTCATGCTTCCTTTGAATAAGAATCTAGGCATCATATGCTCTCCTTTTTATAAGACGGCAAATCCGAGCCTTATGAATACCTCGATAAGGGATATGAGGAACACCCTTGGCAGGCTTAATTCAAGTTCAAAGGTGGTAAGGTATGCCGAATATACCTTCCTTTCTCTAATTCCGCCTATAAAAAGCGTTAGGGATATGATTCCTTTGGAAGAAAATGTTTATGATTTTCCTGATGAGTATTTCAAGAGAAATGAAGAAATCTATTCAGCATTTAAAAAATCCATTCCTAGGTCAATTTCTCTAATGGAAGAGATGATTAATTGCATAGAAAAAGGCGAACCCCTTAGTGATGAGTTCAGCCCTGATTACCTCGGTCATTTCTGATAAGATCTAATCATTTCTTATTATTTTTCATTTCTGAATAACTTCTTGTCATTTTTAAAATTGGCTATATTTTTATCCGTCTCAAGCTTATAAATTATTTAATTTCGTAAAAAACATGAGCACAATCTATGAATTATTTTCTTTGAACTCTCCAATCGTAAAGAATACGAGCCCAATCCATATGATTAAAAATGCTATAAACTGAAATCTGTCAAATGGCTCGCCAAAGGCAAGAATACCTAGCACAAGCTGAATTGTCGGACTTATATACTGGGTAACGCCAACTGTTACAAGTGGTATTCTTATATTTGCTGCCGCAAAAAGTCCTAGTGGCACTACCGTCATCAAACCCGAAAGAAGAAGTAGCACGAATTGAAAAGGTCCTGTCATAACCTCTGCTGCTCCAATTCCTTTTATCTCTAGGTAGATAATCATCATGAGTGCAAATGGTGCATAAAATGCGGTTTCATATATTAGTGAGATAAAAGCAGGCTGTTTTAATTTTTTCTTTATAACTGAATATGTCGAAAATGTAAGTGCGAGCATTAGTGCAATTAGAGGGAATTTCCCAAAATGCACTAAGATTAAGCCTACGCTAAGGCAGGCAAGGCAGATTGCTATAAGCTTATATTTTGTCAAATGCTCATGAAAGATTATTATTCCGAATAATACAACCATAAGTGGCTGAATATAATATCCTATGCTTGTCTCGATTACCTTGTTAGCGTTTACTGCCCATATATATGTGCTCCAATTTATTGTTATAATTCCGCCAGCTATTATGTAGCTTAGCACCATCTTCTTATCTTTTAACGGGCTTAGTATTTCTTCCCAAGTATAAAGCCTTCTTGCAAAGATAAGACTAAAAATAAAGACTGTAAATATCCTATAAATTATGATAATCCAAGAGTTAATAGGTCTTAACATATGCCAGTATATAGGTAGTGCTCCCCATATCAGTTGACTGCCAAATGTCGCAAGTATACCCTTCTTATATTCAGTCATATCATCGCTCCAATTCCGTATGTAATAGCTGTAACGATAATAGCAGCAATGATAACTCCCAGAAAAATTGCTAATATGGATTTTTTAAATTCAAGTTCCATTACCGTTGCTACCAAAGCCCCTGTCCAAGCTCCTGTACCAGGCAGTGGAATTGCAACCAATATCATAAGCCCTATAAATTCGTATTTTTCTACCATGGACTTGTTTTTTTCAGCTTTTAGTTCAAGCCTTTTCACAAAATTATTCAATCCCTCGCTCCTGCTCTTTAAAAAATCGAACACCTTAGAAGTAAATATTAGCAAAATTGGCATAGGTAAAATATTGCCGATTATCGAAAAAAAAACAGCCGACCCTATGCTGAGTCCCTGCGTTACTCCAAATGGTATCCCGCCTCTCAATTCAATAACAGGAGCCATTGATATAAGCATTGTTAAAATTGCTTTGTTCATCTATACACCTTTACGCCTATAAATCCATACATATATAGAAATAAATCTATTTAAAAATCCATTTATATATCAATAAAAATTATCGTAATTATAGCATACTGATATTTAGCCTTCAACAGTTCACCTTGCGGGTATCATAAAGCTGTGGTATCCTCAGAAATGGAGGTAAGATAAATGAAAGAAATAAATTCATGGACAAATTATAATAAAAAAGAACTCGGTGAAATCGATAGATTGAGCAAGAATTATATCGACTTTATCAGTGAAAACAAGACCGAAAGAGAGGCAACTTCAGCTCTTATAAGCTTGGCTGAAAAAAATGGATATAGAAATCTTGACGAGATAATAAAAAATGGTGAAAAGCTTGAGCAAGGCAGTAAGATATATGCTGTCAACATGAAGAAGGCTATAGTTATGCTTAACATCGGAAAAGACATAATCCGCGATGGTCTTAATATCCTAGGAGCTCATCTTGACTCTCCTAGGCTTGATACAAAGCAGAATCCACTTTATGAAAAAGACGAGTTCGCATATCTTAATACACAATATTATGGAGGAATAAAGAAATATCAATGGGTGACGATTCCTCTATCGATTCACGGTGTTATCATAAAAAAAGATGGCTCTCTTGTGAAGGTGTCTATCGGCGAAAATGATGACGACCCCGTATTATTTATATCTGATCTTCTAATCCATCTGGCTCAGGAACAGATGAAAAAACCTGCAAATGAGGTCATAGAGGGTGAAAATCTTGACATCGTCGTCGGCACAAAGCCTCTTAATGGAGAAGAAAAAGAAGCCGTAAAAGCTAATATATTAAAGCTTTTAAAAGAAAAATATGGAGTTGATGAGGACGACCTTTGGTCCTCTGAGCTTGAAATCGTTCCCGCAGGAAGGGCAAGAGAAGCCGGACTTGATAGGAGCCTAATACTTGGATATGGACATGATGACAGATGCTGTGCATACACTTCTGCTCTTGCTATGATGGAAGTCGACAACCCTTCAAAGACCGCCTGCGGACTATTCGTTGACAAGGAAGAAATCGGAAGCGTCGGTGCCACAGGAATGGAATCTAAATTCTTTGAAAATGTTATCGCAGAAATCTTAGATAGAATGGGAATCTATTCTGAGCTAAATCTCAAGCGTACGCTAAGAAATTCAAGAATGTTATCTTCTGATGTAAGTGCTACCTTTGACCCTCTATACGCAGATAAGTTTGATAAACCAAATGCCGCTCAATATGGCAGAGGAATCGTATTTAATAAATATACTGGTAGCAGAGGTAAATCAAGCTCCAATGATGCAAATGCTGAATATCTGGCAAAATTAAGAAAAATTTTCAATGACAATAATGTAGTATTCCAAAGTGCTGAACTTGGCAGAGTCGATGTTGGCGGTGGCGGAACTATCGCTTATATCCTCTCGCTCTATGGAATGGAGGTTGTTGACAGCGGTATTGCCGTTCTAAGTATGCACTCACCTTGGGAAGCTATTAGCAAGGCGGATTTATATGAAGCGAAAAAAGGTTATGTAGCCTTCCTTAAAGACGCATAATATTTATTTAAAATATTGATATTCTATCTTATATTTATAAAGCATATAATGTGCCAAGCATACTTATTAAAAAAAATTAATATGTGAAAATCAATTTGAAAACCTGCACAATTTGCCTGTGCAGGTTTTTTAAATTTTTATCAAGGTTGTTGTTAACGGGCTCACCTCTAAATATTTAAAAAATAATTACCAATTGTCAGCTTTAGGTTGTCAGTTATAGGCTGTCAGCTGTCATACAAGAGCTTAATCAAATATCAAGCAAAAATAATCCCAGACCGTCATCAGCCGAAATATCACCATTTTTAATATCCCTATCTATATTGTAGATTTTTTCTAATATCTCCTTAAGCCTATCTTTTTTTAATCTTCTAGCTGATTTATATGCCTTGTTCAACCTAAATTCGTTGACCTTTAAACTCTTTGCCATTGATTTAAGCGACGCTCCTTCTCTCTCGAGCTCCAAGCTGTCATACATCATCTCAAATTGTGATGTGAGAAGAGAAATGGTTCTCATCGAAGTATCCTTGTCCTTTGCTAATATATTTAAAAACATATTGTATGCCTTTTTATTTTCTCCAGTCATGAGATAGTCTACCAAATTAAATATGAATTTATCCTCATCGCCTACTAAAAAATCCTGAATATCCTTTGCATTTATATTCGCTTCTTCCTTACTTTCTGCTATCTTCCTTATATCCTTATATAAATCGTCAAGAGAATATTCACTTTCCTTGTTAAAATACCCGCTCATATCAATTAGATAATCAATATCTCTATTGCTCATCAATTTCCCTGATGATTTGAGCTGTTTTATTATAAAAGACCTAAGGGTTTGTCTATCTAATTTTGCCATCTTATAAGACTTGCCTGCTTTAATCAGATTCCTCTTAAATTTCGTATCTCCCCTATATTCACTATTAAGTATAAATATTAAAATTGAAGAATCCTGATCGCTCTTTGCAAAATCTATTATCCTTGAATTCTCTGCTTCGGTGGCTACATCTGCCTTTTTATATAATGGCTCAAAATTGTGAACTACAACCACCCTTTTGCCTCCGAAAATTGAATAAGTGCTTGCTGAATTAAGAATATCCATTGCTGATATTCCATTATCTCCATATAGCTGAATGAGGTTCAGTTCTTTATCATCTTCTGCAATATATTTATCAATTATTTCTTCTACAGCCCACCTTATAAGATAGTTTTCATCGCCATAGATGAAGATTGTTCCTGCTAAATTGTCACTTTTTTTATCTTTTTCAAAGTCTTTGAATGACATATCTTCCTCCAAAGTCATTATGCACATCAATATAATTATTTTTTTATTATATTTTTTACATATGCTATATCTCTCATATGCTCTTCCTAATTATATGGAATTTAATGGGTAAATTGCAATTTATATATTTTCTATTTCTCATTAATCATCTTATAAATTATAAATTTATTACCGCCCCTTATATCAACTCCTATTGCTCCGCTCTGGTCTGTTCTATAAATATCAATCCCAAGTCTTTTAATTCTCTCTAAAGTTTCCTTATGTGGATGCCCATAGATATTATTTTCTCCTGCTTGTATCACCACTGCCCTAGGGCTTACTGCCCTCAGAAATTTCTCAGAATTGCTATATCTACTTCCATGATGAGGTGACTTTAAAATATCACACCTAAGCATTTTATAATTACCATAATGTCTTTTGTAATATTCGAGCATCTTCTCTTCGTCCTCACCTGTTAGATCCCCTGTAATCATAAGTTTTATTTTTCTATACCTAAGCATGACCACCATATTCTTATCATTTTCTCCAGTTTTTTCTCCATCGTTTTCAATGCCTTTTTCCTCTGCCTCATCCGAATTATAATCATCAATATATGGCCATAATACTGTAATCTCTATATCTTTATCTACCTTTATAGCATCGCCTATTTCAAGAAAATTTCGTTCCCTTGAATAAATTTCATTTGGTTTATCATTTTTTCCATTTTTTCCATCTTTTCCATCTTTATACAATTTGTCTAAGAAAAGTCTTTCAACGGGAAAATCTCGAGATAGCTCGGACATTCCCTTATAATGGTCCTCATGTAAATGTGAAATAAATGCAAAATCAACCTTCCCTGCACCATTTTTCAGGAGATACGGTTTTAATACCTTTTCGCCGACATCATAATCACTGCTTCCTCCACCGTCAAACATGATATTCCTACCTTTAATAAGCATATTTGCCGTCCTCACATGAATTGCATCTCCCTGACCCACATCAATGAATACGATTTCATCTCCTCTAAATTTATTATTAAATGGCATGGTTAAAGCTGAGATAAAAAATATCATGGTTAAAAGAGAAATGAAAATTCTCCTTTTATCTCGCCTTATTATCCATATTTTTACCTGCTCTGAGAATATGAATACCAATACACCGATACCTAATGAAAAAAATAAAAACCCCCTGCTCCTCACATTTAAACTTGTGCTACCTCCAAGATATAAAAAATGATTTATGAATATTGTCAGCCTCGAAAGATTAATAATCATTTTTATTAAGAAACCTGCCCATATATCGAAAATAATATTAAGTAATATTAGAATTAGCCCTAGAGGCACGATTATAGATATTATGAAAACGACTGGAATGTTTATGATTATACTAAGTGGATTTAAAATGTTAAATGCGAATGCGGAATATGAGGTCATAAGCATTTGAATACCTATTAATCCGCCGAATTTTCCACCAAACAGCTTACCAATTGAATTGCTAATAAATGTTATACCAAGCATGGCAAGAAATGACATCTGAAATCCTAAATTAAATAGATAATATGGACTTATTGACAAAATAAGAATGGATGCCATGCTAACAGAAGAAAGTAGATCAAAGGGTCTTTTTATATAAAATGAGATTAGAGCCATTATCGCAATTATCACCGACCTAATTGTCGAAATATTCCAGCCTGTTAACTCGCCATACAAGATTAAAATTAAGATTATTAATGCTGTCACAGGCACCGTCTTATTCGACCTTGATAGAAATCTAAGCATTGAAATAATAAATCCTATATGTAGACCGCTGACTGCAAGAACATGGGCAGTTCCATTTTTTCTAAACTCATCACCAATATCATCATCAAGAAGCGAGGTATCCCCAAATAAAACTCCCTGAATAAAACCCTGTACCTCTTTATTTTTACCATCATTAGAATCGTCAAACTTCGATATAAATTCTCTCTTTTTAGAATATAATTTTCTCCTAAGTTTCCAAATCTTTCCTTCCTTTATTCCATTAATATCAACGCTTTTCGCATTAATTAATGAACTTATTTTTTTAGATTTTAGATAAAGCCTATAATTAAACATCTCAGGATTTCTAGCTAATTTAGGTATTTTTCTCTTTCCACTTACTACTATCTCATCACCTACTTTTATAGATTTCGATAATTCTCTATTATTACCCTCATCTCTTCCGAAGCCTTTTTTATAATAAATATTACATATAGAATTAATTCCCCTGCCCTCAGATATTACAAGACTAATCTTTTCGTCCTTAATTTCTATATCTTTCACAAATGCCCTTATTTTTATGTCACTCGCCTTATCAAACTCATTATATAAATTTGAAAAATAAAAAAATGAGCTACTTAAGAGAACTATGCCTGCTAGGGCAAATCCCAAGCAATTTTTTAATTCTGTCATCCTCACAAGCTCTATGTCAAAAAGGATATTTAGGCAAATTGTAAAGATAAAAAATAAGACAATCGCATATACTTTTTCATTTTTTTCAAAGAAGATATATCCAATACTTATTCCTATTATTAATGAAAGATTATACCAAGCAAGCTTTCTTCTCATGTGTTTTTTATATCTTTTGAGTCTTCGCCGTTCAAGCGTCTAGGCATAAAAATGACTTTTATTGCTACAAAAATGATGTTTAAAACCTTATTGTTTTCTTGTAACAATTTTTATGATAAAATTAAGCATATTTTCAGGAGGTAATATGAGAAATAAAAATAATAAAAAAAGGGTAAAGAGTAAAAATACTAATAGATTTTCATCTCTTTTTACAAAGGATAATCCAAGCTATAAGCCAAGATCCGGAAAATACATAGTCGCCAAGGACGGCAAGAAGATTAAAAATAAGAAGCGTGTCTTATCACCTCTTAAAATCATAAGAAATCTTTTCGTTATTTTTCTCGGATTTTGCCTGCTATTTTCAATCTATGCTTTTTGTGTAATTGCAATTTCTCCAAAGATTGATCCTAAACATATATATGATGAAATTTCACAGAGCTCAGTTATCTACGACGATAAAGGAAATGAGTACGGGTTCCTCACCTCGTCCGAGGAGAGAACTCTTGTAGATTACAAGGAAATACCTGAACATACCAAGAATGCTTTTATTGCACTTGAAGATAAGACTTTCTTAAAGCATAACGGCCTTAATTATACAAGGCTTGTGGGTGCAACTCTGAACATTTTCAAGGGAAGCTCAATATCGGGAACGAGTACAATAACCCAGCAACTTGCGAGAAATGTTTATCTTCCTAATATTAAGAGCAGAAGAAGCATCAAGCGAAAGGTTCTTGAGATATACTATGCTAAAAAAATCGAGAGAAATTTATCGAAAGATAAGATAATGGAAGCTTATCTAAACAGCATTTATTTCGGTTATGGAAATTATGGAATTGAAAGAGCTGCAAAGGTATATTTTTCAAAGAATGTGAGCGATCTCACCCTCGAAGAAAGTGCAGCCCTAGCCGCTCTACCTCAGGCTCCTGATTCATATGCACTAATTAAGGATTTTGATGGAAAAGAATATGATTCTAATACCTCTACTGTAATTAATGTCGACTCGAGGAACTTGCTCTGTAATGATATATCAGCTGATAGAAGAAACCTCTGCTTAAAGCTGATGAAAGACCAAGGATATATCGATGAAGCGGAGTATAAATCGGCTTCATCTAAAAAGCTTATCGACTTTATCAATCCTAGCATAAGAGAAGATAATAATACCGATTATTTCAAAGATTACCTCGCAGAAGAAGTCACGAAGGATCTGATAAAAAAATATAAGATGAATGAGGATGAAGCTTATAAGCTTGTCTATAGAGGCGGGTTAAAGATTTATTCAACTGTAGATACACAGGCACAGAATGTTATAGAAAAAGAATTTAACAATAATAGCATCTTCCCTCGCTCTATACCAACAAATAAGGATTCCTCCGGTAATATTTTAAATGATTCCGGAACAATTACCTTATATAAGTATGGTAATCTAATAAATGATAGCGGAGATTTCACCTTTGCCTCTGATGAATGTAAGAAAAATGACGATGGCTCTTTGACAATTTACAAAGGACATAGGTTAAATATTTATACTACAAAAACTGATTCTGGCAAAGATTACAGCCTTGAATTTAAGCCAATGTATCTTGAAAGAGATGGCAGTATGTATATTTGTCAAGGCGGATATATCAATATACCTACAGAAGATAAGAAGCTGGATAAAGATGGAAATCTAATTATAAACAAGAAATTTTTCAAAGATAATCCGTCTATGTTCGACTTATCAGGTGATAATGTAATAATTCACAATACAGGATACACCTTGCAGGAACAGTCCATCCAGCCTCAGGCTGCAATGGTAATAAATGACAATGAAACAGGTGCAATCAAAGCAATGGTTGGCGGACGCGGAATTACTGGCCAGCGTTCATTTAATAGAGCTACAAGCCCAAGGCAGCCCGGTTCATCAATAAAGCCACTTGCAATATATAGTTCTGCAATTCAGCATAGCTATGAACTTCAAAGCAAGGGGAGAAAATTTAAGGCTAAAAATATCGGTAATGACACTCAGGGTTCTAAATATTATGGCGATTATCTTACAGAAGCCTCGGTAATCATAGACGAGCCAATCAGGATAGGTGGACGGATATGGCCTTATAATGCAGATAGAAGATTCCGCGGAAAAATGACTATGAAGCAAGCTCTTGAGCAATCAATAAATGTTGCTTCTGTAAAATTATATGAACAGCTCGGAAATGACTACTGCCTTGAAATGGCAAAGAAATTCGGCCTTAAGCACCTTGTTACAAGCGGTGAAACATCTGACTCAAATCCTGCCGCTCTTGCCCTAGGTGCTATGACAAAGGGTGTTACAACTCAGGAAATGGCAGAGGCATATACAGCCTTCCCTAATGGCGGTGTAAGGAAGTCGTCCATTGTTTATACTAAAATTTTGGATAAAGACGGTGTTGAAATTCTAAAGAGCAAACAGAAATCGACAAAGGTTCTCGACGAAGGAGTTGCCTTTATAATGAAGGATATGCTCCAGTCCAATGTATCTCGCGGAATTGCGGGGCCAGCTGCAATAAGCGGGCAGGCTGTCGGTGGTAAGACGGGAACAACAAATGATAATTACGACATATGGTTCTGCGGATTTACAGCAAAATATAGCGGTGCACTTTGGATTGGTAATGATGTAAATATGTATGTCAATGGAGGTTCATCAATCCATAACGCTAGTATATGGAGCAAGATAATGCGTCAGATAGATGGTGCTTTAAATGGTAAATACAAGGGAGTGCCAAGCAATGTTGTAAAGTCCGGAAATGATTACTTCATAAAAGGTACTGTCATGAAATCTCCTGAAACGGAAGAGGAATTAAAGAAAAAAGCCGAGGAAGAAAGGCTAAAGGCTGAAGAGGAAGAGAGAAGAAGGATGGAAGAAGAGGAAAATGAGGACGATGATGAGGATATAGATTCCGGTGAAGATGAGGAAGATCCACCGCTTCCTCCATCGCCTCCGTCACCATCAGACCCACGCCCTAACAATCCATGATTATTTAAGATTAATATTTAGGATCTAAATAATCTAATTTAAATAATCTATTAGAAGTTAAAATAAAAAGACCTCTTGGTCCACATTCCTTACTGAGAATGCCCCAAGAGGTCTTTGTTTATTTAATACATTCATGTTTATTTAATACTTTCTATAGCCTTTTTTCTATCGCCCGACTTAAATATATATGAGCCTGCAACTAGAATATCCGCTCCTGCTTCCTTTAGGAGACGAGCATTATCCCCATTTACACCTCCGTCAACTTCTATTAAGAATTTTAGATTTTTTTCTTCTCTAATTCTTGATAATTCTCTTACCTTATCTATCGACTGCGGGATAAATTTCTGACCGCCAAAACCGGGATTTACAGACATTATGAGAACTAGATCAACCTTATCAATGATGCACGAGAGTATATCAACTGGTGTAGCAGGATTTAAAGAAACTCCCGCTTTAATTACTCCATTTCCAAGACTTTTAATATGTTCAATTGTCCTATCCAGATGAACTGAGGCCTCCTGATGGACTGTAATGAACTCTGTTTTGTCGGTCACAAAAGTATCAAGATATTTATCAGGATCTTCTATCATAAGATGAACATCATATGGAACGCTAGAAATCTCATTAAGGCTTTTCATCACTCCTGCTCCAAAGCTGATATTTGGAACAAAATGACCGTCCATAACATCAACATGAATATAATCAGCTCCAAGCTCGCATATTTCCTTTACCTCATCACCAAGCTTTGAAAAGTCGGCAGATAGTATTGATGGTGATATTTGTATCATTTGCTCCCCTCCTTAATCCTACCATTTATTTGATAATTTCTCTTCATATTCAAGTATATTAAGATATGAATTATACCTACGCTTCGAAATATTGCCTTCTTCTAATGCTCTTTTTACCACGCACTCAGGTTCATTTATATGCAGGCAGTCTTTAAATTTGCACTCGCCTTCTGTAAGCTTCCTAAACTCAGGGAAATAATCTTTTACCATATATTTATCCATTTTGGGTGGCTCGATTGATGTAAATCCAGGTGTATCGAAAAGCATCGTCTCATTTCTTAAAATAATAATTTCCGAATGTCTTGTCGTATGCTTCCCTCGCTTTGTCTTATCACTTAGATTTCCCGTCTTCATATATTCACCCCGTTTATCGCCTATGATTTTTTCGATTTTATTTTTGTGAGCGAAATCCAAGGATGAAATTTCTATAAGCTTGTTCGTAATGGTCGATTTTCCGACACCGGATGCTCCTGCAAAGGCAACGCTCTTTCCTTTAATAAGATTATACAAGTCCTCTAAGCCGTAGTTACTCATCATATCGGTTTCAATATATGGATAAATCGGTTTATAAATATTTCTTATCTTTAAAAGTTCTTCTTCGCTTGCAGAATTTGACTTATTGATACAGATTGCTACATCTATTCCCTTGTATGAGCAAGATAGAGCGAGCTTATCTATGGCTAAATAATTTGGAAGTGGATCTTTTGACGCTGCAACTATAATTATCATATCTATATTTGAAACAGGCGGTCTAATCAAATAATTTCGTCTATCATATATCTTTGTTATGACATATTCATCATGATTTTCATTTTTTTCAAATTCTACATAGTCGCCCACATATAGGATATTATTTTTTGCTTTAAGCCTTCCTCTCGCCTTGCACATAAATATCTCATATGATTCGGGGACCCTACTTACAAAGTAGAATCCCCCTATTCCCTTAATTATTCTGCCACGCATATAATCTTATCTCTCAATATTTCCATTTGTGCTTCCGTCAGAAGATTCTTTACCCTTGCTAACTTCTATGTCGATGGTCGTTCCCTTGTCTAATGAACTTCCCGCAGAATACTGCTGGTACATTACATATCCACTTCCATAAATATCGCTATTATTATAAGATATGTTTCCTACCTGAAAACCTGCCGAAGCTATGGCAGACTTCGCCTGCTCTAGAGTTTTTCCTGTTAAAGTAGGTACAGTACCTTTTTCCTTGCCTTTTCCATCGCTGACAGTAATATTTATCTTCGTTCCCTTGTCTGCTTCTACGCCTCCTTCAGGGTCTTGTTTAAGGATAGTTCCTGCAGGCTCAGTTGATGTAACTTCCTTTACAATACCAAGCTTATAACCATTTTTCTTTAGTATCTTTTCTGCCTCATCATACTTCTTACCTATTAGATTTGGCAATGTTCCTGCCTTTGAACCTTTGCTCAGATTAACTGTAATCGTAGAACCCTTTCTATGCTTTGTGCCTGCCTCAAGGCTCTGTTGAGCGACCCTGTCCTTTGCAACATCAGGACTATATACACCGCTTCCTTTTTTGATTTTAAATCCATCTTTCGTAGCTGTCTTTTCTGCCTGCTCATATGTCATTCCCGATAAATCAGGCACTACCTTTGAATCTCCTCCAAATAATCCTACGCTCTTTCCTATGAAAAATAGTGCAATAAGAAGAACTAAGGCGGCAGCAATCCCGATTATTACCTTCTTTTTCTTGCCTGCTTTCTTTTTCTTCTTTTTGTCACTCTTATTTTCTAATTCATCTGAATCATTCTTTTTTCTTTCAACTGTGGCTGCGGCATCATTGAAGAAGGTGTTTCCTACTATCTTTGTTACAAATTCAATATTATCTAAATCCTCAATAAGCTCGCCTGCACTTGTATATCTATTAGTCTGGAATTTGTTTGCACATTTCATAACAGATCTTTCGAGCTGAGGTGGTATTCCGCTTACCAGTTCACTAGGCGGTTTTATCTCCTCATTTATATGTTTAAGTGCTACAGTAACGGGATTATCTCCATCGAAAGGCACCTTACCTGTGAGCATTTCGTACATTACTATTCCAAGTGAGTAAATATCAGATCTCTCATCTACATAATTCCCCCTAGCTTGCTCAGGTGAAAAATAGTGAACGGAGCCGATTATCTTGCTGCCGGTAGAAAGCGTTGCATCATTAACTGCCTTTGCAATACCAAAATCCGCGAGCTTTACAGTCCCATCTTTGGTAATCATGATATTCTGAGGCTTTACATCTCTATGAATAATCTTATTATTATGTGCAACGGAAAGTGCAGAAGCTACCTGCCTTGTAATATCTATTACCTTGCGATAGTCCATAGGAGCCTCTTCAGCTATAATATCGCTTAGTGTTCTGCCGTCTATGAGTTCCATTACTATGTAATTTATGTTGCCTTCTCTACCTACATCATAGACTGCAACTATATTAGGGTGTGAAAGTCCTGCTGCTGCCTGCGACTCTCTTTTGAAATTCTCGACAAATGAGGCATCTTTAGTAAATTCCGGACGAAGAATTTTTATCGCTATATATCTATTAAGCAATTTATCCTTAGCCTTGTATACAACTGCCATACCCCCATCGCCGATTTTTTCAATCAGCTCATATCTGCCCGCAAGTAATTTATTGCTCATCGCTTTCCTCCATCTTATCAATGCAGATTACAGAAATATTGTCATTTCCTCCGTGCAATTTGGCCTTATCTACAAGTGTTCTCGCACAAGTTTTCATATCATCGGCATTAAGCATCTCCCTAAGAAGATCCTCATTGCTAAGCTCTGTGTACAAACCATCTGTGCACATCAAAATTTTGTCACTCTTTTCATAATTAACGCTAAAGCAATCAGGTCCACTATAAGCATCTTCCCCGATAGCCCTCGTTATCACATTTTTTTTATTATGATTAATCGCTTCCTCTTGGGTTATTACTCCCATCTTAATAAGGTCGTTTACATATGTATGGTCTTCGGTAATCTGGTAAATCTCATCTCCATGAATAAGGTAAACCCTGCTATCGCCTATATTTGATATATATAATGCGTCCTTTCCTATATATGCAAAAACCAGCGTCGTTGCCATTCCATCATATTCAGGCACTCCCTCCGATAATCTGCATACAACTTCATTTACAAAGTTTACAGCATCTTCAAAATAAAGAAACATCTTATCCTTGCCCTGCTCTTCAGGTATTTCATTTTTTAAAATGTAGTCCTCTAAGGCATCGAGGGCAGTTCTGCTCGCAATTTCTCCCGCCTTATTTCCTCCGACTCCGTCTGCAAGCATGAAAAAACGCTTCTGTAATACCACCATTACAGAGTCTTCGTTCTTTAATCTTCTATTTCCTTTATCTGTCAGATAGCCAACTCTCATATTTTTTGCATTATACAATAATAAAAACCTATTTTGTTATTATAAGGTAAAAAACATCTACTTTCAACTATTTCAATATCAGGAATTGATGATAATACCCTAGTAACAAGCTCTTCATTTTCCTCTTTATTTATTGTGCAAGTTGAGTAAATTATATACCCATTATTTTTTAGATATTTTATGCCATTTATAAGTATCTTTTCTTGAATTTTTTTAAGAGAATCCAGTTTTTTTAAATCAACTCTGTACTTTATCTCAGGCTTACTTGGTATTACGCCAAGCCCTGAGCAAGGGACATCAGCAATTACATAATCAAATTTACCTATCATGTCACGATTGAGCACTGCTCCGTCCATTTCTCTTGTTTCTATAATATCTATCTTCGACCTTTTGGCATTTTTATTAATCAGATCTATTCTATGCGGATATATGTCAGAGGCAATTATACTTCCTTCGTTAAGCATATTCTCTGCTGCCGCTATGCTCTTACCACCGGGTGCTGCACAGAGGTCTAAGACCATTGAGCCTCTTTTGGGATTAAGTCTTTCTATAGCTTCTATAGATGACGAAGATTGAACCGAATATAAGCCCTCGTCATACATATCATCCTTTAATGGCATACCTTGTCTGACTATTATCCCATTTTTAGTTGTTTTATCGAGAATTACGCTATAGCCTTTTTCATTCATTTTTTCAATCAATGAATCCCTGTCTATTAAGCTCTTATTACATCTTAGAACCACGGGCTTTGGCTCATTCAATGCTTCCATTATCTTTATTCCCTCATCCTTATATTGCTTCAAAATGAGTTCATATAATTCTTTTGGAAAAGATAGCCTTATTCTTTCTTCTACCCTATCAATTGAAAATCTATCCTTTTCTCTCAAATAAGACCTTAAAATTCCATTTATAAAGCCTGTAGTTCCTCTAGCTAGAGATTTTGATAATAGAGCAGCCTCGTTTACGGTGGCATAATCAGGTATGCTATCCATTGAATTTATTGCAAAAATTGACATTCTCAATATAAGAAGTGGCCTCGCCTTGACGCTTCTTATACCACGCTTAGCAAGACCATCTATTATGTAATCCAAAAAAATTTGATTCCTTATTACACCTTTTACCATCATCTGCACAAAGGCGGAGTCCGCGTCTTTAAATTTCCTTAGGGAATTATTAATTGCAATATTTGAATATGCAGTTTCTTTATATACTTTATTAAGTGCGTCAAATGATGCTACCCAATCCTGTTTCATTCACGAGAACCTCTCATAACCAGTACCCTGAGAAGTGCTGCAACAGCTGTTGCAAGTGCTGCGACATATGTCATTGCTGCAGACCTAAGCACCGCCTTGCTTCCCTCGAGATCTCTGTCATCAACAATGCCATATTCCTGCATCTTTGCTATGGCTCTATGGCTTGCATCAAATTCAACAGGTAGGGTGACAAGGTGGAAAAGACAGACTACTAAAAAACATATTACGCCAAAATTAAATAGCATATTACCAGCCATGCTCGCTGGATTCTGCCATGTCAAAACAAGTCCTATCATTATAAGTGGCCAAGATATTCCCTGCGTAAAATTAGTAAGAGGAACAAGGGCATTCCTTATTGTGATAGGTGCATATCCCTTATTATGCTGAATTGCGTGTCCAACTTCATGGCAGGCGATGCACATAGATGCAATAGAATAATCATTACCCACCGCCTCTGAGAGATTTAAGCTGTTAGACCTCGGATCATAGTAATTTGTCAGGGCATCTCCCCTTATGATGTTAATTGGAACAGTATCAGACAGTCCCTCTCTGTCAAGAAGAATCCTTGCAGCTTCTACTCCCGATATGTGCTTGCTATTTTCAAGATTTGAATACCTAGCATATGTAGACTTCATCTTTGCCTGAACGAAAAGCGTAAAAATGAAAGCAGGTAGTAGAACTATCATCGACAAAAAATATCCGGAATTAAAACCGTAACCATAATAACCAAACATTTTATACTCCTTTTTATTTTAATCTTTCTTAATCTTTCTTTTTTGTGAACCTATCACCAATTTTTATTTTCGAGCCCCTTAAGAAGTCTTTCGCCTTCATGCGTTTTTTACCCTCTAATTGAAGCTCCTTTATGGCTAAGGCATTCTTACCACATTTTATAATAAAATTGTCATCATTTATATCAATAACCATTCCAAATTTATCTGCATCACAGCTTGAATTAACAATTTCTGCATCGAAGAACTTATATGATTTGCCATCTAAATAACTGTGAAGGACAGGCCACTTGCGAAAAGCTAGAAGCTTATTCATCTCTATTTTTGCATCATCTCTAAAATCGGTCTCTCCATCTGATTTTTTTAAAAGCCTTGTGAATGAAGCATCTTTGTCATCTTGCTTCCTATATATCGCCTTGCCACTGATAATATTTGGGATCTCCTCAATCAAGAGCCTAGCTCCCGCCTTTGACAGCTCATCAGTCAAGTCAAATATATCCTTACCTGCCAACGAAATCTCTTTTGTGGATACAATATCTCCTGTGTCAAGTCCCTCGTCCATCTTCATCAGAGTAACTCCGGTATTTGAAATTCCATCTGCTATAGCAAATTGCATTGGTGCAGCTCCCCTATATTTTGGTAGAAGTGAACCGTGAATATTAAAACAGCCATATCTTGGAATATCAAGCACCCTCTTTGGGAGAATTTGTCCGAATGAAGCGACAACTATCATGTCTGGCTCTAAATCTTCGAGCATGAGCATAAAATCTTCATCTTTTCTAATTCTTAGGGGCTGTGATATTTTTAATCCATGTTCTAAAGCCACCTCTTTAATTGGAGAAATCTGAATTTTTCCTCTATTACCCCTTCTATCAGGCTGTGTTACAACTAGGTCAACCTCATATCCATTTTTAATTAGTTCTTTTAGTGCCGGAACTGCAAATTCCGAGGTTCCCATATAAACTATTTTCATTCTTCTTCATTCTCCGAAATATAATCGTCATATTCTTCCTCTGTCATAAGTAAGTCGGTCTTATCCGTATATAATATACCTGACAGATGATCGTATTCATGACAGATTACATTTGCCGCAAATCCTTCAAATTCTTCTTCATGCCACTCACCGTCAAGGTCCTGATATTTTATTCTTATCTTCTCAGGTCTATTTACTATTCCTATGTATCCCGGAACGGACAAGCAACCCTCCCTGCACTCCTGCTCTCCCTCTTGATATGTGATTTCAGGATTTATCATAACAAAGGTGTCTACTTTCTCAGGAATATATGGACAGGCAACGAATAATCTTTTGATAATTCCAACCTGCGGTGATGCAAGTCCCACTCCATTTGAATCTCTCATAGTATCAATTAAATCACCTGCCAGCTCTTTAATTCTAGGCGTGATCTCCTTAACCGGTTTACATTTTTTTGTGAGAATTTCATCTCCTCTTTTTACAATCTTTCTAATTGCCATCGCATCTCCATTTTTTTAATCAATATGGGTTTATATCTATTTCTATATAAAAATTTGCTCTATTTTGAATCAACTTCTGCCTATATTCAGCAAAAGCTCTAACATAATAATTCCTGCTACCTATAGGTGATTTAATAATAAAGGTGACCTTGCTCCTCTCTTTTTTCCCTCTCGAGCGAACTGCTACAGGTTTTAATAATTTTGCATTTTCTGGAGCATTTTTGCTAGTCATCAGCCTATTATAGAAATCATTTGCATAGATGAATAGCATTTCATCATCTCTATCATCTTTATCTTTTCCTGCAAATGATACTTCAATTATATCAGAGTATGGTGGGTAATACATGATTTTTCTATGTAGTAACTCATTCATATAGAATTGCTCATAATCGCCTTTTGCAGCAGACCTTATTACCTCATTGTCAGGCTGGTATGTCTGAATTATGACCTTACCGCCTCCGTCAGTCCCTCTCCCTGCTCGCCCGCTAACCTGCGTTATAAGCTGGTATGTTCTTTCTGAAGCTCTATAATCTGGTATGTTCAATGATGTGTCTGCAAGCATTACACCAACAAGCCCAACATTTTTAAAGTCAAGACCCTTTGCAAGAATTTGAGTACCTATCAATATGTCCGTCTTTTTTCCCCTAAAATTAGATAGTGTTTTGTCAATATCTCTTTGGCTCTTTGCTGTATCAAGATCAAATCTGTCAACGGAATAACCGTCAAAGAGTGCCCTAGCCTCATTTTCAATTTTCTCAGTTCCTGAACCGATAAATTTAAGGAATTTGCTACCGCACTCAGGGCATTCGCTTGGAGCTGGTGCTTTTTTACCGCAGTAATGACAGACGACAGCTCTTTCAGATTTGTGATAGGTCATATTTATACCACAATCATCGCATATGAATCTATGACCGCACGAAAGGCAGGTTATCTGAGTTGAGAAACCCCTTCTATTTAAAAATAAGATCACCTGCTTGCCTTTTTCGAGAGTTTTGTGCATTTCGGACGCAAGCTCTGAGCTAAAATTACCTCTGTTGCCTTTTCTTAGCTCATTACGCATATCTACTATCGAAGTCGTTGGAAATCCTCCTCCACCTATTCTCTCATTCATCTCGATAAGCTTATATATTCCAACTCCCGCTCTATTAAATGAAACGACGCTAGGAGTAGCACTTCCGAGTACCAGCGTTGCTCCATAATAAGCAGTCCTCTTATATGCAATGTCGATTGTGTCATATTTTGGCGTATGATCGCTCTTATATGTCGACTCGTGTTCCTCGTCCATTACTACAAGTCCTATATTATCAAGAGGAGCAAAAATTGCAGTTCTCGCACCGATTACAATCCTCGCATTTCCACCTTTTATTCTATTCCATTCAGCAAGCTTCTGTCCCCTTGTCAGCTTGCTATGAAAAATCGCAACCTTGTCATCTCCAAACCTTGCCTTGAAAACCCTTGCCATCTGAGAGGAAAGTGCAATCTCAGGCACCAAAATAATTACATTTTTTCCCTCTCTTATTGCGATCTCTGCACTCTTCATATAAACTTCAGTTTTCCCGCTGTTGGTAACACCTTTTAATAAGAATGTCTGATGTTTTTTACTTAAAATTGATGACGAAATTTCTTCTATTGCATTTTTTTGCTCTTCTGTCAGAATTGGCACATAATCAGCCTGCTCATAATCTTTTATATCAAGGGATTTTTCCCTCTTTCCCTCTGTTGTAAAAAGCTTTATGGCATCTATATATCTAACACCATATCTCATTTTCATCCACTTTGCAGTATCGATAATCTCAGAGTTTAAAGATGCGGATTTATCTACCGACGCTACCTCTTTAATCTTGATTTCTTCAAGGTCTGTCTCATCGTTTACATCAAAAATATACCCAGTAATAGGTTTCTTACGCCTAGCAAAGGGTACACTTATTTTATCGCCAATTTCTACTTCTAAATCAGTCTTATATGTATAAAAAGTGTCTGTGTTATCACTTCTATTGTCAACAATTACATCTACATATTTCATTATTTCACCCTAAAATAGGAATTTTATTAGCTCTATAATAGGAAAATATTATGCTTTTCGCATATACGCTCCATTTCTTCCGGCCATACAGACACCTGAACCTCGCCGATATGTGCTTTTCTTAGGAAGAACATACATAACCTGCTCTGCCCTATTCCTCCACCTATAGTAAGAGGAAGCCTATTCTCAATTACATCTTTATGAAATGGCAGATTTGCCCTATCCATTTTACCAGATAGCTCAAGCTGTTTTTTCATGACATCGGGATTAACCCTGATTCCCATAGAACTTAATTCTATAGGCACTTCAAGAACATCGTCCCATAGGATTATATCACCATTGAGTTCCCAGTCATCGTAGTCAGGAGCTCTGCCGTCATGAGGCTTACCAGATTTAAGATTTCCACCTATTCTCTTGATAAATATCGCTCCATATTCCCTCGCAGCAAGTTCTTCCCTTTCCTTCGGACTCTTATCAGGGTATCTATCTTCTAGATCCTGCGAATCTATAAATTCTATTTCATTAGGAATAATCGTCTTAATATCACGATATAGCCTATTTACATAATCACAGGCATTTTTAATCGCATTATAAATGGTTATAACCGTGTTCTCGAGATAGTATTCATTCCTATCTTCTTTCCTGATAACCTTTTCCCAGTCCCACTGGTCGACATAGATAGAGTGAAGATTATCAAGCTCCTCATCTCTTCTGATTGCATTCATATCTGTATATATTCCGTGACCGGGCTCAACCTTATATTTATTGAGTGCCATTCTCTTCCATTTTGCAAGGGATTGAACTATCTCTACATCTCTTTCTCCCATGTCTTTTATTGTAAAATCGACACGCCTCTCATATCCATTTAAATTATCATTGAGTCCGGATGCAGGTTCAACAAAAAGAGGTGCTGTAACCCTTCTTAGCTGCAGCCCATATGCGAGTTCAGCTTGAAAATAATCCTTTATCTTCTTTATTGCTCTTTGTGTTTCAGCCTGATCAAGTATCGGTTTATATCCCTCAGGTAAGATGAGATTGGACATTTTATCATTATCCTTTCGTTTATATATTTTTCTTCTACTATTTCTTTTCTTATTTATTATGAATTTCTATTAATTTAACTTGTTTAATATTTTTTAACTTTATAATTTAATTTTCATCCTCTAATTTGGAAATTTATTGTATTCTATTTTTCGGCATTTCTTGCATATTCGCAGCCACAAAATTTCTGCCTATATAACCCATGCTTTTTTGAGAGTTCAACGCTCCTGCCAAAGCCATTTTTCTTTTTAAAATCTATGTCTAGGAATTTAATTCCTAATTTTGATTCAAGACTTAAGCCAATATGTTTAATATTATCATAATCCTTATGCGGGCTTACTGACATCGTGGTGGTGAAATAATCAGCTCCAATTTCCCTAGCCCTTATTGCTGTCTCAGAAAGCCTCATCTCGAAGCAAATATCACATCTTCTGCCACCTTCAGGTTCATCTTTAAGCCTATCTGCCCTCTTTATAAAGTCAATAGGCTCATATCTTCCCTCGATATAGTTCACATGGGTGGTTCCCTTATTTTCTTCGTTAAAAATCTTGATATATTTAAGCAATGCCTCTTTTCTTAAATTATATTCTAAAGGATCCATGATATTGGGGTTGTAAAAAAATATAATCACATTGTAGTCAAAGGCAATTCTCTCTATGCAAGATGTCGCACATGGACCGCAGCAAGCGTGAAGAAGAACTGATGGTTTTAAAGGGTCGAGCAAAAGATTAAAGCTCTCTCTCTTACCTTCCTTATTCTCAAATGATGATATATTCATACCAGCTGATAAACTTTTCTTCTCCAAAATATCCACCCTGTGATGCTTAAAATTTTTCTACTATTTATTGTTAAAACATATAGCAAGGCAATTATAACATAGCAAGGCTATAAATAAAAATAAGTCAGAAGGGCTGCAAAAAGTGGAATTGTGGCGAGAGAAATTACCGTCGTTATTGATACTATTTCAGCAGCCTTATTCCCTTCTATCTTCTGCTGTACTGATATAGCGGCTGTAACCACTGCAGTAGGAAATATGCTGGAAAATACTGTTATAAGTTTTACCTCGTCATTTAACATAGGGAGAAAATGCACCGATAGGAATGTTATCACTGGAATTATAAACATACGAACAATGCTCGTTAAATTTACATATTTATCCTTGATTATCTCCTTTAAATTGCTGTCTCCAAGCTGAACTCCTACTATAATCATCGAAATTGGTATTGTAGCATCGCTAAGATATTTAACCATGGAATTAATAGCTTCCGGCGGTCTATACTGCATTAACATGAAAACAACTCCCACCGTAATTCCGATCATAGCAGGATTAATCATCGACTTAAGATTGGATTTTAAGCTCGTTTTTTCCCTATTACGACCAATGTTTAATACCATAGGCATAATGCCATAGAAAAAAATACAGGTAGGAATATTTATCATGACAAGAAGGTAGAAAATATCATCTCCAAAAATTGCCTGCGTAACTGGGAAACCCATAAATCCGTTATTAGTAGCTATCATAGCTGCTATATAAACTCCCCACTGCTCGCGAGGCTCAAATTTGAAATATTTAACAATCAAATATGCAACCAGAACTCCAACTGCGTAGTACAGGCTGTTAACTATAAGAACTTGAACCGTAGATTCTATCAATCTTGATGATAAGTCCTTTGAATAAATCGAATATGCTGCCATGCACGGTGCTGTAATATAAAGCAGTAGCTTTGTAAGCGAATCCTTTGCATCCTTCCCAAATACTCCAAGTCTATATGTGATATATCCCACGAGTATCAAAGAAAAAATTCCGAAAACTCTTCCAAATATTAATAACATTTTATACTTCCTTTTAATTTAAAATTTTATTATCTTCTTTTAACCTTTTTATTATAGATTATTATTCAGTAAAATTGTAGAATATCTATAAGATTTTTTGACTAACGAGGTGAAAAATGCAGGGCGGAGAAAGATATAATTCTATAAGCAATTATCTAATTGATTATTTTGGTAAAAAAACTATTAAAATTCCAATTGACGCAGGATTCACCTGCCCAAATAGAGATGGAAGTCTAAGCAAGATCGGTTGCACCTTCTGTTCTTCTGACGGCTCAGGAGAGCTTGCTTCTCATGTTGATGCGAAGAATTTCCCAGAACTTAAAAAACAAATCACTGAGTCCATATCAAATCAAATTGATATAATGTCAAAGAAGTGGCAAAATGCTGTCTACCTCGGCTACCTGCAGAGTCATACCAATACTTATTCTGACACAGGCACACTTTATAATATCTACCATGCAATTCTGGATGAGCCTAGAATAAATGGACTCGTCATCGCGACAAGACCGGACTGCCTCGGAATAGATGAAGATGGTGAAAGCGAGATATTGAACCTACTTGAAGATATAAATAAGGACAATTTTATGTGGGTGGAGCTTGGACTTCAGACGGGAAATGACAAAATACTAAAAGAGTTAAATACCTGTTATACCTCATCTGATTATGCCAAGGCATCAAAGGAATTAAAGCGAAGAAATATAAGATTTGTAACCCACCTTATACTCGGACTTCCGCATGAAACAAAGGACGATATGCTATCTTCCCTTGACTATGTATGCAATCGCTGTGAAAAGCCATTTGGCATAAAGCTTCATCTGATGAATTTAATAAAAAACTCACCTCTTGCAATGAAAAATGGTGCAATAGATCCTGATAATATAGGAGAATACCAGCCATATTTTAAAAGCATTGATGAATATACCGATTTTGTAGTAGATATGCTCGAGTTAATACCAACTGACATTACCATTCACAGGCTGACCGGCGATGTTCCGAGGAAATTGCTCATTTCTCCTAAATGGAGTTATAAAAAAAGGACTATATTAAATTCGATAAATCGCAAGTTAAAAGAGCGTGATACATATCAGGGGAGATTAGCATAACCTATTTTTAAATGCCTTAGGTATATCTCTAATCCTTTCTATATTATTTTCAATACAATATATGCTTATCATCCTTGTTATAGGTATGACGAGAAGCGAGCCACAACCACTGATAGTTATTGACAAAATACCCTCTGCAAAAGAACTGCTATTAAGCATCTCTGAAAAACTCATATTTTTTACAAATTGCATGATTAAGGTCATAAATTCAGCCATATAGATATAGAATATAGTATGTATAGATGTGCTAAGCACATATCTAGAAATCTCATCAGATGCTTTAATCACATCTTTTCTATCTATCGATAGCGTTTTCTTATTTATCTCAAATATTGATGAAGAAATAGCCATTGCAGTATCACACATAATTCCAATCAAGGAAATTATCAAAATTGAATTTTGTATCAAAAGCATATTTATTCCTATGTTTCTCGTATATCCGTTCGAGTCAGTTATCTCATATTGAAACTCACTAATTCCATGGCAGGCAAGCTTTTGTGAAAGGATATACACGAGCGGAATAATTAATATTATTCCCAATATGACCGATGCCAAGGCTATCCTCGCCTTAATGTCTTCCTCATTTTGATAAATCAATATTGAATAAATGAAGATGATTGATATTGGTATTGTAACCAAGGCAGGATTTACTCCCTTATATATTAAGTATATATAAAGGGCTAAGACAGAAATATTTATAACAGTCGTCGCTATTGATTTTGCACCTTTATTTCCACAAAAAATTAATATCAGTGCTATCAAAACAATAGAAAGTTTAATCAGCATATAGCTTTACCTTTCTTAAGTAATATTATCGTAAAAAAGAGCGAAATAGGTACTGCGAGCACAATTGCTATGCTACCAGTGAGAAATCTTGCCAATATAAAGAAAGAATGATGCCTTATAATTGAATGTACGGTCATTGAATTTCTAAGAGAAAGTATAAAAAATGGAATCTCTGTAGCTATATTTGTAAAAAACATTACAGGTATCATCGTTCCAATTATGTCATCTCCAACATTCCTCGAAGAAAGAAATATCTCCTTATTACTTAAATTCGGATTTTTATCAATAATCTCCTTTAGCGTAATAATTATCGCAATTGATACATCCATAACTCCTCCCATGCAGGCTATAAGGGTCTCGGAGAAGAATATCCTCCTTGCATCAATTGGTGAATAAGGCTGTAAAATAAAATCCATAAAATCGTAATCTGGCTCAGATGAAAAAGACATGGCAAGGTAAGTTATGAGCCCTGTTATAGCGATAGCTGTTATAGAGGAGAGAAAACAGGTCCATGTAACTTTGCCATTTCCATTTAAAAATATAAGCAAGACAAAGGTGAAAAATACGATCATAGGTATGCTGAGATAAAGGATATTAAATCCTTTAAAATATAGAATGATTATTCCATAAAATGCCCCTATATTAATTGCTAAGCTAATAAATGTTAAAAATCCGTCCCTTTTTCCAATCAAAAGAAAGATGGAAAAGAGAAGCGTCAAGGAAATAATTATTATATAATCTCTCTTTATTCCCGAGGGAACGCCTGTTATAATCCCATCTTTTTCTCTTAGATTATCAACGAAAATATCATCTCTACTTTTATATTTTATATCATATACTTCTGAACTAGCATATTGATTATTAAGTTCAATCTCTTTTCCCTTGAATTTTCCATTTTTTATAACTGCCCTAATATCCTGCTTATAATATTTTTCACTATAATTATCATCAGGACTTTTTTTAGAATATTGATATGTATTCTTAACCGAAGAAATTGTCGCTATAGTTTTTGAATATAGCTCGTAATCCATTTTGATAAAAGAATATATAGATAGAATTATCAATATAGAGATTAAAAGCCTTAAAATCTTAGTCTTTTTTTCTTTTGCATTTGCTAATAAATTTGCTTTTGAATTATTTGCATTCGCTAATAATTTATCTTTTGAATTTTCTGAATTTAAAATACTATTATTTGATCTCTTTATTTTTTATCTCCTTTATAAGCCCATGACCGATCCTGCCATCCATATAATGCTTCCTGCATAACGATACATACATCTCATTTCCGCCTACCAAGACCTGCTCACCGCTTCTTTTAATTTTACCATCTATAATTCTTGCAACCATTGTAGCTTTTCTTCCGCACCAGCAGATTGTCTTTATTTCTTCAATCTTATCTGCATAGATGAGCAAGTAATATGAGCCTTCAAATAACTCATTTTTAAAATCATTTTTTAGTCCATAGGCGAGAACTGGTATGTCAAATGTGTCGACAATTTCTGCAAGTTCTAGAATATGGTGTTTTTTTAGAAATTGACATTCGTCTACAAGTACGCAGTCCGGTTTTTCCTTTTCCGAAATTCGCATAAATAATTTTAAAATATTTGTATCGTCTTTAACCGAAATTGCATCCCTCTTAAGGCCAATTCTCGAATTAATGATTCCTGATTTATCGCTTTCATTTAGCACCGGTGCTAGGCAGAGAACTTTTTTCCCTCTTTCTTCATAATTATGAGCAACTTTTATCAGTTCAAGCGACTTTCCCGCGTTCATGGTGCTATATCTATAATATAATTGTGCCATTTAAGCCTTTTTTATCCTCCTCTTACCAAGATAGACAATTCCTGCAAGTACAACGGTAAATGGTACGGTTAGAAGTATTGCCATGCTCCCTGCCAGAGCCTGAAGCATATCCGCTATTATAACCTCTCTATTCGCAAGCTCGACAATGGAAGAAGAATAAGTTATAAGTAGCATTATATCGGTCACAGAGCTACCAATATAAGCCAGTATAAGCGTGTTAGACATCGTTCCCATTATATCCCTGCCAATTCTCATTCCGCTCCTAAATAGCTCCGTAAATTTTATATCGGGAACATGAATCACTATTTCATTTAGAGAAGATGAAATGTCCATAGCCACATCCATTATCGCTCCGAGTGCTCCAATTATTATTCCAGAGAAAACTAAAGCAACCAAATCTATTGGCTTATCAGGAAAAAGCATCGTTATATAAATAGAATGCTCATCAGTCATTCCCGTCAAATGCAAAAATATATTTGATATATATGTTACAAGAGCAGCCATTCCCGTTCCAGCAAAACAGCCTAGCATAGTTACTAGAGATTTTTTTGTAGCACCCTCTATAAGAAGCAATGTCATAACAATGGTAAATGTGCAAGTTAACAAAATCCCCAAATAAATATTATATCCATTCATTATCCATGGGAGGAAAACGCAAAATACAAATAAGGCTGTAAATGTCAGTGAAATTAGAGCATTTATTCCTTTTTTTAGACCGATAATGATAAGTCCTATTGCAAAAATAATAGCAAGTATACCTATCTTATCAAGTCTATAATAATCTACAAATTGCCACCCACCGCTGTCAGTGAGAAGGACCCTATCTCCATTTTCTACAATCTTTACTTTTGCAGTTAAGGCATAATTTGAGCTCTTTGTCTGCACCGCATTTACAATTTCATTCTTATGTTTTCCTGAGAGTATTTTGCATTTAAAAGCGATCTCATAGTCCTTTGTTGTTACATCTGTTCCCTGACTTCTCTCATGAATTGTTTTTTTACCTACAGATGTTACAACAGCGTGCTCTGTTACATTGCTATCATATTTAAAAAAGTCGATATTTTTGGTTGTTTTCTTGCTTCCAACTATGATTATAATTGCTGAAACAAGCACTACTATAATCCACAGGAGAGCTTTTTGCAGTTTGCTGTGCTTATTCATCTCAATCCTCCGCCTATACCTTTTATCATATAAATGCCCGATATAAGAACATATTAAAACTTCATCATATTATATCAGAATTTATTATTAAAAATAAGAAACACCAATGTGTTTAATACATCATTGGTGCTTCTCATGGTGCCCAGACTCGGAATCGAACCAAGGACACAGGGATTTTCAGTCCCTTGCTCTACCAACTGAGCTATCTGGGCAAATTTCGATTGTAAAATCTCTTTATTAAATTATTGGTGGGCCATCGGGGACTTGAACCCAGGACCTGCCGGTTATGAGCCGGATGCTCTGACCAACTGAGCTAATGGCCCACAAAATATCATATAGATATGTGGTCGGGGTGGCAGGATTTGAACCCGCGGCCCACTGGTCCCAAACCAGTTGCGCTACCAAGCTGCGCTACACCCCGTTGTCACCAAAGAGTCAAATATTTAAATTTATATTGGTTTCTATTGGTCGGGGTGGCAGGATTTGAACCCGCGGCCCACTGGTCCCAAACCAGTTGCGCTACCAAGCTGCGCTACACCCCGTTAGTGTGGCAGGGGCAGTAGGACTTGAACCCACGGCACGCGGTTTTGGAGACCGCTGCTCTACCAACTGAGCTATACCCCTACATCTAATAAATAGTGGCGGAGAAGAGGGGATTCGAACCCCTGCGGCCCGTATTCGAACCCTAACGGTTTAGCAAACCGTCCTCTTCAGCCTCTTGAGTACTTCTCCTTATGAACGAACTACCTTTGCTACTCCACCTTTGGCGGAGAGGGTGGGATTCGAACCCACGGTCCCTTTCGGAATCACTGGTTTTCAAGACCAGCTCCTTAAACCACTCGGACACCTCTCCAAATTGGTGACCCATCGGAGACTCGAACTCCGGACACCTTGATTAAAAGTCAAGTGCTCTACCGCCTGAGCTAATGGGTCAAGTTGGCTGGGGTAGCAGGAGTCGAACCTGCGAATCACAGAGTCAAAGTCTGTTGCCTTGACCACTTGGCCATACCCCATCATTAAGGGTTATAAATAAATTATGGTGAGCCCGTGGAGATTCGAACTCCAGACACACGGCTTAGAAGGCCGTTGCTCTATCCAGCTGAGCTACGGGCCCATGACTCGCATCTAACTTGACAAATGCCTACTTTATTGTAAAAAATGGAGCGGATGATGAGAATCGAACTCACGCCATCAGCTTGGAAGGCTGAGGTTCTACCATTGAACTACATCCGCACATTGGAGCGGAAGACGAGATTCGAACTCGCGACCCTCGCCTTGGCAAGGCGATGCTCTACCCCTGAGCCACTTCCGCATATTATATTGGTCGAGGGAGATGGATTCGAACCATCGAAAGCAAAGCTAACGGATTTACAGTCCGCCCCCTTTGGCCACTCGGGAATCCCTCGATATATTGGAGCTGATGGAGGGAATCGAACCCCCAACCGTCTGATTACAAATCAGATGCTCTACCGTTGAGCCACATCAGCATATCTTCTTGATAGCCTTGGTGGTTAAAAAAATGGCGACCGGGATCGGGCTCGAACCGACGACCTCCAGCGTGACAGGCTGGCATTCTAACCAGCTGAACTACCCGGCCATATGGTGGACGCAATAGGGCTCGAACCTATGACCCCCTGCTTGTAAGGCAGGTGCTCTCCCAGCTGAGCTATGCGTCCTGAGCAGTTTCCGACTGCAACGATGATAATACCACATATGATATTTTGTGTCAATATTTTATTTTTGCTTTTTTATTTTATCACTCTGGACTTGCTTATTCCTGCTAAATCATATGCCAGTAAAATTAGTTAAACCATGTGCAAGTAAAGTCATGTGCTTTATTGAACTTGATAGCTTAGACAAGCCTTTCCTTTATTATCTCTACCCTGCTTTTTGTTAGCAACTCTCTCCCAGAGCAAATATTTTGAACTAAGGATTTTAATGCTTTAGAATTTTCTGTATCAACCGATAATTCCAAAAACACCTTGTCTCTATACTCCGTCGATATAATATTAAAAAGCCCATCTTTTTCAGCATTGCTTATCTTTCCAAGCATTGAGTAGTCTATAATATAGGTATGAATGATTTTTTCTTTTACAATACCTATTCCTGCAGTATCAATTGCCTTTCTAGCAGATTCAGAGTACGCTCTTACAAGTCCGCCCGTGCCTAGAAGTTTGCCACCAAAGTATCTTGTAACCACGATTACCGAATTTGTCAATCCCAATGAAACCATCAACCTTAATATTGGTGGCCCTGATGTCCCAGAGGGCTCACCGTCGTCGCTCGCCCATTGAACATTTTGCTTTTCTCCGCATACCAGTGCAGGTACATTGTGAGTTGCGTCTTTATATCTTATTTTAATTTCAGATATAAACTCCTGAGCTTCTTCATAACCGTTCACAGGTCTTATATTTGTAATGAATTTAGATTTATTAATTTCAAGCTCTGTTTCTGCTTCATCATATATGGTTTTATATAAAATCATAATTATAAAATATATTTTTCTACATCAACTTCCCTTATCTTTTCACGGAATTTCTCCTTGACCTTTTCTCTATCGATCGTAATTTTATCGATTTTTTCGTCAGGAAGTTCAAAACTTATGTCTTCCAAAAGAATTTCAAGAATTGTATTTAGCCTTCTAGCTCCTATATTTTCAGTTTCCTGATTCATTAGATATGCCATTTCAGCGATTTCGTCGATGGCATCATCAGTAAAGTCTATTATAGCTCCATCTGTCTCAAGGAGGGCCTTTTGCTGTTTTGTAACGGCATTCTCAGGTACCGTGAGTATTTTTTTAAAATCTTCCTTGTCAAGATTTTTAAGCTCAACATTTATAGGGAATCTTCCCTGAAGCTCAGGAATTAAATCCGACGGCTTTGATACATGGAAGGCTCCGGCTCCTATGAATAACATATGGTCTGTCTTTATAGGGCCATGCTTAGTGTTGACAACGCTCCCCTCTACGATAGGTAATATATCTCTTTGCACGCCCTCTCTCGAAACATCGGCAGATGAAGAATTTACAGAATGTCCCGACGCTATCTTGTCAATCTCATCGATAAAAATTATTCCATTTTGTTCAGCATTCTTTAGTGCTTCATCGATAACCTCGTCCATGTCTATGAGATTTTGTGCTTCCTGCTCTCTTAAAATCTTTCTGGCTTCACTTACCTTAACCTTTCTCTTTTTGGTGCGTTTTGGCATCATGTCCCCAAAAATATTCCCAATTGCTATGCTGACTCCCTCATTTTGCATATCAAGCTGGTTTGAGCGAGGCTTATCTTCTACCTCTATCTCTATATATTGATTCTCAAGCTTTCCATCTTTCAAATCTTTTCTAACCTGCTCTCTAGCAAGAATAACATCCTGACTCTCTTTATTGCCCGCCTCGGAAGCTTTCTTTTCTTCATATTCCTGCTTTTGGCTCTTGTATCCTCCGCTGTTTGCAAAGGCATCTAATGGTGAGCTACCTTTCTTTTTCTTTTCCTTTCCTGGGATAATTGCCTGGACTATTAAATCTTCAGCAATTTTATCTGCAGCATCAAGCTTTTCATCTATTCTCTTTTGCTTTGTCAGCCTTATCGAAGCCTCTGCAAGGTCTCTAACCATTGAGTCAACATCTCTACCTACATAACCAACCTCTGTAAATTTTGTCGCCTCAACCTTGACAAAGGGTGCGTCCATTATCCTTGCAAGCCTTCTTGCTATCTCTGTTTTACCAACACCCGTCGGACCAATCATCAATATATTTTTGGGCGTTATCTCCTCTTTCATCTCTTCGCTTAACTTATTTCTTCTATATCTATTCCTAAGTGCTATCGCTACAGATTTTTTTGCCTCATCTTGCCCTATTATATATTTATCAAGCTCTGCCACAATTTGCTTAGGAGTCATATTCTTAATATTTGTAGCCATTATATCCTCCATTATTTCAATCTATACTTGCCCGTTTTATCTATTCTGTCTATTCTCTGGGCATTTTGGTTAAATTTATGCTTAAATTATTTTAAAAGAAATTATGCTCATCAATGCTTTTTAACCAAATTTTGCCTAAAGCTTTTCAACTGATATATTGTCATTTGTATAAACGCAAATATTCGATGCAATTTCGAGTGATTTTCTAACTATGGATTCGGCATCAAGCTCTGTATTCTCATAAAGAGCCTGTGCAGCGGCGTAGGCATAATTCCCGCCAGACCCTATTGCTATAACATTCTTATCTGGAGAAATTACCTCACCATTTCCAGATATTACAAGTATTTCATCTCTATCTGCTACTATCATAAGTGCTTCGAGATTTCGTGCAGCCTTGTCATTTCTCCATATTTGTGCCAAATCGACTGCAGCCCTCTTTATATTGCCATCGTGCTCCTTTAGCTTTTTTTCAAATTTATCTGTGAGCGAAAAAGCATCTGCAACTGAACCCGCAAAACCTGTTAGCACCTTATCGTTATAAATTTTCTTTACCTTTTTTGCACCATTTTTCATTATGGCAGTTTCACCCATGGTGACCTGACCGTCGCCACCTATACATATGTCACCATCCGGCCTCATAACCGCACAAATTGTTGTCGCATGAAATTCTATCATCTGTATACTCCTTACATTTTCTTATCGCTTTTTAAAGGCTCAGTATATTTACATTCAGGATTAGAGCATTTTAATTTCTTTGACCTTCCTTTTTTTATGAGAAGAAGGCTTCCACATTCAGGGCATTTTTTATCCACCGGTTCGTCCCAGAAAGAAACTGAACATTCCGGATAACCAGAGCAACCGTAGAAAATCCTGCCTTTTCTCGATTTTTTCTCAAGCAAATCTCTGCCACATTCAGGGCATTTTACACCAATTTTCTTAACAATCGGTTTTGTATTCTTACATTCTGGATAACCAGTGCAGGCAAGGAATCTGCCAAATCTTCCCTCTTTTATAGCCATAGGTTTTCCACATTTTTCACAAATCTCGTCTGTAAGCTCGACTTTCTGCTCAATTCTCTCCGCCTCTTTGTTTGCAATTTCGAGTTCTTTCTCAAAATCCACATAGAAGTCGGACACAACTTCTTTCCAAGGTATATTGCTATATTCAATCTTGTCAAGATTATCTTCCATCTCTCCCGTAAATTTTACATCTACAATATCTGTGAAAAATTCTGACAAAATTGTGATTACATCAAATCCAAGCTCTGTTGGAATCAAGGATTTCTTTTCTTTTTTAACATATCTTCTACCAGTAAGAGTGGTTATTACGGAAGTATAAGTGCTTGGGCGACCTATGTTTTTATCCTCCATCTCCTTTACCAAAGATGCCTCAGTATATCTTGGCGGCGGACTTGTAAATTTCTGTTCTAATTTAATATCCTTAAATTCAAGCTTTTCTCCCTCGTTAATATCAGGCAGATTGTTATTTCCGTCCTTTGTCTCAGACTTATATATCCTTCTAAAACCGTCAAATTCCATCTTTGAGCCAGAAGCATTGAGCTGATATTTACCATTCTTTATTTTTATAAGCTTTGTATCGTGAATGCAGGCTGACATCTGCGATGAAAGAAATCTAATCCATACTAAATTATATAATCTATATTGATCATTTGATAGAGATTCCTTTATATCTTCAGGCGTTAGACTAACATCAACCGGCCTTATCGCCTCATGTGCATCTTGAGATGCCTTATTTTTGTTCTTATAAATATTATTAGAATAATATTCAGAGCCAAGATTTTCTTCTATATATTTTTTTGCTGAGTTTTTCGCCTGATCAGAAATTCTAACCGAGTCTGTTCTATGATAGGTTATAAGTCCCTGCGTTCCAAGTCCTTTTACATCAACTCCCTCATAGAGTTGCTGTGCGATATTCATGGTCTTTTTTGTAGAGAAATTAATTCTAATAGAAGCATCTTGCTGCATTGTGCTTGTCGTATATGGTGCATAAGGTCTGCTCTTTTTCTTTTGTCTTTTAACTTCAGACACAATATATTCATCAGCTGCAAGCTCTCTTTCAATTTCCTTAGCCTCTTTTTCAGATGAGATTTTTATATTCTTATTATTTTTCTTTGTAAGTCTTGCGGTAAATCCCTCTTTAAAATTTGCATCTATATTCCAATATTCTTCTGGTTTAAAATCTATTATTTCATTTTCTCTATCGCAGATAATTTTTAATGCTGCACTTTGAACCCTGCCAGCACTTAGCCCACGCTTTATCTTCTTCCAAAGCAGTGGGCTTATCTGGTAACCAACAAGTCTATCAAGTACTCTTCTCGCCTGCTGAGCATCTACAAGTCCCATATCGATAGGCCTTGGATTCTTTATGGCAGATTTTACCGCTTCCTTATTTATCTCATTAAAGGTAACTCTGCAATTCGATTTGGGATCTATACCAAGTAAAAACGCAAGTTGCCATGATATTGCCTCTCCCTCACGGTCAGGGTCAGTCGCAAGCAGAACTTTTCCTGCTGATGACGCTTCTTTCTTTAGGCTATTTATCGTCTTTGCCTTTCCTCTTATGTTTATATAATCCGGCTCAAAATTTTCATCAATCTTTACTCCGAGCCTGCTCTTAGGCAAATCTCTAATATGTCCTTCCGACGCCATTACCTTATATGATGAACCGAGATATTTTGATATAACTCGTCCCTTTGAGGGGGATTCTACTATTATCAAGGTCTTTTTTCTTGTTGTTTTGGACTTTGCCTGTGCCATCAAAGACTCCTCCACTATTTTTAATTTCGATATAACATATTTTCGTATAATAAAACAGAATTATAGATTTTGCAAGTTATCGCATTTGTTTAATCTTATTTTTCCGGCATTTGCTATGTAATTTCTTCTTTATTACAAATTTACTGCAAAATTACACCTTAGTGCAAAATTGAACTTTACTACTAAATTGAACACTATATTTTTTATTATTTTATATATTTTATATTTTTACCTTCTAATATATATCGTGAAGAAATGAAACTTCTTAGATATTAAGGTGTTAATTCTTTGAAATTATTTTCAGCTCAAAAATTTCCATAACTCAAACTCTTCCAAAATTTCATCAAAACTGAACCTCTCAAAAAGTTTATGAATATGAGCTATGCTTTTTATTGAGAAATGCTTTCACATACTCTGTTATTTCGTAAATACCTTTTTAGAGTATATGAAGTTTTAGCTTTATCTTGTAGTTTTTGAATATCCGTACAAATAGAAAAAACCCTTCGAGAAAAGATTTCTCCTCTTTCAAAGGGCAAGTTGGCAAACTGGAAGTTAATTATTTAGAACGCCTTACAATAAAGTAAACCAACCACTCTATCGCTAATACACCCAGATAAAAAATCCCCCATACAGCAAAACTAATCAGCTTTACTTCTAGTGTCTGTACAGCACCATGTCCGTCTACTGTTCTTATAAAAAAGAAAATACTAACAAGTAAGAAAAATATAAATTGAATGATTTGAAAAGTTTTCCATCTTTTGCTTACCATATTGTTCCCTCCTTAACTTTCGATTTGTATTTATGTTTGTTTTAAAAATGGGTAACTCCGATTACAATTGCCCACTCTATTGTACTAATTATGCGATTTTTTTCTTGTTTGCACCGATTTCTGCATCAATTGATCTAAATCGCTGTTTTTTACCTTAACAACTCTCATATCTGATTTGCTAAATGTGTCAAAATCAACAAATTCCTCAAATAATGGCTCAACCTTTAGCTTTGATAATATATTTTTACAAGGTCTTATCTTTCTTGATTTTTGTAATAGTCTTTGGTGAGTTGTCTTTTTTATTAAACCTATTACTATCTTGAATATTAAATTTTGTTTTTTAATCTTTTCCTTTATCTACATAGCTTTCTATGTTTAAGTATTCCTTATTCAATTCATTTAAAAATTCTTCTTCACTTGGTAAATACAGTTTATATTTTGATGCAAATATCTGTTTTTCATCTTCGGGAAGAGTATATTTAACAATAGAATCACTCTTATCAGCACAAAGTACAATCCCTATCGGAGGATTATCTCCTTCATTCATCATTTCTCTTTCATAGTAATGAACATACATCTGCATTTGTCCTAAATCTTGGTGTGTTAAATCTCCAATC